>OCPQ01000094.1_pt1 | contig 86657 bp, 93 predicted proteins | sample 1538251 | NCBI WGS metagenome assembly OCPQ01 (sample SAMEA2580249, study PRJEB22360) | human gut metagenome | biome: human gut; feature: human-associated habitat; material: faeces | place: Denmark | collected 2008/2010 | reverse complement strand
GAAACACCTAATCGGGTGTTTTGCACTATATTCCTCCATAGCTCAGTCGGTAGTGGTTGCGTACATTAAAATACCCGACACTATTCACTGGTTTGAGGAAACAATCAAATATCATCTGAACTCACTACCGAGGGTTCGGATGACTAAAAAGATTGCTATTTGTGCAATCTTAACAAAATCTTCGGCAAAACCCGAAGAAAATTGTATATTCCTCCATAGCTCAGTCGGTAGAGCGCATGACTGTTAATCATGATGTCACTGGTTCGAGCCCAGTTGGGGGAGCCACGAAGGTTCGTAGAGCAATCTACGGACCTTTTTTCATATAATTAATTAGGAGTGATTAGAATGGCATATATGACTGATAATGAGTTTCAGAATTTGATGGATGAAGTATTAAGGATTGTAAAGGAATCTGACAGTAAAGATGAAGCTGTTAAGAAATTACAAGGTTTAATCGAAAATAAGAATTCTATAGTCTGATTTCATTTCTGAGCTTGATGAATATTTGTCCATATTTTGAGGTAATCAATGTCGAGAAAAAATCATATAAAAAGTGACGGTATGCTTATCAGGACCGATAAGCAATTCAGACATCTGAAGAATTCACAGAAAGAAAAAATTAGTAATTGGCTTTATGATGAATACAAGAATGCTTACGATAAAATTGGAAAAGCACCTGATTCAAGAAGAAATGAAGAAATAGTTTCTGCTGTTTATGAAAAAATTGAAGAGTGCGGTATTTGGATTCCTTATTATGAGGTTGAAAAGTATTATTGCAGTAAAAAGAATAAGTATCGCAAACGGTATGATAATGCAAGAGCTAATACTGAATAAAAATCAATATTGATATACAGAGTTGAAGTTATAGAAATATAATTTCAGCTCTTTTTTTATGCAAAAAAAAATAATAATTTAAAGAGGTAGGTTATGTATACAGGATATGAAAGATTATCAAACGGAATAATTTTGCAGGCAGTTGATGATTACAGAAAAGCTCGCAAGGATTTAAAATTGAATATTCATAACCATGAAGCAAGGATAATTCTTAATGACTGCGAACGCTTTTTTCTGTCAGAATGGTTGGGGGTGCTTACTGCACTTGACGGAAAGGACTTGCTGGCAAAATTAGAAACAGAGATTAACTGATTGAAAGGTTGTGTATTTATGGTGTATATCAGAAGTCCGACAAAAAATATTTTTATGAATAACAAAACAAATAGGAGATGTATAACTTGAACGAATATGAAAGACAGCGCAGAATAGCTGAAAACACAAAGAAATTGTATCCGCCGGGCACAAGAATTGAGCTTATCAGTATGAAGGACCCTTACGCACCTGTTCCGGCAGGCACAAGAGGAACTGTAAAATTTGTTGATTCAATGGGAACAATATTCCCCGAGTGGGACAATGGTCGTTCACTTGGTGTAGTTCCCGGAGAGGATTCATTCAGAAAGCTCACACAGGAAGAAATCGAAGCAGAAAACCAATCCGAATCAGAAGTTGAAGATGAAGCTCCTGATGAGGATAGCGGAATGACTATGGGAATGTGAGGTGATTTTTAAATATAAATCTTCGTTTGGGATGAAGATTTATGTCCATTAAATTTTTTGATATGTTTGCAGGCATCGGCGGTTTCCGTTCGGGACTTGAAGCCATAGGCGGTTTTGAGTGCGTCGGTTACTGCGAAATCGACAAGTATGCAAAGCAGGCATATGAAGCAATGTATGACACGGGAGGTGAACTTTACTTTGATGACGCAAGAAAAATTGTACCCGAACAGTTACCCGATTTCGACCTTTTGGTCGGAGGATTTCCCTGTCAGTCTTTCTCAATCGCAGGAGCAAGAAAAGGATTTGACGATACAAGAGGAACGCTGTTTTTCGAGATTGCTCGAATTGCTGCCGTTAAAAAACCTAAGTATATCTACATGGAAAACGTTCCCGGTCTGCTTAACCATGACTCAGGGAAAACATTTGAAACAATCCTCCATACATTGGATGAATTGGGGTATGATGTGTGCTGGCAGGTACTTAACAGCAAAAATTTCGGAGTACCCCAGTCAAGAAATCGAGTGTTCATTATCGGATATCTTAGAGGACAATGTGCCGGAGAAGTATTATCTTTCACGCAAACAAGCGGAAAAACTCTTATACAAAGAAAAGCCAACGCAAGGTGAGAGAATCTACTCATCAGAGGGACTAAGCTGTACGCTGACAAGCGGTTCAGGCGGTTTCGGCGGTCATTCGGGACTTTATCTCATTGAAGATACTGAAAGCTTTGGCTTGCCAATAAAGTCTAAAACCAAAGACGGTTATCAGATCGCATATCCCGGTGACAGCATTGATACTGCTTTTTCGGGGCAGAACTCAAGGCGTGGCAGAGTAGGAAGTCAGATAGCGCATACTCTGACAACTTCCGCGACGCAGGCATATTATTTCATCGACCTGAACCCCGACCCTAAGCTGACAGAAATTGCAAGGTGCATAACTGCAAGGCACGATTCGGGAATCAGTAACCGAAAGGCTGAACATTCGGGCGTTTTCGTTGAAAGCACGGATTTTACAGATTATGAAAAGTTTGCAGTAGCCTTTGTTGAACCAAACGGAGAAGTTCATATCGGCAGAATAAGAAAGCTTACTCCGAGGGAGTGCTGGAAATTACAAGGCTTCACGGACGAGCAGTTCGACAAAGCAAAAGCGACTGGACTATCCGACAGCAGGCTATACAAAATGGCTGGAAATGCTGTGACTGTGAATGTTATTGCTGAAATCGGTAAGATTATCAAAAAAGTAAACGATAAAAATTAAATAACAACAACTAATATCAATCGTTCCGAACGACTGATATTGGTTTTCATATATATAAGCCGTTGGTTGAGTTAAAAACTTAATCAACGGCTTTTTGTCGTTTCAGGGGCGATTGATATTTAAAAAATTTTGGCGAGATGAGAATTATAACTCCCCACCGCTGACAATGTTTCCTCTATCGTAATGTTATGCGGTGGGGAATTGCCAACGGCGGCTCGCCGTAAGGAAGTGAGAATATCAAAACCCCTGTAAGTTGGATGGGTAACAAGACATCCATCCTTCATATATTGTACGCCCTGTTTCCTCTGAATTACGAAAGGTATGTTGAACCCTTCGGAGGTTCGGGAGCTGTACTTTTAGGCAAGAAAAAGCCTGATAAGTTCGAGGTTTACAACGATTTCAACCATAATCTTGTAAACCTCTTTCGCTGTATGCGTGACAGACCAATGGCTTTCATAAAGGAGCTCGGATTTTATCCGCTTAATTCAAGGGATGATTTTAATGCAATCAGGGATTTCTTTAGTCAGGAAAAGTTTGAGGATAAATACCTTGACGAGGAGTTGGAGCTGACGAAGATTATTGTTCCTGACTTGAAAGCAGAAGAAATCATACAGCTATATGTCAGAATGAAACAGGACTATGACTTGCGCAGAGCAGTAATGTTTCTTAAACTTCTGCGATACAGCTATTCAAGCGGCGGAAAATCATTTGCCTGTCAGCCATTTTCAGTAGTGAGCCTTTTTCAACTGATAGAGCAAGTCGGAAAACGGCTTGAAAACGCAGTGATTGAAAATCAGGATTTCGAAGTCCTGATAAAGCATTATGACCGAGATAATGCCTTTTTCTACTGCGATCCGCCTTACTATTCAAGCGAGTATGTTTATCAATGCGGGTTCACTTGGGATGACCATCTGAGACTGAAAAACACACTTGTAAATTCAAAAGGTAAATGGCTTGTATCATACAACGATTGTGAAGAAATTCGCAATTTATATGACGGATATTCATTCTTTGATTTTACAAGGTTACACAATATGAAACAGCGAATCAACGCAGGCGAACAATTCCCCGAACTGCTTATCAGCAACTACGATATGTATGAAAGGCAGAGAAATAAGCCGTTGCAGTTGAGTTTGCTTGACTTGACAATCGAACAACAAATTGATTTAGAACAAATTTTGAAGGAGTGTATTATTAACCATGGAAAATAGAATTTATGTAAGCTTACCGCTTGACGCACTTATTGTATCAGGAATCACATCCGACTGTGCTGTACAGATTTCAGCTGTGGACGGATCAATTCTGATTGAGAGGTGCGATGATGATAGTGAAGAATGTTGTTGCGACTGCATCTGCGATGAGTGCAGAGCAGAACTCGCAGAAAGCGAGGACGAGTAATGCTTAAAATTTACAGAGTTCTCGGTAAAAAAGGAAGAATCACAATCCCTTTTGAAATCCGACAGCGAATCGGATTCAAATACAACGATGTTTTATCATTCACACAGCAGGATGATGGCTCGGTTGTTGTCAGGAGAGAAAAAATCTGCGACAACTGTAATGAATTTGCAGAAGAATTCGAGGAAAATTTCACCCTTGAAGATTTTCTTGACAGTCTGTCCGAGGAAGAACAGAGAGATGCACTTATTCACCTTTCTCTGTTGTGGGCAGAAAAACAGAATGTTAGTTTACCGTTTGCTTCTGCCAAAAAGAAATGATTATCAGTTGGCATTCAAAAATCTCTGGACATTTCAAATTCTTTGGATATACTTGTTGCTGAAAGGACGGCGATAGTATGAAAAAGAAAATCGCAATAATGCTGACATTGATTTTAGCAACAGGAACATTCACAGCTTGTACGGCAGAAGAAAAAGTAAATAATGATATTAAGACATCCGTAGTTTCAAAGGCTGCGGATATTTCTGTATCTACGGAAACTTCTGCAACGGCAACAACAGAAAAAACAACCGAAACAACAACCACCGCCGAAAAAGCCACCGTTTAAAAAGAAACAGAGCCTTCGGAACAGAATACCAAAACCGAAGAAAAAGCCGACAGTGGGCAAAATTCGGCGGTTGTTTCGGCAACAGATCCGATTCAGAAAACACAATCCGAGGTTCAGAACAACAGCAGGAATACAGCGAACAGTAATCAGCAAAAATCTGAATCGACTGCTAAAAAGGAAACTGAAACTCCTAATCAAAAGCCTGCTGAAAAGCCAACACAAAAGCCTGTGCAGAAACATACAGAAAAGCCTACGCAGAAACCTACGCAAAAGCCGACGCAACCGCTTACAAAGGCAAAAACGGTTGATGTTCAGTATGCGGTGAGTGCATGCATAGCGTATGGTCAGCAGCTTGGAATGAAATACGATTCCTCGCTGAACACAGGCAACGCAAGCTGGTTCTCCCCGACTAACGCATCATACTATGAAAGCACTTCGGAACTGACGGCAGATTGCTACGGCGATGTTGAGTATGTAGCCTACTACTACAAAAGTGACGGCATAGTTCCAAGCGACTTATCATTCAATGTAATTGCAGAAAACAACAAAATATATGTAGTCTATTGTTGAACAGACGATTAAGCAAGGCACTCACTTTATTGTGGGTGCTTATTTTTTTGAAAGGAATGATCTCAATGAAAATAAACCAAATAACTCTAACAGATCTCCGCCGTATGAACGGCAAGGAAGGACTCATTTTGCAGGGCTGTGGCGGTGAAACACAGGAATGGGTGGACGGTATCAATAAAATGCTCACGGACAAAGGAATACTTCTTGACAACACAAAGTTTGAGAATGTTTCGGTGTTTAAGAGTGACGGCGTAACCTGTATTCTCTATCCCTTTGAAGATGTCCACCTTGATATCGGCAAGCTTGCAATGTGGCGATTGCAATCCTACACAGCCTTTGCAGGAATGTGGCTGTCCGACTATGTGGACAACAGGCTCGGCGGTTTTGAACCTGAGCAGAACAAAGAAGAAAAGCACAAACCCGACTGTGCATTAATAGGCTGTGACGGCAATGTGTTTGCCCTACTTGGTATGGCAAGCCGTACACTGAAACAAAACGGTATGGCTGACGAGGCAAAGGAAATGTGCAGTCGTGTTACGAGTTCGGGCAGTTACTGTGAAGCGCTGAACATTATCGGCGAGTATGTAAATATCACAGACGGCAGTGAGCAGTCTGATGATATAGATGAAGATTATGGTGAAGGGCAGGCGATGAAATTATGATTTGAGTAAGCAAAAACAGAATATTTTATCAGCAGGCAGAGTCAAAGGACTTTGCCTTATTTTTTTGAAAAGAGGTATTTTTATGAACAAATTAATGTCAAACAAAAAATTCACAAGAATAACAGCACTTTTGCTTGCAGTGGCAGTAATATTCGGAACAATGTTTGCACTTCCCGTAAGTGCGGCAAGCGGTGATAAGGTTACAATCACCTTCGATTATTGTTATGACAGCGCAGGCAACATAATCAAATTTCAGCAGACAACGGTCAGTGACGGCTACACAGTCGGCACTCCCGGTGAGGAGCTGTGCAAGATTTTTGCAGACGGAAAAGAAGCCTACTGCATTGAACCCGGTCACACTCTCTATTCAGGCAATACGCTGACCGAGGACGGTTCAACTGTGTGGAAGAATTTAGGCTCGGCAAAGCAGAAAGCAATCAATCTTGCTCTGCTCTACGGCAAACCCGGTTCAGGAAAAAGCTTAAGCGGAACAGAGGATCAGAAATGGGTGGCAACTCAGCTGATAGTATGGGAATTTGTCTCAGGTTGCCGTTCTACAAGCGAAGGCTATAAATGCACAAATACAAAGTTCATTGACGGTATCTGTGCAGGTGGCTCAAACCCCGGAGTCAAGTCGGTTTACAATGCAATCTCAAAAAGCCTTGCAAATTACTCAACTGTTCCAAGCTTTGCATCAGCAATCGCTTCAAAGGCTGAAACCTATGAGATGAAATACTCGGACGAAAAGTACACTTTAACACTTACCGACAGCAACAATATTCTTTCGGATTTCAGTTTCAAAACCACAAGCGGAATTTCCGTTTCAAAATCCGGTAATAAGCTGACATTAACTTCAACTTCGCCAGTCAATAATGCAGTAACATTCAACTCTGCAAAGTCAATGCCAAGCGTTAGCGGTACTACTCTTGTTCCATACGGTGACGCAAGCCTTCAGGATGTAATCACAGGCGTTGAAAACGACGCTGACCCCATAAGGGCATATTTCAAAGTAAAGACAAGCTCGGGCAATCTCAAGCTGGTCAAAACCTCAGAGGACGGCAATGTTGCAAATATTGAGTTTACCGTCAAAGGCGATGGTTACAGCAAAACTGTAAAAACCAATTCAAAGGGCGAATTTGAATTAACCGACCTCGTTCCCGGAAGTTACACTGTTACCGAAATTACAGACAGTAAGTACGAAACGCAGAAATCGCAGACTGTTAAGGTTGAAAGCGGAAAGACCGCAACGGTGACTTTTGAAAATGTCCTCAGGAAAGGCAGTCTTGAGGTAGTAAAAATTAGTGAGGATAATTTCAACGAGGGCGTTAAATTTCACCTTTACGGCACATCTTTAAGCGGTTCAAGCGTTGATTTGTATGCAACAACAAACGCTGACGGTGTTGCAAAATTTGAAAATATCCTTGTTAGCGGTGACAAGCCATATACGCTTGAAGAAGTTGATACTGCTGACAGATATGTTGTTCCAAAAAATCAGACTGCACTGATTGAATGGAACAAGGTAACACAGAGAAGTTTTGAAAATGTTTTGAAGAAGTGGAATTTAACCGTAACAAAGGTTGATTCAGAAACAAAATCTGTACAGGGTGATGCAACGCTTGCAGGCGCAGTTTACGGCATCTACAATAACGGCAAGTTGGTTGACAAATACACCACAGACAAGAACGGCAGTTTCACCACATCTTACTATATTTGCGGTGACAACTGGACTCTGAAAGAAATTGAGCCGAGCGAGGGTTATCTCCTTGACGAAACCGAGTATCATATCGGTGCAGAGGCGAAAAAATATACGCTTGAAAATAACAGCGTTTCAATGGGCGTTACCGAGGATATTTTAAATGGAAAAATTGCCATCATCAAGCACACCGATGACGGCAGTACAAAAATTGAGACTCCCGAAAAAGGTGCAGAATTTCAGGTGTATCTGAAATCATCGGGAAGCTATGCGAAAGCAAAAGAATCCGAAAGAGATACTCTTGTTTGTGATGAATACGGCTTTGCAGAAACAAAGAATTTGCCTTATGGCACATACACTGTTCATCAGACCAAGGGTTGGAACGGCACAGAGTTCATTGCTGATTTTGATGTGTTTGTAAACGAGGACGGCAAAACCTATAAATATCTCATCAACAATGCAAGCCTTGAAAGCTATGTAAAGATAGTAAAGGTTGACAGTGAAACAGGCAAACAGATTCCGTATGCAGGCGCAGGCTTTCAGATTTATGATCCTGACGGTAAGCTCGTGACTATGACCTACACCTATCCGACTGTTACAGAGATTGACACATTCTACACGAACAGCGAGGGTTATCTCATTACACCCGAAGCTCTGCCATACGGCAAGGGTTATTCAGTCTATGAAGTGCAGGCCCCTTACGGATATATCCTCGACAGCACACCTGTATATTTTGACATTACGGCAGAAAACACAAGCGAAGAAAACGGCGTTACAATCGTAAAAGCCGAGAAGAAAAATACTCCGCAGAAAGGTACAATTACCGTAGAAAAAACAGGCGAGATTTTCTCTAATGTAACGGCAATTGGCGGCGGATATATTGATGAAAACGGAAATGATGTTGCACTTCCGACCATCTATCAGCCTGAATATTCTGCAAGCGGTTTGTCAGGAGCGGTGTTTGAGATTTATGCAGATGAGGATATTAAAACCCCTGACGGAACAGTAAGAGCAAAGAAAGGCGAGCTTGTCGCAACTTTGAAAACAAATTCGAAAGGCACAGCAACAAGCAAACAGCTTTACCTCGGCAAATACCGTGTTGTTGAAAAAACAGCTCCTTACGGATTTGTTCTGAACAGGACTGTAAATTATATAGAACTCACCTACTCAGGACAGAACGAAAAGGTAACCAACACCTCAACCTCATTTACAAACGACAGACAAAAGGTTGAAGTCGACCTTACAAAAATTCTTGAACAGGATGAGAAATTCGGCATCGGCAACAATGACGAAATCCGCAATGTTTCATTCGGACTTTACGCTGACGAAGATTTAAAGGCTTCAAACGGAACTGTCATTCCAAAGAACGGACTTCTTGAAATCATCACCTGTGATGAAAAAGGCAAGGCACAGTTTACAACCGACCTACCAATCGGCAGTTACTATGTTAAGGAAATCAGCACTGACAGCCACTACATTCTTTCCGATAAAAAATATCCTGTTGTGTTTGAATACGCAGGACAGGATACAGCTACTGTTCATATTTCTGTAAATGACGGTGAACCGATTGAAAATGAAATCATCTATGGCACAATCAAAGGCTTGAAGATTGACCGTGAAACAGGCGAAAATATCGCAGGCGCATTATTTGGATTGTTTAAAGCAGAGGAAAAAGAATTGTCAGAAAAAACTGCAATCCTTTCAGCCGAATCAAATGATAAAGGTATTTTTGAATTTACCGATGTTCCCTACGGTGAATACATTGTCCATGAGTTAAAGCCTGCTGAGGGTTATCTGCCCAATGAAGAAAACTATCAGGCGACAGTTTCAGAAGATGAAGAAGTTATTGAAATAACAGTTAATAACGATAAAATTCCCGAGTTGAAAACCACAGCTTCCATCGACGGCAAAAAGGAAGTCGGTGCAACAGAAGCGTTCACACTTGAAGATGTGGTAGAGTACAAGCACCTTGTCCCCGGCAAGGAGTACACGGTTAAGGGCGTTCTTATGGATAAGGCAACAGGCGAACCACTTTTAATTGATGAAAAAGAAATCCGTTCAGAAACCACATTTACACCTGATGAACCAACAGGCGATGTTATTGTTTCCTTTGAATTTGACGCAAGATATATCAAGAAAGATACTGACATAGTCGTTTTTGAAAGCCTTTACAGTGAGAATAAAGAGCTTGCAGTCCACGCTGAAATTGATGACGAAAGTCAGACCGTAACTGTTAAACTTCCGAAAATCGGAACAAAGGCAAGTATTGAAGGCAAAAAGAAATTCACAGCTAACGGTGATATTACCATTGACGATGTTGTTTCCTACAAACATCTCACAGCAGGAAAAGAATACACAATCAAAGGCATCCTTATGGATAAATCCACGGGTAAGCAATTCCTTGTTGACGGCAAAGAAGTTTGTTCCGAAGTAACATTCACACCCGAAACAGCAGACGGCGAAGTAACAGTATCATTCACTTTTGACGGTTCTGTAATCACAGCTGATACAGAGATTGTAGTTTTTGAAACTCTCTACCGTGATGAAACGGAAATTGCTGTTCACGCTGATATTGATGACAAGGATCAGACTGTAACAGTTCATCCGCAGCCTGAACCCGAAAAACCACAGACAGGAGACAATTCAAATCTCGGCTTTTTCATTGGCTTAGCTTCAGTCGCTCTGGGTGGTTTAGTTGCATTCCTTATCATCAAATTCAGAAAGAAAGACGAGGACGATGAATAATGTACAGAGCATATGTCTGTTCACCCTTGAGTGGAAATATTACAGCCAACATTGAAAACGCAAAACGGTATTCACAATATGTTTTTAAGTGCGGTATGGCTCCTGTCATACCGCATTTTTATGCCCTCGTACTAAATGACGATAATCCCGAAGAAAGAAAACTCGGTATGCAGGCAGGAATTTCTCTACTGTGGGTTTGCGATGAAGTATGGGTTTTCGGCAATCAAATTACAGATGGTATGAAAAAGGAAATCCGTTTTGCCGAAAAGCTGAATATCAAAGTCAGGTATATATCGGAAAACGCATTACAAAAGATGGAGGTTATCTAAATGAAAACTAATCGAATGAAATTCATTAAAATACTGATTAGTATTGCTGTTGTTGTGGCAATGCTTACAGTTTCAATTCTGCCTGCTTTTGCCGCAGGAGATGTTTCGTCTGCAATTCAAAGTACTTGGAATTCCGCTCAAACACAGATTAAAAATGTAGTAAACAATGTTGTGTTCCCGGCGGTAGATATGATTCTTGCTATACTTTTCTTTGTTAAACTCGCAATGGCGTATATGGACTATCGCAAGCACGGGCAGTTTGAGTTCACGGCGCCGGCAATACTTTTCGGTTGTCTTGTGTTCTCGCTGACAGCACCACTGTACATCTGGACGATACTCTGATAACAATAAAAATAAGGCTGTTGTGTTAAGTCATAACAGCCTTTTGTGGAGGTGATTTATATTTTTGACTGGTTAGGAGATTTCATCGGCGGAATCGGAAGTGCCATAGGTGGTGTGTTTGATTACCTCGGTGAGCAAATCTCAAACGCTATATGGAACACGATGTTACAGTGGTTCTATGAAACGATTTACAACGCTGTCGCAGACTTTTTTACTATGATGGGAAATATGGGCGCAGATGTGTTTGACCTTGAATGGGTGCAGGCGACAATAAATCTGTTTACTCTTTTTGGCTGGGCATTGTTCGTCGCAGGCACGGTTGTTGCCGTATTTGATGTTGCAATAGAGTATCAGAACGGCAGAGCAAACATCAAGACAACAGCAATAAATGTATTAAAAGGGTTCTTTGCCTGTTCGCTGTTTGGCGTAGTACCTGTGGAGTTGTATAAGTTCTGCATCAGCCTGCAAAACACATTTTCAAAGGATTTGTCGTCCATAATGGCAGGACAGCAAAGCCTTGATTTAGCCGGACAAAGCACAAGCGTTTTAGAGGGTAGTTTTGCAGTTTCTGTTCAAGTGAATTTTGGTTTACTGAATCTGTTATGTATGGTAGCTTTTGCCTACTGCGTAATAAAAATATTTTTTGCGAACATCAAGCGTGGAGGAATTCTGCTCATTCAGATGGCGGTAGGTTCGCTGTATATGTTCAGTGTTCCGAGAGGTTATCAGGACGGCTTCAATCAGTGGATGAAACAGATAGCGGCGTTGTGCCTGACGGCATTTATGCAGACAACTCTGCTGTTCCTCGGGTTGCTGACCTTCCCCGGCAATATGCTTTTGGGACTTGGAATAATGCTTGCATCAAACGAAGTTCCGAGAATTGCACAGCAGTTCGGTCTTGATTCAAGCGTAAAGGTGAATATGACAAGCATTGTTCACGCAACTACAACTGCTGTTAATCTGACGAGAAGCGTTGCAAGGGCGGCTAAATAACTTAGTGCCAATGTTCTACTCCACTTATGTTGCGTAGAACATTACTGCTTTTTAGCGTAAAATTTCCGCTAAAAAGCAGAGGAGCAATGCTCCTTGGCACAAGTTGCAATCTATCGCAAAGTTCTAATCAAACAAGCTTGTTAGAACTTTGCTCCGATTTAAAACGAAAGGAATTTAAAGATTATGACCACTTATTTATATCCGCAGAACCTCAAAGCTACCGCCAATCTGTGGCTGTGGAGCTTACGGGATTTTGCAATTATGAGCATAGCGCTTTTATTATCAATCCTGATACTTGCACAGACGAGGATAATAGTACCGCTTGCAGTGACACTTTGCTTCGGGTTTTTGTCAATAAGGCTTGAAGATACAACAATTCTTGATTTTATCCGCTATGCTGTGAAGTATTTTATATCAACTCAACAGACTTATTTTTGGGCAGAAAGGGGCAAATAAATGAAGAACAAGCAGAAAAAAACAAAACAAAAAGGTAAATCGGTTCAGGATTTGATGGGCATAAAAACCTTTACGAAAAACGGCTTGAAGGTCGGCAAGGAAGAATTTATCTTCTATATGGTTCAGCCGACAAATATTTCCGTACTTTCTCATACGAATATTGAAATCAAGGTGCGCCACCTGATGATGGTACTTTCTGCTGTGCCGGATATTGAGATTACCTGTACAGACTCATGCGAGTGCTTTGATACGAACAAAAGCTATATCAAAGGCAGAATTGAAGCTGAACAGAATGATAAGGTCAGAAAAATTCTTGCTAAAGATCTTGACTTTCTCGAAAGTATTCAGACCGAAACCTCAACCGCAAGGCAGTTTCTGTTCATAGCAAGGTGTAAATCTTCAAAATCCGAAAATGTTTTGCAGAAAGCAAACAGGGTTGAGAAGATTATTTCAGACCAAGGCTTTGAAGTAACCAGAATGAAGAAAGCCGACATCAAGCGGTTTCTCGCAATCTATTTTGAAGCAAGTATGAACGGCGATTTAGTACCCGACTATGACGGCGAGCAGTATTTTGAAAAGGAGCAGACCTATGAAGAAGCATAAAGGAAAAATCCAAACGGGAATTGTGATAGGCATATTTTCAGTAATTATAATTGCTTGTCTGATTTCGATATTTTTAAGGCTCTATGCCGAAAACAAGGAAAAGGAAGAATTCAGACAGCTTGCAGAAGTCGTTACTGAAGAAACAACTGAGGCAACCATTGAAGAAATAATTAAAAAACCAAATTTATTTAAAGTCAGTGATTGTGAAAATGATGTTGGAGATAAATCGCCCGTGTCTTACACAACCTGTTACGAACCGCATTCAATATCAGAACTTGTTTCAATGAATTCCGAGTGTTTTGGCTGGATAAGCATATCTGGTACAAAAATCAATTACCCTGTTATGCACACACCAAGCAATCCTCAGAAGTATCTGAACAAAAACTTTTACGGTGAGTACAGCTTCAGCGGTACTCCGTTTCTTGATGCAAGGTGTTCAGCCGACAGCACCAATCTCATAATTTACGGACACCATATGAACAACGGCACAATGTTTGCAGACCTTTGCAACTATACCGATTATTCTTATTTTACAGAGCATCCGACAGTTGTGCTCGAAACGAAAGACGGAGTATTTGTGTACTCTGTCTTTTCTGTTATGAAAGTAAAATCCGATAATGATTGGTACAGATTTATAACAACAGATTTGGACAAAACCTATGAAAAATGGATCAGTTATTCAAAAACAAAATCTCTGTATAACACAGAAATTACACCTGTTTACGGTCAGCTGATTTTAACGCTTTCAACCTGTTACGGATACAATCAGGATGACCGCATACTTGTGTTGGCAGTTCGAAATTAAAGGGGGTAAAAATTATGGGACTATTCAATAGAAAACCAAAGGTGCTCACACCCGAACAGGCAGAAGAAATATACACAAAAGATTTCTTTGATATGATTCTGCCGTCAACGATAAAGTTCTTCACCGATTATTACATTGTCGGCGACTCATACCGCAGTGTGTGGGCAGTCAGAGAATATCCGCCGAGTACGGAAGAACAAGCAATACTCTCACAGCTTGCAGACAGAAACGGAGTAACGCTTCGCATTTACCACAGGCTTGTTGAAAGTATGGAACAGCGTAAAATCATTCAGAACGCAACACGCAAAAACAAGCTCAAATCAAGCGGTAACGATGTAAATGAAACCATTGAAGCACAGGGCAACTTGCAGGATGTTGTCACGCTGATGGCGAACTTACGAAAAAACAAAGAACCGTTATTGCATTGTTCTGTGTTCATAGAGCTTAAAGCCAAGAGTAAGCAGAAATTGAAGGAGTTGCAAACCGATATTGCAATGGAGCTGACACGCTCCAAGATTGAAGTGGATAGATTAACGCTAAGGCAGAAAGAAGGCTTCTTGTCGGTGAACCCCATAGGTTCAAATCAATTCGGACTTTTGTATGAAAGAGTGTTGCCTGCCTCATCTGTTGCAAATCTGTTTCCGTTTAATTTTTCTGGTAAGACAGATCCCAACGGCTTGTACATCGGCAGAGATAAATACGGCACAAATATTCTTGTTGATTTTGACCGCAGGACTGAAGATAAGACAACCTCAAATATCCTTATTCTCGGAAACTCAGGTCAGGGTAAAAGTTATCTTCTTAAATTGATTTTAACTAATATCAGAGAAAGCGGAAAGAAAATTATTTGCCTTGATCCCGAGTCTGAGTACGAGGATATGACAAATGCCCTCGGCGGTTGCTACATTGATTTTATGTCAGGCAAATACAAAATTAATCCCCTTGAACCTAAAGCATGGAATGAGCAAGCTGAGCTTGCAGGCAATTCGCACACCAATATTGATAGCAAGATAGACTTTGATTCCTGCGAGGAAGATTTGCATATTCCGGAAGCGTTTACAAAAGTTACTCGTTTATCACAGCACATTGCATTCTTGAAAGACTTTTTCAGAACTTACAAGGATTTCACGGACGCACAGCTTGATACAATTGAAATTCTGCTTATGAAGCTGTACGCACGATTCGGCATAACCGACACAACTGATTACAGCACAAAGAAACCGTCCGACTTTCCTGTGATGAGTGATTTCTATGACTTGTGCGAGGAAGAATATATGACCTACGACCACAAGCGAAAGTATCTCTACACCGAAGAAATTTTGCAGGAGGTTTGTCTGGGTATTCACAGTATGTGTGTCGGTTCTGAAAGTAAATACTTCAACGGTCATACAAACATTACAGATGATAAATTTCTATGCTTCGGGGTAAAAGGTTTGCTTGACACGAACAAAAGGCTCAAAGATGCAATGTTGTTCAATATTCTGTCGTATATGAGCAACAAACTTCTCGGAGAGGGAAACACCGTTGCATCAATAGACGAACTCTATTTGTTTCTTTCAAATTTAACAGCTATTGAGTATATCAGAAACGCAATGAAGCGCGTCCGCAAAAAGGATTCAGCCGTGATTTTAGCCAGTCAAAACATAGACGATTTTTTGATTTCGAGCGTTAAGGAATACACAAAACCCTTGTTCTCAATTCCGACTCATCACTTCTTATTCTTTCCCGGCAACATCAATCCGAAGGACTTTGAAGATGCCCTAATGGTAGAACCAAATGAGTATGCCCTAATCAAATTCGGTGAGCGTGGCACCTGTCTTTATAGGTGTGGAAATGAACGCTATTTGCTTCTCGTTCAGGCTCCCGAATACAAAGCAGAGATTTTCGGCAGTGCAGGCGGTAGGTGATTTACAAAAGTTTTTATTAATGCTATAATTATTATGGTGACTTATATGAAAGTTTTAGAAGCATATACAAATAGTGTTTATGAAAATTTTAGAACACAAGACTATGATTATTGGAGTTTTGGTAACCAAATTCTATATGATATGTGTTTAAAAAATCCTAGTCATACAAACGAGAATGTAATTATAGGTAAAATATGGTTAATTGGAAGAAGTTATGCAGCAGCAATTGAAAGAATAAAAGAAAAATCGGTGCCATCCGATGATTTTTATTCGGATGTTGTTGCACCTCATTTTTTGCAATTTGGTGTTGAATTAGATGATAAATTAAAATATTTAAAATCTACCACAGAAGTTTCTCTTGATAATTTACAAGAGATTTTATATGTACACAAATTCTTAGTTAATCAAATTACTGAAATCACAAAATTAGAAAAGCATTCTTTAGCATCAAAATATTTACATTTTCATCTGCCAAATCACTTTTTTATATATGATAGTCGTGCTGCCGGAAGTATAACTAGATTTGTCCATAAAGAGAGAAAAGAAATATTATTAGAGGGTGATGAAGTATATGTAGATTTTTGTATGAGGGCAATGCAACTAAGGAAATATATTTTTGAAAAATATGGGGAAAAATGTTCTCCACGAGATATTGATAATTTCCTTCTATATGAAAACAAAAGACGTCTTGGAGGTAAAAAATGATTACTTGGATGAATCAAAATCAAGGATTTATAATGTGTGTTCTGACATTTGTATATGTCGTTGCTACAATTATTATTGTAATAATGAATAGAAAATCTATAAATGAAATGAAAACTGCAAGATTAGAAGAGAGTAGACCATATATCATTGCAAATTTGGTGAAAGATCCACGTGATAGATGTTTTTATTTATAAAATCTCTAGCGTACTTATATGCGATAAAAGCTTCCTTAAGATCGCTATTTTGGTTTTCTAAAGTTAGCGCAGTATGGTTGTAAATTTTATAATATGATTTATCTGTATTTAATATAATCAGCCATAAATCAATTTGCCCATTTCCATTTTTAACATATAAAATTGAATATAAAGTATTTTGTTCTTCAATATAATTCCAATTTTTTGGTTTATATAAAGATGCATAATCTTTGATGTAATTATTCATAACTTCTTCATTATCATATGTCATATTACGGATTGATTCTATTCTATATACTAAGTATTTTGATGTGCTTTCATCTTTGCACATGATAATATTGCCTATATCAGATATAGAACCCTTTTTTTGATTTATAAGTATATCTGTATTATTTTCAACTACTATATCATTTGGAATATTTTTTTTAAAAAAATCAGTTTGAATATGTGTGCATTCAATATCATAAATGCTTGGCGAAATAGTTTTTGAAAGTTCAAGACTTTGATTTGAAATAGAAGAAGTCAATATCACTGAAATAATAGATATAATTAAAGAAAGAATAGATATAATTAAAGATGTTTTCTCAACATTTATTTTCTTTTTTATATCCTTTTCTTCAAAATTATTCTTGTGCGCTAGATCTTTTTTATTTGATTTAGGTTTATCTTTCATAAAAGTTTCTAACCTTTCTAAATTTTAAAATTCCAGTTTTCAATATTATAATCACTTATATAACTAATTGTCAATAAGAGGACGGTCTTTTTATAGTTGACAGGTGCCACCTATCACGGTGATAGGAGAAAGAACTACCCACTATAAGATATTACAGCAGAAAAGAAAAATATATACAAGGAAGTGATTAAAATATCAACTTACATTCATTTTACAAAAGAACAGCGAGAACAGGCAAGGCGAACAGACCTTGCTAATTTTTTAATCCATCAAGGCGAGAAAGTCAGGAAATCAGGTTCAGAATACGAATGGTTTGACGGCTCGCAAAAGGTTACAATCAGAGGGCATCTCTGGTATCATCAGTACGAACAGAAAGGCGGTGATGCGGTTGATTTTGTCCGCAGATTTTACAACAAGGACTATGCCGAAGCGGTGGAAATGCTTTTGAATAACTGTGGCGGTCAAATCATAACATCGCCGACCATAGAAAGAGTACACAAACCTTTTGAACTGCCGCCGAGATATGACAGAATGAGCAGAGTTTTTTCTTATCTGCTGTTGACTCGAGGTGTTGATAAGGATGTACTTTTTGAATTTGTCAGAAACAAAATGATTTATGAGTCAGCCGATTATCACAACGCTGTCTTTGTCGGCTACGATTCAAACGGTAAACCTCGCCATGCTCACAAGCGAGGAACTGTAACGAATAATCCGTACAAAGGAAATGTTGCAGGCAGTCAGCCCGAGTACAGCTTTCACTTTAACGGCACAAGCGAAAAGCTATTTTTATTCGAAGCTCCCATTGATATGCTTTCCTACATTTCAATGCACAAGAAAAATTGGAAAGAACACAGCTATGCGGCATCCTGCTCCGTTTCGGATAGGGTGCTTTTTCAATGTCTTAATGACAATCCGAATATCAAAAATGTTTTTCTTTGCTTTGACAATGACGAAGCAGGACAGACCGCCAACAAACGCATAGCCGACAAACTGAACAAACTGAATATTCAAAATGAAATCCTCATTCCAACTCATAAAGATTGGAATGAGGATATTTTAAACGGTGAAAGGACTGATGAAATATGCCGTCAAGTGTTATAACTCTGATTATTGTTGCAGGCTCAATGTTTGCCTTGTTCATAATAATTTCTACGGTCGGCAATCACTATTCACTAAATCGAATAAAAAATAAAACAGTTGGACAAGGGCAATACGGCACGGCTCGTTGGGCGACCAAAAAGGAAATAAAAAGAACCTATAAGCAAGTTGATTTTCAGCCAAATGAGTGGAGGGAAAATCCTGACAGCAGACCAACTGAACAAGGAATAGTTGTTGGATGTAAAAACGGAAGGAAAGGAACAACCGCAATGGTTGATACAGGAGATGTGCATGCTCTGATGATTGGTGCGGCAGGTGTCGGCAAGACTGCATTTTGGCTTTATCCATGCATTGAATATGCCTGCGCTACTGGTATGTCATTTTTGTCAACCGACACAAAGGGTGATGTAGTTCGGAATTATGGAACGATTGCAGAAAAGTATTACGGCTACAAAATTTCAGTAATAGATTTGCGTAACCCAACACGCTCTCACGGCAACAATCTCCTGCATCTTGTGAATAAGTATATGGACTTATACAAAGCCGAGCCCGAACAGCTTGTTTACAAGGCAAGAACCGAAAAATACGCAAAAATCATTTCAAAAACGATTATTCTTTCCGGTATGGACTCGGCTTCATTTGGACAGAACGCTTACTTTTATGATGCGGCAGAGGGACTTTTAACAGCGACCATTCTGCTTGTTTCAGAATTCTGTGAATCCGAAGAAAGGCATATTGTTTCGGTATTCAAAATCATTCAGGAGTTACTTGCTCCGACCAACAAGAAAGGCAAAAATCAGTTTCAGCTATTAATGGATTATCTTCCCGATGACCACAAGGCAAAATGGTTTGCAGGGGCGGCTCTCAACACAGCCGAGCAGAGTATGTCAAGCGTTATGAGTACAGCTTTGTCAAGGCTGAATGCTTTTCTCGACTCCGAGCTTGAACAGCTTTTGTGTTTTGATACGGAGATTGACGCTGAAAAATTCTGTAATGAAAAGTGTGCGATATTCATTGTAATGCCTGAGGAAAACCCTAACACATTCTTTATGGTTTCGCTTATTATCCAACAGCTTTACCGTGAAATACTGTCAGTCGCAGATGAAAACGGCGGTGTACTGAAAAACCGCTGTGTGTTCTTCTGCGATGAATTTGGAACCTTGCCAAAGATTGATTCAGCAGAGATGATGTTCTCCGCTTCCCGTTCAAGGCGGTTGCAGATAGTACCGATAATTCAATCCTTCGCACAGCTTGAGAAGAATTACGGCAAAGAGGGTGCTGATGTTATCATAGATAACACACAGCTGACCATCTTCGGAGGCTTTGCGCCCAACAGTACAAGTGCAGAAGTGCTGTCAAAAGCACTCGGTTCAAGAACTGTGATGTCAGGCTCTGTAAGCAGAAGCAAAAATGATCCGTCACAATCCCTGCAAATGATTGAACGATCTTTGATGACTCCCGATGAGCTGAAGTCACTTTCGAAAGGCACATTTGTTGTTATGAAAACTGGCTTTTATCCGATGAAAGTAAAACTTAAATTGTTCTTCAAATGGGGTATTAAATTTGAAGAAAAGTATGAGGTCAAGGAGAACGGAAACCGTGAAGTCCACTATGCCAATCGTTCGGAGTTGTTCAACAACATAATTCAAGCATACAGTCCTGTGACTGACTCGGATTTTGATGAAGCGAGCGATGACAAAAAGAAGAAAAATGAAAATCTTAAGACCTCTCCAAATGCGGAACAGACCGACAGTGACGATACTATTAATTCAGAACAGCAAGACGAATCAACAGAAGAACCTGAAAATTCAAACGTTGAACAGAACGCAGACAAGCAAAGAAAAGTAGTTATAAGAACCGAAAGACCACCACAGGAGGTGCTGGACAATGAGTAGATTAACTTTTCTCTATCAAATGGATTTACCACACAGAGCTGTAGCTGTTTATACCTACCTATATGACCGAGCAAACAAAAACGGTGAATGCTGGCCCTCTGTAAAAACAATAGCAGGCGACATAAAGCTGTCGCCTGCCACAGTAAGAAGAGCTATTAAGGATTTAAAAAAAGCCAGTCTTATTTACACTGAACAGAGATATCGCACCGAAGGTGGAAAAAGTAGTTTGTTATTTAAAATCAAAGATGAATTTTAAAATTAATAATATAATCCACATATCAAAGACTATAATAGATACCTTTCAAATTGGGTAGAGAAGTAATATTTAGTAATAATAAAGTAGAGGTGGAATGAATGAAAAATATAATAAATCTTATCATTATGATTGTATTGGGTTTATTTGTTGCGATAATAATTTATCCCGCATTACATGAATTTGGTCACATGTTTATTGCGATAATTGTTGGTGCAGATTTAGTTGAGTTCAATTTGTTTCCAATACCAAATGTTTTATTTGATGTTGGTGAAATTAGTATAGCGAGCAATGTGATGATTGGTGCAGGAGGAGTAATACTTCCTTTTATTCTTTCTGTTACAATAAACTCAAAAAGATTTTGGCTTTGGTATATAGGATTGATAATAAATATAATATGTTGCGTTTCATTTATCATATCTGCATTAGGATGTGCGTTATTTTCATTTTCGAAACCGATAGAAAATGAAGATATTTCGCAGATGCTGAATTTTTGCCCCAATACAGTAATTCTTTGGATGATATTATTTATAATTCTGATTGCATATACTGTTATTCGTATTTGTAAAAGTCATCCATTAAAACGTTGTATAGAATATTTTGAATTATGAAAAATGAACGCAGCATCAGACTGCGTTCATTTTATTTGGAGTTTAATCGCTTTGCCATATTAATCAACAAAGAGATATCTTCCGCTGCCATTTTCTTTGTTAACTCAAATAATTCATTTGCCATTGAAGGTTCGGCAATTTCTTCATCGAAAAATTCCCTTGTAGTTACTCCAAGATATTCGCAGATGTAAAGAAATTCGCTCATAGAAGGTAGTGCTTTACCGGAAGATATACTCTGAATATAACTTTTACTGTGTCCCATATCTAAGCTCATTTTATATTCCGATATACCTTTCTTAGTTCTTAAAATAGAAATTCTATCTCGAATAAATTGTTCATTCATTGGAGAATTACCTCATATCACATATTCTATACAAATCTAATCGGTGTTAATCACGATATAAATACCGAAAATACTTAAAATACACCGAAAATATCGGTATAATATTGATGATATGGATATTATTTATTGTAAGATGGCGAGGTTAACGAGAAATACTTGTTGCATATTTGGTTATAGAGAACTATGCTTAGGAATTGAATTAGAACTATATGTGATACTCACAAGATAAATAAAGGAGTGTGGGGTTGGAATATTCCTTACTGGTGGTATGGAGAAACCGATGAAAAGTTTTCCTCCGTAGTGCGTTCGTTAAAAAGAATACATCCAAAAATAAAACTGTTTTTATAAATACTGTACTTTTCAATTGTATTAAATTCAAATACGGAATACTACATTATTTATGACGATGCTTGTTGCCGGATGAATAAATAGGAAATTATTACAAAGTAGCAATAGCAAATAGAAATAAGTGGATGATTGATAATAGCGATTACATAATTAACTGCTCTTATAAAAATTTTGGCGTTGCTTATGATGCAGTTGTGTATGGGAAAGTTTAGGTTAATTAATAGTCGAGTAAAAAATAAAACCCACTCTCCAAAAAGGAAAATGGGCGTAAATTTTGCGTAGAACTATAGGTTCTAAAAACACTAAATAGCGTAATAAGAGACTATTTATTCATATTAATTACAATTAATTATAATATTTTTCTTGCTTTATGTCAATACAAAATCCGTCATTTAAGTTGCTTTTTGTTGAAAAATAATGAAAATGTTTTAATAAACGATAGCCTATCAGAATAATACATTTTTTATTATGGTCAAAAATGGTGTCATAAAAATATACTTTGGAGGGAGCATTACAAATGTCAAGACGAGGAGATAATATTCATAAACGAAAAGATGGACGATGGGAAGGCAGATATAAATCCGGAATAAAAGATGATGGTACATCTGCGTATCGTTCTGTATATGGTAAAACGTATACAGAATGTAAAAATAAATTAGAAGAATACGCCTCAAAAACTTCAATACCAAAACCAAAGTACAAAGAGTATAGGTTTTCTGAGGTGGTATACAAATGGTTAAATACAAATAGGATCAGATTAAAAGGTTCAACAGTAAGAAAATATCAGTACATGATTGAATCGCATTTAATTCCTAAACTTGGAAGTAGACGTATATCTACGATTACTTCTGCTGTTGTAAATGAATTCCTTGATAATAAACTAAAAGAGGGGCAATTAAATGGAACCGGCAGTCTTTCTGCCAGTTATGTGAAGACAATGGCTATAATTATAGAGGCTTCTTTAAAATACGCTATTGTTGAAGGTATGTGCTCTCCATTAAAAAGTCCTATTCATAAGCCAAGCGTTCCGAAGAAAGAATTACAAGTATTAACCCAGGATGACCAGGCGAATTTTGAAAAGCTACTTAAAGCAGAGCAAAATGAGATTTCATTAGGAACGATTATAGCATTGCACACTGGTATGAGAATCGGTGAAGTATGCGCACTAATGTGGGATGACATAGATCTTAAAAACAACATAATACATGTCCGTCATACAATTGCAAGAGTAAACTCGACGGAAGGATGTCATAAAACAAAGCTAATAATTGACACTCCAAAAACTGTATCATCAAAACGTGATATACCAATATCTTCCTTATTGAAACCAATTCTAACTGTAGCAAGGGAACACGCAAAATCAACGTATGTGGTATCACAGAATAATTCTTTTGTAGGAACCCGAACCTTTGATTACAGATACAAACAGATGCTGAAACGCAATAACATCTGTAATTTTAACTTTCATACAATCAGGCATACATTTGCAACAAGATGTATCGAGGCAGGAGTAGATGTTAAAACATTAAGTGAAATATTGGGGCATGCCAATGTATCCACTACTCTTAATATCTATGTCCATCCATCAATGGAAATTAAGAGAAATCAAATTGAAAAACTTTGCTCATAAATATAACAATCGTGGTCAAAATTGTGGTCAACTTTGCAGAAACTTCCCATAAATCAGAGGTTTCTGCTTTTTCTTGTCCAGAACCTATAGTTCTACGCAATTTTGTAACAACATTTTCTATATGTGTTGCGTTCATTGCTAAAAGCGGTAAATGGAGGCAAAGTTTTCCTATTTATTCTGTTAATTTGTTTTCATTAATTTGAGTAGGAGTTGCATATATAGGTACACTAATGCTTCCTTTTGTAATAAGTGAATTTATTTTGCTTGGAGTTAATTTAGAAACTAGCGAATTAGTATAAAACACACTTGATGTCGGAGTAGTAATTATGAAAATTAAATTAGCAATATTGGATAAAGATAAGAGTTATCTTAATAGAATTGTGACCGTATTTGAAGTCAAATATGCAGATAAGTTTGAAGTTTATTCATTTACTGATCTATCTGTTGCAATACAGACGTTGAGCGAAGTAAAGATTGATGTTCTAATTGCAAATGATGCCTTTGATGTAGATGTTGCAAAACTGCCAAAAAGATGCGGATTTGCTTACTTTGTGGATTCTCCTGATATTGATATGCTTAACAATCAGAGAACGATTTGTAAATTCCAGAAAGCCGATTTGATTTACAAGCAAATACTTAGTATATATTCTGAAAATGCAGGAAATATTACCGGACTAAAAATCTCTGATGATAGTTGTAAGCTTGTTGCATTTACTTCTCCATGCGGAGGAACAGGAAGCTCAACAATGGCGGCAGCCTGTGCTTTGCATTTTGCCGGACAAGGTAAAAAAACACTTTATTTGAACCTTGAAAAATATGGTTCTTCAGATAGTTTCTTTTCTGCTGAAGGACAGTTTGATATGAGTGATATTATATTTGCGCTGAAAAGCAAAAAAGCAAATCTCTCCTTGAAATTAGAAAGTAGCGTAAAACAGGACAATAGTGGTGTTTATTTTTATTCACAGACTAAGGTTGCCCTTGATATGCTTGAACTTAGTGCAGATGATATTCTTCATCTGATTTCTGAACTTAAATTGACAGGTTCTTATGACTATATTGTGCTTGATATGGAGTTTGAACTTGACAAAGGGTATCTTGATATCTATCGTAAAATTAATTCTATTATTGTAGTTGGTGATGGCTCTGAAATTTCCAATTTAAAAATATTCAGGGGATACAATGCTATTGTAACAAAGGAACAGGAATCGGATTCATCAATAGCTAATCGTATGGTTCTTATGTATAACAAATTTAGTAATAAAAGCAGCAGAGCTCTGGATGATATTGAACTTAAAAGTATTGGCGGAGCTCCAAGATATGAGCATGCAACAACACGGCAGGTTTTAAGCCAACTTTCTAATTTGTCTGTATTTGATGATATTGCAAGTGTTTGATATTTATATGAGTTTGGTGGGGAAAACGAGTGAATTCAGAACAAGAGCAAAATTTAGTAGCTGAAATAAAGAAATATGTTACCGAAAATTTACCTCTAAGTAAAATCAGCGATGAAGAACTTGAAGAAAGAGTTGAAGAAATTGTCACTCAAAAAATAGGCAATTTGTATTGTTCTATTGATCAGAGAGTTTCTATTGTTCAACAGGTGTATAGCTCAATTCGCGGATTTGGACTTTTGGACTCCATTATTTCAGATGATTCGATAACAGAAGTTATGATTAATGGTCCTGATAATATCTTTATTGAGCAAAACGGTCATTTGTATAAGCTGGAAAAAAAGTTTGAGAGTCAGAGACGGCTTGAAGATGTAATTCAAAGAATAGTTGGATTGGCAGGTCGTGAAGTTAATCAGGCTAATCCGATTTGCGATACAAGACTTCCAGATGGTTCTCGTGTGAATGTTGTGTTACCGCCAATAGCATTATGCGGTCCAACTATGACAATACGAAAGTTTTCCAAAACCCCGATGACTATAGAAAAATTAATAGCATATGGTTCGATTACGCAGGAAATAGCTGACAAATTGGAACTTCTTGTAAAAGCAAAATATAACATTTTCATCAGTGGAGGTACAGGTTCAGGAAAGACTACCTTTCTTAATGCCTTATCAAATTACATACCGAAGGATGAGCGTGTAATTACAATTGAAGATTCAGCCGAACTGCAGATAACCGGAATAGATAACTTGGTGAGTTTGGAAACCAGAAATGCAAATGCTTCCGGTGCAGGTCAGATAACAATTCGTGATTTAATCAAATCATCGCTTCGTATGAGACCCGAAAGAATTGTTGTCGGAGAGGTTCGTGGAGGAGAGGCACTGGATATGCTGCAGGCTATGAATACCGGTCATGATGGCTCACTTTCTACCGGTCACGCTAACTCAACTCAGGATATGCTCAGCCGTCTTGAAACAATGGTTCTGCAAGGTGCTGCCGGTCTGCCGCTTGAAGCAATCAGGCAACAAATAGCCTCGGCTGTTGATATAATAATCCATCTTTCCAGACTGCGTGATAAATCTCGAAAAACAATGGAAATTACGGAAGTGGTTGGATATGAAAACGGAAATATTGTTTTGAATCCTCTATATGTATTTGAAGAGGATGAAAATAGTACGCTTGAGAAGGTATCTGGTAGATTAAAGAGAACAAAAAATCCAATGAAAAATGATTTCAAACTGTTACTTGCCGGAACAAAGATAAAAATATAAAGGATAAGTGATAAATATGGGTTTATTCAAAAAAAAAGATAAAACTCCTCCTGAACCTCAATACTATATGTCAAAAATAAATACTCCCGCACTTAACTATAAAGTTTATTATATGAAAAATTCAGAAAAAATCATCTATTCATTGCTTGCTTTTGCAGTAGGCGCTGCTGTTGGATATTTGTTTTATGGTGGAATAGGCAAAGATGAATACGGTGATCCAACTACTGTAACATATGTGTTAGACATTTTAATTCCGGGTATTGTTGGTTTAATAACAGCAAAAATGTTTATTCCTATCAGGACAAAACAAATAATTGAAAAGCGAAGAAAACAACTTACATCTCAGTTCAGAGATATGCTTTCCGGATTGACAACAGCATTAGGTACAGGTTCAAACGTAATTGATTCATTTATTTCAGTTCGTCAAGATATGCGAGTTCAGTATGAAGAAGATGCTTACATACTAAATGAATTGGATATTATTATTTTGGGCGTTGAAAATAATAACAGTATTGAAGATTTAATCTATGATTTTGGCATACGAAGTGGTATAGAAGATATAAAGGATTTTTCAGATGTGTTCAGGATTACATATCGAAAAGGCGGAAATTTTAAAGAAATTATTAAGAATACAAATGAAATACTTGGAGATAAGCTTGAAATAAATGAGGAAATTGAAACAACTGTATCAGGAAGCAAGATGGAGCAAAAAATGATGATTGCTATGCCTATATTGCTCGTCGGTATAATAAAAATGTTGAGTACTGATTTTGCTGCAAATTTTGTCACTCCTGCTGGAATAGCGGCGACAACGATTGGTATTATTATGTTTATTGTTTCCTATTTTGTTGCGCGTAAAGTGTTGGATATAAAGGTTTGAGGTGGAATTGATGTTTTCTGTATTTGATATCGTAATAGAGATAATTAACTTTCTATTACTTGCCTTATGGTTGTTTTTGTTTTTTAAGGGCAACAAATATAAAGATTTAATTGAGCCTCTTGATGGAAAGGATTTCTTTTTCAAAGAGATTTATGGGATAGGTTTCTGTTTTATGGATTTAATAAAGTACAACTATAAATCCAAGAGAGATATCAAACTCAGATCACAGATAGAAATCCTTTATGGCGGTTCAAAATATGCAACCTACTATCTAAAGGTCATTTATGCTCAAAGCGTTTCAATTGCGTTAACATTGTTAGTTTTCGGATTTTCACTGTATGGGTTGTCAGGTGGAGAATTATCAGTAGTGTTAATTATGTTGATGATGGCAGCTGTCCTATTTTACTATTGTATGAAGACAACACAAAGAAAGATACTTTCAAGAAGTGAAGAATTGCTTTCTGAATTTGCGAATGTTGTATCTAAACTGGCGTTGCTTACAAATGCCGGTATGATTTTGCACGAAGCCTGGCGACAAGTAGCAGAAAGCGGTGAAGGTGTGATGTATGACGAAATGAAAACGGTTTGTCTGGATATGGACAATGGTGTTTCCGAATCAGAAGCTTTACGACTTTTTGGACTTAGATGTATAATCCCTGAAATTAAAAAATTTACTTCTACTGTTACGCAAGGTCTGTCAAAGGGTAATGCAGAGCTTTCAATAGAGCTGCAAAAGCAAAGTAAAGAATTGTGGATGATAAAAAAGCAAAATGTAAAGCGTCAGGGAGAAATTGCAGCTAATAAGCTGATGCTGCCTATAGTGATTATGTTTATAGGTATTCTCATCATGGTAATAATTCCAATATTTGCTAATTTAGGTGTATAAACTTATATATACATAAATTAAATAATTAATTAGGAGGTGTGCAGAATGATTACAAAATTATATTGTAAAGCATTGGTTGCGAAGATGTTATTGGCTGATAAGCTCAAAAGCGAAAAAGGAGAAGTCAATATAGTTGCTATTGTAGTACTTATCGGTATTGCCGTATTGCTTGCTATTTTCTTTAGAGGTGCAATAGAAAATCTGCTAAATACTTTATTTGGCACTATCAATAACACAGCGAATAATGCTATAACTAACTAAGCTTTTAGCACCGGACAAATAGTATATATTGTTTGTCCGGTGCAAAACGGTTATCTATAAGGAACGGGAGGATTAATATGAGAAGAAGGATAAAAGATATTTTATTGGATGAAAGCGGTGCTATGGTAATTGTGGAGGCTACTTTTGTATTTCCGATAATGTTTTTTGTTATATTCTTTCTGTTCTTTATGGGAAATATGTATTTCGCAAAAGCATATACTGACAATCTTGTCACCGAGGTAGCAATTAGAACTGCGGCAAAGTGCGCAGATCCAAATCTTGAAACAATTATTAATAGCGGCAATAAGGTTCCAGACAGTACAGGTTCCTTAAAAAATGAGCCGTACAGATATATTTTCAATTCAGATGTCACATTCGGCAACGGTAGTATTGAGGAAAGCAAAAATTCAGGAGTTAATTTAATTCTGAACAATGAAAATAGCTTTAATACTTTTTTTAAAGGAATGGAACCACAACTTAACAGTAATGATATAAATGTTAAATTCAACAATAATTTAGTAAACTATAGTTTGTCAATTACGGCTACATATAAAATTTCATTACCTTGGAAATTCTTGTTCAGTAATGAAATAGATATATACTCATTTACTTCACATGCTGAAGTGCCTGTAAGCGATGCTCCGGAATTTATCAGAAATATTGATATGGTAATAGATTATATGCAACAAAGTGAAACAGTCCAGAAAGCAAAAGAAGAAATTTCAAAGTTGTTTAATAAAGATTCAATAAAAAATCTTAAGTAGTAAGTAATATAAGGAGAGAATGAAATGAAAGTGTTTGCATCAAACAAAGGTGCAGTATCTGTGTTTTTAGTAATGATATTAGTACCGACATTAATAGTTACGAGCATTTTTGTGGATGTAAGCCGTATGTTTTTAGGCAAGTCTGTTACTGAGTCAGCAGGTGATTTAGCTCTCAATTCACAGCTTTCTCAATTTGATAAAGAACTTAATGATCTTTATGGATTATTTGCCACTGCAAAAGATGCAAATGATGTTTCAGATAATCTTAATAAATATTTTGAGTCCTGTCTTGTATCAGCCGGCGTTGAAACCACCGATGCAAGTCGTTACGGTGCAATTCTTACAGATCTGATTGATGAGGAAATGGGTGATGAGTATTCGGATTTACTCAAAATCAGTGTTTCAGAAGATGCTTCTATAACTGCGGTTGATAACGGTAATCTTGGCAATCCTGAGGTGTTAAAAAATCAGATTGTAAATTTTATGAAGTACAGAGGCCCTGTCAATATTGCTCAAAATTTTATGAGCAGGATGACAAGCGTTAAAGATAAAGTAGATATTGTAGATGATGAAGCTGAAGTCACAGATACGATGAACAGCTATTATGAGTCTGAAAACAAGGTACTCGAAAATTTGTATGAAGCATATCAAAAGATGAAGAATTATCAGCAGAACAGCGGAATGAATGAAACTTTTGTTAATAATTTGAAAACCGAGCTTTCAAATCTTGAAGAAAATTATAAAACACAACATATAAAGATGTTTAAGGATTTATATAATACTCAAGGAATAGGATATATACTCAGTACCCCTACAACAATCAGTAAATTTCAGACAAAGCTCAATTCTGAAAGCCAGATTAAAAATATGGATGAAGATGAAGCTGAGAGAAATTTCGATAAATATGTAAGGGATGCACAAAGCTATATTGATAAGTTTGAACTATCCTATAACAAAGTTTTAGGCTTATATAATACTTATATCGGTCAGTATGCTAAAAGAAGTCCGACTTCCGAAACCGGCGTAAACAGCTATACTTTAAAAACTGATGTTTATCCGATTCAGTGGTATGTTGCGTTATCAAAGGAATCAAACAAAAGTGAACTAAATGATTTTGGACTAAAAGCAAACAATATGAATTACTATGTTGCAAGAGCTTATAAGGCTCAGCAGCTTTCAGGAAAAACTTCAGATGCGTATGACGCTATGATTTCAGAGTATAAAAAATATGCTGAAAATCCCAATCGGAGTGATTCGAATAACAATTACGATAAAAGATCCAGCTTATATGTTGTTGATGCATACATAGAACCGTTCAGAAATCTCATTAACAGAGTTTATAACAACGATTTTAAAAATAATATAAGCACTGATTCGGTGAATCAGTTTTTGAAGGATACTTCTCAGAATTTAAAAGATAATTATCAGAAAATCAAGGATGCTAAGAAACTGGTTACTGATGCAAATACATATTTAGAAGATGCAAAAAAAGAGTTAACCAATAATACAAATTCTTGCTATAGTAATTGGGAAAGTGCACTTGGTAATAGTGTTTTTGATACTACCGAGAGCGATGTAGCAAATTCATCAAAAGAAGCAAAGGAGAGTGCAGAAACTCAAGAATTCCGTGAAAAAGTAACTGAAGAATCTATAAATGCTATGATTTCAAGGTTGAATAACATAGAAACTCTTTTACAAAATATGCTTGATTTGATAGACAGCTATAAATACAACGGAAAAAAAGTAAAGGATATAAATTCTTACAATACATTTAAAAATAATTCAGGTATTAATTCAAATGATATTGTCATTAACAAGAATACACTTGAAACAAATGCAAATAATTCATTTAAGTTTTCTTCTAATTCATTGAATTCGATTAAGGTTGATAATAATAACAATCCGGACTTGGAGCATAATCCAAAGCCCGCTTTGTATGATTATCTTAAGATTAAGTTTGTTAATGAGCAAAGCTCATCAACTGAGAAAGATTTATATGAAGATGTAAAAGATCTTAATGATGATGACGATGACACGCCTTCAAGTGATGATGATGAATTAAGTGATAATGAAATCGGCTCAGACAGTGATGAAAAAGAGTCGATTTCTAAAAAAATATCAAAAATATCAGAAAATATAACAGGTTTATTTAACGGAATCGGCGATGTGATTTCTAATCCGACAAAAGCACGTGATGATTTATATGTGCTTGATTATGCGATGAATATGTTCAGTTACCACACCTATAATAAAGAGGGTATTTATAATCTGGCTCTTAAAGATGAAGTAAGCGGACTTGATAACATTAATACTGTCAAAAATTTAGGAAGTAAGACTTCATCGTCACTTGGCTGTACATATGCTGAGGCTTGGAAAAATGAAGACACAACATTTACCGACAATAAGACTTTGACTAATAATATGATAAACCTCGAAAATAACTATTCATTCGGAAATGAAATCGAGTATATATTGAATGGTAAAAATAATGAAGCGAATAAATCAGCAATATTTGCGAAGATTTTTATGATTAGATATGCGTTTGACCTTGGACCACAGTTTTCTTATCATTGGGATTTTAATACAGGATATGATTTAAATCAATTTGCTATTACTGTAAATACCGCATGTCCTTTTATACCTGCTGTACTTGTAAAAACTGTTGCTGTTCTCGCACTTACTGCTGCCGAAGCGGCATCTGACCTTAATGAGCTTAAGGCAGGTATGAAGGTCAAGCTTGTGAAAGGTAAAGATGATTTAAAATTTACCTTTAGTGTTGATTGCCTGACAAATCTCGTTAATAATACAGCAACCGCAGAATCGGGGACAGGAACACCTGCGTCCGAGCTTAATAGTCTATCTTATTTTCAGTACAGCGATTATCTTTCAATATTTTTATTTATTGATCTTATAAATACAAATAAGGAAAATGAGATTATGACAAGAATAGGAGATGTGATAGGTCGAAATGTTGGTGTGGCGAAAGGCTATTCAAACAGTGGCGATGAAATTTTCAAAATGTCTGAAGCAAACACCTATTATTGCCTCAAAACAAAAGTGCAGGTTCAACCTTTACTGCTTTCGTTACCGTTGCTTCAGGATGACAAGTTTAATAAATCCTCGTCTGTATCCTGGTGGACATGGGAATATTCTATTGTAAGAGGATATAATTAATAAGTGTTTGTGTATTTTAAACTTATATTTTTTAACTTATGTTTAATGTAAAATGTTTTAGGAGAGAAAATTATGAAAAAATCTAATAAAATAAAATCAATATTCTTAATATTAGCTATTATTACTACGGCGGTAGCTTATGGCGGCTGCGCTAATTCAACGGTAAGCAATTCCTCAGATAATATTGAAGTAACTTCAGTTGATTCGTCTTCTGAAGATAGTCCGGAAACAAAGCTGACAGAATCAAAGGACGAGGAATTTTCTTCAAATATCAGAGATGACGGAAATATGGATATAATTGCTTACGACGGTGAAGCCAACATTATAAACGTTCCCGATTCTGTTGACGGTAAACCGGTTATTGAAATAAGAGGATATTTTTTACGAGGTAGTGATAATGTTTTAGAAATTAATGTTCCCGACACTATAACAGAAATAAGTGAACAAGCATTTGCTCTTTGCACAAATTTAGAAAAACTAACAATGGGCAGCGATGTGCAGAAAATCGGACAATCTCTTTGTCTTGGTGATTCAAAACTAAAACAAGTTGTGCTTTCACAGTCGTTATCGGAAATTTCACATTACGCTTTTCAGAATTGTACTTCACTCGAAGAAATTACAATTCCCGACAGTGTTACAACAATAGGTTTTGCTTTCTCTGGATGCACAGCCCTTAAAGAAATACATATGACTGATTCCGTAACATTCATAGGTGTTCCGGAAGATAATGAAGAATGCAATGTTTTTGAAGATTCTGATAATTTAACAATTTATGCGCCTGCAGGCTCATATGCCGAACAGTATGCAAAGAATAATAATATTACCTTTGTTGCGGAATAGAAATATTTATTAAAACAAATTTTAAACGTCCGGTGGGTGAATGTAATGCCTAATAAAATAAAAAATGTTGTACTAAATGAACAAGGTGCTATTGTTGTCGAAGCAACAATTTCCCTTACAGCATTTATGTTTTTAATAGTAACAATCCTGACTGTTATTAATATATGTTATGCTCAAGCCAAAATCGGCGTTGCAGTCAATACAACAGCTAAGGAAATTTCAGAATATTCTTATCTTTATAACCTTACTGGATTAAGAGAAAAACAAGGCGATTTGTATTCTGAGGGTGAAGATGCAAAAAAAACTATAGATGAAACTCTTGACGGTGTGGTTTCAGTCTTTAATTCAGTTGAAGGGATAAGTGACACAGCAACAGGTATTACTATTGATAATATAGGCGACTCATTTGAAGGTATCCAAGGAAATATAAATGATATAGATTCCAGTGTCGATTCAATTCAGTCAAACATTGATTCAATTATGGAAGATCCACAGTCTTTTGCTCTAAGCGTAGCTGCTCTTGCAGGCAACGAAGCTATTGAGGAGGTTAAATCCAAGGTCATTGCAGGTCCTTTTGCAAAACTCCTTTGTCAAAAACATCTGGTAACTGAAAATTGCTCTACAAGTGCAGAAACAAAACAAAATTGTAATGAATTTTTGAAAAAGCTTGGTATAATGCCCAAGGGTAATTCATATATTGATGGACTTGATTTTAGTGATTCAGTCCTGTTCCTTAATGGTTCGACTGATATTATGGTAATTGTACATTATAGACTTAAGGTAATAAAATTACTTGACAACGATATTACATTAAGCTTTACACAATGTGCAACCACACGTGGGTGGGTTCCAATAAGCGGAAAGTCTGACAACTCTGATTCTTTAGACGAGGATACAGAAGATAATACAGATGAAACCACCGAGAGCACAGAGCCAACAACACCTAAGAAGACTGCAGAAGAATATGTTAATGATTTTATTATAAGTCCTGATTCTGCGGAGGCTTTTATCGGTATTACAACTGAAAGCGATAAGGCAGATGCACAATATTATTCCGGTTCATATATGATTGTAGATTCTGCTATGTATTCGCAAATAAAGGAAAATATTGGCAGCGACGGCGTATCTCAGGTTTATAAGGCGTATATTGATGATCGCTTGAATAATGGTTCAAGAATTGTATGCTCATCAAATCCGGAAAATGCAACTGATGTATATTTTAGGCAACAAGTCAAATATCTGAAACAAAAGGGGTATACATTCAGATATAATGAAAGTACAGGACTTTACATAGCAGAAAAAGCATAAGCAAGGGTGTTTAAATGGATTTATTAATACTGATAATTTTAACAATTATATATTGTTTCGTTATATGTTTTATTGTTCAATCATCTGCTAATAAATGTGAAGGCACTATTAGCAGAATTAAGATTTTTATACCTAATTGCAAAGAAAACATAATAATGTTTTTATTAGTTTGTTTTATGCTATTGCTATGCGTGGTGTTTCTTTATGTCTATTATGAAAATACTTTGCTGGACAATATAAAACTGATTTCCATTCTCGCTGTTCTGTGCCCGGCGGCTTATTCAGACTGGAATAAACACATAATTTCTAATAAATTGCTTTTAGGCGCCTTGTGTTTAAGAATATTGTTGTTTGTTTTCGAGTTAGTGTTCAATATTAGCAATGCTTTACAGTATGGAGCAAGCGAACTGATTTCAGCTGTAGTAATTTTTATTTTAGGCTTTTTGTGCTCATTAATCATAAAAGGTAGTGTAGGAATGGGTGACGTAAAGCTTATATCGATAATGGCACTGTTTCTGGGAGCTTCTGGAATAGTTTGTGCTGTGTTTGCTTCGCTACTAATATCATTTATATACTGTTTAATTGCACTGATTGCAAGAAAAAAGCATAAAAAGGATATTATTCCTTTTGCACCTTCTTTACTTTTAGGTACATATATATCGATTTGCCTGTTTGGATTTTAGTCGGGAATTGGGAGTGTTACTATGAAAAATTATAAAATGCTTGTCCCTGTAGTATTAATAGCTATCTCAGTACTTTCAGTTTATCAATTGTTTTCTGAAAACTTAAAGCAAATGGAACAATATAACAAAAATCTTCAGAAAGCCAGATATTGCGCTAAAGTTGGAATTGTTGATGCTGCTGATTATTATGAAGCAGCTTTGAAAATTAAAAAAAGTATAGATGTGTATGAAGAATATGCAGAATTTTATATTGATCAGAATGATTATAGTGATGCTGAAAGCATAGCAGAAAGAATGTCGGCAGATTTTCCCGGAAACAGTAAGTCTTATGATCTTCTTATGACTATATATGAAACGAATAATGATTATACAAATTTGTTTCAGATTTATGAAGAAACTCAAAATAAAAAAATATATTCTGCTACAATAGACGAAATTTATCAGAATAATGAGTTTGTATATTACACAAACGGTAAGAGATATACTGATGTAAAATCAATTTTTAACGGTTATTATGCTGTGTGCAACAGTAAAGGATATTGGGGTTATACGAATCGTACAGGCTCTGTTCAAATAGGATGTCAGTATGATTATGCAGGAGGATTTTCGAGTGAAATGGCATCAGTAAGAAATCAAGAGGGCCAGTTGTATTATGTAAATACTGATAACGGTAAAAAATTTGTTTTCGATACAGATAAAAGCTATGACTATTTGGGGCAAATAGTTGACGATATTTATGTTGTGGGCAATAAAGGCACATATGCGTATTATAATACTTCTTTCGAAAAACTATTTGGAGATTATGAATATGCGGGTACTTTTAATTGTGGAATTGCGGCAGTAAAAAAAGATGGCAGTTGGATTTTGATTGACAAATCCGGAAAAGAAATTTCAGATACATATAGTGATATTTTGATGGATGATAATGATGTTGCTTGCAAAAACAATAGAGTAATTGCTGTTAAAGACGGTATTTACTATATTCTCAATGAAAAAGCTGAAATAATAAAAAAGACTGATTTTGAAGAAATTGCATATTTAGGTGCAGATAATATGATAGCATTCAAAAAAGCCGATCTGTGGGGCTTTTGTGACGAGAATGGTGATGTTATTATTGAACCTGAATATGATGGTGCCAGGTCTTTTTCAAGCGGTCTGGCAACAGTATGCAAGAATGATAAGTGGGGATATATTAATGAAAATAATGAAATTGTAATTGATTACACTTTCACTGCAGCTAATGATTTTAATTCTGCCGGTTGTGCATATGTGTCTGATGATAGTGACAGCTGGTATATGATTAAACTGTATAAATATAATCATGGATAATAAATTATCAAATAAAATAAAATTTCTTGCTTGTGTATCTCTATTACTCATTCCACTTTTTGTTATATTAATAGTATATAACGGAAAATTATCCGGTAATGATTTTTGGTGGCATATCAAGGTTGGCGAATGGATATGTACTAATAAAGCTTTGCCTTATGAGGATATTTTTTCATGGTATGGAATGGAAAATAATATTTCATGGTGTTCTCAGGAATGGCTATCTGATGTTATATTTTACTTGATATTCAAATTTTTCGGCGAAGTTGGCATATATTTTTTGTGTGTATTATTAGCCTGCTTATTATTGGCATTAATTATAATTCACAATTATAAATATATAAAAAATCGTATCCTTTTTTCACTGTTTTTTCTCTGTATGGCCGCTGTTTGTTTTCCCTGCTTTATGTATGGAAGACCACAGATATTTAGCGGCATATTATTATATTTGGAGATTAAAATACTTTATAGCTTTTATAAAAATCCAAATGCAAAAACAATTTTCTGGGTACCTATAATCGCAGTTTTTTGGAGTAATCTTCATGGCGGTACATCTGTTTTGTCATATTTGATTTGTCTGTTTTTTTTGATAAGTACCATTAGACCATTTATGGGTAACAGAGTAGTTAATCCTCGCAAAAAGAAAAAGTATTTGATAATACTTTCTATTGTATTTATATTGTCAGGTTTGGCGATATTTGTAAATCCATATGGTGGATATGTCTTTTTTTATCCATATGAAAATATAAACGATGGATATATGCAGGCAATGATATCAGAATGGGTTTCTCCTGATATAAAAATAATTGGACAGCTGATAATATATTTTCTGCCATTTCTTTTCTCTTTTTTATTTATGGCATTAGGGAAAAAGAAAATCCTTTTGATTGACTTAATTTTATTCTTGCTATTTATATATATGTTCTTTAGGAGCATCAGGTTTGCGTTCTTAGCATATATTGTATTTTCAAGTTTTGTTTTTAAATATTATCCGAAAATTCAAATAAAAATAAAAAAATTCGGTGCTTCATTAACTTTTATTTTTATATTATGCTTAAGTGCATATTCAGTGTTTTCTGTGATACCAAAAGCATCATCTAATCAAATCATAAAAAAAGTTCTTGATACATCATATACGGAATTAATTAAAACAGATAATGTCAGCAGAATATTCAATGACTACAATTACGGCGAAACATTAATATATAACAATATTGAAGTTTTTGTTGACGCAAGAGAAGATCTATATGCGAAAAATATCTTGAATGATGCTGTGGATTTATTATTTCTTATGAATACAGATGACTCAAATGATATTTTTGATCCTGAAAAAATAATTGATAAGTATCAGTTTGATGCTATTATCATTCAGTCAGATAGACCGTTGAGAGCATATTTAGATAGTAATAGTGACAAATATATAAAAATAATGTCAGATCAAAGTTCATCTTATTATCACGTTTTGAAATATTATAATCAATGAAAGGGCGAAAATAGATGTTAGAATTTGAAAATCAAGGAACTAATACATATTTGGTATATAAAATTAGTGCTGATGATAATTTGGATACTATGAGTTTAGGTATGCTTACAAACAATAAAATTCCTGGTTTAGCTTCGACACTGTTTACTCAGATGGATGCAAATAAATATATAAAATATAATGTATCAGGGAAAATTTCGGTTAGTCAATTCTTTTCAAGACCTGTAAACATAAAACGTTTAGTTGGTGTATTCAGCGGTATAGTTGATGCTATGTTATCAGCAGAAGATTATATGATTGCTACTAATTCAATTATATTGGACTTAGATTATATCTTTGCTGATGTATCATCTTGTGAAAGCATATTGATTTGTTTGCCTGTATTGACAGAAAAGAACTCAGTTGATATTTGCAAATTTTTTAAAAATATAATGTTCATTACACAATTTGATCAGACTGAAAATTGTGACTATATTGCAAAAATAATTAATTATCTAAATAGTACTCCGGTATTTTCTCTTACTGATTTTAAAACTTTGCTAGACAGTATAAAAAGTAATACTTCAAGCAGCACAGCTAAAAATATTTCATATTCTCTGAATACACAACCTTACACACATCCGACACAGCCTTCTACAGTAAAGGTTCAGCCAAAAGTTCAAAATGCAACACAGACAAATCCAAAAACTGTTTCAGAACCAATAAAAGCAAAAGCAACTCCAGTGGCTCAAGAAATACCCGTAGTGCAAAAGCCTGTCAATAAAACTGCGCAGCAATATAATGTTTCGGCACAATCTAAACAGGAAGTTCAAGTAAACGATGAAAAAAAGATAAGTATGTTTGGGTTATTAATGCATTATAGTAAAGAAAATGCAGAATTATATAAAGCTCAAAAGGCGGCAAAAAAGGCAGGAAAGCAACCACCTACACCCAAAAGTCAACAGAAACCTAAAAAAACTGTTTCAACATCTTTTTCTGTTCAAGGTGCTCCAACACAAAATGTAGATTTTGCAATTCCCGGACAGTCCACACCTGTTTCGGCAACAGTGCCACAATCGCAAAATGCTGTTATTCCTCAAAATCAACGTCAAGTGGAATCAAGCTCTTATCAGAAATCTTCTATACCACCGGTTTCTCAAAAACCGTCGTATCAGTCCCACGATTCGCCAAAGAGCAAAGCAATGAGTTTTGGTGAAACAACAGTTTTAGGGGGAGGCTCTATTGGTGAAACAACAGTTTTGAATGAAACTCCCCAGGCAGCGCAGATAGCAAATCCTCATCTGATTCGTGTAAAGAATAACGAGAAAATTATACTCAACAAGCCGGTTTTTCGGATAGGCAAGGAGCGTTCGTATGTGGACTATTTCGTAGCAGATAATACAGCGGTCAGCAGAAGTCATGCGAATATTATTTCTCGTGAAGGTGAATTTTTTATTGTTGATACTAACTCGAAAAACCATACATATGTAAACGGAACAATGATACAAAGTAATGCGGAAACAAAAATTGTTCACGGAGATAAAATTCGTTTAGCGAATGAGGACTTTGAGTTTAAACTTTATTAAATGTTTGAAGTGCGCTTGTATATAGCCGTGTTTTTTCTGCTAAATTTCACTATTTAGAAAATGAGGGTGTTTAAGTATGAATTATATTATTTCTGCCAGCACAGATGTTGGCAATATAAAAAATACTAACCAAGACAGCTTTAATGCAAAGCTTATCAGTACCAAGCAAGGGAAAATGGTCTTTGCTGTTCTTTGTGATGGTATGGGCGGTCTTTCAAAAGGTGAGGTAGCAAGTGCTACAGTTGTTAAGGCTTTTGGTAAATGGGCAGAAACAAGACTCCCTGAATTATCTGAAAATGAAATAACTGACTCTGATATTCGTAATGATTGGGTACAAATTGTTACTGATTTCAATGAGAAAATTAAAAGCTACGGTAAAAAAAGCGGAATCAGTTTAGGTACTACTGTCACAGCAATTCTTATTACCAATCGAAGATACTATATTATAAACGTAGGGGATACACGTGCATATCAGATAACTGACAGCGTACAAGTGCTCACGAAGGATCAGACAGTAGTTGCAAGGGAAGTTGAACTCGGAAATATTACCGAAGAAGAAGCAAAAACAGATCCAAGAAGAAGTGTCCTTCTTCAATGTATAGGTGCATCTGATGTAGTTTATCCGGATATGTTCTTCGGCGATACGGCCCAAAATGCTGTTTATATGCTTTGCAGCGATGGTTTCAGACACGAAATCAGCGAACAGGAGATTTATCAATATTTACAGCCTGATGTAATGCTGGATAGTGATGGTATGAAATTTAATATGGACAAGCTTATTAAAATAAACAAGCAAAGACAAGAGCGTGACAATATAACCGTCTTGTCAATAAGAACATTCTGAATAGAACTTACTGAAAACCTTATTTGAACACAAGACGGAGGGAAGTATATGCTTGAAATTGGTTCGCTCGTAGATGGCAAATATAAAATATTGAGCAAAGTCGGTCAAGGCGGTATGAGCGTCGTCTATATGGCAATTAATGAAAAAGCTAATAAGACTTGGGCTGTTAAGGAAGTACGTAAAGACGGTGTTTTGGATTTTGAAGCTGTTAAACAGGGACTTGTTGCTGAAACCGACATTCTCAAAAAATTAAGTCATCCCAATCTGCCGAGTATTATTGATGTTATTGATAATGATGATTCTTTTATCATCATTATGGACTACATTCAGGGCAATTCTCTTAATAAGGCTCTTAAGGAATACGGAGCACAGCCTCAGGAATATGTAATTGAATGGGCAAAGCAGCTTTGCGATGTTCTGGGGTATTTGCATTCCCGTAAGCCTCCTATTATTTATCGTGACATGAAGCCGTCAAATATTATGCTGAAGCCTGACGGCAATGTAACACTAATAGATTTTGGTACAGCTCGTGAATTTAAAGAAAAGAATCTTGCAGATACAACCTGTCTTGGTACAGTTGGTTATGCTGCCCCGGAACAATTCGGCGGTATGGGGCAAACCGATGCAAGAACCGATATATATTGTTTAGGTGCTACTCTTTATCATTTGGTTACAGGATGTAATCCTAGCGAGCCTCCTTATGAAATGAAGCCGATAAGAGAAATTAACCCTTCGCTGTCAAGTGGTTTGGAACGCATTATTTTAAAATGCACACAGCGTAATCCCGAAGACAGATATCAATCGGCAGCAGAACTGATGTATGCTTTGGATCATTATGAAGAAATAGATGATAAATACAGAAAAAAACAGAAAAAGAAATTATTAAGTTTTATCCTTACGCTTTCGATGGCCGTTATTTTTGCAGTAGGAGGTTTGACGTTTAACATAGTTGCTTCAAATAAGGCTACAGATACATATCAGAATTTAATCAGTGAAGCAGCTAAGACTTCTGATTATGATGAGAAAATCAAATTGTACGAGGAATGTATCGCTATTCCAGATAAGGGCGGAGAAAAAGAAGCGTATTTAGGATTGATACAAGCTTACAAGGACAATGATTCTGTATTTACAGTGGCTGAAGCAAAACAACTTGAAAAATTAATTACTAATAATAAATCTGCGCTTATTCAGGATCCTGAGAGTTATACAGAAATATGCTTTGAAACAGCAAAATTATTCTGGTATTACTACAATTACGGCGATGGAAGTGATAATCAGGTAACGAAAGCCAAAAGTTCAATCGAGTGGTTTGAAGATGTTTTAGACAACGCACCTGATGATTATGAGAATATTGGAATGGCAAAAGTTTATGCTAATGTTGGAATTTTCTATCGTGATATAACTACTGCAATTACAGAGGCGAGTGATAAGGGCAAGTATCAGCCTTTGTTTGAAAATTTGAGTGAGTTAATAGACACTGTAGCAATGGATGATAACGAAACCGAAATTGTAAGATTGGAGCTTCTTGAACTTTCAAGAAGTGCGATTCAGCAATATGCAACAAAATTCAAAAACGATGGAATTTCTCAGACAGAGCTTGATTCTATGCTGGATAATATCGAAGTGATTGCAAAAAGCATTGATACTACAACTGATCTCACAGATGAGAAGAAAGCAAGTATTACTGAATTTATTGGTGAAGCAAGAGAAGCTGTAGAACTTGCTTATGGAACAAACAAGGGGGAAAATTGACAATGACTGTTGAATTATTACAAATGTTATCCCTTGTATTTTATATAACTGCAGGAGTACTGTTTTTAGTTGCAGTAGCACTATTCTTTCTGTTAAGTATTCCAAGAGTATTCGGTGATATTACTGGAGCAAATGCCAGAAAAGCTATTGAAAACATAAGACAGCAAAATGAGGTGTCCAGAGATAAGGCATATAAAACCAGTCCGGTTAATGCTGTTAGAGAAAAGATAACTGATAAAATATCACCATCAGGAAGAATTGAGAGAAAGACAGGTGATTTTGGTGTTGCGGTAGAAACAGCTAAATTATCAACTGCTCAATTAGCTCGCGAAGCACAGGAAACAATGCTTCTTAATGATGACCAGAATGAAACAACGGTTTTAAATAATCCGGCAAATGAAACAACGGTTCTTCAACTTGAAGAAAGCAAAGACGGTTTTACTGTTGATTTTGAAATAGGATTTATTGGAACTTCCGAGATAATTGAATAAAGCACATTGAGATAAGGGAGTAATATGCTAATGAAAAAGTACAAATTGTTCTTTAGTTTGTCCTTTATATGTTTCATTATTTCAGGAATATCAATTTTATGTGTTCCGATAACGAATGTATATGGTAATGGAATAAGTAAAGTGATGGTGTATGTAGTCGCCTGCGTGTTTTGGATTGGGATAATATGTGGATTTGTTCTGTTCTTTAAGGCGGATTCTCTGCGAAAAGTAATAGGGCGGAAGAACCGAAGAAATAACATAGTAATATCTTCCGGTTCAAGAATCGGTGCTATTTCTTTCTTTAGAAACAAAGAAGCGGGAGTATCTGATGCTTTCTTGTTCGCATCCGCAATATTGCTTGCGATTTTAACCATTTTCAGAATAGAAATAGAATGGTTAATTATTATCAGTGCTGCACTTTTGTTTTTATCTTTTAGTTTACATTGCTTTTTTAATGGTAAAAATTATAGGTATATAAAATCATATATAAATTATAAAGACAGTGAGGAGCATTAAGAAAATGAGTAATTCAAATTTCAAAATGGCTGACCGTATTTTGTCAATCTTGCTTGCATTTATTATGATTGTCAGTTTAATGCCAATGACAGTTTTTGCAAGTACAGAAGCTAATCCGGGCAAATTTACTGTTACTGTTAAGAATGAAAGTGACGAACCAATCACTGATGCAGGAATTTTTTATGAAATCTTTGTGGATAGTGAATCAAAGGTCAGCGGAAATCTTTCTACAACTAATGGTGAAGCAGTGATTCCAAATGTAAGTGATTATTCGGATGATATTGCAGATGAAAGCAAGACGGTCGAAATCAGCTATCAAATAACAAAAGATGGATACACAACTGTAAATAATAAGGTAACTGTCACCGATGCAAAGGGTAACATTGATGTAACAATGTTTGCTGTAGCACCGGAAACAACTAATGTATCCGTTGTTAAGAATGGCGACGGTAAGGTTGAAATCAATAATGAGGAAATTACATCATCTGCGGTTGACAAGGGCAGTGAAGTTACCTTTAGGTTTACTCCTGATGAAGGCTCTTACATTAAAGAAGTAAAAATCGGTGATGTCTCGGAAGAAATTACGGACTCAAATCTCTTTGAAAAAACAATCACTGCTGATGAGGACATCTCTGTATCTGTCACTTTTGTAAAAACATTTACCTTTGTAGTGACAAAAAATGATGGCGGTACTGTAAAACTTAACAACGAAGCTGTAACATCAAGAGACTATGATGAAAATGATACAGCAGAAATCAATGTGATACCCGAGGAAGGTTATCAGATCGATTCAGTTAAAATCGGAGATATAGAACAGACCATTGATGACGTAAATAATTTTAGCACATCATTTTCCGTAACCGAAGATGTTAATGTTGATGTTTCGTTTGTAAAAGTTTATGTTATTACTGTTTCATATGATGGTAAGGGTACAGTCGAAACAAGTCCTGAATGTGTCGGAGGTTCTGTCACAGTAAAAACAGGTACTATTGTTTCTGTTAAAGCTACTCCTGCTGTAAATTACAGAGTTTTGAATGTTGTTATAAACGATCAGGTAGATATTGAGACTACTGATAATACTTATGATAGCAGCAATCCATATACTAAAAATCTGAATGCAAATCAGAATTATACTATTAAAATAACTTTTGCACTAAAGCTCTGCAATATTAACGTAAATGCTCCTGAACATGGTTCTGTATCAGTTGAAAGTAATTCTGTTAATTATGGTGATGATACAACCGTTACTATTATTCCTGATTCAGGTTATGTTGTTAATACAGTAAAGGATGACGATGCAGATTTAACTGACAAGCTTTATACAAAAGATGAAAGTGCACTTGAATTAAAACTTGAAAATATTACGAAAGATAAAGATATTAAGGTTGAATTCAAACTAAGTGAAGCAGCAACCATAGATAATATTATGTGGAATGATACTGAAGCACTTAGAACAAATACTGATGAAAATCTTTATGTTTTTGCAGAAGGCAGTAGTGTAACTTTCTCTACAACCAAAGAAGCAATAAGAATTAATGGTGAATCTCAAGAAGAATGGAAATCATCCGAATGGAGTATTAATGAAAATAAAATAATTACAAAGATTGAGCTTTATTATGACTTGGGTTGGCACGAAGTTAAGAACAATGGCGAGTCTGTTTACTATAATATAGTTTTCGATGCAGATGACCCTGTGCCAACAATATCTCCTTTAGGTGCTAACGACTATGGTTATTATAATACTGACGTGCAAGTTGTACTCAAAGCAGTTGATTCAAGTAATTATTCAGGTTTAAATACTGTTGAATATTGGGTTACTTGCGATGAAACCGAAACAGAAAGAAAAACGCTCTATGCTTATTCTGACGGTGATGAAATAAAATCTGAGTTTAATGATGATATCACTGTATATGCAGAGAAAAATAATAGTGATAATGTTAAAGTATATTTAGAAGTTACTGACCGTGCAGGTAACAAAAGTCAAACTTCAACTGATCTCAAAATTAATAGTACTGTACCTACTTTGAGTGTTTCTATTGACGGCACACTTGACAACGAAGCAATAGTAGGTTACTACAATAGCAATAGAGTTGCTACTGTAAAAATTGTTGACAGAGCGTCATGCTTTGATGAAACTCTTGCGGAAGATGGTATCGATATTTCTGCTGTTGATGCTAAAGGAAATCCTATAAATATCACAAAAGCTTCAATGATTGATTGGACACATAATAGGGATACTCATACAGCAACAATTACGTTTAGTGAGGAAGCAATTTACTCATGGAGTGTATCCTATACAAGTAAATCAGGTTTAAGTAACATTGGACTTTCTGAAACAGGTGATTCAATTTATAATTTTGCTGTTGATAAGACTGCTCCAACAGGAACAATATCAATAGATGCTGACAATAAGTGGGATGCTTTACTTTCATCACTTACCTTTGGAATATGGAAAAATTATTCTGTTACTGCAACTGCCGATGGAAGTGACGATATATCTCCTGTATATGATATAAAATATTATAAGTCAAATTCTGATTCAGCGCTTTCAGAAAATGAACTTATCACTCTCTATGAAGCAGGAAAATTTACAACAGAGAAATACACAGTTTATGCTGATGAACTGTTTGTTGTATATGCAAGAATAAGCGATTATGCAGGTAATACACTTTATATCGGTTCAAACGGTATTATCGTTGATACAACAGGTTCTGAAAATCAGATTACGCTTACTTCGGATGAACCAAATGCTAACGGATACTATAATAGTGATGTAAATGTTGCAGTAGAAGTTGATGAGGAAGTGGTCTCAGGACAAGCGTACTCCGGTATCAAAACTGTAGATTATGCGGTTGAAAAAGATGGTGTAAAGACGCAGGAAGGTAATTTGTTTACATTTGATATTTCAAATCCGACACAGAAGCAGCTTGTAAATGAATGGACGGGTTCAATTACAGTCGATGCGTCTCGCAATAATTCAGATAATGTAAAAGCTATTGTTACAGTTACTGATAATGCAGGAAATGAATATAGCAAAGATATTTCACTTTCCATTAACTCAACAGATCCGGCAATAACCATATCTTTTGATAACAACAAGTGCTATAAAATTGATGGTAACAGGGGATATTTTGGTAAGAGCAGAACTGCCACGATCACCATTACCGACCGTTCTTCTACATTTAATGAAGAGAATGCAACAAATGGCATTAAAATAACGGCTGTAGATGGTAACAATAATGATGTTGCGATCAACAAGGATGAAATGATAGGTGAATGGAAACACGATGGTGACAAACACACTGTGGATGTAACATTTGCCGATGAAGCAAATTATACGTGGTCAGCAAATTATACAAATGAAGCCGATAAATCTAACAGCGATGTAAGTACTACAGGACAAATAACACCTTATGAGTTCACAGTAGATACAACAAAGCCTACAGGAAGCGTTACGGTTGAAGCAAATACATGGGATAAGCTACTTGAAGTATTAACATTCGGCTTATACAAGAACAGTACCGCAAAGGTTTCGGCAACAGCAGATGATGATACAAGTCCGGTAGTAATTGAATACTATAAGACATCAAATGCAACTGTAATGACCGAAAAAGAGCTTGATGCTGTTACTGACTGGACTGCGTTTGAAAATTCAGCTCTTGAGCAGAACGGTGTTTCTCCTGACGAGCAGTTTGTTGTTTATCTGAAAATCACCGACTATGCAGGTAATTACATATATATAAATTCTGACGGATATATAGTAGAAAAATCTGAAAGTAAAATTGTGTTAACACCGGAAGAAGCTAACGAAAAAGGCATTTACGGATTAGAATATGAAAACGGTATTAATGTCGATGTAAAAATTACCGATTCCGAACCATATTCAGGTATCAGGACTGTAGATTACTGGGTTGAAAAAGATGGTGTAAAGACACAGGAAGGTAATTTATTTACATTTGATATTTCAAATCCGACACAGAAGCAGCTTGTAAATGAATGGACAGGTTCAATTACAGTTGATCCGACAATAAACAATAGCTGTGATACAGTTGTATATGTAAAGACTGTGGATAATGCAGGCAACGAAAGAACAGAATCGGCAGCTCTTGATATTGATGTTACTGCACCGACAATCAGAATAACTTATGACGATACAGCCAATGTGAATGCTGAGGAGGGTTACTTTACTTCAAGAACGGCAACAGTTGTAATTACCGAAAGAATCCATCACTTTGATGCGGATGCTGCAACGAATGGTATAACCATTAATGCGGTTGATGCAAATGGTAAGGCTATTGAAAACGCATACACAATAAGTGATTGGACAACTGCAGAGGGAAAAACAGCTGACGCAGCAACACACACAGCAACAATTAAATTCAATAAGGATGCTAACTACACATTTGCAATTTCTTATACAGATAATGCTGATAATAAGAATACAGAACCCGATGTAACAGGACAGACAGCACCTTATGAGTTTACGGTTGATACAACAAAGCCTACAGGAAGTGTTACGGCCAAATCAAGTGAAGGCAGAACAGAAACTTGGAGTAGTTTGATTGACACTCTTACTTTTGGCTTCTGGTCAAATAAGAAGATTTCTATTTTCGGAACATCAAACGATGTAACATCTCCTATTGCTAGTGTACAGTACTATATGCCTGTTGCAACTAATGCAAGTGATGAAACCTCTGCTCTTGATGCTAAGAGTCTGGATAATATTAGTTCGTGGAAAAGCTTTAATGGTTTTGATGTAACAGTAAATAAACAGTTTACCGTGTACCTTAAAATTACTGATAATGCCGGAAACTATACCTATGTTGGAACAAACGGATTAATTGTTGATGATCAGCATCCTGTAGTAGAATCAGTTGCTCCTGAAATAACAGTAACACCTGAAAAACCTATTAACGGCATTTATAAGGATGATGTTAAGGTTTCTATAAAGGTTGACGATCCAATGGTTAGTGGTACATACTCTGGCTTAAAAGAAATCACCTATAAGGTGTTTGACAGAGCAAGTGCTACTCCAAATACGCCTACACAGGAAGGCACACTATACACTTTTAGCAATTCAAATCCGAAACAGTCTGAATTACTGAAGACATGGACAGGCAATATAACTGTTAAAAGTGCGAAGAACAACAGTAATAATATTCAGATTGTTGTATATGCAGTTGATAATGCCGGAAATGCCGGTGATAACTCTCAAAAAGGTTCATCCGGATATACTGTTATCAAAATTGATACAACTGCTCCTGTTATAGATATTTCTTATAACAATAACAATGCTGACAGCAACACTTATTTTAAAGATAACAGAGTCGCTACAATCAAGATCACAGAGCGTAATTTTAATGCTGATGATGTTAAGATTAAAGTAACTAAATCCGGTAGTGAGGTTAAAAATTCACTTGATTGGAAGGATATTACAGGTTCGTACAATCTTGATAATTCAACGCATACAACTACTATTACCTATGGTGCTGATGGTGATTACACATTTGCGATTGAATATATTGACCTTGCGGGAAATAAGTGTACAAGCATTAATTTTGCAAATGGAACAGTAGCAGAATCAAAGTTTACCATTGATAAAACTTTACCGACAGTTGAAGTTTCTTATGATAACAATTCTGCACAAAACAGTAATTATTATAAAGAAAGCCGTACTGCTACGATAGTTATTACTGAACATAATTTTAATACTGATCGTGTTGATGTTACAATGACAGCAACTGATGATGGTGTAGAAAAAACTGTTTCTAAATTAAACGGTTGGACTTCAAATGGTGACAGACATACGGCAACAATCAATTATACTGATGATGCTAAATATACTTTTGATATTGCATTCAAAGATATGGCCGGCAATGATGCTGCAGATTTTGCAAACCAGACATTCTATGTAGATAAGACAGTTCCTTCACTTGAAATAACAGGTGTTAAGGATAAGTCTGCAAACAGCGGAGATGTTATACCTGTTGTAACATATACTGATACCAACTTTGATGATAGTCAAGTGAATATTACTCTTGTAGGAGCAAACAGAAAAGATGTTGCTTTGTTAGGCAACTATTCGGATATTCATAATGGCAAGGTTTTTACATTTGATAATTTTGCCAAAGAGAAGGATATTGATGACATATATACTCTTTACGCAACATTAACGGATAAGGCCGGCAATACTTCAAAGAAGTCAATAAATTTCTCGGTAAACAGGTTTGGTTCAACGTATGTACTTAGTGACGAAACAGCCACACTTAATGGTTCTTATGCAAAAACACCGATTGATATTATGTTATCTGAAATCAACGCAAATGAACTTAAAAACATAAAAATTACTCTCTTTAAGAATGATAAAACAATTGTTCTTGAAGAAGGAACTGATTACAGGATTGATGTAGTCGGAGGAGATGGACAGTGGTATCAGTACAAATACACAATCTTCAAAGAAAACTTTGAGGAAGATGGTGTTTACAGACTGACTATTTACTCTGAAGATGCTGCCGGAAATGTAGCTGAAAATACACTTGATACTAAAGAAACGGAGCTTGGCTTTGGTATTGATAAAACTCCACCTACAATCAATGTTAACAATCTTGAAAGTAATAAAACATATGCTTTAGAGAGGTTAAAGGTTCAAATGACTGTTGATGATAATTTGAAACTTGATTCAGTGGTTGTATATCTTGACGGAGAAGAGTGCCAAAAATGGACAGGTGAAGATTTAGAGAAGATTGTAACAGATAACGAAAACTTTACCTTTGATGTTTCGGGCAATTCAACCGGGGCACACACTGTTAAGATTTTGGCAACTGATTCAGCAGGTAACGAAAGCATTGAAGAAATCAATGATTTTTATGTAACTACAAATATTTTTGTTCGTTACTATAACAACAAACCTTTATTCTTCGGTTCTATTGCAGGAGTAATTGTAGTTGTAGGTTTGATTGTTTTCCTCGTAGTTTTCAAAAGAAGAAAAAAAGAGGATAGATAAAGCAAAACTATATTACTTAAGTGAATAAAGTCCGTATCTCATACTCATTAGTATTTGATGCGGACTTTTTAAAAAATAATACATATGTATTTGATGGGTCAATATATGAGAAATGATAAACAACAGCCTTTAACAGAGGCAATGTATCATATCTTATTATCTGTATTTGAACCATTACATGGTTACAGGATGAAGAAAAGTATTGAAACAATTACTAATTGCAGATTAATATTAAGTTCCGGTACATTATATGGTGCATTAATAAATCTGCTCAATAATGAATTGATTTCAAAACATAGTATCAGCGAAGGAAAAATAGAGTATGTTATAACTAAAAAAGGTCAGAAGGTCTTTGTGGAAGAAATAAGACGATTAAAACTGTTAATTCAGGATACAGAAATAATGAAAGCCCTATAGAAAATACTTGGATTTGTTTATTAAATGTATGTCAATTGTATCATTTTATCAAAAGAGCATACTAAGTATGGTAAGCTCTACTTAAGAGGTGAAAAGGTTGAATGTTTTTGTAGTATATGTTCCGAAAGTCATTTTGCTTTTAACAGTCTGGATTCCTGAATACGAATTAAACGTAAAAATAGTATTAACGCTCTTATGTATTTTGAATTTTATTTTTGTTTATGACATTGCAAAGCCGGGGCATAGCGGCAAAGTTTATAAATTCACGGATAAATTTAAATTTGAAACAGGTGAAATAATAGTTTCTGCTTTACATCTTATTCTTAAGCTTACGTTTGAATTTGTTGCTATTTTGTCGGCGACTTGGATACCGGCAATTTTTGAGGGTTTATTGACTGTGTTTATTCTGTATGAATTAATTAACAATATAATCGACGCAATTAATAATAAAAATTGAAACAAATATTGGAGATAGGGAGTGGTTGAATGCCAATAAAAATTATCAAAGGCGATATAACAAAAATTGAATGCGACGCAATAGTCAATGCAGCAAATTCTACCTTGCTCGGCGGTGGCGGAGTTGATGGAGCAATTCATAAAGCGGCAGGCAGACGGTTGTTGCTTGAGTGTATGAAACTCGGAGGCTGTAAGACTGGACAAGCAAAGATTACAGGGGGATATAAGCTCCCTTGCCACTATATAATTCACACAGTCGGACCTAAGTGGAAAAACGGTAAGAATGTCGAGAAAGAACTTCTTGGGAGTTGCTACAAGGCGTCACTGACGCTTGCCAAAGAAAACGGATGCAGTTCAGTTGCTTTTCCTTTGATTTCAAGCGGTGTATATGGATATCCAGTAGATAAGGCACTAAAAGTAGCTGTTGAAACAATACGTTCATTTCTTACTGAAAATGATATGCTTGTATATATGGTTATATTTGATAATGAAACATATCAGATTTGTGAAGAACTGTTTTCAGAAATCTGTAGCAGTTCCTGATATTAATTAGATTTGTTAATATAATTGTAAAGTCAAAATTAAGTAAAAAATAAAAAACAGCCGTATGGCAACATTTATATTTTGTTGACTTTGGCGGCAGAATGGAGAATATAATGTCAAGAACGATAAAAATTAAAGGTGTCGGAAGAACTACTGTTGAGCCTGATTTTGTAGTGTTGTCATTAAAAATTGAGACAAAACATAAATAATATGAAGCTGCTATTGAAGAGAATACCCGTAAAATTACAGAACTGAATTCTGCGTTGGAAAAAGCAGGATTTGAAAAAGGCAGTGTAAAAACAGTCAGCTACAATGTTCGTATGGACTACAGTACATATAGGGACCGAAAGGGAATGTTTCAAAAAAATTTTGAGGGATATGTGTGCAATAACAGCCTTAAGATTGAATTTGACTTTGATTCTGTTATCTTAGGAAAAGCATTGAACGCTGTTTCAAAGTGTCTTTCAGAACCACAGATGGATATTTCTTTTACTATAAAAGACAAAGATGCAGTCAGCGACAGGTTATTGAAGTCTGCCGCCGTTAATGCCAAGCGAAGGGCTGAAATCTTATGCAATGGTTGCGGTGCAGAGCTCGGCAAGCTTATAAGTGTTGATTATGATTGGAAAGAAATTAAAATTTCCTCACGGGCGGATATTAGTACAGATGGTATGGGTGAAACCGCCATATTGTCTGCACCGGCAGCATCCAGACCAATTCCGCCACAACCTCAGATTCAGCCTACGGAATTTGATGTGAGTGATTCGGCTACCTTTGTCTGGGAAATACAGTGATATTAAAAATGGTGAAATAATGATGAATAAAAATGAGTTAATATCTTGCTTTCAAGATACATTAAAAAGGGCACATAGCAATGTGCTTAAAGATAAAACTGCTGAATCCTGTAGAACAAATAAAATATATAAAGAAGGATTTGTATCAAATGTTCCCCAAAGGAACGAACATTCTGATATTATCGTTGAAAGCGGTACAACATTGGCTACTGCGAGGAAATATTTACATATTGGAAAAACTGCGGTATTAAATTTTGCCAATCCTGAAAATCCGGGAGGTGGAGTTCAGTATGGAGCTATGGCGCAGGAGGAGTGTCTGTGCAGAAGCAGTAACCTTTATCCGTGTCTTTGTGATGCGAGTGTTTTTAATGATTATTATGAGTATCATCGTAACCTTAAAAATATTTTTTACTCAGATCGATTGATATATACTAAAGATATTACTGTTTTCAAAGATGACAATGATATTCCTCAGATATTACCGGAGCATATGTGGTTTACAGTTGATGTGATTACATGTGCAGCTCCGTACATTGCAAAACGGAAATACACTAATTCAACAGCGCTGCTTCTTCTTTTCAAAAGCAGAATAAGAAATATATTTGAGGCTGCAAGAGATAACAAAGCGGATGTTATTATTCTCGGCGCATTTGGATGCGGTGCATTTAAGAATCCACCGCTTATTGTAGCCGAGGCATTTCGTCAGGTCATCTGCGAACAGGATTATTTTAAATGCTTCAGGAAAATTGTTTTTGCAATAAAACCGACGGGTGAACATTGTCCTAATCTCAATGCATTTACAGGGCAGTTTGATATGTATTCTCCCGATGCAAAAGAAAGATGCTCAGTCCTTCCTGTATCTCTGGAATATAGATTTCACAGAAAGCCAACATTATTAAATTGTGCTAACAGAGCAGTTGAACAGAATTTTTATGGCTGGCAAGCAAAGAACAGATATTTTGGAAAGCAATTTTCAATTTTAGGAGATTCAATAAGTACACTTTATGGATATAATCCAAAGGGTTATAATGTTTTCTACAGTGGAGATAATTGTGAGAAATCCGGCGTCAGGGAAATGGCAGATACTTGGTGGGAGCAAGTAATATCATTTTTCGGAGGAGAATTGCTTGTTAATAATTCATGGTCTGGGAGCAGAGTGACAAAACTGCCGGGAAGAAACGGCTTGTTTCCGTCTGCATGCAGTGACGAACGCACTTCCTCTTTGCATATCGATTCAGTGACGCCTGATGTCATTATCGTATATCTCGGAACAAACGATTGGGCATTTGGTGCAAACACAGGAAATGATACTCGCATTTTAGGTGAAGATGACAATGAATTATTTGACCTCGCATATAACAATATGTTGAAAAGACTAAAAACCAATTACCCTCATAGCGAGATCTGGTGTTGCACTTTGAGTGAAACATTTATGTCAAAAAATCCTGATTTCACATTTCCGCATAAATATTCAGGGACGCACATAGAGGAATACAACGAAATAATACGAAAGATATCATTTCGAAACAAATGCAAATTAATTAATTTGTATAGGTGTAGAATGCCTTATGATTCCATTGACGGAACTCATCCGACAAGTAAAGGAATGAGCACTATAGCAACTGTTGTAATTCGGGAGATGACTGGAGACGAAGCGGACTGCTTTTTGGATTGCCCAAATAATCAACACAATTTTATTGTCGCTGAAGAATATACGGGCGACACAGATTATGTATGTACAAAATGCGGAAAGAAGAAAACCGTAAGTACCGCGTTTGATATACAACCTGATAATACGGATATAAAAGCTGATGAATCCGATTATGTGTTGTTGGATTCGAATATAACCACAATTCTTTATTCCGATACATTGCGGCTGACAATTGAGAGTACTGGTAAAACAGTACAATTCCGAAAAGATGTAGTTAGTGTTGGCAGAAGCCTCTCTTGTGATTTGCCCCTTAACAGCAAAAAGACAATTGCTCGGCAGCAGGCAACTTTCTTTTATGAAGATGAGATGTGGTTTCTGCGTGATGATTTTTCGACTAATGGTACTTGGATAAACGGTGCTCGTATGCAACCTGGAAAGAAATATCAGCTTTTCGCAAACGATGAAATCAACTTTGCAATGTCCGAGAAAGTAATTTTCTATCAACGAGAGCAATCTAAACAATCTACGGAAGATGCAGATGCCAAAACTCTGGCATTTCTGGAAGCAGGGATGGCGACATTTGCGAAGTCTGAACAAAAAGATGAAGTAGCATTTAAGCTTATCGTTGCGGCATTGTCCAATGCTCCTTTGTATTTTCCAGTTGAAATTGATGTTGAGGCAATGTTAGGAAATGTTGACGCTGCAAAACTCAAACTGGGAGATACTTTGCAGCCTCAAAAGGATGTAAAAATGCGCATTCTTACTTTGGCTCTTGAGAGTGGTGATGAGTTTGTGCCGATGTTTACCTCCAATGACGAGGCGAACAAAGGACCGAGTGCATCAATTATTAGATACTATCCTCAGGACTATTTGCCAATGCTTGTTAAGATGGATAAGCCGGTGATAATCAATCCGTTTAATGAGTTCAGGTTTCTTTTGAGCAAGCAGATTATTACAGAAGTTCTTCTGCCTCTTGTCCAAAATAAAACAAATACATCCGATAAAACTTTTCAGCAAGAGGAAAAGCAAGACAAATATTTGGGAACAGTAGTTGGCGGTAAATATTCAGTAATTAAGTTGATAGGTCGAGGCGGTTTTTATTCGGCATATATTGTTCAAGACATAAAGAGCAACAAGAGATGGGCAATGAAGCTATGTGATAAAACGAACAGGAATTATAGTCCTGCTATTCGGAAAAAAATACTTCAGGAACCCCATATGATGATGAAATTGAATCATCCGGCAATACCGAAAGTAGTTGATATAGGTGAAAACGATGAAAATATTTTCATCGTCAGGGAGTATATTGAAGGTGTGACCTTGGAATCTGTTGTGAGAGAATGCGGAGCACAATCGGCTGATAAGGTTATCGAATGGGGGAAAGAGATTTGCGACATGCTCCGTTATCTTCATAACTTAATTCCTCCTCATATCTACTGTGATATAAAGCCGGCAAATGTAATTCTTATGCCGGATAATCACCTAAAGGTGGTTGACTTTGGCTCTGTACGAATTTATGACCTTATGAAGAATAGGGATACTTGTTGGTGGGGAACGATAGGTTATGCTGCTCCTGAGCAGTACGGCGGATGTCAACAGACAGATGCAAGAACAGATATATTCGGACTAGGTATGACAATGCACCATCTTGTTACCGGGGTTGATCCTAATCAGCCACCGTATGAAACGAAGCCGATTTGTCAGATTAATCCTGATTTGCCAAAAGGATTAGAATACATTATCTCAAAGTGTATTCAACCGAATCTGGATGATAGATATCAAAATTGCGATGAGTTGATGGATGATTTGAATAATTATATGAATCTGCCAAAGAAAAGTTTTTTGGGTAAACTATTCGGTAAAAAATAGAGAAGAAATTATAAAAAATACTTGTGCATTGCATGACGTAATGATTACGAGATTTATTATTTTCGCTTGTTATTTGTATATCAGTAATGAAACATAGAAACATACATCAAATTTACTAATAATATTTTGATTTGTGTATAAAAAAGGTTGCAGAGGTTGTTTAAGATTTTTGCAACCTGTTTTTTGTAGAATACAAATGCATCATTATAAAATATTTGTTATGCTCGTACGAATGATAAAATAGAAAAAATAAGTATCAATGTACAGCATAAAAAACTTGCAAATATAATTAAATTACTCTAATATGTTATATATAAAGTAACACATTAAAGGGATTGAAGTTGGGTTATGAAGCAGAAATTATTTTATGAAGCCTTTACTAAAATGTATAATTACGCCGGAGAAAGTCTTTGCAACCATCAGAAAGAAGAATTCTATCGACTCCTGTTTAAGGAAGTATATGCGATGGTTGATGATGGAATGTTTGATAACGACGCTATCAGAAAAAGAACCTCCGGAAATGATCATATACACAGGAGAGTTGTAAAGAAACTGGTCACGCCTGAAGGTTTTGAAGTTTTTCGGGCAAAAATAGAAAAATCCTATATTTCATGTATAGAGAATAAAGAACAGATTTTAGCTGAGGTTCTGGAAATTTTTAATGCGGATAAAATTATACCTAATGATATAAAATCCAAAATTAAAAACAGTCTTACCAATGCTTCTGATTATCAGATTTCAAGAGCTTTAGCAGGAGTATTGATTTGTCTGGATTACTCTGACTATTTGATAGAAAAAGGTAAGAATCAGTTTTTTAAAATTGATTTTATGAGATTATCAGCGGACGAGCCTCCTGCACGGTATCCACAATTTATTACTGAATCACCTGATTCAGTAGTATCAGACTTTATTGGTCGTGAGGATGAACTTGACGAGTTATCAACATCTGTTATTGAAAAACAATTGAATATACTTGTGTCTGCTGTCGGCGGACTTGGAAAAACAGAACTTGTAAAAAACTTTCTCCGTACAGTAGTTAATACAGAAACCAAAACAAGCGGAATTGAGATAATTGCTTGGGTTCCGTATAATAACAATGATATCAGACTTTCTATCAAACAGGCTCTTCATATGCAATGCGATCTTGAAGAAGTATGGTTGGAAATGCAGAACATTTCAGCAAAATACGGAAAAAGTTTGTTGCTGGTGGTTGATAATATTGAAACTGTTGAAAATGATGAATACCTGAAAAAGTTGAGTTGTTTGCAGTGCAGCATCATTGTAACAAGCCGCCTGAGAGCTTTACCCGGATTTTCTAATGTTATGGATTTACAGCCTCTCACAATGAATAAGTGTCGAGAGCTGTTTTATAAGCATTATGAATTCAATGAACGAGACAATGAAACGGTAAATGACATCATTTATCTTACTGCAAAGCTGACTATTATGATTATTTTTATTGCAAAGGCGGCACATCTTGAAGAAATGTCTCTTAATGAATTGTATGGTAAGTTGGTAGCAAAAGGATTTAAATTAAGTGATGAGGATGTGTCATGCGAACACGAAAAATTGCAGAATGACGATACTATTATCAGACAAATGTGTATTCTATTCTCATTAGTAAAATACAATGATACCGATAAACAGCTTCTTACATATGCTTCTGTAATTCCTAATCTGGAGTTTAGCTTTCCAGATGCAAAGAAGTGGTTTAAGGTAAAGAAGAATAGCTGTCTTATGCGATTATATAAAATGGGAATGCTGGAATATCATATCAAAGACAGAAAACATATTTACCGGATGCACTCGGTTATTGCAGCGGCTATACGAGAACAGCAAAAGGAAATCTTGTACGATACTACCGCTCCTTTTATTCATGAATTATCTGAAGATATGGAGTTAGGTGATGAATGGGGCAAGGGTTATACTAAATTTGAGTTGATTCCTTTTTCATGGTCTGTAGCAGATATATTTGAAAATCACTGGGGCACAGAAGATGACGCAACTTTTCTGCTCAGACTTTATTATATCTGTTTTGAGGCAAGCAACTATCCGTTATGTAAAACCTTGATTGAGAAAGTAATAGAAATTGATAAAACAATCGGGAATACTGAAATGCTAATAAGGGATTACAAGAATTATGCGGAACTGCTTTTAAGAATTGACAATGATGCAGATTCGATAAAGATGCTTGATATTGCAAGGGAGTATATGGAACAGCTTGATCCTACCGGCAAAATGAAACGCGAGTGGGCATATCTTTGGCATCAATATGGAAATGTTTATTATCATTCAGGTAAACCCAATAAAGCGTTAGATTATTACACTGATGCTTTGGAATTGGATTTGAGTATTCCCAACATTCCGTCTCGAGAGCTTTCAACTGATTATTCCAGTATAGCAACAATTTTTCAAGTTCATGGCGATCTGCCTACAGCGTATGAAATGATGCAGAAAGCTATTTCCGTTGAAGAAATAGATGATGAAGATTCAGAGTCGATAATGAATTACTACTATATGGCAACTATTTGTACTGATTTTGTTGCCAACGGATATGATGAATACTGTGACGAAGCTCAGGAGTGTTATGAAAAAGTTATAGCGTTCAGAGAAAAGCACCTTTCAAAGCATAGCAATGATTTAGCTGATGTGTATATGGAGTATTCAAATTTTCTTTACCAAATTTCTGATAATAAAAATGCAAGGAAATACTGTAGAAAGGCTTACAATATATATTTTTATCTATACGGTGAAGATAGTTATCATATTCTTCAATGTATGAGTAACGAAGCTTTGATTCTGGCAGCAGAAGGTAAAGAAGATGATGCGGTGTTACTTTATAGAGAGATAATTGATAGGATAAAACAAATAAGCAATATTCCTTTGAGTGATTTATGCAACGACTATCAGAATTTTGCAGATTTGTTAGAACACTCGGATGAATATGAAGAAGCAAAGGAATATTACTTAAAATGTATTGACCTTGTAAAAGAAGCCTTTTCTGACGATAGTCCAAGATTATCACAGCCATACTTAGGACTTGCGAATTGTTGTATGGGTTTAAATGATTACGAATCTGCTATAGATTATTTGTTGCAACTAAAAGCGTTTTCAGATGAGGATATGCTTTTAAAGAGAATAATGTATTATAAAGTTGGTACTTGTTATGTCCTTCTCGAAAAATATGATATGGGAATAGAATATTTCAATAAAGCAATTTCGTTGTGTGATGAAAATGGAGAAACAGACCTTGGATATATTTATGTAGATATGAGTAATACATACCATTTAATGGGGAAAGAAGATGAAGCTTTATATTATGGAAATCTTGCCAGAGATTTTGAAAGTAAATTTGATGATAAGGACCTGTCCGAGTATGTTCACACATTAAACGCATTTCTGCCCGAAAAACAGAACATTTTTTAGCACAGATTAATAATACTATTATCACTATAATTTAAGTATAGTAATTACTTGAATTGTAGAGAACAAGAATAATTCACACCTATGAATCAAGAAAATTACATTGATTCATAGGTGTTTTTTTGTTTGGTGACTTCCGATCGGAGAGTTATCTCAGCACCAAGCAAAATAAAAATTGAATCTTTTATGCAAGCAATGACTGAGAAATTGATTGCCAAAATGGAGTTTTGTACTCGTTTTAACAGGCTATCAATGCTCGGTTATGTTTTGCAATACCTCCGTTTTGGCAATTGAAACGGAGGATTTTTTATGCCTGAAATAAACAAGAAAAGAATAATATTCAGGGTAAGATCTCCTCCGAACCGGATTTGAGTAAAGAAACATCAAATTCAATTCGGAGGTAATTATGAATAATACAGAAAAGATAATTGTATTTAATACATTAACAAATGAGTTACAGGAAGTATATGTAACACCGGAAGTTGCACAGATTTTCAAAAGAACAGGTTGGAACATAAAAGATAATGATAAAAGTTTCTTTAAGCATGAAATACAAATGAGCGCTCTTGTTGGCGGTCAGGGAAATGCTTATGAAAATTTCAGGGAATTTGTCAGTGATACTAATAATATGCAAGAGACTATTGAAAAGCAATTCCTTATAGAAAAGTTACATAAAGCATTGGAAGGTTTGAACGAAACTGATTACAAAATCATTTATCTGCTTTTTCACGATTGCTTATCGGAAAGGGAATGTGCCGAGAAAATTGGCGTTTCTCAACCCGTATTACATCGTAAAAAGCATAGAATTCTAAAAAAATTAAAAAATTTTTTGAATTAATGGGTTTCAAAATGACCGCTTCTTCCCCTATACAAGTGAGAAAAAGTATTTGACTTTTTTGAGAACCTTGAAAACAGAATATCAGCGCATCAGATACATTCCTTCTGCTGTTCGGTACGGACAAGCCACATGAGCGAACACCCTAACAGGTCTTCAGGACTCAGACATTGAAAGGCAAATTCAATGACGGCGATGACAGGCAGAGGGGATAATGATACTTCCGTCAAGTCAAAAGTCGAGCGTGATAAAACCGTCGCAACCAAAGATGGCGGCTGTGGGAGATCCTCACGGTGGTGAAATTCCAATGAGGTCAATATGCGTTGACCGTCTGATGTGTTCCCGGTTGGGGGATATTGAGGATAAATACCAACCAAAAGGTAAAGGTTTGAACTTTTACTTTAATTTGAAAAAGTTGCTTTGAAAATTAATTCATACTCGCCAATGAGTTAAGAAGATAAGCGTATAATTGCTAAAAACGGTTGATAGGACAGCAAGTGTTTAAAAGGTACTTGCTGTCTTTACATATCTATAGGAGGTAATAATTTTGATAGTGAAAAAAGGAGAGGTCTACTATGCTGACCTCAATCCGATTATAGGCTGTGAACAGGGCGGTTGCCGGCCTGTCATTATTGTTCAGAACAATACAGGCAATCTTTACAGCCCGACAACAATAATAGTTCCTGTTACTGCCCGCAAGAGAAAGAAAGCGCTACCGACTCATATAAAGGTTAAAGGTGCAGGTCTGCCGAAGAAATCAATTGCTTTACTTGAACAGTTAAGAACAATAGATAAAAGCAGATTAAAAGAAAAGATAGGGGAGATAACCCGAACATCTTTGAACAAAATAGATAAAGGCTTACTTATCAGTTTAGGCTGTGTTGAAAACAGGAGGTGCAAAAAATGATTGGTTTTATTATAGGACTGTTTGTCGGTGCATTTATCGGAGTTGCATTAATGTGTCTTTGCAATGCCGCTTCAAATGCAGATGAAGATATGGAAAAATTGAATGAACTTGAAAAGGGAAAGGACGATGCAAATGATTGAAAGAATGGAAAACAGGGATTATGTTGATAAGGAACATATCATTGAATTGGAAGGACATAACGCAAAAATCTTTTTCTTGAAGCACAGCGACTCCAATGCCTTGAAACAGGTAGAGGAACTTCTGCTTGATGCATATGAGAATAGAGTTTGCCGAAGTAGCGTTTAAGTGAAATCGTGAATTCCCACACTAAATTCCACTTCAAATTCCACTGTGGAATTTACTTTGGGAATTCACTTTTAAGTGAAATAATTGAAATTTTTTAAAAACCAGTTGACTTTTTAGAATTAATCTCATATAATAATACTAATAGAACCCGACACGCCTCTCAACGATGCGTACCACGTCGGGTCGTTTAATTTTTCGGAGAATTATAGCTATGGTATTAAAACAGCATCAGCCGCCAATGACGATTGATGAACAGATAGAAAATCTAAAGTCATTAGGATTGATAATAGACGATGAGGAAAGAGCAAAAGGATTTCTTAACGATGTTTCATATTTCAGACTAATTAAGGCGTTTGGCTTAGGGTTGAAACAGAATGATTCAAAGTATATCAAAGATACTACTTTTGATGAAATTGTTGAACTATATCTTTTTAATGCTAACTTCCGACAATTATTATTTGCTCAAATTGAAAGAGTAGAAATAAATTTGCGGTGTAGATTAGGTAACTATTTCTCATTAACATATGGTAATTTCGGATACGAAGATAAAAATAACTTTAGAAATGAAGATTATTACAATTTAACAATGTTAGAAATTCAAAAAGAAATAAGCAGAAGTGATAAGGTGCCATTTGTGCAGAACTTTCAAAATAACTATGTTGATGGAAAAATTCCGATGTATGCCTTGGTTGAATTGTTTAGTTTTGGAACACTTTCAAAGTTTTTTAAGAATATGCAAAATATCGATAAGAAAGCTATTGCAAGCTCCTATGGAGTGGGGTATACATACTTTGAAAGTTGGATTGAATATATATCGTTTATACGGAATGTTTGTGCTCACTACGGCAGGCTGTATAATATAAATTTTTCAAAAACTCCGATTTTGTATAGACAGTATACTCAAAAAGGAATCGGAAATATCAGAGTATATGCTGTTCTTTTGTGCTTGAAACACCTATTGCCAAATGACAGGCATTGGTACGAATTTGTGGATACTGTTGAATTGCTGTTTGATAAATATCCGAATGTAAAAAAAGAATTAATGGGATTTCCAAAGGATGATTGGAAAGATTTCTTATTAAGTAAATGAACACTGATTTAAGCCTTGTAAGTGTAAAAAACTTGCAAGGCTTTTTTTCGCAAATTATCTTCGCATTTCACCGCCATTGGTCTGGATATTACATTATATAATGGTATAATGTAATCAGAGAGAAATCTCAACTCAGACTAAGAATAGTGTCGGTACAAATGAGAAAGAGAGGTTAAAATGATTGCTACAAAACCGACGCAAGAAAAAACAGTGAAAACAGTTTACTGCTTATACAGAGTATCAACTAAAGGTCAGGTTGATAAAAACGACATACCAATGCAGAAACAGTCCTGCCGAGAATTTGCCGAGCATCAGCCCGGGTGGGTAATCAAGAAAGAGTTTCAGGAAAAAGGTGTTTCAGGCTTCAAGGTTTCGGCAAATGACAGAGATGCCGTTCAGGAGTTAAAGACGGCAGCGGAAAATAAAGAGTTTGATATACTTCTTGTGTTTATGTTTGACAGAATAGGACGAATTGATAACGAAACCCCGTTCGTTGTCGAGTGGTTCATTCAGCATGGCATAGAAGTATGGAGCGTCAACGAGGGCGAACAGAGAATGGACAGCCATGTTGACAAGCTGATGAATTACATACGCTTTTGGCAGGCAAACGGCGAAAGTCAGAAAACATCAATGCGTGTAAAAACTCGCCTCCATCAACTTGTAGAAGATGGAATTTACACAGGCGGATGTGCTCCTTTCGGATATAGGCTTGTAAAAAGCGGTGTGGTCAATAAGAGGGGAAAGGAACTTCTAACCCTTGAGATTGATCCTATAGAAAAGGAAATGGTAAAAACCATTTTCGAGAAAACTGTCAAGGACGGCTACGGCTCATATGTAATGGCACAGTATGTTAATGACCGTAAAATGCTTACACATAACGGCGCAAAATTTCAATCCAACACAATTAAGAGAATTTTGCAAAATCCTATCTACTGCGGTTACTATAACCGAGGTGGAGTTACTTCCAAAAGAGTCAAAGAGCTACAAATAATTGATGATGCAGTCTTTGATGAGGCACAGAAAATTCTCGAACAGAGAAAGTACACTAACGAGGAGAAAACTCAACTTTCCCGAACGGCAAAATCTTCAACGATGCTTGGCGGTAATATTTATTGTGCTCATTGTGGTAAGAAATTATGTGCCAATAGTTTTGTGGACAGATATACAACGAAAGATGGCACAACTCATGACGGCGGCAGAAGATTCCGCTACCTTTGCTCAGGCAAAGCAATGAAACGCAACGAGTGTGACGGACAGTCGGTATATTCAGCCGCAAAGGTAGATGAGATTGTACTTGATGCATTGCATAAATGCTTTGATAAAATCAAAGCTACGCCAAAGGATGCAGCTATTGAGAAGAAGTACAGAACACAAATCTCGCAAATCAAGACTGAAATCAAAAGGCTGAATAAGGAAACCGAAACGCTGAAAAGAAAGCTTGGTGAGCTTACAGAGGAAATCGCAAATTCATTGTTAGGCGACAGCAAATTCACACCCGATGTGTTGTCAATGGCTATTGAAACTACTAAGACTAAAATAGCAGACAATGTTCAGCGAATCGCCGAAAAGCAGAATCAGCTCAATGACAAAGAAACCGATATGAACAAGATTGATTACTACTACGAAGAATTTGTAAGTTGGGCAGACGAGTTTGATAACGCACCTGCCGAAAGACAGAGAATGATAATATGTAAATTGTTCAAAGAAATTTTGGTAGGCAGGGGATACTCAGTGCAAATTCTTATGGACTCTTCATATGAGCAGTTTTTGATATAATTGACATTGACAATTTCAACTGATATAATTTAATTATAAAACAGATTACAATAAGAATATAAAAGGTTTAGCTACTGCCTTAACAGGTATATGAATATACACAGTCGAGAGCGCATGACTGTTAATCATGATGTCACTGGTTCGAGCCCAGTTGGGGGAGCCAAAGTAAAAGTCAGTAAATAAGCTAAAATCGGCTTGTTTACTGACTTTTTTCTGTGTTCAAACATTTTTGTTTTAAAGAGAATATTCACTTCTTTTTATGCTTTTTAATCTCTTATACTACAGATAAACTACAGATTTTCTACAACAAAAGCCGCCCGAAATATAATCGGACGGCTTATTTTATGCCAGCAATTTTATTGCTTTATAAAGAGTATCAACCTCTTGGATAATGTAATGGTCAATATCAACCTTATAATCTGTATGTCCCATAAGAGCGATAATATCTTCCTCCCTTGCTCCTGCCGCTGACATACGAGTTGAAAAGGTCCTGCGGCAAGAATGTGGGGTGTATTCATCACATAAGCCTATTGCTTGCATTGCAGGGCGGAAACAATACTTTAAGAAATAATCTTTGTTCATCGCTTTGCCGAACTCTGAACCCTCGTGCATTCGGCAGAAGATTGTTTCACCTTTATTATTTATACAATTCTCAACCAATTTTAAAATCTTAGGGTGGATAGGAACAATACGATTTTTGCCGGCATCTGACTTTATGCCTGCGATAAAGTAAGGTATGCCCTGTTCACTCATATGGTACTGCTCGGTAGTGAGCGAAAGAAACTCGGTCACTCTGAAATTGAGATAGCACATTATATAGACATAATCAGCATAAGGCACTTTGCCTATGTTTTGTCGTATTAGCTCTAACTGCACATCGGTGAAGCGTGTAGCGTTTACCTCTTCGGATTCCGGAAGCTCTATAAATGTGCCATAGTCTTTATTAACAATATCCTCTTGCATCGCAAAATGGTAAAGGCTGGTGACAAAGCATTTAATCTTATGTAGAGCCGAGTATCCTAAGCCTTGACAGATTTTAGGCGTATCAGTGACTTTATAGGTACCGTTGCCGTTGGGCAGAAGATATTTCAGCTTACCGCCTGCGCCGACCTCGTGATGCGGATTATCGTAATAATCCACGATGTACTGATAGTCTGATGTGCGCAAATCCCTAAATTTACGCTTGTACAAGGGCTTTAGCTTGATATAAGCGCTTGCGTAGTTGCTTTTTACGCTGTTACCAAGTTTTTGATACGCTTTAGTTTTTATCCATTTTTCGTGCAGTTGTTCAAGTGTCATATTAAAGCCATTGACAGGATTATATTCGTAATCTTTGAGTGCGTTTTCTGCCTCTCGCTTTGTGGCAAAAGCGCCCAAATAAACCTGCTTACCTGTGACAGAGCTTGCAGCCGCATAAGGTTTTGACTTGTTATCTTTGCGTATATAGATGCTTCCAGTACCTTTCGTCCTGCGTCTGTTTTTCGGCTTGTCAGATGATTGATTTTTACCGCAATACGGACAATACGCAAAATCATCTTGTAACTCTCTGTTGCACCTTTTATTGATACATTTTTTCATATTTCACCTCAAAAAAGGGTGCAAAAATCCCTTGTGTTATTTATCTGCAAAACTTGCAAAACACAAGGGAGTATGGTACAATTATATTGCGTTTAACTGCACCGTTGCACCCTGTGTGTAATGGTTTCCGCTCTATCCTGTTGGCGCAGGGTAGAGCGGATTTTTTATTCTAATAAATGTTACTGTAAAATCCTACGGCTTTGCCGAGAATACGGACTTTGTTCATTTCTTCTTCCTTTGGCGGTCAAGCTCCTCAAGTTCGTCATCGGAGAGAGGTCCGCTCAAATCGTCAAGTTCGGGATAATATGTGTAATATCCTATGTGTACTCTGCATTCAGGACATCTTCCGGTGCGTAAAAAAGTTGGCAGATCATAAACATACGGATACATACGATCATTTTTGTCTATGCTATAAATTTTATTATTATATTTCTTGCATAAATTACAATCATTTGAGGTAGATAGCTGTACATAATTTTGATTAAAATTATGTAATGCTTTTATCTGTTGTTTAAATCTTTCACATTCTTCAGTAAGTATGATGTCAGAAAACATTTCCGGGTGCGTTTTTCTTGCATTATTTTCAATTTGCTTAGAAAAATCTTTATTTAGCAATTCAGCGTACTTTATTACTCGCAAATACTGCTTTTCAGTGAGGTGCATTTCATCATATGAAAGTGAATCAGAAATTTGATTAGATTTTAAAAGGCACTCTACTGCTAAATCTAAATCGCCGTTTGCTTTGTGATTGGTAGCGGCTTTTTGTAATAATAACATAACATCCGAGTTTTTACACGGAATAGCTCTTATATTTTCAAGAGTGCTAACATCATAATCGCCACAACTGACAGGTATTTTTTCTAAGAGAATTTCACTTTGATTATTTGATTTCAGAGAATCAACAAGTTTTAAATTTTCGGTAGTCAGATATATGCTATACTTATTGGACATATCCTCAAAAAACTTATTGATTTTATTTTGCTTGCCTTTATCTGTTTTTAATTTATCGGCAGATGAAAGAGTTGACTTCCAATATCTATGAATAAACCTATTGGTATTTTGTTCATAGTTCTTTTTCAATTCTTTTAGCTGGCTTTTTGGTAACGGATGCCCGGGAATTTGGTGCACCTTATGTTTACAGATTTCTGTTAATATTTGTAAAGCCTTAATGTAATTATTAAAATATGATTCGGGCTTTGCGGAATCTCTTATCCATTTTTCAGCTCCGGCATAATCACAGAAAAGTAGATATACAGCATTTTCAGAAGCTTCATTTCTATATTTGTCGCTAAATGAATTTTTAAGCAATTCATTTTCAATGGCTTGGGGTAACCGCACATTTAATTCGGTTTCTGCCTGCGATTTAAATAATTTTGCGAAAAATCCCATATCAATTCTCCTTATCAAATAGCATTAGCCTCAAGCTCGTTATGAACAACAGGCTCATAATCATAAAAATGCTCGGATGTAATGTGCTTTAATTCGTGCTTAGCGGCTTTCTGTTGAGTATCATAGCTAAGCAGAATATTAATATATACATTGTAATTGCCGTCCTCATCTAAGACCGTTACGCCTCGTACGGTCAGCGGCAATTCTAAACCTCTAATAAAAATTTCTCCCAAAGCTATTCATCCTTTTTTAATGCTTCAATAATTCTGACTGCTTTTTCCACATCTTCTTTTGTAGCACCCTTAGTAAGACTAAATAACATTCTTAGTTCACTTCTGTTCTTGAGCTCCTCAAGGTATTCTTGGAGTTCTGAATTTAATTCGGCGGAGGTCTTTGAATCTGTGAGTGTGTTCATATCTACATTGAAATAGTCAGCTATAGCTTCTAAAGTTTCAAGATTAGGTTCTCTTGTGCCATTCTCATACATACTAATAGAACTTTTAGAACAACCTAAATGCTTTGCAAGTTCTTCTTGACTTAGATTTGCTTTTAATCTCAACTGTTTAAGTACATCGGAGAACATTTAATCACCTCTTGTGTTTTGTTTACTACATAATATCACGAATTGTGAAAAAAATCAAGCAAAAAATTTCACAAAATGTGTTGACATTTTTAGAATGCTGTGTTAACATAATAGTACACGATATGTGAACTCACTTAAGGAGGTGATAAAATGAATGCAGAAGTCATTGGCGAGAAAATTAAAAACTTAAGAGAAAAAAATAATATCTCAAGAGAAAACTTTGCAAATGCCGTAGAAATCAGTCAATCTGCTCTTTCTATGTACGAAAACGGACAGCGTATTCCTCGTGACGAAGTTAAGTTAAGAATTGCAAGATTTTTCAACACCTCAATAGAGGAACTTTTTTTTACAAATTAAGTACACGAAATGTGAACTAAATGTTTATCTTACAATTCAGTATAGCAAATAAGCTGTACAATAAGCAGGACTTTGCCGAACAGCAGAAAACAGCGTGAACACACCAACAGAAAGGAGATGAGGAGATGAACAACACTTTACTTATCAACCCAAAGACCGGTCAGGAATATGACGATGTACCGCCAATGGTGGCGGCTAAATATCTCGGTGTGGCCCTTAACTTTGTATATGACGGCTTAAAGCAAAAAGCGTTGCCAATCGGCACAGCAGTACAGAGCGAAAAGGGCAGATGGACTTACAATATTCCTTGCGACAGGCTCAAAGCATATGCAAGCGGTGTTGATGTTTTGCAGACTACACAGCTTTTAGAAATGTTTATCAACAGAAAGGAGGCATAACCAATGGCACTTAGACACATTAAAACAAAACGCAGTCTTAAAGACGAGAACAAGCACTTACATAGCTTAGTCAAGCACTTGCAGATTGAGCTTGAGAACGCAAGGCTTGACATTAGCATTAAGAATGACGCAATCAACGGTTACAAAAGCGAAAACGCAAGGCTTAGACAACGCATTAACAGTATGTATGCATATGATGTTTTTGGAGAGGAGGTGTAACCGGATGACAAAAAAAGTAAAATCCAAAGTGCTTGAAATAATGGCACTTGCACTCGAGTTTAATGGTAAGCCGACCAAACAGGAGCTCACAGGCAATAAACCGACGATATTCGTTGACTTCGCCGGACATGTGTGCGAATTAGATGTTGGCATATATATGGACGGATGGAGCTTTTCAGCAAACAAAGATGTTAAACCGATGTATTTGGACAGTCCGTCAGCGGCTAAAGAACTCGACAGAACATTAACGGACCTCAAGACTATTATCGCAAAATATGAAGAAAACCGCTGACAGCACTGCAATGCTTTCAACGGTTCAAGGATATAATATGAAATCAATCAACATTATTATATCCTTAATTTTATAAAAAATCAAGAGGTAATAACAATGAATGAAATAACGGCACAGAAACAGCAGGCCATTGAACTGCATCAGAAAATTCTTGTAAGTGCAAACCTTGCACAGCAGAACATATGGGATATGTGCAACGGACTCAAGACTATGCGTGACAACAAGCTGTACAAGGAGCTTGGCTACACGAATTTTGAGGAGTACTGCGAGAATGAAGTAGGTATGAAACGCAGTAACGCATATAACTATATTTCTATTGTAGAAAAAATAAATCCTGAAAATGTCCAATCGATTGGACAAATTGGAATGACAAAGCTATCACTTCTCGCCACAATAAGCGAACCCGAACAGGCTGAAATCGCCGAAAAGCTTGACATTGAAAACACAACGGTCAAGCAGTTAAAGGCAGAGATTGACAGGCTGAAGGGCGAAAAGCAGGAGGCAACCGACAAGAGCATTGACTATTGCAGACAGCTCAATAACACTAAGAAAGACGCTGACTATTACAAGCAACAGGCGGACACTTCAAAAGAAATCTGCCGCAATATTGAAAATCAGCTTGCAGAGGAAAAAAACAAAAATTTCAAACTGACGAATAAAGTTCAGGAACTTGAAAGCCGTCCTATTGAGGTTGCCGTTGCAGAGCCGAGCGACAATGAGCGCAGACTGAACGAAACCATCAGAGCACTTGAGCGTGAGAACATCAAACGCAATGACGAACTCGAAGCAGAATATCGTGAGAACGAGAAAATCGTAAGGAAACAGCTTGAGGACGAAAAGCAAGAGGCTCTTCGCAGACAGAAAGAGGAGTATGAAGAAAGGCTGAAAAATGTTCAGACTGCCGACGGTACATCAGATGACAAGGATGTCTTTAAGGCTTATTTTTCGATCGCATATGACAGCTTTATCCGTATGCTCGATTTCGCCAAGCAGTCACAGGACAAGGAATTTTTCAAGGGCAAGGTTGAACATTTAATAGAAGCACTTGCCACACAAAACATAAATCTTTAAGGGGGAGCAACAATGAAGCTTTATGAGCTTACTGAAAGCTTTGCTGAATTATTCAGCCAATTTGAAGACATAAACGAATATGAACCCGATACTGACGCAGACGGTCAGCCGATTGACGGCAACGGCGATATTATCGAAGATGTTGAGGCATACAAAGAAAAAATGCTTACAGCGTGGTTTGATACACTCGAGGGCATTGAGGGCGAATTTGACGAGAAAGCAGAAAGCATTGCAGTCTACATCAAACAGCTTAAAGCCGAGGCTAATATACTCAAGTTTGAGAAATCTGCAATCGCTAAGAGGCAGTCGCAGAAAGAGCGAGAGGTTGAAAAACTCGCTGCATATCTTCTTAACGCAATGAAAGCAATCGGCAGGAGCAAGGTAGATATGCCGCACGCAGTTGTATCAATCAGAAACAACGCACCGAGCCTTGTTATTGATGATGAAATTTCATTCGTTGAGTGGGCAGAGAAACACAATCTTGCCCACCTTTTGAAATACAGTATGCCCGAAGTGAAAAAGAATGATGTCAAAGCTCTCTGCAAAAAGGGCGAAGAAATCCCGTTTGTGCATATGGAAAGCAAACAGTCGTTGAGTATTAAGTGAGGTGTTATTTATGGGATTACCTATATTGGTTTTAGGATATTCAGGCAGCGGAAAATCTGCCTCTTTAAGAAATTTCAAAGCAGATGAACTTGCTCTTGTGAATGTGAATGGAAAATCACTCCCGTTCAGAACAAAATTTGCTTCATCAATCAACTCTGATAACTACATTGATATTGAGGACTTTATCAAAAAGCAGAAATGTAAGTCGATTGCAGTTGATGACGCACAGTATCTCATGGCTAACGAGTATATGAGAAGAGCCAAGGAAACAGGCTTTCAGAAGTTTACCGACATTGGCAAAAATTTTTGGGAACTTGTGAAACAGATTGAAACTCTACCAAGCGATACAATTGTTTATTTTTTAAGTCATATTGATACCGACGAAAACGGCAGACAAAAAGCTAAAACAATCGGTAAGCTGCTTGACGAAAAAATCTCGGTTGAGGGAATGTTTACCACAGTTTTGAAAACGGTTGTTGTTGACGGCAAGTATCTTTTTGCAACACAAACAGACGGTAACGACACTTGCAAAAGTCCGATAGGCTTGTTTGATTCAATGTACATATCAAATGACCTTAAAATTGTTGATGAAGCATTGAGAACATACTATTCAATGCAACCCGAACAGTATTGCGATGAGTGCAAAGCACCGATACTTTCTGACGGTAAACGCACCGTTAAGCAGATCATTGACGGCACAACCAAAAATTACGGCAGACAGCTCTGTATGCAGTGTGTCGCAAAGCTGATAAAGCAGAAGAAACAGGAAAAGCAGAGAGAGGGTGCCGGAAATGCAGCTTCGACCGTATCAGAATGACCTTGTGGAGCAAGTAAGGCAAGCTTGGCGAGAGGGTTACAAAGCTCCTTGCATTGTCCTTGGGTGCGGTGGCGGAAAGTCCTGCATTGTCGCAGAAATTGCAAGACGAACAACTTGGAACGGTAAACGGGTGCTGTTCCTTGTTCACAGGAGAGAGCTTGTTGACCAAATATTCAGAACCTTTGTCCGCTGGGGTGTGCTTATGGATTTATGTCAGATTGGTATGGTACAAACCTTTACACGCAGGCTTAAAAAACTTCCTAAGCCTGCGTTAATCATTACGGACGAAAATCATCACAGCCTTGCACAAAGCTACAAACGCATTTATGAATATTTTTCAGATGTTCCGAGGGTCGGAGTAACCGCAACACCTTGCCGTCTAAACGGTGATGGCTTGGGTGATGTCAACGACAAGCTCATAGTAGGGGTGAGTACAAAATGGCTCATTGAGCATAACTGCCTTGCCCCGTATGATTACTATGCTCCGAGTGTTGCCGACCTTACAGGACTGCACACCAAAATGGGCGAATATGTCGCCTCCGAGATAGAAAAAGCAATGACTAAAAATACAGTTTTCGGAGATGTAATCAAGTATTACAGACAGCTTGCAGACGGCAAAAAAGCGGTGTGCTATTGTTCAACTGTCAAACACAGTATGGCAACCGCACAGGCATTTTGCGAAGCGGGTATATCCGCAAGGCATATTGACGGAGCAACTCCAAAGGCGCAGAGAGAACAGATTATAAACGAGTTTCGCAGCGGAAAAATTACAATTCTTTGCAATGTGGATTTGATTTCAGAGGGCTTTGATGTGCCCGACTGCGAATGTACAATTCTGCTCCGACCTACTCACAGCCTTACTCTTTACATTCAGCAGTCAATGCGATGTATGCGATACAGACCGAACAAAAGGGCGGTAATCATTGACCATGTGGGCAACTATGCAAGACACGGAATGCCTGATGATGATAGGGTATGGTCACTTGAAAAGCGAGAGAAAAAGAGTGTTAAAAAGCTTGAAGACGAGCAGGCAGCAAAGGTCAAGCAATGCCCCGAGTGCTTTTTTACATTCTCTGCACCACCACCGGGGCAGAAAGCCGTGTGTCCTCGATGCGGATATGAATTTCCGACAGCAGAGCGAAAGGTTGATTTTGATACTGCCGCAGAGCTTATAAAGGTTGAGGGCTTTAAGCTCGATTTCAGTTCACCATCTGATTGCGGCAGCTACAACGATTTACTTGTTTACGCAAAAACACACGGCTATAAGCCCGGCTGGGCGTATTATCAAGCACGAAAGAGAGGATTGATAGCTTGACAGAAGAACACGCTATACAGAATGAAATCCGCCTTGCAATTGCACCGTACTGCGATATTTTTCGTATCAATGTCGGACAGGGTTACACAAAGGACGGACGATATTTCAGCACAGGTGTACCACCGGGGTTTTCTGACCTTTTCGGAGTAAGAAAGTCAGACGGCAAGGCGGTATTCATTGAGGTTAAAACAGCAAAAGGCAGAGCAACCGAAAAGCAGCATAACTTTTTACAGATGATGAAATTTAACGGTGCGGTAGCAGGAATATGCAGAAGTGCCAATGAAGCAATTAAATTAATTTTGGAGGAATAATTATGGGTTTTAAATCAAACTGGAACGAAGCAGCACAGGGCAGTTCAATCAAGCCTGAGGGTGATTATGAGTGCCTTATCGCAAAGGTTGAGGAGAGAGTAACAAAGAATGGCAAGGAAAATCTGAACATCTCAATGGTAATCAGAAATGATGTTGAGCAGAACTATAAAAACGGATATATTTTTGATACCTTGTGGAAGAAGAAAGAGCCTACAAACGCAGACTTGCAGGTCAATGGATACAGCTATGGTCAGATTATGGCACTCGGCAAGGCGGCAGGACTTCCCGACGGCAAGGAGTACGACAGCCTTGAGCAGTTCTGCGGTGAGCTTGTCAATAAGCCAATGCGTGTAACTATAAAGCACGAAGAATACAACGGAAAAACACAGGAGAGAGTAAGCTGGAGAAATCCTACAAAATATCCGACTGTAAAGCATATTCCAAAGCAGACGACAACCAATACAACTACAACCTATGCACAGCCACAGCAAAGCTATGCATCTGCACAGCCGACAAATCAAGGCTTTACGGATATGCCGCTTGATGATGATTTACCGTTTTAATTCAGAAAATTTTTACGGAAATTGCACTAATTTATGCAACTTTTGAATTTTAAGTCGGTACATATGAAATCCATAAGGAGGTATAAAATATGGGATTTACAAATTTTAACGATAAATACAGTGCAATTCCGCAGGAATTAAAAGGCTATAAAAATTGGGTGTGTTGGCAGGCATACCCTGATCCGAAGTCGCACAGCGGCATTTCTAAGAAGCCCGTCAATCCAAAGACGGGCGGACTTGCCCAGTCAAACAATCCCGACACTTGGTCGGATTTTGAAACCGCTGTCAGACAGTCAGGCAAGTATTCGGGCATAGGCTTTATGTTCTCAAATTCGCCGTTTTTCGGTGTTGACCTTGACGATATGCCGAACGACATTCAGGATTACCAAAACGGCGGAACTGACAACATAATAAGCGAGTTCGTGAACACTTTGCAGAGCTACACAGAATTTTCGCAGAGCAAAACAGGCGTTCATATAATCTGCAAGGGAACTCTTCCCGAGGGCAGAAGAAAGGCAAAGAATGATTCGGGCGGTTTTGAAATGTACGAGAACGGCAGATTTTTCGTTGTGACAGGAAACTACTGCTCGGAATACGGATACATCAACGATTGTACCGAGAGTGTTAAGCCGTTGCACTCCAAATATCTCGGCAAGACGGCAGAGCCTAAGCCGAACAGGCAGAATATTACGGCCAATTTAAATTCCGTTGATGGCATCGTCAGAGCTGCCTGCAACGCTAAGAACGGCAGTCTTTTCAAGGCTCTGTACAGCGGTGACTTTTCGGCTTACTCATCACAGAGTGAGGCGGATATGGCATTTTGCAATATGCTTGCCTTTTGGTGCGGCTGCGATGCCGAAAAAATGGACGCAATTTTCCGCCAATCGGGGTTAATGCGTGACAAGTGGGACAGAAAGCAGTCAGGCACTACATACGGAGTAATCACCCTGCAAAAAGCAATATCCGGCTGCAGTCAGACCTATAACCCTAAAAAACAAAACGATTATTCGATTTCAATAGGCAACGGCAAGGTTATTCAGACTGTTGACGAAGAAAAAATGCGTGCATATACATTTGACGATATGGGCAACGCAGAAAGGTTTGTTGACCTGTTTGGCGAAAATGTTCGCTACTGCTATACGGAAAAGAAATGGTATTTTTATAATTCAATGAGGTGGAGCGTTGACAATCTCGGTGTTATCTTAAGAATGGCAGACAAGTGCGTTGAGGCTATGAAAGCCGAGGCAAAGCTTTACTTGCAGGCTGATGAAGAGAGCGGCGGAGATATGGCGAAAGCATTTGAAAAGCATATGAAATCAAGCCGTTCAAATAAGTCAAAAAAAGCAATGCTCAATGAAATTGAACATCATCTTCCGATTTTGCCTATACAAATGGACAGATACAAAATGGCACTCAACACGCCAAGCGGAATTATTAATCTGAAAAACGGCGATGTAAAGGCACATAACCCCGAATATTACTTTACAAAGATTACTTCGGTCGATTGCGCCGAAGCTGCCGACTGCCCTCGTTGGCTTGCGTTCCTTGACGATATTTTTGCAGGCGACAAAGACTTAATCAGATACATTCAAAAGGCGGTAGGCTACAGTCTGACAGGCTCAACGGCGGAACAATGTGCATTTTTTCTTTACGGTACAGGTCGAAACGGCAAGAGTACTTTTATTGATGTAATAAGAGATGTTTTCGGCGATTATGCGGCGAATATTCAGCCCGAAACCATTATGGTGAAAAGCTCGCAGAGCAATGCCATAAACAGCGACATTGCACGATTAAAGGGCGCAAGACTTGTTACATCTGTAGAGCCAAATGAGGGTGTGCGGCTGAATGAGGGACTTTTAAAACAGCTTACAGGTGACGATACGGTAACGGCAAGAAAGCTGTACAGTGAGGAATTTGAGTTTAAACCCGAGTTCAAATTATGGATGGCGACAAACCATAAACCTATTATCAGAGGCACAGACACAGGCATTTGGCGAAGAATACATATGATACCGTTCAATGTGCAGATACCCGAGGACAAGGTAGATAAAAACCTTACGCATAAGCTAAAGGCGGAGATGACAGCGATTTTTAAATGGTGCATTGACGGCTGTCTGATGTGGCAGAGAGAGGGCCTGCAAATGCCCGCCGCTGTATTAAAGAGCGTGAGAGAGTACAGGCGTGAAATGGATGTTATTTCTGCTTTTATCGAGGATAAATGTACTCTTGAGGGCACTGTACAGGCAAGTATGTTGTATGCCGCCTATGTATCGTGGGCAGACAGCAACAACGAATATTGTATGTCAAATACCAAGTTCAGCACCGAGCTTGCCAAACGATTTGAAAAGATAAAGGGAAGAAATTACAAATATTTTTCAGGCATATCTTTATGTTCTGAATAATAAATGTGTCGGGTTGTGTCGGGTTGACGGGTTTTTATAACCTTTCGTATAAGAAAAATATAAATATATTTATATATAAAGGGTTATTGTAAAATGGCGAAAACCCGACACAACCCGACACAGGGAGAAATATATGAAACCGAATTTTAAAGACAAAACAGAGTTTGCAAGGCTTGAGGATAAAGCTATTGACGGTCAGCTTGATTATACCGACTATCCGCCTGCCGAATACAAATACTTTTCAAAACTTGCAAAACTCGGTTACAACAACCGCCACAAGGGGGGGGATATGATTACTTGCCTGAAACTTCAACAGGAATTGCAGAGTGAGTACAGACAGTACAACGATGAGAGCGAGGAGTATTTAAGACTGTGTACGAGAATACAGGACAATATAAAGAAATCCGCCGATCTCGTTCGCAAGATGTACAAGCAGGCGGCAACCAAAGACGAAATGCTAAGCCTTGCGTTGCAGACGATAGAGCTATTAACAAATGAGAACGGATTTGTTAAAAGAATAAGCGAAAAGGTAAAGGAGATGAAACAATGAAACAACAGGCAATCTGCGAATTATGTATGCAAGCATTTGAAAAAAGAAGTGCAAATCAAAAATACTGCCCCGACTGTGGTGTTGAAATGAGAAAGCAACAGCACAGAGAAATTATCAAAAACAGCAAATTAAGAAAAACAGCCGCACGCAATTACAATAAACCCGATACACTTGAAGAAAAATGCAAGAAAATCAATTTGTATAATAAGCGACACGGCACGCACTTAAGCTACGGAGAATATACGGCACTCGAAAGGCTTGGAAGAATTTAAAAGGAGGATAAAGAAAATGATTGATTGTCCAAAAACTATGAATTACTTTATTGAAAAATCGAGAATGATTAAACAACAGAAGGACGGAATATGCAAACTTAACTGTACAGACTGCCCTTTAAGCATTGAGAATAATGGCACAGGTGTTTCGTGTACATACTTTGAAACGAATTATCCTGAAAAAGCAATTGCAATTGTGCAGAAGTGGTCGGATGAACATCCGCAGAAGACTTATTTGAGTGAGTTTTTAAAAAACTATCCGAATGCTCCTCTTATTCACGATGGAACACCTGACATATGCCCTGATAAGTTAGGCTTGACAGATATAAAAAAGCCTTGTTTTGGCGACTGCGTAGAATGTTGGAATCAGCCTATTGAGGAGAGTGAAAGTAAATGAGAGAAATATTATTCAGAGGTCAAACTCGCAGATATGGCGAAAAAGTCAGAACTTTAAAGGAGTAAAAATTATGACAAGATATGAACTCGAAAGACATTTAGAGAAATATGTTGAAATCGTACTTTTTGACGGAACGGTGATTGAGGGCATTTTACATAAAACAAGTGAAAAAGCCTTTGAAAATGACGCTAATTTGTCAATACCAAAGTTACGATATTTCTGCACTTGTGGGGATAAGGTTGTTAGTAATTGTGTTTTTAGATTGTCCCACATTAAAAAAATCAGTCGTATAAAAATTAAACTTAAAGTTGTTGACGAAGTTAAACTCTCAAAGTGGGTAAAAAAGAAAGAAAGAAAAGTAGGTGAAGCGGAAGCATACTGCTTAACTTGCGGGAGAGAGGTTGTTTATCAAGTCATTAACAACCGTTATCAATTTGAAAACTATTGCCCTCATTGCGGTGCAAAGATGGATAAGGAGAAAATCAATGACTAATTTTGAGAAAATCAAACAGATGTCAATTGACGAAATGGCTCGCAGTTGTATGGACTTTTTCAGTTGCCCATATAACACACCAGGTGACCCGCCATATAGTTATTGCGATTGCGAAATAGGTGAAAAATTTAATCATAATTGTATTAACTGCACAAAACATTGGCTTGAAAGTGAGGCAGAAGAATGACATCAAAAGAGATTATGTATAAAGCAATCAATACATACGGTGTGGAAAATCAGATGATAAAGACGGTCGAAGAGTTGTCTGAATTGTCACAGGCTTTGTGTAAAATTCTTACATCTAAATTCACTGACGATAACTCGGAAATTTTTGAAAACATTTTTGAAGAAATGGCAGATGTTGAAATTATGCTTGAACAATGCAAGATGATTTTTTACAAAAGTGAAGATAAAATTAACGATTACAAAAAGAAAAAAATTGAGCGGCTTGAAAAAAGACTGTAGGGTGAAAATTAATGACACTTGACGAATTAAAAGCTGAAATATCTGAACGCATAGAAAGTGAACAGGACAAGTTGGACAGTCTTAACAACAGAAAAAGTCGAAAAGACAGAAACTATTACATAAGTTGGGGAATGCTGCTTGCGTACGGCATTGCAGCTGATTATCTTGACGATTTAGAGGTGATACTTGATGAATAATAGCACAACTCTTACAAAAAAAGAGCGAATACAAAAATTTGGAGAGGTTTTTACATCGGTTGAAACAGTGAACCAAATGCTTGATATGCTGCCGCACGAAACTTTTAAGCCTGAACGGACTTTCCTTGAACCCTGCTGTGGTGAGGGAGTTTTTATAATCGAAATTTTAAAGCGCAAGTTTGCAAATTGCAAAAAGAGAAAAGACTACACTACATCGTTGAAATCTGTATACGGAATGGAATTACAGGCGGACAATGTTGAGAAATGTATTCAGAATATTCTGAATTTGTGTGGTGAGTATTTCAAGGTTACTAAAACAGAGAAAATGATTGTTAATGAGCATATAATGCAAGCCGACAGTCTTAAGGTTATGAATATGATAAATGAAAGGAGCTTGAGCGATGACGAACATTGAAAGAATCAAGAAAATGGGTATTGAACAGATGACAGATTTTATTCTCGGCACAATGGATACTGATGTTTGTGATTATTGCGAGTATCGGGATGATGACTGTAAAGGTTACACTGCACCTTGTATGGAGGATGAGGAGATTATTGCAAAGTGGCTTAAGGAGGAATATAAAGAATGACAAATGAGGCGTATGAGCAGATTAAGCTATTCAACTGGGTTGCGTATGCGAGAAATACTTATCTGCAGCTTGACTTGCTGTATCATGTGCCAAATGGTGGCAAGAGAAATCAGAAAGAGGCTTTTAATCTTAAGCGTCAAGGAGTGCGTGCAGGTGTACCGGATTTGTGTTTGCCGGTTGCAAGAGGAAAATTTCACGCACTTTATATTGAATTAAAGGTTGGGAAAAACAAAGCTACGCAAAAGCAGAAAGAGTGGATAAAAAGACTTACCAAACAAGGAAATATGGCGCTTGTGTGTTACGGATGGGAGGAGGCCTCGGCTGTTTGCTTTGGTGATTACGGTACCGACAGAGCAACAGCAATCAAAAATTGGAATAAGCGTGTTAATGGGCAAACTACATATTTCGGCAATGTCGGTACACTTAATATTGATATGAGGTGATAACTTGACGGCTAAAGAGATTAAGGAGATTAACCGAGAGATTTCGAGACTGAGGGCGAAGATAGTACGCATTTCTGCCGAGGCGGATAACACAGCAGGCACGCTGGGTGAACGAATCGTTCCGTCAGGTCAGACCTCCGACAAGGTCGGCAATGCGGTGGTGCAGATTGCCGATATTCAGCGTGATATTCAGAACCTTGAAATCCGCCGAAACGCAGCGCTCAACAGCCTCTCCCGTGACGATTTTGTGGAGAACTGTTTGTTTATGCACCTTAGCTTGCGATACAGCTGGGCGAAGATAGCAGTTGATACAGGCGGAATAAATACACCGGATAACATAAGAATTATGTGCAACCGCCACCGTTGGTAAAAGTTGTTCGGTTTTTCGGTTTAGGTGCAGTATAATATAAAATGAAGAAGCCAACAACAAGAGATATTTTGTAGTTAATTTTCAAGACAACGGCAGACCGCTCTCACTTGAGGGCGGTTTTGCTGTATCGAAAAATCGAAAGGGCGGTGATACCGTGAAAGACAAATTAAATGCAAGACAGAGGAAGTTTGCGGAATATTATGCGCAGAGCGGTAACACCGTTCAGAGTGCGATACAGGCAGGATATTCAGAAAATTACGCAAACGCAAGAGCGTATGAATTGTTGGAGAATGTTGGAGTTTCAAAATACATCAAAGAGTTATCCGACAAGCTCAAAGATGAACGCATTATGAGTGCTAAGGACAGACAGGTTGCTCTCTCTGACATTGCAAAGAGTGCCGAGCAGGACCCATCAGACCGTATTCGTGCGATTGATACACTCAACAAAATGACGGGTGAATACATTGTCAAGGTTGACGCAAAGGTTGAGCAATCCGAAAAGCTCTCTGATGTGTTCAGACAGTTAGGCGGTGAGGGGCTTGACGAATAAGATACAAAATAAGTTGGAGGTTACAACTATGAAAGAGATATTCAAGAAAGTTACATTAAAGGGTTTTGAAAGATACTCGGTAAGCAATTACGGAAATGTTCGCAACAATATTTCAGGTAATGTTCTGAGTAAGCGTAAGGCAAGCAACGGCTATCTGAGAGTTAATTTACGAACGGGTACTGTGCCATATGAAAAACCTACAGTTGTTCACGTTCATAGACTTGTTGCAGAAGCTTTTCTTCCGCCTATTGAGGGCAAACCATATGTTAATCATATTGACGGAAACAAAGAAAACAATGTTGTTGATAATCTTGAATGGTGCACGCCGCAAGAGAATAGTGAACACGCATATAGAACTAAGGCTGATTATCGAGAAGAATGTAAAGTCAACATTGTCAAAGCACAAAATCGTTGTAAGAAGAAGCTGAAAATGATCGTTAACGGCAAAGTTCAATGTGTTTTTGGTTCTAAATCAGAAGCCGCCAAAAAGCTAGGGGTAAATGAAAAGACGATATACAACTATCTTCACGGAGCAACAAAGCCTATTGGTTATGAGCTTTTGGAGGTGATGTAAATGCCTTTGAGTAAATTCCCATTGTCACAAAAATATATAGATTTTATCAACAGCGTAAACAATGTAAGTGCGGATTTTCTTGAGGGTACTTAACTACCGCATCGGGCAAGACAACGGTCGGTGCCGGTGTAAAATTTATGCGAATGGTGTCGCAAAGTAAAAAGAAGATACACGCCATTGCCGCCAAGACAACGGGTAAAGCCGAAGAAACGATTATTCAGCAGGATAACGGTATTCTCGACCTGCACCGTAACGCAGTTTACTGTGGCAACGGCGACAAGGACTACAAGCTCCCGCATATCAAGTTTGAGGGCAAAATTATCTATATTCTCGGCTACAGCAGTCGAGATAAATGGGAAATGGTACTCGGTGCACAGTTCGGCTGTGTGTATATTGATGAGATAAACACCGCAGATATTGAGTTTATCCGAGAGATGTCAACCCGTAATGACTATTTGCTTGCAACACTTAACCCCGATGACCCGTCTTTGCCTGTCTACAAGGAATTTGTAAACCGTTCAAGACCGTTTAAAAAATACGCAAAAGATGTTCCGCCCGAGATTATGGCGGAGCTTAACGAAGAACCTGTACCGGATTGGCGGTACTGGTTCTTTTCTTTTACCGATAATTTAAGCCTTACACCCGAACAGGTTGAAAAGAAAAAAGCCTCTGCTCCAAAAGGAACAAAGCTTTATAAAAACAAAATCTTAGGATTGCGAGGCAGGGCAACAGGGCTTGTATTCTCAAACTTTGAGAGGGCAAGGCACATAAAAACAAAAGAATGGGCAAAGCGGTTTTTAAACTCCGACCGTAAAAGCGAGCATTTTATTCAGTTTACGGCAGGACTTGATACAGCCTATTCGCAGAAGTCACCCGACACAATCGCAATGACCTTTTTCGGAATCACAAACAGGGGCAAGTGTATTCAGCTTGACGAACGAGTGTACAACAATGCCGAACTACAAACTCCGATTGCACCGAGTGATACGGTACGAAATTTCATTGATTTTCTTGACCGCAACCGGGAGGAGTGGGGCTTTGCGAGAACTGCTTTTATTGATAATGCGGACCAAGCAACGATTACAGAATATCAAAAGTACAAGCGACAGCACGGCTGCGTTTATGACTTCGCAAATGCCTGGAAGAAAACAAAGATTATCGACAGAATTAACCTTGTGCTCGGCTGGCTTGCCACTGACTGTTATTTTGTGCTTGAACATTGTAAAAACACGATTGCCGAGTTTGAAATTTACAGCTGGCGAGAAGATAAAGACAACACACCCGAGGACGGTCACGACCATTGTATAAACAGTGGGCAGTATGCGTGGCTGCCGTTTAAAAATATTATTGGAAGTGAAATAAATGGGGCTGATAAACAGAATGGCTGATACAATCAGAACAGGATTAAGAAATTTTTTACATATCACTAAAGCGCCCGACAGAACGATAACCGTTGACGAAACGAGCAATCATCAAACTGAATGCTTTACCAACCGCATTTGGTATTGGGGCAACAGCAGACAGCTTTCACAGCTTTACACACAGCTTGACAGCGACAAAACACGCTTTTGGTCTGCCGAGTGTACCAAAGGGCTGAAAATACGAAAAATCCACACAGGCTTGCCCGCTCTCATTTGCGATACACTCGCTAATATTGTGATTGCAGACTATAACGGTACAGAGGTTACAAGCAAAAATACGACAGCTTATGCCGAACGGTGGGCGGAGATAGAGAAAGAAAACAAACTCGCAGGTGTAATAAAGCAAATGCTCCGTGACCTATGTGTTGTCGGTGACGGTGCGTTTAAAATCAGCTTTGACAAGGCTGTATCAGATGTTCCGATTGTTGAATGGTATCCTGCCGAGCAGATTGATTTTACATATGTGCGTGGCAGAATCAGAGAAGTAAAGTTTTACACCGACTACACGCAAAAGCACCGACATTTTCGCTTTGAGGAAACCTACGGTTACGGCTATATAAAATATGCCCTCTATGACGATAACGGCAGAGAGGTCGATTTACACACAGTTAAGGCACTTGATTGGATAGACAGCAACGGTGTAACCTTTGATACATCGTATATGTGGGCAGTACCGGTTATTTACGGCAAATCGTGCCACAAGGGCAGAGGTGCGGGCATTATCGGCATAAAAACAGACGCTTTCGACAGCCTTGACGAAGTGTGGTCGCAGTGGATGGACGCTTTAAGAGCTTGCCGAACAAAGCAGTATGTGCCTGGATGTCTTATCCCTCGAAACCCCGAAACCTGTCAGCCGATGTCGCCAAATTCCTTTGACAACCGATTTATTGCAGTAGGAAACGATATGTCGGAAAACGGCAACGGCAACAGGATTTACACCGAAAGTCCGCAGATTCAGCATGAAAGCTATTTAAGTTCTTATATAACCGCTCTTGACCTTTGCTTGCAGGGTGTTATTTCTCCGTCAACCCTTGGTATTGATACGAAGAAACTCGATAATGCCGAGGCACAGAGAGAAAAAGAGAAAACAACTCTGTATACAAGACAGAACCTTGTTGAGCTCACCGAGAACGCTATGCAGAGCCTTGTTGATGTTGTACTCAATGCAGACAGTGAGCTTAACGGCAAGGGAATTGTTGACGGAATAGAGGTATCCGTAAACTTTGGTGAGTACGCCAATCCGTCATTTGAAAGTCAGGTTGAAACCGTGTCAAAAGCAAGACAGGGCGGTTTGATGTCGGTTGAAACCTCGGTCGAGGAATTGTACGGCGACAGTAAGTCGGACGATTGGAAAGCCGAAGAGGTACAGAGAATAAAAGAAGAACAGGGCATAGCAAGTGAGGAAGAAACCTCGTCATTCGACGATTTGGCAGGACTGACAGATGAGTGATTACGATATCGGAAAAGCCTTTGAAGAAATCGAAAATGAACTTATTGACAGTATGATGCGCAATTTCAGCCGTCACAGGGTGGAAGAAGAAAAAGAGGGCTATAATTGGACCCAATGGCAGGCAGAACAACTAAAGGCGCTTGAGGAGTACCGCAAAACGAACGCCCAAAAATTCGGCAAGCAGTTCAAGAGCATTAACAGCAAGGTTGAAGAGATGATACACACCGCAAGAGCCGACGGCAACGCAGAACAGGAAGTAAAAATCCTCGAGGCTATTAAGAACGGCTTTACACCGAATATGCCCACAGGAGCGAGCACAGGCGAGTTTTTTAAGGTCAATAACCGTAAGCTCAATGCTCTTGTAAAATCGACCACAGACGATTTAAAGAGGGCGGAAACGGCAGTCCTGCGTATGAGCAATGACAAGTACAGCAAGGCAATCTTCAATGCTCAGGTGTACGCAAACACCGGTGCAGGCACATACGAAAAAGCAGTTGATATGGCTTGTAAGGATATGCTAAACGCAGGGCTTAATTGTGTGGAGTATAAAAACGGTGCAAGACACACGCTTTCAGACTATGCGGATATGGCAATCAAGACGGCGAACAAGAGAGCATATCTAAGAGGTGAAGGTGAAGAAAGAGCGAAGTACGGGCTTTCCCTTGTTGTGGTAAACTCAAGGCAGGGCGGCTGCCCTGATTGTGCAAAATATATCGGCAAGGTGTTTATTGATGATGTGTATTCAAACGGCAAAAAGTCGGACGGTGATTATCCGCTGCTTTCAACCGCCATAGCGGAGGGACTTTTTCACCCACGCTGTAAGGACAGCACAAGCACCTACTACCCTGAACTTGACGATTTGGGCGGACCTCTCTCCGATGACGAGCTTGCAGAGCTTGACCGCCAAAGAGGACTTGAAGTACAGCAACAGCACGCAGAAAAGCAAGCCGAACGCTTTGACCGCAGGGCAAAATACAGCCTTGACGAGGATAACAAGAAGTTTGCTAAAGCAAGAGCAGACGAGTGGCACGATAGGGCGGATAGGCTTGAAGAGCAAAACAAAAATTCTGTTCATAAAATATCTGATACTCAAGAGCAAAAGTTTTTGACTGACACAGAAATTGAAAAATCTGACAGCAATACAGAAAATACAAACAGAAGTGTTGAAAATTCCGAAAATAATGATATAATAGAATTTGAAAAGGGTGTTACGCAAGCTGTTCAAGAAAATTTTACCGATGAATTTGAAAAAATGCAGGACAAATTCGGCAAGATAACAACCATTTCAAGAGTTGGAGTGCTTAATTCCAAAACTTCATCAGATTACGGTGCATTTTATGACAATTCAGGAGAACTTTTGCTAAGATTTGCAAACAAGAAAAACGCACTGTCTAAGCATGCACAAAAGGCACAAGAAATGAAAAAATCAGGTGAATGGTCTTCTGCTCACTCTTTGCATACTTTTAGACACGAAATAGGTCATGCAATACAGCTTGAACACAGATTAAATGACCCATTGTGGGATGATAAACTTGAGCAAATAAGTAAAATAATGGATGGTTTAAATGAACCGATAGATATTGATATAAAAAAATATTCGGTATCAAGATATTCCATGACTAACATAGATGATTTTATTTCCGAATGTATTGCTGAGAGTATGACTAAGAAATCAAGAGCTACAGCGAAGGAAGTTGTAAATATAATAATTGGAGTTGATTAAATGACTGACACTTTTGCAAAATTTTACAAGTGGATGACGCCCTTAAAAAACGGATATAGAAGTATTAAGGATGACGCTCCAAACGAAATTAAGAAAGAGGCTAAAAAAGCCGATGAAGAATATTTCAAAAAAACAGGCAGACATATGCTTCAAATCGACTATTAACTAACCGCTCCTTGTGAGCGGTTTTCGCATTAGAAAGGTGTATTTATGGATGAGAATTTTAAGATTATATATGAAATACTTAAGAAATTAGAAAACAGTATGGATATATCTGAATTTGATAACTCAATATTAAGTTACAAATCGTTGGAAATATCTAAACCAAAATGGTGTAGAATAATAAAAATGCTTTTTGACAGCGGATATATAACAGGAGTGAATGTGTGGGAGTCTTATGATTGTTCCTATCCGCAAGTTGAATTGACAAGACCCGAAATCACTTTAAAAGGTCTTGAGTATTTGCGAGAAAACTCTATTATGCAAAGAATGTATAAAGCCGCAAAGGGAATAAAAGAAATTACACCAGGTTTATAAGTTTATTATTAGCACTTAATCAATCGGATTGAGTGCTTTTTTTATGCGAAAGGAAATGTGAAATGACTAATGAAGAATTTTTGAAACTTGCAAAAAGGACAGTAAAAGACTATACAACAGAACATCTTGATAAATCAGACGGCGAAGTCGACTTTTGCGTATACGTTGTTTGGTCTTGTAAAACACTGCAAAACAGCAAAGCACTTCTGTCAACAACGCTCCGTGACGGTATGTATTATGAGTGTACATACAACGGTGACAAAGACGAAATGTACTTTGATGCGTACAAGAAGTTTGAAAACAGGGTAATTAAACACTAAAAAGAGCGGTTTTGTTATTTTAACTTGCCCGTAAAGGGTTACAATTCGTAAAAACGGCTTGTTTTCGGACTTTTTAACTTGCCTATAACTTGCCAAGATAAAACTTAATACATCAAATCAGCACTTTGAGAAATCAGAGTGCTTTTTTGTATTTAAACCCGTCGATTTCGACGGGTTAGAAAGGCGGTGACAAAATGAAAGTAAGAGTAATTACATCGTTCAACGATAAAAC
>OCPQ01000063.1_pt1 | contig 115782 bp, 123 predicted proteins | sample 1538251 | NCBI WGS metagenome assembly OCPQ01 (sample SAMEA2580249, study PRJEB22360) | human gut metagenome | biome: human gut; feature: human-associated habitat; material: faeces | place: Denmark | collected 2008/2010 | reverse complement strand
GATTAATTCTGTGGTATTCTTAATAGGTCTCATAAGTTCTTCCTAATGGTAGTTTCGTCGCTTTTCATTATAGTTCTTATGGGACTTTTTGTCTGCATTCAAAAAGCTCTATAATCTCTACAATGGTTTTACCCACTACAGAAATTATAGAGCCAATATATCTACTGTCTATTTTTATGCTACTTTTGGGTTAGCTCAACTCAACCGCCTTTTAATCTCCCAACAACAATAATACCCAATTAAACAACCCAAGAAATTCAAGATAATATCACTAATGGCAAATGTGCCCAAATAAAAGATAAATTGAATGGTTTCAATTCCTAAAAGTGTGACCAAACTGACAATGACAAACTGTTTGAAATCAGTATTGATACAGTAAAGGCCACCTAAAGGAATGAAGTAGATAATATTTAGCACTGCCTCTTGAATCGTTCTGGTATCCGCTTTTATAAAGTCAAAAGGATTAAGTGATATCGCCTGAAAATCCGTTGTTTTAGTAAAAAGCACCATGAATAACAGTAATAAATACACACTGAAAGCAAGATAGAGATAAATAACTGAAAAATGTTTGAGGTGATACTGGATGCCAAACAACCAGATAATCAGCGTTAATAAGAGTATTAAAGTTAATGTGGTATAGTCAAAGTGGTTAATCAACCTAGTCAGGCTTTGATAGCGAGTGAGAACGGGCATAATCAGCCAAGTAATCGTCGCATAACTCAGGATAAATGTGACCAATAAACTGCTGAGGTAGATCATATATTTTCGCAACTGTTTCTAACTCCTTTTCTTGATGAGATTAACCCTATTTTAACATATTTTAAAACTGTCATGTTTTTATGAATTTAAAATAAAGTTCAATAAATTTTTTGAAAATTTTGGAAAAAGGCGTATAATAAAATCATGAACGTATGACTCAGGTAAGATATCAAGGAGGATATCAGATGACATGGTTCTGTTGCAAAGTTTGAAAATCAAACGCGCCCTCTCTGAACTCAAAATATCTTAGGCTGTTATTCCCATTAATACCTTGATTTCAGTAGACATCGAAAAGTCAAAGAGCGTTCCATTTCTTCGGTTCTTTTTATATATTTCTCGAAGGGTCTCCATGCCCTTAATCGTGGAAGAGGCTGTACGGAGACTTTTGACCGCCTGCATTTTGTAGCCGAAAATGGTGGTCAGGTGGTTAGCTATGGCAAGCTTCTGTGTCAGGAGTTTATGGCATTTAATGATGTTGAAAAATTACTAAGATATTTTAATTATGATTTGTTAGATAAACCGACTATATTTAATGGTGCTAAATCTGCTTATATGCTATCAGGAACGAAACTACATTTTGGTAAAGAGATGATAATAGAAGAAGATCAAGCTGCTATGGAAGCATCCATTAACGTTTGAATGGGCTGGAGGATTTAGATGATGATTTCATCAAAATTACCATGTTGCTGTGTCCTGAAGAGGCTAATCAGGTTTCGCAAGCCTTTAATCGTGATTTTGATGGTAATCTTGTCGCTGTTCCAAGCGGTTTTGGTGCTATTGACTTCATTCAAAAAGGCATGCACAAGGCTTGGGGTCTTAAGCAGATTCTTAACCATTGGGACTTGAATAAGGCAAATATTATAGCTTTTGGTGATGGTGACAATGATATTGAGATCCTGCGTATGGCTAGTCATTCTTATGCGATGGAAAATGCCAGCCCTGCTCTTTTGCAAGTGGCAGACCAAGTAGCACCGCATCATAAGGATCAAGGTGTCTTGACTATTTTAGAAGATTATTTAGGTTTATATTAAAAAAGGGTGGTAAAGTAATGAAATTATATTTAATGTGACATGGTGAGACATTATTTAATACACTCAATCGGATTCAAGGTTGGTGTGATTCCCCTTTGACTGAAAAAGGTCAGGACCAAGCTCGGCAGGTGCGTGCTTATTTTGAAAAACATGATATGACTTTTGATCAGTATTACTGCACGACTACTGAAAGGACTTCTGATACCATTGAACTGGCCACTGGACAGACTGATTATCAACGTGTTAAGGGGCTTAAAGAAATGCACTTCGGTATTTTTGAGGGTCAACCGGAGTATCTTCATCCCAAGACATCTGTTGCGGGGCATTTTGGGGACCACTATGCCCAGTTTGGTGGAGAAAGTCAAGATCAGTTTGTAGAACGAGTGGTTGCGAGTGCTAAGGAAATCGTTGAAAGGCATCCTGAACAATCTATTTTGGCTGTTAGTCACGCAGGAGCTTTGATGACTTTTCTCCATGCTGTAGATCCGGAGCGTGCCTTTCAGTCTTGTCCAGGCAATTGTGCCATCTTAGTCTTTGATTACGATGGATCGAACTTTCACTTTGTCAAACTGATTGATCCTTTAACGGATCAAGAGTTCGTGGAGTTTTAGTGTCTTTCTATGATCAAAGATAGTAATAAATCCTTTCTTAGTGTATAATGGAAGGGTATTTTAAATTTTGGAGTGCCTATGAAGTTTACAAAGAATCAGTTCATTTGGTTGGTTGTGCTGTTTTTCAGCTGTTTCTTGATATATACCTATTGGGAAACAGTTGTTTCGATTTGTAACAAGATATTTGTTGCCAGTCAGCCCTTCTTATTTGGAGCGGGAATTGCCTTTGTGGTCAATATCCTAATGTCTTTTTACGAAAAAATACTGATCAAGTTTATACCATTTGGTTTTATCACTAAAATTAAACGTCCCGTTTCCCTGCTCTTGGCTTTTGCAACTATCGGATTGATCTTTACTTGGGTAGTATTCACTGTCCTTCCTGATTTGATTGACAGTATCAACACCTTGATTAGTCAAGACCGCTCAGCTATTAATAATTTGATTAATTGGTTGCTTAAGAATAAATCTTTGCAGAAGATCATTCAAGACCTGGGTGGTGTGACACAGGTTAGAGAGCTAATCAATAGCTACAGCGCACAGTTGCTTCAACAAATTATGAATGGCTTGACGAATTTCTTGACTTCTTTGACTAGCCTACCATCAACTTTGATTAATCTTTTTATCAGTATTGTCTTTTCTTGCTATGTCTTGGTTGGGAAGGAGAAACTTGGTAGTCAGGTTAATCGCTTAGTCGATGTTTATTTGGGTCGTTATGGTAAGACTTTCCACTATGTGGTTGCAATTCTCAATAATCGTTTCCGCAATTTCTTTGTCTATCAGTCGATTGAAGCCTGCATTTTGGGAACCTTATGTTATATTGGGATGCGTATCTTTAATTTCCCTTACGCTGCGACCATTTCTATTCTGATTGGCTTTTCAGCAATGATACCAGTTTTGGGTGCCTATATTGGTGTTACTATTGGTACCATTTTGATTATGACTCATTCCGTGACCTTGGCACTTTTATTTGTCGCCTACGTGGTTATTTTGCAACAGTTTGAAGGGAATCTCATCTATCCTTATGTAGTTGGTGGTTCTACCGGACTTCCAGTCGTTTGGGTTATCTTGGCTATTACCATAGGGTCTGCCTTAGGGGGAATCCTGGGTATGCTGGTTTCCGTTCCAGTAGCCGCAACCCTTTATCAGATTGTTAAGGATAATGTGGTTACACGAGAAAAAGCCAAAGCAGTTGCTTCTTTAGAAAATAGTGATTAATTCAAACAGACTTCGGTCTGTTTTTTCGTGTTATAGTATCGGATTTCAATAATATAGTATAAGTGTAATCGATTTCTAAGTGTCATACTATGAGTAACTTGAACAATGAAAGTAGAAAAAGATGACTTATACATTTCCGAAAGAATTTCTTTGGGGTGGAGCAACAGCTGCCAACCAGTTCGAAGGTGCTTATAACTTAGATGGCAGAGGCTTGTCTGTGCAAGATGTGACTCCCAAAGGTGGTGTCCCTTTTGAAGCCTTTGACTACTGAAGAACCAACACCAGATAATCTAAAGCTTGAAGGTATAGATTTCTATCACCGCTATAAAGAGGATATTGCGCTATTTGCAGAGCTGGGCTTCAATTCGCATGTCGATTGCTTGGTCTCGTATTTTCCCGAACGGTGATGATGCTGAGCCAAATGAAGCAGGGTAGTCTTCTACAATAAGGTTTTTAACGAATTGGCTAAGTATAATATCGAACCTCTGGTCACCTTGTCTCACTATGAAATGCCCCTAAACTTGGCACGTGAGTACAACGGATGGACTAATCGTAAAATAATTGGATTTTATGAGAATTATGTTCGTACAATCTTTAAACGCTATAAAGATAAGGTCAAATATTGGTTGACCTTTAATGAAGTGAACTCTGTTCTACATGCACCGTTTATGTTAGGTGGTATTGCAACTCCTATGGAAGGGCTATCTAAACAAGAACTCTACCAAGCTGTTCACCACGAGTTGGTCGGTTCAGCTTCAATAACTAAGATTGGCCATGAAATTAAGCCTGAGTTTAAAATCGGTTGTATGGTTCTTGCCATGCCTGCGTACGGGATGACAGCTACTCCATTGGATCAGTTGGCAGTTCCTGAGTTTGAAAATCAAAACTATCTCTTCTCTGATATTCATGCACGTGGAAAATATCCGAACTATATTAAATATTACTTCAAAGATAATGGTATTGAAATACAATTTTCCCCTGGCGACGATGAAATCTTAAAGAATACCGTTAATTTTATTTCATTCTCTTATGCTATGTCTGAAGCAACAGCACACAACCCAGAAGACTATAAGGTTGTTAAAGGCAACATCTTAGGTGGTGTCGAAAATCCATACCTTGAGAAATCTGAATGGGGCTGGGCTATTGATCCAATTGGACTTCGTTTGGTTTTAGATGACTTTTATGATAGTTATCAATTGCCATTGTTTATTGTCGAAAATGGTCCTGATGGTCCGACAGTTGAGGATGATTATCGTATGATTACCTTCAAAAACACTTGATTCAAGTTGGTGAAGCTCTTCAAGATGGAGTAGAACTTTTGGGCTACACGACTTGGGGACCAATTGATTTGGTTTCAGCCTCGACTGCAGAACTTAGTAAACGTTAAGGTTTCATCTACGTTGATCGAAATGATGATGGTAGTGGTAGCTTGGCACGTTATTAGAAAAATTCATTTGCTTGGTATAAGTCTGTTATCTAAAGTAATGGTGCCGCCCTTTGTAAATAGAAAATTGTGATGAATCCCGCACATGCTCGCAACTCATATTTAGTATTTAAATACAATATTTATTAATAAAGATTCCAACTATTTGAATAAAGTTATAGTATTGTGATACTATAACTTTTAAGAGGATTAATTCACTATAACTTACACATTTTTTTGAAAAAGTGGTAGAATAAAAGTGTGAAAACGTTCTTATATTTTCTGAAGAAGTAGCTAGACTATTTCTTTGCTTTTCCTATTCAGATGGAGGTAATGTTCATGAATAATTTGAAAAAAGTTCTTTTAGCTGGTATTGGTTTGACTGCTATGACAGTAGATAAGGCTGATAGTTTTGTCCAAGAATTGGTTGAAAAGGGCCGTTTGACTGTCGAAGAAGGTAAGGAATTAGAACAAGAGCTAAAACGTCAAAGTAAAGAAGAGTCTCAAGAATTTTTAGCTAAACTTGACGCCAAGAAAACTTCAGTTGAGTATGCGACTAAAGATGATGTGAGACGTCTTGAAGAAAAACTTGATGCTTTGCTCAGTCAGAATAAATAAAATGTAAGGGGACTAAAATGGCAAGTAAACGATTGAGACATGTGTTGAAGGTTTTCTCGTCAGTTGGTCTCCTTTCTTATCGTGAAAAACACCTTCCTCAAGACCAACAAACAACACCTGTCAAGCTCCGTCAAGCTTTCGAGCAATTGGGACCAAGTTTTGTTAAAATTGGGCAAATTCTATCGACACGCTCGGATCTTTTGTCAGAGGCCTATATCCGAGAATTATCAAAACTCCAAAGTAGTGTTCCTCCATTGAATAAAGAGGAGGTCATGACTGCCATTAGGCAAGAATTGCCAACTGATCTTTCTGAGGTTTTCGTCGATTTTTCTAAAGAGCCTCTGGCCTCTGGGTCTGTCGCTCAGACCCATCGAGCAAGGTTGTTGTCTGGTCAGGAAGTGATTATAAAAATTCAGAGACCAGGTATTGATGATATCGTAAACGAAGATATCCAGCTTCTTATTAAGCTTGCACGGCATATACCCAAGTATTTTATCTCCATGGTCGATGTTCAAGAGGTCTTGGAAAATCTGCGTGAAACCCTAATCAAGGAACTTGATTTCAGGAATGAAGCAGAGGCCATGAAACGTTTTAGGGCTAACAATAAGAGAGTGGTTTGTCTGGGTGTTCCAGAGGTTTATGATGAATTCACGACACCTCATCTCATAGTCGAAGAGTACATCAATGGGATTCCGCTTAATCATTATAGTCAACTGCTTGAAGCTGGTTATGACTTGGAAGATGTAGGCAAGAAGCTTATGCTGTCGTTTATCAAGCAAGTCTTCAAAGATGGTTATTTTCATGGCGATCCTCATCCTGGAAATCTGTTGGTACGCGATGGCAAGATTTATTTCATTGATTTTGGAATTATGGGTGAGTTGGAAGTGGGGATGCGTTCGTCCTTAAATGATATCCTATATAGTTTTACCGCACAAGATGTTGACGGCATGACCAAGGCAATCCTATCAATCACCCAGTTTGATAATGGTCTAAATAGTGCAGTTCTAAGTCAGGATGTGGAGCAGATGCTGGGCCGTTATTCTGGTGTAGACATAGGAAGTTTGTCGATGACAGATTTGCTTGAAGATTTGCTGACTGTTTTCCAGAAGAATCATCTTAAAGCCCCTTCTCAAATCACTATTTTGGAGAAGGCTTCGCTTGAAATTGAAGGTATTTTTCGAGAATTTGCACCAAATATTGATCTTATGACCCTGGCCAAGGATTACTTCCTAGAGAATATGGGGCCGGATATGCTTAAGCAGGCCTTAAATAAAGAGACTATCTTGATTGAGCTCTTTTACCTGCTTCGCAATGGGAAAAATATTCCACGCCATCTTCATCAGCTTTTGGAGCAGATTTTAAACGGACGAATCGTGCTTAACCATGATTTTATTAACTTTTCAGGTAGGGTTAAAGTCTTTGAGAAAGTTTTAAATAACATGGTTTTAGCCTTGCTGACATTAGCATTTCTTCTGTCTGGTGCTCTTTTGTCCAATAAATCAGATTTTCAAAATCTTGCTTGGCTTTTTCTTGGACTTGGAACTGTCCTAGCTTTAGTTACTGTAGGTCGTATAATATTTAAGAAAAAAGGATAAGGTATGATTGAAACAACTAGGCCTGAGCTTGTGGCCTATCAAAAAGAGCGTTTAGCTAAATTTGTAAGTGAAAATCAAAAGTTAGACAAGGGCCAAATTGTTTTTGCAGGGGACTCCATCACGGAGTTTTTTGCATTGAAAAAGTACTTAGGTCGAGACTTTCCTTTGGTTAACCGCGGAGTTGCAGGAATAGACTCGGTTTGGCTTTAGAACACCTTAAAGAGCAAATTTTAGATTTGGAACCCAGTAAATTGGTTATCTTGATTGGAATTAATGACATTGGACGAGGTTACCCCATTCAAGATGTTGTTAATCGTATTTCCGATATTATCATGACAATTCGACAAGAATCTCTATATACAGAAATCTATTTGCTAAGTATCTTTCCTGTCAGTGAAAGATTGGAACATGCCTCGAATGTTAAAATTCGAAACAATGCTACTGTAGGTGAACTTAATCAACAACTAGCAGTCCTACCTGGTGTGACTTATGTTGATTTGTTTGATTACCTTACAGATGCTCAAGGACAGTTAAATGCCAACTATACAACTGATGGTTTGCACTTGAATCCACAAGCTTATCAGGTCATAGCAGAACCAATTATAAAGGAGATTTTAGAATGAAGGTAGGCTTAGTCCTCGAAGGCGGTGGTATGCGTGGCTTATACACAGCTGGAGTTTTAGACGCTTTTTTAGAAGCAGGGATTAAGGTGGATGGTGTTGTTTCGGTATCTGCTGGAGCGCTTTTCGGTGTCAATTATCTGTCTAACCAACCCAAAAGAGCTCTTCGCTATAACAAGCGATTCATGGGAGACCGTCGTTACATGAGTTTTTGGTCATGGTTGACAACCGGTAACTTCGTTAATAAGGAGTTCTCCTATTATAAGGTTCCTATGGAGTTAGATGTTTTTGATCAGGACGCTTTTGCTGAGTCGGGTGTTCCCTTCTATGTGGTCGCTACAGATATTAAGACGGGAAAACCAGACTATATTAAGATTGATCATGTCTTTGAGCAGATGGAAGCCCTTCGTGCCAGTTCTGCACTACCTCTGGTTTCTGAAATAGTCGAGTACAAGGGCAAACGCTACATGGATGGTGGTCTGGCTGATAGTCTTCCTATTGATTTCATGGAAAATATGGAATTTGACAAACTTATTGTAGTTTTGACACGTCCTAAGGGTTATCGAAAACATCCTTCTAAAACTAGCAAGCGCATCTACAAACTCTTTTACCGCAAGTATCCTGAATTTGTTGAGGTTGCTTCAAATCGACATATTCACTACAATAAGAGCATTGAGAAGATTGAGACCTTGGAAAAATCTGGAAAAGTCTATGCCATTCGTCCAGAGCATGCGCTTGAAGTTGGTAGATTGGAAAAGGACCCAGAAAAGTTCGAAGCCATTTATCAAGAAGGATTGAAACAAATGCGTAATGATATGACCAATCTCAAAATATTTCTTGGAGATAACTAAAAACGTGCTTTTCTGAGCACGTTTTTCTTAGTTATTCATTTATCGTGCTTGACGACGTTCGTTGAATTTTTGATGTCGCTTTTTTTCATTGTTGAAAATCAGGTAGATAACGTAAATTGGTAACAGGAGGAAGCAGAACAAAGCAAAATTTTTCATAGATGTTTTATGATTACTTGTCTGTTTATTCTTTTGATCAAAAGAATAAAGGAAGAAGCCAGCTTTAGTATCTTTGACTGAGGTTGGTTTGATATTAGGCGATACTGTTTTCAGGCCGTTATCAATGACAATTTGGTCATCTTTTGCAGAGATTTTTGGTTCTTGGCCTTTTTTGACTGTGGCGTAGACATCATTTTCGACATTATATTTTTTACCAGCGATCTCTTGTTCACCTTTGCTAAGGACTTTCTTGTAAGAGAAATCTTTATACATTTTCTTAACCAGAGCATTACCAAAGGTATGGCGGATTTCTTCAACAGTTTGATCCGACCAGTCCCCTGACCCCATGATAATAGCAATCATTCGCTGATTGCCATGCTTGATGGTATCAATATAGAGTTGAAAGCACCTTCTGGGCTAGACCCTGTCTTCGAGCCATCTACCCCCTTGAGACCATAATCAGCACCAGGAATTGAATAGTTGTAGGTTTCAAAAGCTTCTTCGTAAGGTGTTCCCTCTTTAACAGCTACAACAGGTTTGCTAGTGTATTTAAGAATATAAGGATACTTTTTGATAAAGTTATATGTCATGATGACCAAATCACGCGCAGTCGTTTGATTGCTCTGATTGTTATCATAACGCCTCAGGTGCAGCTGTAGTAACCTTTGAAGGCTACCGCAGCTGCACCTGAGGCGTTAAACCATTTGGTATTGGTCATACTTAATTCTTTGGACTTTTCATTCATCATGTCTAGCCATTTATCAGGATCATTATTGGTCAAGTAGTTGGCTAGCATCACAGTTATAATGTTAGAGGATGGCACCGACGTCATGGTAATGAGCTCAGAAACTGTTTAGTCAACACCAGCAACAATCTTGTTATTGGAGATTTCATAAATATCGGCAATAGCTTGGTCTGTAGGAGTAGCTGTAATAACAGTTTCTTCTGAAATTTCTCCTTTGGACATGGTTTCGAAGACCAAATACAGCGTCATAGCCTTAGACATAGAGGCTGGGTCACGAAATTTCATCAGCATTCTCCTCCCAGAGAACATCTCCGGTGGTTCCATCAATTAACAGAGTAGATTTAGGACGATAGGCCTCTGTTGCTTCAGTATAACCAGCAGCGCGTGTAATATCCATTAATTCATCTGCACTAGACAAAGTAGGGCTAGGGCTAGACAAGCTGATAAAAGGATGGAAACAATTTTCTTTTTTAATAATGCGTCTCCTTTATTTTATATGGGTTCTGTCATAGGCGGAACCCAGTTATATACTTAATAGAAATTGCGTATCAATCAAAATTAAAAAACAAATTTAATAGTGATAAATACCTCCATTATACCGTATAAAATACTTAGTTTTCGAAATATTTTATATTTTAATACATTTTTTAGAATCTATAGTGGTTTAAAAATCACATACTTTTGATAACAAAAAAACAAGCTGATTTGCTCGTTACTCTTTATCTTTTATAGCTGTAACTTGATGGTAAATCATAAACCATGTCTCATTTCGGCGCCAGATGCTGGTATGGAAATTTCCTCCCAGTTCGTAACTAATTAATTTAGTTTTTTGACTGATGGACGTCATCTTAAACTTGTCAAAGTTATTGAGAAGCGGTTGATGATTAGCAATGACGTCTTCCCGGTTCTGATGATGGCCGTTTTCATCAATCAAAAAGAAATCGGGTGCTAAGAGGTTTTCGTAGCCTGGAATCTTTGATAAGATAATCTTTTCATTCCGAATGAGTTTGCGAAGGACGTTCCCATAAATTTCGTCTTCAGGAATTGCAGCAGGCTCTACATGGACATCAGTATCATAGACAGAAAAACGCTCACTGAGGATTTCTTCAATTTGTTCCGTAATGGCGTGGCTCTCGTAGACGGAGAGGTCAGGGTTCATTTCAACCACAATATCAAGGTAGATATTACTACCATAGGAACGTCCACGTTGCTTTTTAACTTTGGTAACTTTAGGAATATTCAGAATGGCTTTTTCATAGGCCTTAAGATTTCTCTCATCAAAGCCATCTGACAAGCTGAAGGTTGCTTCCATGAAGATATCATAGGCTGTCTTTAGGATGAAGAAGGTGATGATAATAGCAGTAATATAGTCTATGATGGTAAGGTTGAAGGATGCTGCGACGATGGCAATTGAAGTTCCAATAGAGGTCACGGCATCTGATAGGTTGTCCTTAGCAGCTGCGATAAGGGCACTGGATTTTAGTTTTTTTGCTAACCCTTTGTTATAGAAATAGACTGCACACATGACAATAGCAGAGAGGACTCCGACGGCAGCACCAAGAGGATCGACGACAGTTTCTTCTCTTAAAAAAATCTTTCGGACTGTTTGAATTAGGACTTGGAAGCCTACTACAAACATGATAAAGGAAGTAACTAAACTTGATAAATCTTCAATCTTCCAATGTCCAAACCTATGATCTGAATCAGCTGGCTGACTAGCCAGCTGTAATCCAATGAGTAGGGCGACATTCCCCAAAATATCAGATAAGTTGTTAAAACCATCGGCAATCAATGAGCTGGAGTTTAAAAAATGTCCAGCAATAAGTTTGGCAATGGTAAGAAGTAAGTAGGCTGCAATACTAACGATGGGACCTCGTCTGGCTACCCTTAAATTTTCATACGTCGTCATAGATTTACCTTTTTGTTTAAATACAATAATTTATTATAGCACAAAAGAATAGTTACTTAAAGCCTGTAATACCTTGATGTTAATATGAATCGTCTTTCTTAAAATGAAAATATTGAAGAAACAGCTATCACATACTATTTTTCAGTATTTTCCGAATATTATCTACAAAATGTGGTATAATTTAGTGTGTATAACAGTCTAAAAGAGGTTTTTATGGAACATTCGACATGGCACAGGCTTCTAAAAGAGGAATTGCCTGACCATTATTTTTCAAAGATAAATCAGTTTATGGACAAGGTCTATGAAGAGGGAACAATTTATCCCCCACGAGACAAGGTATTTAATGCTTTGTTAGAGACTCCTTTTGAAGAAGTCCGGGTGGTTATCCTTGGACAGGACCCTTACCATGGTCCTAATCAGGCTCAGGGTTTGTCATTTTCAGTACCTGAGACGATTCCAGCTCCACCTTCTTTGGTTAATATTCTCAAAGAATTGGGGGAGGATCTTGGTCCTAGAAGTCATCATGATTTAACAACTTGGGCCGAGCAAGGAGTGCTATTACTTAATGCCTGTCTGACTGTTCCAGCTGGTCGAGCCAATGGTCATGCTGGTCAGATTTGGGAACCTTTTACAGATGCTGTGATTAAGGTTCTCAATCAAAAGGATACTCCGGTTGTCTTTATACTTTGGGGCGGCTATGCTCGTAAGAAGAAATCACTAGTAACCAATCCTAAGCATGCCATTATTGAGAGTGCTCATCCTAGCCCTTTATCGGCCTATCGCGGTTTTTTTGGCAGCAAGCCTTTTTCAAAAGCCAATGCCTACCTCGTATCTCAAGGACAACCCCCAATTGATTGGTTGAAGTAAAATAGAAAGTTGGAAGATTATGTTACTGATTAAAAATGGTCGTGTTGTTGACCCTAAATCTGGTTTGGACACGCAAGCCGATGTTCTTGTGGATGGAAAAAAAGTCGTTAAAATTGCTGAAAATATCGATGCGGGAGATGCCCAAGTTATCGATGCGACTGGTCTTGTGGTTGCTCCTGGTTTGGTGGATATCCATGTTCACTTCCGTGAGCCAGGTCAAACCCATAAGGAAGACATTCATACGGGTGCCTTGGCAGCGGCTGCAGGTGGTTTTACAACAGTTGTGATGATGGCTAATACGAATCCAACGATTTCAGACAAGGAAACTTTGAAAGAGGTCTTGACTTCAGCAGCTAAGGAAAATATCCATGTTAAGTCTGTTGCGACTATTACAAAGAACTTTGATGGTGAAAATATTACTGATTTCAAGGGTTTGCTTGAAGCAGGTGCTGTTGGATTCTCAGATGACGGTATTCCATTGACCAATGTTGGGATTGTCAAAAAAGCCATGGAGTTAGCTAAAGAGAATAATACCTTTATCAGTCTTCACGAGGAGGATCCTGATCTTAATGGTGTTCTCGGTTTCAATGAAAATATTGCTAAAAAAGAATTTCATATTTGTGGGGCAACTGGCGTAGCTGAGTACAGCATGATTGCGCGTGATGTCATGGTTGCTTATGATACACAAGCACATGTTCATATTCAACACTTGTCAAAAGCTGAATCTGTAAAAGTCGTTGAGTTTGCTCAAAAACTTGGAGCACAAGTCACTGCTGAAGTAGCGCCGCAGCACTTCTCAAAAACTGAAGACCTCTTACTCTCAAAAGGCGCTAATGCCAAGATGAACCCACCACTTCGTTTGGAATCAGACCGTCAAGCCGTTATCGAAGGTTTGAAATCTGGAGTAATCTCAGTCATTGCTACGGACCACGCGCCACACCACGCAGATGAAAAGAATGTGGCTGATGTGACTAAAGCACCATCAGGGATGACTGGTCTGGAAACCTCTCTATCTCTTGGTTTAACTTATTTAGTTGAAGCAGGACATTTAAGTTTGACAGAATTATTGAAATTAATGACAAGCAACCCATCTGATCTTTATGGGTTCGATGCCGGTTATTTGGCTGAAAATGGACCAGCAGACCTTGTTATCTTTGCAGATAAGGAAAAACGTCAGGTTACAGCAGACTTTAAGTCTAAAGCAGCCAATTCACCATTTGTAGGCGAAGAGCTTACGGGCAGTGTTAAATACACTATCTGTGACGGTGAGATTGTTTATCAAGCCTAGTTAGTAGACAGAGCAGGGCACTTCGAGACACTTGGTGTTGCAGCTGTTTTTTTAGTCCTTGAAGGAGCAAAATGATGAAAAAGATACTTAAAGGCCTCGTTAAATATGTTGCTTTTACTGTTTTGTTAGCCTGTTTTCTGCCATTGTCTTTGCAACACGTTCAAGCTGATGAGGATGAGGTAGAGTATAGTCTGCCTTCCTATGTTGGTCACCTTTCAATTCATGATGATGGTAATGCGACGTTTAGTCAGGAAGTGACTTATGATTTTGATAGTGATTATAAAGGTCAGTATGTAGCCTTGGGGAAAATTGGTGGTTATTCTATCATGGATGACCCAAAGGTTTCAGCAACCGTAAATGGGAAAGAAAAAACAGATATTACAGTTGAAAAAACAGACTCTTATGATGGTATTAAACTCAAAGTTTATAATTCAGGTTCAGATGGTGATAGGGTCGTTCTCAAAGTTACTTGGCAAATCCAACAGTTGTTGAATCTATATTCAGATATTGCAGTTTTAAATTGGTTTCCTATCTCTGATTGGGACAAAGGATTTGGACAGGTTGATTTCACAGTTGATGGTCTAGATGCAAGTCAAGGAGAGCTTTACGCTCACGCTGGTTATTTTGGAAAAGACCCACATGTTAAACGTACTGCTACAGGTTATCAGGTTCATGTAGACAATTTACCAGCATCAGGTAAATTGGAATTACATGCCTACTGGCCGATGACTAATACTTTGCGAGAAAATAATCAGGCTTATTTATTAAATAAAACGAATGAGGCAGACTTTCTTAAAAAAGAAAGAAATATCAAGGAATCTAAAGAAAAGTTTCGACATCTATTTTATGTCATCTTGCCACTTGTGATCTTAAGCTTTGTTCTTGTGGGTATTTTCTGTTACCTCATTGTTCTTTATAGTACTAGGACGCCTTCCTTCCCTCGAGATGCACGTCTTTATGAAGCCCCTCAAGATTTAGCACCTTTGGTCCTAGCCAAGAATGTTTATAATCAGTCTTTCGATAAAACAGGACTAAAAGAAGAAACAGGTCCTTTGAAGTTCAAACATATGGTTCAAGCAACCATCCTTGATTTGATTGATAGAGGTTATCTCACCTTTAGGCGAGAAGGTGATAGTAATATTCTTACACGTATTGAAAAGGAAGGTCTCTCTTCATTTGAAGGATCTTTCTTGGATATGTTGTTTGATGGTCGCATGGAAATTAGAGATAGTGAAATGTTCTCGCGCTATTATCTTGATAAAGATGCTCTAGATAAACAATTCAAGAGTGCTAGAACAAGCTATGAGCGTGAAGCTATTCGTTCTCAGGGAAAACGTGTCAAATATCAATTTACTAATGACGGCTATCAGGTAGCAAAAGGTGTAGAAAAAGAGGAATTTGCGCTAGGACTTCCTAAAATTTATAGAGATTTTAGTGCGAAAGAAAAGACATTTAACATATTGGGAGTAGCAGCTTTGGTACTTTCAATGATGCTTTGTAGTCTTTCAACCTTGTTCTTATTTGCTGCCTTTGGATCAGGTCTTGGTTTTTACTATATTCTCGGACTTCTACCTATAGCAGGACTTACCGTTTTATTCTGGTTCTTGGTGAAAAGACGTCGTCAGAGATGTCTTGATGCAACTCAAATTTCAACGTATTACCAGTGGCATAGCTTTAAAAATATGATTAAGAGTATTCCTAGTTTTAAAAAATCCGAACTAGAATCTGTTATCCTTTGGAATCGTATCTTGGTTTATGCGACACTCTATGGACAGGCGAAAAAAGTTAGTGATGTCCTAAAACGTTACAACATCCACCTCAGTAATCCATCTCTAGATGAGTTTACTTATTCTGCGATACCATTTATTATGCTGAATAATGTTAATTATCTAGAATCATATGTTTCTGCCTCAGATACCGTAAGTAGCTTTTCTATCAATTCAAATAGTGGTAGTGGCGGCTTTGGAGGTGGTGGCTTCTCTGGTGGTGGCGGAGGAGGCGGAGGCGGTGCCTTCTAAGAACAGAAAAAATTAGTTACCAAATGTATCGTATCAGATTTTAATAACTTTACTTTGTAGTTGAAGGTTGATACTTAAAAATATAAAATAACTAGACTCCCTTTATAGAGACAGTGACAATAACACATTATTTCACTAGAAACTATAAGGGGAGTTTTTGGGTGTTAAAAGTGATAGCTAGAAATGAAGAAAGAGCTATTAAATGAAGCATTGGAAGTTCTTTCAATTATACATTGTTTATTTTTTGTGTTAGGTATAAAATATAACGGTGATACAATATTAAAGGAAATTTGTATATGAAACATATTAATGATTATTTTTGGGCTAAGAAAACAGAGGAAAATAGTAGACTTCTTTGGTTACCATTAACTCAACACTTAGAAGACACGAAAAATATTGCAGGCCTCTTATGGGAACATTGGTTAAGTGAAGGACAAAAGGTATTAATTGAAAATTCTATTAATGTTAAATCAAATATTGAAAACCAAGGGAAAAGATTGGCACAATTCCTAGGAGCTGTTCATGATATCGGTAAAGCAACACCAGCTTTTCAGACGCAAAAAGGTTATGCAAATTCAGTAGATTTGGATATTCAATTGTTAGAAAAATTGGAACGCGCAGGTTTTTCTGGCATTAGTTCTCTCCAACTAGCCTCCCCCAAAAAGAGTCATCATAGCATTGCAGGTCAATATTTGTTATCCCATTATGGCGTGGACGAAGATATTGCAACAATTATTGGTGGACACCATGGACGACCAGTTGATGATTTAGACGGTTTAAATTCTCAAAAAAGCTATCCCTCCAATTATTACCAGGATGAAAAGAAAGATAGTCTCGTTTATCAGAAATGGAAGTCAAATCAAGAAGCTTTTTTAAACTGGGCTTTAACAGAAACAGGGTTTAATTCTGTGTCTCAGCTTCCAAAAATCAAACAGCCTGCTCAAGTTATTCTATCAGGTTTACTCATAATGTCTGACTGGATTGCTAGTAATGAGCATTTTTTTCCTTTGTTAAGTTTGGATGAAACTGATGTGAAAAACAAGAGTCAACGTATTGAAACTGGGTTTAAAAAGTGGAAAAAATCTAACTTGTGGCAACCTGAAACTTTCGTTGACCTTGTTACTCTTTATCAGGAAAGATTTGGATTTAGTCCACGAAATTTTCAGCTGATACTCTCACAAACAATCGAAAAGACGACTAATCCTGGGATAGTGATACTGGAAGCGCCAATGGGAATCGGGAAAACAGAGGCGGCTCTAGCGGTATCAGAGCAGTTATCTAGTAAAAAAGGATGTAGTGGATTGTTTTTTGGATTGCCCACACAAGCAACCTCCAATGGAATTTTTAAGAGGATTGAACAGTGGACAGAGAATATAAAGGGTAACAATTCTGATCATTTTTCCATTCAGCTGGTTCATGGAAAAGCAGCCTTAAATACGGATTTTATTGAGTTACTTAAAGGAAATACAATTAATATGGACGACTCGGAAAACGGCAGTATTTTTGTCAATGAGTGGTTTTCTGGGAGAAAAACTTCAGCATTAGATGATTTTGTAGTTGGGACGGTCGACCAATTTTTAATGGTGGCTTTAAAACAAAAACATTTGGCCTTACGTCATTTAGGATTTAGTAAAAAAGTTATCGTTATTGATGAAGTCCACGCTTATGATGCTTATATGAGCCAATATTTGTTGGAAGCTATCAGATGGATGGGAGCTTATGGTGTTCCTGTAATTATTTTATCAGCAACTTTACCTGCCCAACAAAGAGAAAAACTCATAAAAAGCTATATGGCTGGAATGGGAGTGAAATGGCGAGATATTGAAAATATAGATCAGATAAAAATAGACGCATACCCTTTAATCACTTATAATGACGGGCCTGACATTCATCAAGTTAAAATGTTCGAAAAGCAAGAACAAAAAAATATCTACATTCATCGTTTACCAGAAGAACAGTTATTTGATATTGTAAAAGAAGGTCTTGACAATGGTGGAGTAGTTGGGATAATTGTCAATACGGTGAGAAAATCTCAAGAATTGGCAAGAAATTTTTCAGATATTTTTGGAGATGATATGGTAGATTTGCTTCATTCTAATTTCATAGCAACTGAAAGAATCCGAAAAGAAAAGGATTTATTGCAAGAAATTGGGAAAAAAGCAATACGTCCACCAAAGAAAATCATTATTGGTACACAGGTGCTTGAACAGTCGTTAGATATTGATTTTGATGTACTGATAAGCGACTTAGCGCCTATGGATTTACTCATTCAACGTATCGGACGACTACATCGTCACAAAATCAAAAGGCCCCAAAAGCACGAAGTAGCAAGATTTTATGTTTTAGGAACATTTGAAGAGTTTGATTTTGATGAAGGAACGCGTTTGGTTTATGGGGACTACCTATTAGCTAGAACTCAGTACTTTTTACCAGATAAAATACGACTTCCTGATGATATTTCACCGCTAGTCCAAAAGGTTTATAATTCAGACCTAACAATTACGTTTCCAAAGCCAGAACTTCATAAAAAATATTTGGATGCTAAAATAGAACATGATGATAAGATTAAAAATAAAGAAACAAAGGCAAAGTCATACCGTATTGCTAATCCTGTCTTAAAAAAATCGAGAGTTCGAACTAACAGTTTGATTGGTTGGTTAAAGAACCTCCATCCAAATGATAGTGAAGAAAAAGCATATGCTCAAGTTCGAGATATTGAAGATACAGTTGAAGTGATTGCATTAAAAAAAATATCTGATGGGTATGGTTTGTTCATAGAAAATAAAGATATATCTCAGAACATTACTGATCCTATAATTGCAAAAAAGGTAGCACAAAATACTTTACGACTTCCGATGAGTTTATCCAAAGCCTATAATATTGATCAAACGATTAATGAGCTTGAAAGATATAACAATAGCCACTTAAGTCAATGGCAAAACTCATCATGGTTAAAGGGATCTCTTGGGATTATTTTTGATAAAAACAATGAGTTTATACTGAATGGATTTAAACTATTATATGATGAAAAATATGGTGTTACCATAGAAAGGTTGGATAAGAATGAGTCGGTTTAATTTACTTGATGAACCCTGGATTTCTGTTATTTATGACGAGAAAGGATCCACAAAAGATGTTTCTTTACAGGATTTATTTACAAATGCTCATCAGTATAAAGAATTAGCAGGAGATACGAAAACACAAGATTTTGCGGTATTACGAGTATTGTTGGCTGTTTTGCATACAGTTTTTTCCCGATTTGATATAGATGGAAATGCTTATGAGTATCTTACTATTGATGAAGGATGGAATCAGCTTGAACCAGTGGATGAGATGGATATTGAGAATTATGAAGAAGCTCTTTATGAAACATGGGAAAAACTTTGGACTAATAAAAGATTTCCAAATATTGTTAATCAATACTTAGAAAAATGGCGAGATCGCTTTTACTTATTTGACCAAAAGTATCCATTTTTTCAGGTAACGAAAGAAGATATTGCTGGAGATAAAATTAGCAAAGCCAAAGGAACTAGTATTTTGGGTAAAAATATAAATAGAATTATATCTGAGAGTGGAAATAAGATAGCTTTATTTTCCCCAAAAGATGAAGAAAATAAAAATACTCTAACTGCCGCAGAATTAGCTAGATGGCTAATTACATTTCAAGGGTATTCAGGAGTATCCGATAAGGTCATTTTTGGAAATGAAAAATATACACCTTCGAAAGGATGGCTATTTGATATTGGTGCTATTTATATTAAAGGTAACACTTTATTCGAAACGTTGTTACTAAATTATATTTCACCGTATAATGAATGTGGTAATGTAGAAAATATTCAGCGACCTTGCTGGGAACGTAAAAGTTCTGATATCATTAAAAGTTACCTTGATGAAAAAGATATTACCAATATAGCTAGTTTATATACTGTTTGGAGTAAAGGAATCTATATTGACCCAGACTTTAATTTAAATAAACCTTTCTCTTTTGATATTGTGAAATTACCTGATATCAATCATAGGGATAATTTTTTGGAGCCAATGACACTTTGGAAGTATAATGTTTCGGGTAAAAATAGGGATAGCTATACACCAAAGAAACATCTTTTGAATCAGTCTTTATGGCGATCTTTTGGCTTGTTATCTATAAAAGATACTGATCTTCAACATAGAAAACCTGGCGTTATCGAATGGCTTACATATATTGATGATATAATAGGAAATCGACTATCAAACATTGTTGCAATTAGTATGCAGGACGATGGAAACCCTCAATCACGGCTTCCAACGGATGAGGTTATTGACTCAATTTTTATCAATGATTTGGTTTTAACGGATTTAGACGAGGGTGGTTGGGTTCCTCGTATCAATGAAGTAGTAGAAGAAACAAAAAAAATTATTTCTAGAACATATAAAACGTATATTAATGATATAAAGGAAATCAGAAATATCTCTAATGGTAGTTATACTCAGCAGATAGTTGAAAGTCTATATTTCAAAATCGATCAACCTTTCCGACAATGGTTAGCTAGCATTCAACCAGAAGATGATAAAGATTCTAAGATACAAGAATGGAGAGTTTTACTGAAGAAAATAGTTAAAGCTGAAGCAGAAGTTATTTTACATCAAGGGGGGGCGAGGGATTATCTTGGTATCCAAAAAGATGGGCGAATTAAGAATATTGCAACTGCCTATAATTCGTTCGATTTTTGGCTTCGTCAACAGTTAAAATAGGAGCAGAGAATGTCACAACATACTAAACAAACAGTTTGGACTGTTACAAAGAAGATTATTTTCAAATTGAGTAACCAAAAAGAGGAAACATATGATAAAGCTACACTAGCAAAAGTTAGAAAAACATTGGGGAAACCCTTGAGTGAAGCAACAGAAATATGGCCAATTCTGTTCGAAAATTTACCAGAGGAATTTTTAAGTTCGTATCAGCAACCAAGCTATGAGGAATTAGCTATTTATACAGCGCTTCAATTGTATGCATTGCATCAGCAAGGTGTTTCAACAAGTGTGATGCTAGATGATTCTAAGCCCTATGAAAATATAGGTTCTGCACTTGGTAAGCTTAGGAAAGAAGATGATACCACTTCAATTGATAGACGATTCAATACCATGATTACCTCATCAACGTTTGAAGAACTTACTTATCATTTAAGGCATTTGATTTCGCTACTTAAAGTGGAGTCACCGGTGATTCAGGTTGATTACTCTGGCCTAGCAAATGATTTATATTGGTTTTTAAATAATAGTCAAGAAAATGTCCGCCTAAATTGGGCAAGAGCATATTATAAACAAATTAAAGGAGAAAAAAACAATGACAACTGAACAACGATTATTTTTAGATATTCATGCTATTCAAAGCTTACCACCTTCAAATATGAATAGAGATGATACAGGTAGCCCGAAAACAGCTCAGTATGGAGGAGTTAGAAGATCTCGCGTAAGTTCTCAAGCATGGAAGAAAGCGATGAGAGAGTATTTTAATACTCATGGTGATCATTCAAATGTTGGTATTAGAACAAAAGAAATTGTGAGATATGTTGCAGATAAAATAGTAGAACTAGATAGTTCTATCAGTATTGAAGATGCTTTGGAAAAAGCCGATAAAGTCTTGATAGCTGCTGGAATCAAGAAAAAAGGTGAAGTTAAAGCACTTTATTTTATGGGTGATAGTCAAGCTAAGAAGTTAGCTCAAGCAGCCTATGACAATATAACACATAAAAAAGAGCTTCAAAAGTTGGCTAATGAAGATCCAGCTATTGATATTGCCCTGTTTGGTCGAATGGTAGCCGAAGATCCAACTCTTAACGAGGATTCTTCTTCTCAGGTTGCACATGCCATTTCCACACATCCAGTACAAACTGAATTTGATTTCTTTACGGCTGTTGATGATTTAGCTCCAGAGGATAATGCAGGGGCGGGTATGCTTGGAACTGTTGAGTTTAATTCTTCTACACTATATCGCTATGCAAATGTTGCGATTCATGAATTGTCAAAACAATTAGGAAACAAGGAATCGTTGGAGAATAGTTTATCTTTGTTCATTGAGGCTTTTGCAAAGTCACTTCCAACAGGGAAAGTAAATACATTTGCTAATCAAACGCTACCACAGACTTTAATTGTAACGGTTCGAAGTGATCGTCCGGTTAATCTTGTCAGTGCATTTGAAGAACCAGTTAAATCAATAGAAGGCTATGTTACTAAATCTATCGATAAACTCGCCAAAGAGTTTATTAAGGTTGAGAAATTTGTAGACAAACCACTTATGACCTTCTATGTTACTTTGCATGAGAGCGACAGTCTAAAACAAATTGGGGAGGAAAAAGATTCAGTTTCAAAATTATTGGAAGATTTTTCAGAAATGATAGCCCAATATATTTAAAAAGGTGAATGCTATGAAGACGATATTGTTGAAATTTGCTGGCCCCTTACAATCATGGGGAACGAGTTCACATTTTGAAACTAGGCATACAGATTTTTATCCTTCCAAAAGTGCGGTAATTGGACTACTTGCTGCTAGTTTAGGTTATAGGAGAGACGAAGATGAAAAAATTCAAAAATTAAATGAACTTGATTTTGCTGTTCGTGTCGATCAGCAAGGAAATCTGTTAAGAGACTTCCATGTTGCACAGAAGTATACAGAAAAGGGTAAATTTGATAGAAATTATGTTACGAATCGGTATTATCTAGAAGACGCTGTATTTGTTGTAGCCCTCTCCCATACAGATGATAGCTTTATAGATATCATTAAAGGTGCTCTAAAAAATCCCTATTTCCAACCTTTTATGGGGAGAAGGGCACTCCCAATAACTGCAGACTTTATCTTAGGTGAGACAGATGTTAATCCATTAGAGAGCCTAAAATCGCTGAAATGGCAAGCTTCTCTATGGTTTATGAAAAAATCTCATGATAAGGATGCTATTTCTTTGGAAGTTTATCTAGATAGTCAATTAGTCAACAAGGATGTTTATCAGCTGAGGCAAGATTATGTTAGGTCATTTTCACAAAAAGGGAGAAGATTTGGTTTTAGGTATGAAGTACGTGAATTAATCAGTGTTCAAAATCCTCACTATTTAAATAAGAATACAGAGCATAACATTTTCGAGAGTATAGGAGATTGAAGTAATGTACATTTCTAGGGTAGAAATTGATCGATATAATAGACGAAAGGTTAGAGATTTAACGCATGTAGGAGCTTATCATGCTTGGGTGGAAGAGAGTTTTCCATCGGAATTAGAGCAATCAATCCGTACAAGAAAATTATGGCGAATCGATCGTATTCAAGGTAAGGATTATCTTATTATTGTAAGTAAAGAAAAACCTAATTTACAAAAACTTGAAAAATATGGTGTTGTAGGAAGCGCTCAAACTAAGGACTATCAACATTTTTTAGATAGCATCAAAACTGGTTTTCGAATGAATTTTAGAATAGTGCTAAATCCGGTTATTTCAATTACTTCACCCGATAAATCAAAACGAGGAGTTGTAAAACCGCATGTGACGATTAAACATCAGATGGACTTTCTAGTGAAACAATCTGAGAAAAATGGCTTCTCATTAGTAGGAGAAAGTTTCTCAATTGTTGAACGTGGTTATGAAGTTTTTCAGAAACCAGAAAAACCCATACGACTATCAAAAGTTGTTTACGAAGGAACCTTAACTGTTAGTGATGATACGCTTTTCAAAAAAATGCTGACCGAGGGAGTTGGAAAGAAAAAAGCATATGGTTTTGGCTTGATGACAGTGGTACCACTTGAGGAATGAGTCATGGTAGAAAAAAATGGAGCTAAGAAAACTTCTTTGAGAGAACTACCTAAAATTAGCGATCGTGTTAGTTTTATTTACGTTGAACATGCTAAAATAAATCGTGTTGATAGTGCAATCACAGTTCTGGATAGTAGAGGAACAGTTCGAATACCTGCTGCTATGATTGGTGTATTGTTATTAGGACCAGGTACCGATATTAGTCATAGAGCTGTAGAATTGATTGGAGATACTGGAACCAGTATGGTTTGGGTTGGCGAGCGTGGTGTTCGTCAATATGCACATGGGAGATCTTTGGCACACTCAACAAAATTTTTAGAGAAACAAGCAAAACTTGTCTCAAATTCTCGATTACGTTTAGCGGTTGCACGTAAGATGTATCAAATGAGATTTCCAGATGAAGATGTATCTGCGATGACTATGCAACAACTACGTGGACGGGAAGGAGCAAGAGTTCGAAGAGTCTATCGGTTGCAATCTGAAAAATATCAAGTTTCTTGGACTAAAAGAGAGTACAATCCTGATGATTTTGAAGGTGGTGATATTGTTAATCAAGCTTTGTCAGCTGCCAATGTAGCTTTGTATGGACTAGTACATAGTATAGTAATTGCATTAGGAGCTTCACCAGGTTTAGGATTTGTACATACGGGCCATGATTTATCTTTTATATACGACATAGCTGATTTATATAAAGCTGAATTAACGATTCCGTTGGCGTTTGAAATCGCAGCTAATTTTACTGAAATTGATGATATTGGAAAGATTGCTCGTCAGAAGGTTAGAGATTCCTTTGTTGATGGTAAATTAATAGTTCGAATTGTACAGGATATTCAATATTTATTTGATCTTGACGATGATGAAGAACTACTTGTCGATACTCTATCTTTATGGGATGACAAAGATATGCTTGTAAAACATGGTGTTAGCTACAAGGAGGAGCTGTGAGATGCCCTTTACAGTAGTGACATTAAAAAGTGTACCTCCATCTCTTAGGGGGGATCTCACTAAATGGATGCAAGAGATTGCTATAGGAGTTTACGTCGGTAATTTTAATTCTAGGATTCGAGAGAAATTATGGAATAGAATTCAGGCAAATGTTGGTGAAGGAGAGGCGACTATTAGTTATTACTATCGTAACGAGATTGGTTATCAGTTTGATATGATAAATTCCCAAAAATCTGTGGTAGATTTTGATGGTATTCCACTAGTATTAATACCTAACTCAAAGACATCTTCAGAAAATTATCCTAAATTAGGATATAGTAACGCTGCGAAGTCTCGTAAAATAAAACGATATTCTAGTTACAGAGGACCACAAGCTAACTCTTTAAAACCTTATGTTGTTATTGATATCGAAACTGATGGCCTAGACGAGAAAAAGAATACAATCATTGAGATTGGAGCTGTCAAGTTTAATGGACAACAAGTAGAGGAATTTAATGCTTTGATTAAGTATGAGGAGAAATTACCTCCTACAATTTTTAAATTGACAGGTATTTCTAAATCCTTATTAGATCAAGAAGGACGTGATTTAAAAGAAGTACTTTCTGAATTCTTATTGTTTATTGGTGATTTAACTTTAGTTGGCTATAATATCCATTTTGATATTCAGTTTATCAATAATAAACTGAATAAATTTGGTTTACCCTTATTAATAAATAAAACTCATGATATAATGAGATATGTCAAGGATGAGAAGTTATTCTTGGATAATTATCAATTGCAGACTGCCCTAAAGTCATATGGAATCGAGGATTCAGTTCCTCATAGAGCTTTGAAAGATGCTAGACTAATCTATCATTTATCAACTAAAGTAAATAAATTCTTAGCTAGAATGAAAGAAAAGTCTTAATTCCATTGGGATCTTTTAGTGTTTTTCCCGCACACGCGGGGGTGATCCTATACCTATATCAATGGCCTCCCACGCATAAGCGTTTTTCCCGCACACGCGGGGGTGATCCCGACACCACTAGGGCGAGTCTGAGCGCCCCCAGGTTTTTCCCGCACACGCGGGGGTGATCCCGCAACCCCTCCTTAGACATGGGAACAGTACTAGTTTTTCCCGCACACGCGGGGGTGATCCCTGTATTATCGGCGAATAGATCAGATTCTTCTGGTTTTTCCCGCACACGCGGGGGTGATCCACCCTTACAAGGCTGATAGACCTTTGTCGTTTGGTTTTTCCCGCACACGCGGGGGTGATCCCTCGTTTAAATTTGTAGTTATCATTAACAATATGTTTTTCCCGCACACGCGGGGGTGATCCCAAGGTAAAATTGCCGACAATGTTGGAACGTTGGTTTTTCCCGCACACGCGGGGGTGATCCTATACATTACCTCATTTCCAGCTGAGAACATTGGTTTTTCCCGCACACGCGGGGGTGATCCTCAGCGCCTCGACAAGCATCAAGAAGAACAGAAGTTTTTCCCGCACACGCGGGGGTGATCCTGTACTGGTTGAGTATTCAAGGTAGGTGTGCCACGTTTTTCCCGCACACGCGGGGGTGATCCATACTCAACTTCCTTACCCTTAACCCCTTTCAAAGTTTTTCCCGCACACGCGGGGGTGATCCTGGTCGTGTGTTTGGCATTGGCTCAATGGGAACAGTTTTTCCCGCACACGCGGGGGTGATTCTACAAATTTAGGTCATATGGAGATACGACAATATCAATCGATTGGTTGAGGTCTCTTTTTAGATTTGTTAATTAGTTGATTACTTTTTAAGTATTGCCGTTGTAAGCAGCATATCTTAAAGATAGAGATGCTGTAAAACTTTCTCATAGACTACTACATATTGTTTTAGAGCTATGTTTTTTCTAATGGTTCCAAAACAATCGCTTTCTCTTTATATGCCCACCAAAAAAAAGCCAGTGGCTCTTTTTAAATATCATCTTAATAACCAGGTTCAAAGATTTCAATAATTTGAGTCAGATAACCTGCATGTAAACCGATTCGATAGTCAACATTTGGCAAAGTCTTAACCAAATCATTCAGTTCTTTATCTTTGCTAAACTTATCAGCCAAAACTGGTAATTCAACGACAAGGAGTTGTGAGTGATCTAGTTGGAGGTAACTACTGTTGACCTTGATATCAGGACGAAGTAGTTTAAATATCGCTTTATCCGAAGTTTGGAGCAGCTGATACAAATCTAGGTCAGGTAAAGGAATCTCACCAAAATGAGGACTTAGATTAATGGAGATATCGACATGCGACGCTCTCATTTCCAAAATGCGGTTAGAGAGGAAACTAGATATTATTGGATTGCTAAGCCTATCCAAGTTTTCTTGAGTTTCTGGATTACCAATGCAAGCATTATCCGTTTTATAAATTTAAAGTAGACTAGTAGCTTTGGCGGTATCTTCATTTTTCAAGGCAAGAGAAACCTACTTGAGATTTTTCTTGAATAAGTCGAAGGACGTTTGCTTTTGCATAATAATCTGGATAATGGATTTGCTATAGTTAGTCATAGTACCCAACAATTTATGACGTTCTTTGTTGAGCCTATCAATAGATTGTTGGTGGATAGCTTGGTTCCAATTGTAAAAATCCCATAGAAGTAGGGCGATATAGAGAACCAAGATAACAGAACTATTAGAATTGACCCTGAAAATTATTTCAAATAAATTTTTAGAATCATTAGCTGTCGTAAGGATTACTATTAAGACCATGGATAACAGTAAAAAAGACATAATATACAGCTAGGAAGGCAGTGCTTCGCAACCAGTTACGTCTAGCCCAAACTTCGTCAAGACCACTCACCTGATTTAGGTCTACGGCGAAGATTTTAAGCATTAAGTAAATGATTAATGGAGCTAAGATGTAGGTCAAGATATGTAAGTTAGTGTTGAGGGTAATATCATCTTTGATATGTGAGACGTGAGGGATAATGACAATTGAAAGTAGTCGTGTAGCCATATCAAAAAGGATAGTTGGATAAAAAGCGTAAAGCAATCGATGATAGAAAGAACGCTCTTTGACAAGGGCCAAATCGGCGACAAGGAATAAAAGCGGGTCTACAACGATTTTTACGAGACTAAAATAGGACGCTGCAGCTACATAGGACAAAAATAGAAGTAAAAGGTGTCCTTGTAGTGGCTTAACCTTAGACATAGTCTGGTAGAGGTACCAAACAGAAATGAAACTAACGGCCTGTAAGAGAGGGTTAATAATATTAGTAATCATTGTAACCTCCTTTAGTCATGTCAATTTCAATTTGTAAGCGATAAACCCCAGCAAGCGTATTTGAAACAATGTTCACGTTTGGATAAGTGGATAGAATATTATTGACGCGTTTTAATTCGGGATCAGAAAAATCAGATGTGATAGCTGAATCTTCTTTAGTGCTTGAACTTTCAACGACAAAGTGTTGACTATCCTCATCCTTAAACTAAGCATAGCTAAGGTATTTCTGTTCACTATCTTGTGCTTGGTCAATGACATGATCCAAGATAGTTGAAAGCACATATACCCAATATCTAAAGGATAAATAGGATAGACGGTAATGGGTTCTGGGACCTCCATACTAACCCAAACATCCAGTTCTTTTACCTTTAGAAATTTAGCTTCAAATAGGACTTACAAATCAGGAAGTTTAATATTTTTTAGTTTATCTCGATAAAAATGATCAATCTTCTTATCTAGCGGATTCGGAGTTAGCAAGTAGTCAATTAACTCCTGAGCTTCCTCGTTTTGTTGAAAACGGATGATATCGTAGAGATTTTCAGCCTCATCTTTGATGAAGAACTCTTGGCTAGTTTTTTTCTGGTATCAGGTATTGATGTTCTGGCTTGATTTTTGAAGAAGGTGAGAATGCTCCCTTTTGAGCCGCCTGTGTTTGAGCATTGAGGTTCTTTCTATAGAGATTAACCTGTTCAGATAGAATCAAGGCTGTGATAATAAGAAAGGCAATGGTAAAGTGAATGTCTGTTGAAAGGAGTTCGGAAGCAAAGTAAATAGATGCTAGGCTACAAAGGACGACAGAGGTTGATTTGTACCAAGGTCTCGCTTTATCAATTTGCATCATTCGAGAGTAGTACACCTTAAGAAGGGCACTTTGAGCAAACCATAGCAAAAAAGCAAGCAAGAGTATAAATGGACCAGCAAAATAGTAATCTGGGACAGAAGGGAAAAAGATTGGAATAATCAGGAAAATTACCAGTCTCACCATTAAGGCAAAGGTGAAAGGTATGAAGGAAGTCTCCAAAATGGTATGTCTCAGATTTTTGTAGGATTTGTTAGCTAGAAAGAGTACAAGTGCAATTAAACCGGATCATGGATAGAAAAAGCCAAAATAACTAGAGGCGAAAATGGCTAAACCTGCCAAAATAAGAACCCAGTATCTTAAAGGCCTTTTCCTAGTTACCTTGAAGATAACAACTTGTAAAATAAAAGCTATACATGCTGTAAGCCCATGAATTATGACATCATTCAATATCAAATATTCTCCTATTCGGGTAAAATCTATACAAATATACCATATCGCTAACAAAAAGAGCATACGAATTGCCTATAAGTGATAAGGATGTAAGGCTTTTCAATTTTCAAGCATATTTCTTGCTCATTAAGTTTTTTTTACCTATCCTAGATGTATAGAAAAATTTCGATAGAGGAGATCGATATGGTAAAACTTTCTAAAGAGACACATCTTGAGATGTTCACTAAAATGGAACGTATCCGTGAATTCGATTCACGTATTAATAAATTAGTTCGTCGTGGTTTTGTTCAAGGAATGACTCACTTTTCAGTAGGTGAGGAAGCCGCTAACGTTGGAGCTGTCCAACACTTAAGTTATGACGATATCTTCTTTTCAAATCACCGTGGTCATGGACAATCTATTGCTCAGGACATGGATTTGAATAAAATGATGGCAGAGCTTGCTGGTAAGGCAACAGGAGTTTCTAAGGGGCGTGGTGGTTCTATGCACTTGGCTGACTTTGAAAAAGGTAACTATGGTACTAACGGTATCGTTGGTGGTGGTTACGCTCTTGCTGTAGGTGCAGCCCTTACTCAACAGTACAAAGAAACTGGAAATATCGTTGTTGCCTTTTCAGGTGATGGCGCTACTAATGAAGGTTCATTCCATGAGTCAGTCAATATGGCAGCTACTTGGAAATTACCTGTTATCTTCTTCATTATTAATAACCGTTATGGTATCTCAATGGATATTCGTAGAGCTACCAATACTCCTCACTTGTATACACGTGCAGAAGCCTATGGTATCCCTGGATTCTACTGCGAAGATGGTAACGATGTAATGGCTGTATATGATACAATGGGTAAGGCTGTTGACCATGTCCGTGGTGGAAATGGTCCTGCTATTGTTGAAGTTGAATCATACCGTTGGTTTGGTCACTCTACGGCCGATGCGGGTGTCTACCGTACTAAGGAAGAAGTTGACGAGTGGAAGAACAACAACGACCCAATTATTAGATACCGCGACTATCTTGTTTCTGAAAATATCGCAAGTGTGGAAGAGTTGGATGCTATCCAAAGCCAAGTTAAGGCACAGGTTGATGCGGCTTATGAGTTCGCCCAAAATAGCCCAGATCCAGAACTTTCAGTTGCCTTTGAAGATGTATGGGTAGACTAAAGAGAAAGGATGAGTAATACAAGTATGAGTGAAACAAAATTGATGGCCTTGCGTGAGGCAGTAAATCTTGCTATGAGCGAGGAAATGCGTAAAGATCCCGACATCTTCCTTATGGGTGAAGATGTCGGGATCTATGGTGGTGACTTCGGTACATCAGTTGGTATGTTGGCAGAATTTGGTGAAAAACGTGTTAAAGATACACCAATTTCAGAAGCAGCAATTGCTGGTGCAGCCGTGGGTGCTGCTATTACAGGTCTTCGTCCAATCGTTGATTTGACTTTCATGGACTTCATCACTATTGCCCTTGATGCTATCGTTAATAATGGTGCTAAAAACAACTACATGTTTGGTGGTGGTTTAAAGACTCCTGTAACTTTCCGTGTAGCTTCTGGTTCAGGTATCGGATCTGCAGCGCAACACTCACAATCTCTTGAGTCATGGTTGACTCATATTCCAGGAATCAAAGTTGTTGCTCCTGGTAATGCAAACGATGCTAAAGGTCTTTTGAAATCTTCTATTCAGGACAATAACATTGTTATCTTCATGGAACCAAAAGCTCTTTATGGCAAAAAAGAAGAAGTTACACAAGATCCTGATTTCTATATTCCACTTGGAAAAGGTGAAATCAAACGCGAAGGAACTGACCTTACTATTGTCACGTATGGTCGTATGTTGGAACGTGTTCTTAAGGCGGCTGAAGAAGTAGCTGAACAAGGTATTAATGTTGAGGTAGTTGATCCTCGTACTCTCGTTCCACTTGATAAAGAATTGATTTTTGAATCAGTTAAGAAGACTGGAAAACTTATGTTGGTCAATGACGCTTATAAAACAGGTGGCTTCATCGGTGAGATTGCTGCTATGGTTACTGAAAGTGAAGCATTTGATTACCTTGACCACCCAATTGTACGTTTGGCAAGTGAAGATGTGCCTGTACCTTATGCGCGTGTCTTGGAACAAGCGGTTCTTCCAGATGTTGAAAAGATTAAGGCTGCTATTATCAAGATGGCTAATAAAGGAAACTAACTATCTAGCGACGGTTAAGTGATATTTCTCGTTAGTAAAATATATTTCTTGTTTTAACTGTGGGAGTATCGAAAATTATAATTTAATGTTGAAAGGAGAGGGTGAACCAGACGCCTAATTTGTCAATCGCTTTCTGGTCGCTCTTGGTATCTTATAAATGGCTTTTGAGATTATTATGCCTAAGCTCGGTGTTGATATGCAGGAAGGTGAAATCATTGAGTGGAAAAAACAAGAGGGAGACGTGGTTAATGAGGGAGATATCCTTCTTGAAATCATGTCAGATAAGACAAACATGGAACTTGAAGCAGAAGACTCAGGTGTTCTTTTGAAGATTACCCGTCAAGCTGGTGAAATAGTACCAGTTACTGAGGTGATTGGTTATATCGGAGCTGAAGGAGAAGTTGTGGCTGATAATGCTGCAATCGCACCAGCTGCAGAAGCTGCGCCACAAGTTGAAAAAGTTGCTGATGTGGAAACGCCTGCTGCTAAGCCTCAGCCACAAGTAGCTATTGTTCATGAAGGTGGCAAAATACGCGCGACACCTAAAGCACGTAAAGTGGCACGTGAGATGGGGATTGACCTCGCTCAAGTTCTCGGAACTGGGGCAAAAGGGCGTATTCATGCAGATGATGTTGAGAACTTTAAGGGCGCTCAACCTAAGGCAACACCATTGGCTCGCAAGATTGCAGCAGACCTCGGTATTGATTTAGCTACCGTATCTGGAACAGGATTTGGTGGTAAGATTACTAAGGAAGATATTCTTGCAATCAGTGCTCCAGCACAAGTTAAGGTGGCTGCAGCCGCACCTGCGGTTGAAGCTAAACCTGAAAAAGTCTTGCCAGAAGGTGTGGAAGTCATTCCGATGTCTGCTATGCGTAAGGCTATTTCTAAGGGAATGACGCACTCATACTTGACTGCACCAACATTTACTCTTAACTATGATGTGGACATGACTAACCTTATAGCTCTTCGTAAGCAAGTTCTTGATCCAATCATGAATAAGACTGGTATGAAGGTGACCTTCACTGATTTGATTGGTTTGGCAGTTGTGCGTACCCTTATGAAAGAGGAACACCGTTACCTCAATGCATCCTTGATTAATGATGCACAAAATATCGAATTACACAAATTTGTTAATCTTGGTATTGCAGTTGGTCTAGATGATGGCTTGGTTGTACCAGTCGTTCATGGTGCTGATAAGATGAGTTTGTCTGACTTTGTGGTGGCCTCTAAGGATGTCATCAAAAAAGCTCAGGCTGGTAAATTGAAGGCGGCAGAAATGTCAGGTTCTACTTTCTCTATTACTAACTTGGGAATGTTTGGAACCAAGTCATTCAATCCAATCATTAATCAACCTAACTCAGCTATCCTTGGTGTTTCAGCAACTATTCAAACACCGGTTGTTGTTGATGGTGAAGTTGTCGTGCGGCCAATCATGGGTCTTTGCTTGACTATTGACCACCGTATTGTTGATGGTATGAATGGTGCTAAATTCATGGTTGATTTAAAGCATTTGCTTGAAAATCCAATGGAATTGTTGATTTAAGAAAAATATCTAAAAACTGAAGTTTTAAATAGAAAGGAGAGAGCGAACCATAGGGTTTAACTGAACCCGAGCGGAAAGCTTGGAAAATAAACCGTCCGTCTACGCCAGCAGGCTGACGTGCCGGGCACCTAATTTTCAGTCGCTTTCTGGTCGCTCTTGGTATCTTATAAATGGCTTTTGAGATTATTATGCCTAAGCTCGGTGTTGATATGCAGGAAGGTGAAATCATTGAGTGGAAAAAACAAGAGGGAGACGTGGTTAATGAGGGAGATATCCTTCTTGAAATCATGTCAGATAAGACAAACATGGAACTTGAAGCAGAAGACTCAGGTGTTCTTTTGAAGATTACCCGTCAAGCTGGTGAAATAGTACCAGTTACTGAGGTGATTGGTTATATCGGAGCTGAAGGAGAAGTTGTGGCTGATAATTCTACAAGCGCACCAGCTGCAGAAGCAACTGCTCAATTGGAAGCGGCTGGGCTTGAAGTCCCTAAAGCTCCATCTCAACCATCTCCAGCGACAGCAGAAAAAGCAGCCCTTGCTGATAACGAATATGATATCGTTGTTGTTGGTGGTGGTCCAGCTGGTTACTATGCAGCCATCCGTGGAGCACAACTTGGCGGTAAGGTTGCCATCGTTGAAAAATCAGAATTTGGTGGAACATGTTTGAATAAGGGATGTATCCCAACTAAGACCTACCTTAAAAACGCAGAAATCCTTGATGGACTTAAAATTGCAGCAGGTCGTGGTATCAACCTAGCATCAACAAACTACACCATCGATATGGATAAGACGGTTGACTTTAAAAACTCTGTTGTTAAGACCCTTACTGGTGGTGTGCAAGGTCTTTTGAAAGCTAATAAGGTAACTATTTTCAATGGTCTTGGTCAAGTTAACCCTGATAAGACTGTCACTATTGGCTCAGAAACAATCAAGGGACGTAACATCATCCTTGCAACTGGATCAAAAGTATCACGTATTGATATCCCTGGAATCGATTCACAACTTGTGATGACATCAGATGATATTCTTGATTTGCGTGAATTGCCTAAATCACTTGCTGTTATGGGTGGTGGTGTCGTTGGTATCGAGCTTGGTCTTGTTTATGCTTCATACGGCGTTGACGTAACAGTTGTAGAGATGGCTGATCGTATCATACCTGCTATGGATAAAGAAGTGTCACTTGAGCTTCAAAAAATCCTTTCTAAGAAGGGTATGAAGATTATGACATCTGTTGGTGTTTCTGAAATTGTTGAAGGCAATAACCAATTAACACTTAAACTCAATAATGGCGAAGAGATTGTGGCTGAACGTGCCCTTCTATCAATCGGGCGTGTTCCACAATTGAACGGTCTTGAAAATCTTAACCTTGAGCTCGACCGTGGCCGTATCAAAGTAAATGAATACCAAGAAACTTCTATCCCTGGTATTTACGCCCCTGGTGATGTAAACGGAACTAAGATGCTTGCTCACGCTGCTTACCGTATGGGTGAAGTAGCAGCCGAAAATGCTATGCATGGTAATGTCCGTAAGGCACACCTTGATTATACACCAGCGGCAGTTTACACCCACCCAGAGGTAGCAATGTGTGGTCTAACTGAAGAAGATGCACGCGCTAAATATGGTGATGTTCTCATTGGTAAATCAAGCTTTGCTGGGAATGGACGTGCTATCGCCTCAAATGAAGCTCATGGCTTTGTTAAAGTCGTTGCGGATGCGAAATACCATGAAATCCTTGGAGTTCACATTATTGGTCCGGCTGCTGCTGAGTTGATTAACGAAGCAGCAACTATTATGGAAAATGAACTGACTGTAGATGAACTCTTGCAATCTATCCATGGTCACCCAACTTTCTCTGAAAATATGTATGAGGCTTTTGCTGATGTACTTGGAGAAGCTGTTCATAACCCACCAAAACGTAAATAAGATAAATTAAATTCTCGGACAGGTGTTTGAGGATTTTTTCTTTTGTCACACATTTTCATATTCAGCTAAATCTCGTAAAATTCTTTTCATTTTTAGTATTAAATACGAATAGATAGTTAAAGGGTTTTCAAATAAGATAAATCGCAATTTTACTAGCGTTTAGAATTTTATAATGTTTCTGTATTATTTAGAAAATTTTTAATAATGACTTTTCCATGAGAGTTTTTCTATGGTAGAATGGTTAAAGCATTATAAAAATGCAAAAGGAAAGTTAAATGCAAACGAAAGATTTTATCTACTATGATAGTGCGGCTGTTCTCTTGGCTGTCACAACACAGGTTGCTCAAGCAGACGAAATGGCGACACAAACGCCTTCCGTTACTGAAGGAAATCATTGTCAACCTGCGGCTACAAGTAAAGTGGCAAAAGCTAGTTCTCCAGCGGTATCTACGGTCTCCTGCTTCACAGAGTTCCGAGGCTGCAACGGCATCAACTTTAGTAATATCTTCAGTTGTTAGTTCAGAAAGTGCAACAGTTTCTACAAGTGCGACAAATTCTGAAACATCAAACAGCACTGTAGCAACACCTGCTAAATTAACGAATTCTACAGATGTTCCTTCGCCAACACTTAAGGTGCAACCAAAGACTTTTATCGATGTCAGCAGCCATAATGGTGAAATCAGTGTAGATGACTATCGTGCTCTTGCACGCCAAGGTGTGGGTGGTGTCGTTGTCAAGTTGACTGAGGACACTTGGTACAACAACCCTAAAGCACCCTCACAAGTTCGCAATGCTCAAATTGCTGGTTTTCAAGTATCAACCTATCATTTTTCTCGATACACAACTGAGGAAGAAGCACGTGCAGAAGCTCGTTTCTACATCCAAGCTGCACAAAAACTGAACCTTCCAAAGAGTACTGTTATGGTTAATGATTTCGAAGACTCTAAGATGCTTTATAATATCAACCGTAACACCCAAGCTTGGGTTAACGAAATGCGTAAGCATGGATATAACAACCTGATGTTCTAACAAGTGCCAGCTGGTTGAATGAGAACAATCTAGGCTACCGCGGCCCTGTCTCAACCTCTCAATTTGGGATTGAGAATTTCTGGGTTGCACAGTACCCATCATCAACTCTTACAGCAACAAGTGCCAAAAACATGTGCTTTAATGCCAAAACTGGTCATGGCAGTTTTCAGCTACGGCTAATCTCTTGCCAGGTAAACATGTCTTTGACCATAGCGTGGACTATAGACTATACAGAACGGTTTCACCGCAAATGCCAGTGCTGAGGTTGATGCCACTCAAGGCAATTTGAGTGGAACCATTTCTATTGTCAGTAACAATCCAACTCTTGGTAGCTTTGATGTTGTCATCTCTAATGTCAAAGCACCAAATGGCGTTGAAACAGTCTCTGTTCCAATTTGGTCAGAAATTAATGGTCAAGATGACATTATCTGGTATAAGGCAACTCGTCAAGCCGACGGTTCTTACCGAGTGACTATCAAAGCAACAGATCATAAGAATTCTCTAGGAAATTACCGTGCTGACGTTTACATCGTAGATAATGCCAACCAACGTCATTATGTCACTGAAACTATTGTAGATGTAAAACATAATAAACCAGTAGGTGCCATTTCAGTAGTTAATAACAATAAAGATACTGGTACTTTTGATGTCATTATCAGTGATGTCTATAGTTCTAAAGGTGTTCGTACTGTTCAAGTACCTATTTGGTCTGAAAAAGATGGCCAAGATGACATTCGTTGGTATGAAGCCACACGACAAGCTAATGGCACTTATACGGTAAATGTTCAAGCTACTAGTCATAAAAACTCAATAGGCTTGTACAATATTCATTTGTACTACATTTTAAATGATGGGTCACGAGTTGGTGTAGGAGGGACAACGACAACAGTTGAATTCCGTAATGCTAAGACAAAAACGCAAACCTATATCACTAATGTTAATTCAGAAGCAGGTAGTTTTTACAGTAGTAGTTGATCAAGCGCCACAAGGTCGTCAGATTCAGAATATCCGTGTAGCTGTATGGTCAGAAAGCAACTAAGGCAACCTTTCTTGGTACAATACAGCACCTACTGGCTCACACACTGAAATCAATGTTTCGACTGTTAATCATACGAATCTTATCGGCAGCTATACGACTCACGTTTATGTAGATACTGATCCGACAGTCTACACCAACCCTTACTTTGTCAAGGATGTGCGTTTGACTGGGGCTCAGCAGCTTAGTCCAAGCCAAATAGAACTTAGTTTCACCAACTTAGACGAGGTCTCATCTGAAGACATTCTCAAAGACCTCAAGGTTACCTATAAGGATGGTAACAGTGTGATTCTTAAACAGCTTGAGTTGGATACTAAGTTCAAAAAAGCTACATTAACTGGTGATTTTGTTGCGAAAAATCTGCCTTACAAGGTCACTTTTGGCAATGATAGTTTTAAAACATCTGATAGTTGGCGATTGAAGGTTGCCCTCTACAGTTACGATGGCGAATTGGGTGCTCGTCTAGAAGAGAATGGTACTAAGGCACATGTGACCCTTTGGTCACCAAGTGCTGATCAAGTAGATATCATTGTCTATGATAAGAATAATCAAGATAAGGTGCTTGCTGAACATACTCTAAGCAAAGGACTTCGAGGTACTTGGCAAGATGACTTGCTTGCGACTGATTTTGGTTTGGAAAACTTAACCGGTTATTTCTATCAATACCGCATCAAACGTGGTGATCAGTCTGTAATCGTTTTGGATCCGTATGCGAAGTCTTTGGCCGCTTGGAATAGTGACAATGTCAGCCAGGGACCTGAACACAAGATTGCCAAGGCTGCCTTTGTAGATCTTGCTAATTATGGACCAAAAGATCTTGACTACGCTAAGATTCCAAACTTTAAATCTCGAGAAGATGCCATCATTTATGAGGATCATGTCCGTGATTTTACCTCTGATAAGGCTATTTCAGCTGAATTGAAACACCAGTTTGGGACTTTTGCAGCCTTTGCCGGAGCGTTTGGATTATCTTAAAGACCTTGGCGTAACCCATATTCAGCTTTTGCCAGTATTAAGCTACTATTTTGTCAATGAAATGCAAAATGGGAAGCGTTTGGATGCCCATGCATCAAGTAACAGTAACTATAACTGGGGTTATGACCCACAAAACTATTTCTCTTTGACGGGTATGTATTCTGAAAAGCCAAGTGATCCAGCTAAACGTATCGAAGAATTCAAGAATTTAGTTTCTGCTATTCATGCCCACGGTATGGATGTTATCTTGGATGTAGTCTACAATCACACAGCCAAGACAGCTATTTTTGAAGACCTTGAGCCAAATTACTATCACTTTATGGATGCTGATGGCACACCACGTTCGAGTTTTGGAGGTGGTCCGTCTAGGCACGACTCACTATATGAGTCGTCGTGTCTTGGTGGATTCGATTGCTTATCTTACTAAGGAATACAAGGTTGATGGTTTCCATTTTGATATGATGGGTGACCATGATGCTGAAAGTATCGAGAAGGCTTACCTTGCTGCAAGCGCTCTAAATCCAAACCTCATTATGCTTGGTGAGGGCTGGGTGACTTATGCTGGCGATGAAAATAGTCCTGTTCAGCCTGCCGATCAGTCTTGGATGAAGAATACAGATACCGTAGCTGTATTTTCAGATGATATTCGAAATATCCTCAAATCAGGTTATCCAAATGAGGGGACACCTGCCTTCATCACAGGTGGAAAACGTGATATTAATAAGGTTTTTGACAATATCAAGGCGTAACCAACTAACTTTGAGGCTGATTCCCCAGGTGACGTTATCCAGTATATTGCTGCTCACGATAATTTGACCCTTTTTGATATCATCGCCCAATCAATCAAGAAGGATCCAAGCAAGCCTGAGAATAATGCTGTAATTCATCGTCGGTTGCGTCTAGAAAACCTCATGGTCTTGACTGCTCAAGGAACATCCTTTATTCATTCTGGTCAGGAATATGCTCGTACGAAACAGTTCCGCGATCCTGCCTATCGTTATCCGGTTTCTGAGGACAAGGTGCCGAATAAGGCTCATCTTTTAGTTGATGAAAAAGGAAATCCGTTTGATTATCCGTACTTTATCCATGATTCTTATGATTTTAGTGACGCCATTAACCATTTTGACTGTACTAAGGCGACTGATACTAAGTCATTCCCAGAAAATACGAAAACACGTGCCTTTGCCAAAGGTTTAATCGCCCTACGTAAGACTACAGATGCTTTCAACTTTAAATCAAAAGCAGATGTGGATGCACGTGTGACGCTATTGACAGTTCCAGGTACGAACAATGTCACTCAAGAAGATTTGGTATTGAGATACTAAACTGTTGCTTTCAATGGTGACCATTACCTTGTCTATGTCAATGCTGATAGCAAGTCTCGTCAGTTTGATTTGAGCAAGATTACAAATGGTCTATCCTATATAGTTTTGGCGGATGGAAATCAGGTCAATCTATCTGGAATTAGTGACTTATCAGATGTTGCAATCAACAATCACATCTTGACCTTGGATCCATTAACAGCGAAATTTATTCGTTTGACTAATGCTCAGACGCCAACTGAGGCAGTAGATCAGCCTTCAGAAAAGATCAATTCATTTGGTGGAAAAGATACTGAGGCAACTAAAGCAAATGTCAAGGCTTCAGGTAAAGAGGACCTTGTTGGAAATGCAGAACTTGTTAATCGTGACAATGGTTAGGCTAAAACTGAAGCTAGTCATCAAACTGATAAGCAACTGCCATCCACTGGTGAAAAGACAAATCGTGGACTCTTTTTAGCAGGTCTTCTAAACATTCTTAGCCTAGGATTCCTTAGAAAACGACGTATCAAGTAATTATTTTTGAAGCTGTGAAATACGTTCGCAATGTTTCAAAGAAACTAAAATAAGTCTCTTCTTTGAATTTTCAAAAACAAAAAATTTTTTAAAACAAATTAACATAAGTGAGATGATAATCTAAATTTTTCAGGTTTAGATCCGTCTCGCTTTTTTTGGTTTATTATAAACAACGTTGTTTTTTTATACTTATTCTTAACTATATTTTAGAATGATTCTTATATAATTAGAAAGCGTTGACAGTACTTGTAACATTTGATAGGGTAAGAACATAATCTTTAATTAATAGTATCGAAGTCAGTTATGGATTGGTTTTCGATGAGATTATGATTAAAGGTTATTTTGGTAATTAGAAGAGGTTGTATGAAGAAAAAGTGTATTTTATGGGTAATAGTCGTCTTACTCATTATGTTATCATTGGCTATTGGTTCAAATAGACAGTTTAGTTTATTTGGATTATTTCAAGGACAGCACAAATCTTGGGAACTTTTTTGGGAGTCTCGTCTGCCTAGAACATTAGCCATAATACTTGCGAGTTCGGCCATTAGTTTATCTGGCTTGCTAATGCAAACTATCTCGCAAAATCCTTATGCAGCACCATCGACAACAGGGACCACAGAAGCAGCACAATTGGGTATACTTTCATCGCTGTTCTTCTTTGGTAAGGCAACATTATTTCAAAAGATGAGCTTTGCCTTCATTTCGTCCCTTCTATTTACTAGTCTTTTCATCCAAGTTATTCGTCGCTTGAAGTTTAAGGAAAAATGGGTCCTACCCTTGGTCGGACTTATTTATAGTGGCATTATTGGTTCCTTTGCTGAAACGATTGCCTTTCGTTTCAACCTTACTCAATCTATGACTTCATGGAGTCAGGGTTCTTTTTCGATGATCCAAAGACATCAGTATGAATGGCTTTTTCTCTTAGTGTTTGTCTTATTAGTTGTTAGGTGGTATTCTAATACTTTTTCAATCATGGCACTAGGTGAGGATACTAGTCGTACCCTAGGTCTATCTTACCAGACTATGGAGACTCTTGCCTTAGTACTGGTGTCTCTAACTTCAGCAATTACTATGATAACGGTTGGTGCTCTTCCTTTCTTAGGCGTTATCGTACCGAATTTAGTTCGTCAGTTTGCTGGAGATTTCTTCAAAAATACCCGAAGTTTAGTTATGTTGGTTGGTATGATATTAGTACTTGCTTGTGATATCGTAGCACGTCTTGTCATTTGGCCTTATGAGGTTTCTGTGTCATTGATTTTGGGTGTCATTGGAACCCTTGTCTTTCTGATGCTTATTTGGAAAGGAAAAGATGCATGACAATGATTAAAAGATCTACACTAATCCTATTGCTCATTCTTGCATGCCTAGGTTTCTTAGCTACATCTTATTACCTTTTTCCGACAGCAAGTGTGCCAAATAGCTATATTCTTAATTTGAGAGTAAAGAAACTCTTAGTCTATCTGCTTGTAGCGCTGATTTCAAGCTTTACCACGGTGTCCTTTCAAGCAGTGACAGGGAATCGCTTTTTGACACCATCAGTCTTGGGATTAGAGAGTTTTTACGTCCTTATGCAATCTCTCTTTTTAGCTATCTTTTGGCGTTGGTCACAGGGAGTAGCACCGCGGTCAATGACCGAATTTTTGATTGTCATGAGCTTGCAATGTGCTTTCTTTCTGTCCTTGCTACCTATGATAAAAAAATTATTGGGCAAAGGTATTAGGTTGATTCTCTTAATTTGTATGACACTGGGGACACTATTCAGGAGTCTATCAACATTTCTTCAGGTCGTTATGGCTCCAAACGAGTATGATAAGCTTCAGTCTAAGCTTTTTGCTTCCTTGCAAAATGTTAATCAAGAGGTTTTATACTTAGCAGTTGGGATAACTTTTGTTCTTTGCAGTTTCCTATATCGTAAGGGAAGAGTTTTGGATATTTTTTATCTTGGTAAGGATAATGCCAGATTATTGGGTATCAATGTTGATAAGGAGCAAACTCAAATTCTTTGGCTTGTTGTGATTCTAGTAGCTACCTCAACTGCCTTAGTTGGCCCCCTATCCTATCTTGGGTTTATTTTGACTAATTTAACTTATCAGATGGTTAAGGATTTCCGGCATCAAACTCTCTTTATTGTTGGGAGTTTATTAGGTTACGTTATCCTTCTTGTGGTTCAAACACTGGTTGAACGCGTGTTTAATTTTAGTATCAGTGTTCGTACTATGATTGAACTGGGCGGAGGTCTATTCTTTTTCTATCTCTTGTATAAGGAGCGTCGTAAATTATGATTAATATAGATAAGGTGTCAAAATCCTATGGAAAAGATCAAGTTCTTGATGAAGTTGGACTTTCTATAGACAAAGGGAAATTTACAGCTTTTATTGGTCCAAATGGTGCTGGAAAATCTACACTTTTGTCCTTGATCAGTCGTCTCTTGCCTAAAGAAAAAGGCTATCTTTATATTAAAGGACAAGAAATTGAGAGTTGGGACTCTTTGAACTTGGCAAAGGAACTTTCAATGTTAAAGCAAAAGGTTGATTATCAGGTGAAATTGACTGTTGAAGAACTGATTTCCTTTGGCCGTTATCCATACAGTCAAGGGAGATTATCAACTGAGGACTATCAAAAAATTGATCAGGCAATTACTTATATGAACCTAGATACTTTCCGAAAAAGACGCATTGATCAGCTCTCTGGCGGTCAATTACAGCGCGTCAATATTGCTATGATCCTTGCACAAGATACGGATATTATTCTATTGGATGAACCTCTCAATAATCTGGACATCAAACAGGGAATTCTCATGATGAAAACTTTGAGAAGTTTGGTGGACGATTTGGGAAAAACGGTCGTCGTTGTTATCCATGATGTTAATGTTGCCAGCCAGTTCGTTGATGTCATGGTTGCTTTTAAAGATGGTAAAGTTTTTAGTCACGGGAGTCCAGATCAGGTGATGACTGAAGATATCCTAGGCAGGCTTTATGATATGAAAATTACAATCGCAGATATCGATGGCAAGAAAATCTGCTTATATAGATAAGGATGGAATTTATGAAAAAGCGTAAATTGTTTTTAGCTCTTGTAGCGCTTGTATCAGTTCTTACTCTTGTGGCTTGTTCAAACGGCTCAGGAAAAGACAGTAGTGCAACTCAAGAAAAGACTGTTACAATTAAAACCTCTACAGGTAATAATAAAGTACCTAAAAATCCTAAAAAAATCGTTGTCTTGGATTATGGTGTAGCTGATACCATTCGAGCACTTGGTAAAGAAGATAGTATTGTTGGTTTACCAATAGATAGGCTACCAAGCTACCTCAGTGATTTCAAAAATAAAAAAGTCATTACTAATGTCGGTAATCTGAAAGAAGTTAATTTGGAAAAGATTGCAGAGCTTGAGCCAGACCTAATCATTCTATCTAATCGTACACAAGGCCAAATGGAAGAATTCAAGAAAATTGCACCAACAGTTTATTTCGAAACAAGCTCAAAAGACTATTGGGGTTCTGTGAAGACTAATATTCAAGAGCTTGCGAAGGTATTTGGCGATAAAGCTGAAGAAACAGCAAAAACTAAGCTTTCAGAGATTGATCAAATCGTTAAAAAAGCGCAAGAAGCCAATAAGGATACTCAGTCAACAACTTTGACAGTCATGCTTAATGAGGGAAATATAGCTGGTGTATCACCGGAAGGTCGCTTTTCATTTATCTACAACAGCCTAGGCTTTAAACCAACAAGTTTGGAAATTCCAAATGAAACCCATGGTGGAGGAAAACAAGGTAAAAAAGGCAAGGATGAGAAAAATGAGAAGAAAGCTTCAAAAGAACAAAAAGGTGGAGGTTATCATTTATTTTCTCTTAGCTTTGAAAGTGTTAACCAAGTAAATCCAGACTTCATTTTTGTAATTGACCGTACACTAGCTATTGGTGGTGATGATACACAGAATTCTGATATTCTAAATAATAGCCTTCTACAAGAAACAAATGCTGGTAAAAATGGACATATTGTTACACTTACCTCAGATTTGTGGTACCTCTCAGGTGGTGGTTTGGAATCAACTAAATTGATTTTTGAAGAAGCTTCAAAATATGCCGGACAATAAATAGTCAAAAACCAAGGAGTAAGAATTCCTTGGTTTTTTCTTATCTAGAATCATTCTTATCTGATCTTTAGAATAGTTCTTAAATAGCCTAAAACCTTTGACAGTGCTGGTTTCTTCTGTTAGTTTAGATTATGTTCTCTTACATACGAGAGATCATAATTGACTTACCATCGTTCGTTCATTATTAATGATAAAACGACGATTCACATATATAACGACAAATGTCGAACACTATCTTGAAAATAGGAGACATTCATGAAAAAACTTAGCAAACTTGGTGTTATTCTTTTAGCATCAGGACTTTTATTGACGGCTTGTGCCAAATCTGGCAATTCAAGTCATTCAAGCTCAACTAGCTCAAAACTCACAGCTAGTGAGCAAAAGCTATTGAAGCAGGCCACAAGTGATTACAAAACTTTCGTGGAAGGCGAAATCGATCAGCTTTTGAAAGATACCGAAGGATTCAGTGAGACCCTCAAGTCAGGAAATCTTGAAGAAGCCAAGAAGCAATACCCATTGATTCGTATGGCTTACGAACGTTCAGAGCCAATTGCAGAAAGCTTTGGTGAGTCTGACGTGAAAATCGACTACCGTTTGGTTGATTACATGGACGAAAATAAATCAGAAGACGGCTGGTTAGGGTTCCACCGTATTGAACGCATCATGTGGCAAGACAACACGACAGAGGGTACAACTGCCTATGCCTATGCAGATCAATTGGTTAACGATATTAAAGAACTCAAGGCTAAAATCGCAACTGTTAAAGTCACTCCAGATATCATGTTGACAGGAGCAGTAGACCTTCTTAACGAAGTGGCCACTCAAAAGATTACAGGTGAGGAAGAAGTCTTCTCACACACTGACCTCTACGACTTCCGTGCCAATATTGAAGGGGCAGAAAAAATCTTTGAACTCTTCAAGCCATTGATCCAGAAGAAAGATGCTAAGCTTGTTAAGACTTTGGAAACAGAATTCAAGAATGTCAATGGTCTTTTGGACAAACACATGATTGATGAGAAAAACTATAAGTCTTATACAGATTTGAGTGAGGCAGATACTAAGGAATTGGCCGAAGCTGTAACTAAACTTGGTGAACCATTATCACAAATGGGTGTTATCCTAGATGGGAAATAAGAAAAATGACTGATAAAAAATTTTTAGACCAAAAAATGGACCGTCGTGAATTTCTTAAAAAATCAGGTATTGGAGGGGCTGGGCTTGCACTTGGTCTTTCTGGTGCATCTGCTTTTTTTGCTAATCAGGATCGTTCAAGTAAAAAAGCCCTAGATGGGGATGAAGATATTAGCTTTTTTGGTAAGCACCAGGCTGGGATTACGACTCCCATGCAGAAGGCTTGCTACTTGGTGGTGCTAGATCTTCATACAACCGATAAAAAAGAAGTCATCCAGCTTTTTAAAGACTGGACCGATTATAGTAGTAAATTGGTCGAAGGAGAGTTAGTCAAAAAAGACGGTTCTAATGCCCTCTTGCCTCCTACGGATACAGGCGAAACCGTGGGACTCAATCCCTATCGCCTTAGCCTGACTTTTGGAGTTTCGGCTGATTTTCTTAAAAAGCTTGGCCTAGAATCCAAGCGTCCTAAGCTCTTCCGTGATTTACCTCCATTTCCAAAGGAGCAGTTGCAGGACAAGTATACGGGTGGAGATATCGTCATTCAAGCCTGTGCAGATGATGAACAAGTAGCCTTCCATGCTGTCCGCAATCTGATTCGCAAAGGTCGTAATAAAATCACTATGAAGTGGAGCAAGTCAGGTTTTGCAGCTATTGGTGACCGTAAGGAAACGCCTCGCAATCTCTTTGGTTTCAAGGATGGAACTGCTAATGTAACGAAGGAAAAGGAATTCGACAAGGTTGTCTGGGCTGATAGTAAGGATTGGATGAAGGGTGGTTCTTATATGGCTCTTCGCCTGGTCCAGATGCACTTGGAAACTTGGGATCGTACCAATTTGCAGGAACAGGAAAATACCTTTGGTCGTTACAAGGAATCAGGCGCTCCTTTTGGTAAGAAAGATGAGTTTGATGAAGTAGATTTATCTAAACTTCCCGTAGATTCCCATGTGCGTTTGGCCAAAGAAGTAAATCTTCCTATCTTACGTCGTTCCTATTCCTATTCAGATGGCATTGATGAAAGAACGGGTCAGTTTGATGCAGGTTTGATATTCATTGCCTACCAGAAGGACCCAGACCGTTTTGTCAAAATACAGACCAATCTTGGAGCTGTAGACAAGATGAATGAGTATATCACCCATATCGGAAGCGGGCTCTTTGCTTGTTTTGCTGGCGTGGAGAAAGGAGGCTACCTTGGTCAAGCACTCTTTGAATAAACTCCTCGTTTTGCTTGGGCTTCTAGCTTTATTCTGGACCTATCCAGTAGCTGCTGAATCCTATAGTGATCTCTATATCAAAATCACAGATGCAACAACAGCTGTTCAAAACAAGGATCAAGCAAAAGCTAAGGAATTGGTTGCTGAGATTAAGACTGATTTCGAAACAAAGGAAAATCACGATTCCAAGGCTGGTAAAAAAGTTAGCAAGGCTCTTGATATTAATGGTGACGTGACAGAAGAGGACCTAACCTCTATCTCGTCAGCCCTCCTTAAATTTGAGAAAGAGCAAAATCCTGTTGACTTGGATGCCGAAAAGGAAAAACTTGAGACCCACTTCAATCCTTATTTCAAGAACTTACAGGATGCCATTACTGCTAAAGACTTAGCTGAGACCCGCAAAACTTACGGCGAATTGAATAATGCTTGGACGCGAAATGAAGCTGTTGTCCGTGACCATAGTACTGCCTACTACGGCAAGATTGAGACGGCTATTTCACTTTTGCGAAGCAGTATTGAGACGGAGCCTACTGATTTCACCAGCATCCAGTCGTCCTATGATGATCTTAAGGGTGGGATTGATGACTTTATCAAGGGTGTTCCTCTTGATAGTACAAGCTCAAGTTTAACCCTAAAAGATGGTATTAAACTCTTGGAAAAGGCTCTAAGTCAATTCCAAGCAGGTGATGAAAAAACGGCTGCGGCATCTATGAAGAAGTTCATCACTATCTGGCCAACCATTGAAGATGACGTGAGCACGACTAACCCTAGCCTCTATGCGAGCGTGGAGAGCGAAACGCCTGTTATCATGGTAAAGGGAAAAGAAAAAGCTTATCGAGACAAACTGCAAGCCTTGATTACAGACCTATCTGCTATCGATACCAGCGCTTCTTATAATGCCTTTGATGCCATGTTGATTCTTTTGCGTGAAGGGTTTGAAGCCCTCCTCATCGTCATGGCCCTTGTGACAACTCTTAAGGCAGCTAAGATGCGTAAAGGACTCAAATGGGTTTATGGCGGAGCTGTTGCTGGTGTTCTTGCCAGCGCAGTAATCGCTGTTATCTTACAAGTTGTCTTTCCAGCTGTGACCTCAGGGGCTAACCGTGAAATTATTGAAGGTTGCGTTGGTATCTTTGCAGTTGCGATGATGATTCTTATCGGTATCTGGCTCCACAGCAAGTCTTCAGTCAAACAGTGGAATGACTTTATGGACCATCAGATGAAAACAGTGACAGCCACTGGAAGTTTTGTATCCATGTTTGCTCTCAGTTTCTTGGCTGTCTTCCGTGAAGGTGCCGAGACTATTCTTTTCTATGTTGGTATTATCCCACGTATCACGACAGCTAATTTTTTGATTGGTATTGGTTCAGCCATTGCAGTTCTTGTTATCATTGCTGTAGCTATGACTAAAGCTAGTCACTATATTAAACCGCACCGCATCTTCTTTATTTTGACTTGGTTGATTTATGCTCTGGCCTTCAAGATGCTCGGTGTCAGTATTCATGCCCTTCAGTTGACTAATATGATGTCTAATCATTTGATTAGTGGTTTCCCAACCATTGATTGGGCTGGTATCTATCCAAGCTGGGAAGTCTTGATACCACAACTTATCTTTATTGTTATAATTGCCTTTGTGACGGTGAAGCAGCATGGCAAGAAGTAGAGATGAGATGACCATTGTTGAGCATCTAGTGGAGTTTCGGAGACGATTCATTGCAGTAGTGTTATGCTTTTTCCTAGTTTTTTGTATTACCTTGTTGTTTGCTGGGGAGATCTATGCTTATCTGACCAGAGGATTTGAAAAGCCCTTATTGGTTCTAGGACCTAACGATATTCTCTGGATTTATATTAACTTAGCCAGTCTCATGGCTTTTACGGTCACCTTGCCTTTTACCACCTACCAGATTTGGCAGTTTGTGAAACCAGGTTTGAGGGACAATGAAGCGCGTGCTATCTTTGCCTATATTCCAGCAACTTTTGTCTGTTTTGTTTTGGGTTTGGCCTTTGGCTATTATTTTGTGAGTCCAGCTATCTTGGAAGTGCTTTTGAAACTAGGTGAAGGACTCTTTAATACACAAATTACAGCACAAAACTACCTTACTTTCTTACTGCATACGACAGTGCCTTTGGCTGTTCTCTTTGAATTTCCTGTAGTTGTTAGTTTCCTAACCTCTATTGGTATATTGACACCAGTATTTTTGACACGCTATAGACGCTATGCTTACTTTGTTCTCTTGGTTTTGGCGGTGATTCTGACACCAGCTGACTTTATTAGCGACTTGGCCATGACTGCTCCTTTAATCTTGCTTTATGAAGTTAGCTTAACTCTTAGTAAGCTTATTTATAAACGTAAACAAAGAAAATATAAAGATAAATAGAAAGGAAATCTCATGGGAATTCTACGTGATATCGGAGCTCCAGGACTTATCATCATTGTCCTAGGAGCCCTCCTCATCTTTGGTCCTAAACGCTTGCCAGAACTCGGTCAATCTATCGGTAAAATGCTAGCCGAGTTTAAAGCAGCCGTAAATAAGACTGATCATGATAAAAAAGACGAAGAAGACAAAACTAAAGACTAGGGTCTCTACTTAGTGAACATCTTCAAGTTTCTTGACAATTCTAAGCTTTTATGACATAATACACTTGTATTGAATAATAAGTCTACATTATAGGCAAGAAAAGACCTCGGGCTAACTTCCAGATAAGCTCGGGGTTTTTTAGCAGTATCTATCCCTGTTTAGCCATTTGTCTACCAGACGAAGGATAATACTGACCACAATGGGGCCTATGATAGTTTTGAATAGTAAATCCATCATAGGCAATCTCACCTCCCTTCGTAGGCGGTTCCGAGGTGCCAAGGGATATTATATCCTAGTTTGATAGAGATATCTTTAATAACTGTAAGGAGGTAAATGTTAGAATGTATTGCGATCATAACAAAAAATCAGGGCTCTTTGTCAACTGTAGTGGGTGACGAAAAGCTAACATCTAGAGAGGGCCGGATAGGTCCTCTTTTTATGCATGTTCAGAGTGATGAAGACACGCTTCTTAAAGTTGATGAAGTTTCTAAAACCGAAGCCCAAGCGTTTGATGTCTTTGATCAACTTATTAGTAGCTTCCAGTTTTGCGTTTGAATAGTCTGTTTCTAGTGCATTTTGGATGTATTGCTTGTGTCTAAGAAAAGTCCTAAAGACCGTTTGAAAATAGTGATTGACCTTGCTTCTATTTTCATCTATCAGGTCAAAGAACTCATCTACTCTCTTCTCCTGAATAGGTCAAGAACATTATCAAGGATATATTGAAGCGACTAACGAATTTAATTTAGAAACTTATCCAGAACTTGTTTTTTCATCTAGAGTCATTGATTCATTGATAGAGAGCTTGCAATCTTATCAACTGACTGCCTTAATAGTTAAAGATGACTTGATTGCCCTACGGTTCATACACTGGTTAAATAATCAGGGAATCAGAATTCCAGAAGCTTACGCCATTATCTCTTTCAATAATTCAATTTTTGCTGAAATCATGCACCCTTTCCTAACTACCTATGACATTAATATTAAAGAATTGGGTAAGGAAAGCGTCCAAAGGCTATTGGATCTTCTTAAAAATCCTCAAACTAAGGCACAGAAAATAACAGTTCCATTTAGACTCATTGAAAGAGAAAGTGTCTCAATGGGATAAAAAAGGTTTAAATGTTTACTTTTGGTTGGTAACTTTGGTTGGTAACTTAAGTTAGCAACCATTTTTTATTACCTAGACAATCGTTTTTCAGAAAATCGACAATCGTTTTTCAGAAAATCCAGAGCACTAATTTCTTGACACGTGCAACCGTTTGCATTATAATCGCTAGTGTAAAAAATAATTTGAGGTAAATTTTATGAACATACGAGCAAGCGGTGTTTTAATGCACATCACATCACTTCCAGGTGACTACGGAATCGGATCTTTTGGTCAAGCAGCCTACGACTTTGTTGATTTCTTGAAAGAAACAAAGCAAACATACTGGCAAATTTTGCCATTGACTACTACAAGTTATGGAGATTCACCTTACCAATCATTCTCAGCAATAGCGGGAAATACTCACTTTATCGATTTGGATTTCCTTATTCGTGACGGATTCCTGACTGAAGCAGATGTTGAAGGTTCTGATTTTGGTTCAGATCCAGAGTTTATCGACTACGCTAAAGTTTACGAAGCACGACGCCCACTTCTTGAAAAAGCAGTCAAAGCAATCTTGGCAGATGAAAACGAAGCTAAGAAGTTTGAAACTTTCAAAGCTGAAAATGCTAACTGGTTGGCAGATTATGCTGACTTCATGGCTATCAAAGAATACTTTGGTAACAAAGCCCTTCAAGATTGGGATGATAAAAAAGCGATTAAACGTGATGAAGCAACTCTTGAAAAGCTTCGCAAAGAACTTACTGGTGTTATCACATACCATCAAGTTGTGCAATACCTCTTCTTTAGCCAATGGGCAGAGTTGAAAGCCTATGCTAATAAGAACGGTATTCAAATTATTGGTGATATGCCAATCTACGTTTCAGCTGATAGTGTGGAAGTCTGGACTCAACCACACCTCTTCAAATTAGATGCTGAATGTAAGCCACGTTACATTGCCGGAGTTCCACCAGATAACTTCTCACCAACAGGACAACTTTGGGGGAATCCAATTTATGATTGGGATAAACACAAAGCAGAAAACTATGCTTGGTGGGTCTCCCGTATTCAAAAATCATTCAAACTTTTTGATTGCTTGCGTATCGACCACTTCAAAGGTTTCTCTGATTTCTGGGAAATTCCTGCTGGAGATGAAACTGCTGAAAATGGTAAATGGGTTCCAGGACCTGGTTATGACCTCTTCAAAGTGGTTAAAGAAGAGTTGGGTGATCTTAAGATTATTGCCGAAGACCTTGGTAATATTGATGATAAGACACGTAAACTTCTTGCAGACTGTGGTTACCCAGGAATGAAGATTCTTCACTTTGGTTTCTATGATACCACTGGTAACAGCATTTATGTTCCACACGCATACACACAACACTCAGTGGCTTACACTGGTACACATGATAATGAAGTTACTAATGGTTGGTATAATAACTTGACACAAGAGCAACGTGATTACACTGATACTTATATCAACCGTCGTCAAGGTGAACCAATCACACGTGCCCTTCTTCGCACACTCTTCGCAACAGTAAGTAACACAGCTATTGCGACTATGCAAGATATTCTTGATAAAAATGAAAATAGCCGTAAAAACATCCCTAACACAGTTGGAGGAAACTGGAGATGGCGTATGCTTCCAGGTGAAATCACCGTTGATAAGAAAGAATTTCTGACTGATATTACAGAAAGATATAATCGAGGAAATAAATAAAATGTCTACATTTACAAATTACGTTGAAGCGAAAAATAAAAACCTTAAAGAGCTTTCAAACGAAGAAATCTACTACCTTTTGTTAGAATTTGTAAAAGAAGCAGCTGCTTCAAAACCTAAAAATGATAGTAAACGTAAAGTTTACTACATCTCAGCTGAGTTCTTGATTGGTAAACTTTTGTCTAATAACTTGATTAACTTGGGTATCTATAAAGATGTGAAAGCTGAATTAGCTGCTGCCGGAAAATCAATCAGTGAAATCGAAGATATTGAACCAGAACCATCTCTTGGTAACGGTGGTTTGGGACGCTTGGCTGCATGTTTCATAGATTCTATGTCAACACTTGGCATTAACGGTGAAGGTGTCGGTCTTAAATACCACTGTTATCTTTTCAAACAAGTCTTCAAAGATAACAAACAATATGCTGAACCAGATTACTGGATTGAAGATCAATCATGGTTGGTTCCAACTGACATCTCTTACGATGTCCCATTCAAAAACTTCACTTTGAAATCTCGCTTGGACCGTTTGGATGTCTTGGGTTACAAGAAAGAAACTAAGAACTACCTTAACCTCTTCGATATCAATGGTTTGGACTATGGTTTAATTGAAAAAGGAATCACTTTTGATCAAGATGAAATTCAAAAGAACTTGACACTCTTCCTTTACCCAGATGATTCAACTCGTAAAGGTGAGCTCTTGCGTATCTACCAACAATACTTCATGGTGTCAAACGCTGCTCAACTTTTGATTGACGAAGCTATCGAACGTGGTTCTAACCTTCACGATCTTCCAGATTACGCTTTCGTACAAATCAACGATACTCACCCATCAATGGTTATCCCTGAATTGATTCGTCTTTTGACAGAAAAACATGGATTTGAATTTGATGAAGCAGTAGCAATCGTGAGCAAAATGGTAGGTTACACAAACCACACTATCTTGGCTGAAGCTCTTGAAAAATGGCCTCTTGACTATCTTGAAGAAGTTGTTCCACACCTTGTTGTTATCATCAAGAAATTGGATGCCATCGTTCGTGGCAAATTCGATGATCCACGTGTTCAAATTATTGACGAACACAACCGTGTTCACATGGCCCGCATGGATATCCACTTCTCTACAAGCGTAAACGGTGTTGCAAAGCTTCACACAGAAATCCTTAAGACATCAGAGTTGAAACCTTTCTACGACCTTTACCCAGAACGTTTCAACAACAAAACAAACGGTATTTCATTCCGTCGTTGGTTGGAATTCGCTAACCAAGAACTTGCTGATTACATAAAAGAGTTAATTGGTGATGATTACCTTACTGATGCCACTCAATTGGAGAAATTAGCTGCCTTTGCAGATGATCCTGCAGTACACAAACGTTTGTCTCAAATCAAATATGATAACAAATTAGCTCTTAAACGTTATCTTAAATCCAATAAAGGTATTGATCTTGACGAAAATTCAATCATCGATACACAAATCAAACGTTTCCACGAATACAAACGTCAACAAATGAACGCTTTGTATGTCATCCACAAATACTTGGAAATCAAAAAAGGAAACCTTCCAAAACGTAAAATCACAATCATCTTTGGTGGTAAAGCAGCTCCTGCCTATGTTATTGCTCAAGACATCATTCACTTGATCTTATCACTTTCTGAACTCATTAATAATGATCCAAAAGTAAGCAAATACCTCAACGTCCACTTGGTTGAGAACTACAACGTAACAGTTGCTGAACACCTTATCCCAGCGACAGATATTTCAGAACAAATCTCATTGGCTTCTAAAGAAGCTTCAGGTACAGGTAACATGAAATTAATGCTTAATGGTGCCCTTACACTTGGTACAATGGATGGTGCCAACGTTGAGATTGCTAAATTGGTAGGACCAGAAAACATCTTCATATTCGGTAAAGACTCTGATACAATCATTGACCTTTATAAAAAAGAAGGTTACGTATCACGTGATTACTACGAAAATGATGCTAACATCAAAGCAGCTGTTGATTTTATCGTAAGCGAGGACCTTGTAAAAGTTGGGGATAAAGAACGTTTGGAACGTCTTTACAAAGAACTTATCTCTAAAGACTGGTTCATGACATTGATTGACTTGGCCGAATACATCGAGAAGAAAGAAGAAGTATACGCAGCTTACGAAGATCAAGATGCATGGAACAAGAAAGTTGTTTACAACATTGCTAAAGCAGGATTCTTCTCATCTGACCGTACAATCGAACAATATGACAAAGATATCTGGCACACAAAATATTAGCCTAGTTGCATAGAAGGAAAACAAGATCAGAAATGGTCTTGTTTTTTTGCATGAAAAAACACAGCCAATAGGATAATTAACCGTGTTTACATAAATAAGATTATGTTATTTCGCATGATAATTTAGTATATCATTAATATATGCTTCTTTATTTGATGAATCGTAAGTATTAGACTTAGAGTATTTTAGATAATGGATTTCGTCTTTTGTTGTTCTAGATTCTTCTTCTAGGTAAGAATCCGTAATAGTAATCTTAAAATTCTCGCTCTTACCTGTTAAATCAAGACTAAGTGGAAAATATGTAAATTCATCTGAGTAAAAGACCATCTTATAAAAATTATAGCCATCTCCTCTAAAATCATTTAAGCGAGGAAATGTTGTTATATTGTATCTTTCATCCCAAAGATTACCATATTCTCTAATATCGTAGTCATCGAAGAAGTCCTGAATTCTTTCTTTAGTTCTTTCTTTACTAGCATCATCCTTATCAAAGGTAACAAAGGGAAGCCTCCCAATCCCATATTGAAATGTCTCCTTCATTTCCATAGATAATATAACTTTTCATTTTTTCTGACTTAGGATTTTTCAACTGAAAGTTGTATTCACTTACACCATCTTTTACAGCTCCAGTTTGATATAGGGTATCGCCAGGGACTATCAAAAAGAGAAAATCTCTTAGGTACAATTCGAAGTCGGTATCTATTGTTTTATCATGTAATCCAGGGAAACGCTGAATCATTTGTTTGTAATTCTCTGCATTAGAGAACCATTCTTTATCAAAGCCTAGACCGACTTCAAAAACTTTATAATCGAAATTGTTTTCATAACGTTCAGAATAGTTTTCAGTGGAAGTCACCTGTCTAAATGGTAAAGTCATATTGGTATTATCTGTAAAAGTGATATGCAAAAAAAGCCTTCTCGGATCAATTCCTTTGTCAGTATAATGGCTGTCCTTATATGTAGAGAGATTATCAGGGAAATCGTCTTTTACAAAGTGTAAAACTTCAATCTCTATATCTTTGACAATTTTCTTTTGAGGTTTTATCTTCTTGACCTTGTAATGATAAGCCTTGTAATAGTAATTGCTCTTATCATAGAGATAAGGTCTAAAAGCTCTATTATAACCGTTAAAAAGAAGAAGACCTAAAAAAGCCATAAGAAGAAGAAGCGCTAGTATGATTTTCAGTCTTTTACAATACCTACAAAATTACTTTATCATCCCTAACTCCCATGTTTTTTACTATTATATCATGAAAATAATTGCTCTCAAGCCATCTTCGTGTACTTTGTCACCGTTTTCCATTATAATATAGGTACCACATTACAAGAGGAGACATCATGAAATATATCGTAAACACATCAAATGATCCTGCCTATAATATTGCTTTGGAAGCCTATGCCTTTCGTGAATTGGTAGATGAAGATGAATTGTTCATTCTCTGGATTAACCGTCCAGCTATCATTGTTGGTAAACACCAAAATACCATTCAAGAGATTAACAAAGAATATACTGATGCTCATGATATTAAGGTCGTTCGTCGTTTATCTGGTGGTGGTGCTGTTTATCACGATTTGAACAACCTCAACTATACTATCATCTCAAATAAGGCAGATGAAGGCGCATTTGACTTTAAGACATTCTCTCAACCGGTAATCGCAACACTTGCTGATTTGGGCGTTAAGGCTGAATTTACTGGCCGTAACGATCTTGAGATCGATGGTAAAAAATTTTGCGGAAATGCCCAAGCCTACTATAAAGGTCGTATGATGCACCATGGTTGCTTACTCTTTGACGTTGATATGTCCGTTCTTGGTCAAGCCCTTAAAGTCAGCAAAGACAAAGTTGAATCTAAAGGCGTTAAGTCTGTACGTGCTCGTGTGACTAACATTGTAGACGAATTGCCAGAAAAATGCACTGTAAATGAATTCTCAGATAAGATCTTGGAAAAAATGAAAGAATTCTACCCAGAAATGACCGAATATGTCCTTTCTGTAGACGATTTGGCTAAGATTCAAGAGTCTTATGAGAAACAATTCAATACATGGGACTGGACATATGGCCAATCTCCAGAATACACGGTAGAACGTAATGTCCGTTACCCAGCTGGTAAGATTTCTACCTATGCAAATGTTGAAAATTCAATTATTAAATCTGTTAAGATTTACGGAGATTTCTTTGGTATTGGCGATGTATCTGATATTGAAGAACTTTTGGTCGGTGTACCTTACGAGTACGAATATGTCCTGGCAAAACTCAAAACCATTGACACAACGCTTTATTTCTCACGCATGACAACTGAGGAGGTTGCAAAAGCTATCGTAGCTTAATCATTGTTTAAAACAATCTGGTAAACTCCAGGTTGTTTTTGTATGCGTAAATTATTGTAGTTGATTAGTAAGTTTTTAATAGCATAGGGCAGCAAACCTAAAAAGCCCATAAGAGAAGAACACCTCGTAACATCTTTCCGAAAAACTGTAATTTTCTTGAAAGAAATATAAGGGTGTGATATACTTCTATTAAGTAATTTAAGTAATTATGGAGAATAAGATTAATGAAACGTGAACTCTTACTAGAAAAAATTGAAGAATATAAATCTCTTATGCCTTGGTTTGTTTTGGAGTATTATCAATCTAAACTATCGGTACCGTATTCTTTCACGACCTTATATGAATATCTCAAGGAATATAAACGCTTTTTTAACTGGTTAATTGACTCAGGTATTTCAGATGCTGATGATATTGCCTCAATTCATATCAAAACCTTGGAGAATCTAACTAAAAAAGATATGGAATCGTTTGTCCTCTATCTACGTGAACGTCCATCTTTAAATACCTATTCAAAGAAACAGGGTGTCTCTCAAACAACCATTAATCGTACGCTTTCAGCTCTATCTAGTCTCTATAAGTATTTAACTGAGGAGGTCGAGGGACCTGATGGTGAACCATATTTCTATCGTAACGTCATGAAAAAAATTTCGACTAAGAAAAAGAAAGAGACCTTGGCTGCACGTGCTGAGAATATCAAACAAAAACTTTTTCTAGGCGATGAAACCATGAAGTTCCTTGATTATGTAGAAAATGAATACGAAGTCAAACTCTCAAATCGTGCGAAATCTTCGTTTTATAAGAATAAAGAGCGAGATTTAGCCATCATTGCCCTGCTGCTGTCTTCAGGCGTTCGACTCTCTGAGGCTGTAAATCTGGACCTTAAAGATATCAATTTAAAAATGATGGTTATTGACGTTACTCGAAAAGGTGGTCAACGGGACTCGGTGAATATGGCAAGTTTTGCAAGACCCTATCTTGAAAACTATCTTAGCATACGTAATAAACGCTATAAGGCTGAAAAGCAAGATGTTGCTCTATTTTTAACAGAATATCGAGGCGTTCCCAACCGTATTGATGCTTCAAGTATCGAAAAAATGGTTGCTAAGTATTCTCAGGATTTCAAGATTCGTGTCACTCCCCACAAACTACGTCATACTTTGGCAACACGTCTTTATGATGCTACTAAGTCTCAAGTTTTAGTTAGTCATCAACTTGGTCATGCTTCCACTCAGGTCACTGATCTTTACACCCATATTGTAAATGATGAGCAAAAAAATGCTCTAGATAATTTATAATCAACCAATCAAAACCATTCCGATTTAGGTTGATTATTTTTATTATACATAAATTTAATTATGTGATGATAATTTTATTTACGATTGTTAGCAGAACTAAAATTATGTAAATCATTGTAAATAAAAACAAACTCTCCTTCATGGAAAGCTTGTTTTTTATATTAATAATCTTTAAGAGCTGATTCAACCGCAGCTTTTTCTTTTTCAATTAAGTCTACGCGTGCAGCAATTGTTTTAATTCCCATCAAAATATTACGTTCCAAAGCTTTGTCACTTGTTTGTGGCTCGAAAAATGCAATATATTGGTCAAGACGTTCTTGATTTTTAAAGATTCCTGCTGGGATATTAACAAAACTATCAAAGCTCATATCGCCACCAAGAGCTGCTTTAATCCATTCCCAGTTTTCTTTAGCCCAGTCCCAAACGGTCTCTTGAGCAAAAGATTTGCTGAGGAAGTTCATATACCAGAGATACAAATCTTGCGGTTTAACAACGTTTTTATCTTTTAGCTGACCTAGTACGTAGTCAAGACCTTCTTGATTTTTAAGATATGAAAGTGCTTGGGTCAATTGACGACGGAAGTTACTGTCGTTTGTTGCCACGTATGCATTAATATACTCTTCAACAAGAGAAAGACTGTTTTCTTGTTTCATTTGGTTGATGAGGACAAGGCCACGGATACTTGCTGGAATGCTTTCTATGTTTTCTTTATGGGCTTGGAAAACATTTGCGGCTGCAAGGACTGTTGGTTGATAGTCTGCTTCAATCAAGTAGCTGAGAGCTGTTTGACGGACCATTTCATCTTCATCAGACTCCCCTTCTTTGGCATCGAAACCAAGGCGTTCAAAGTCATTTTGGAATTGACGACGTACCAAGGCTTTATAATGCACTTCGGCTTCTGTATCTTCATCGATAAAGCGTTTCAAACCAGCAAGGATTTGAGATTTAGCTTGAGAAATCAAGAAGCTTTCTTCTTTTTCGACAAGATCAAGAAGACCAACTAGGCTTGCATACGAGATACGTCCACTTTCCGCTAGAAGACGGCGTTCTTGTAAGATTTGAAGTTTACTTACAGTATCAAGGTTTGCAAAATCTTCTAAGATATTGTCCAAGAGTTGTCCTTGATAGTCTGTGATGTAATGTGCTGTATTAGCTGTATTAAGACGGAGAACTCCATTATTTTCAGTAGCAAGCTGGCTATAATTTGGAATCTCAATACGCTCTTCTGAAAGTGTATCTGGAAGCCCATTCCAGTTTGTATTCAATGGAATCTCCCAAAGGCGCCCTTTGTCTTCATGTTCACCAATGAAGAATTGTTTTTGACTAAGGATAAGCGTATCATCAACAACTTCTGCACTAACCACTGGGTATCCTGGTTGCTCTAACCATGTGTCCATGAAGCTAGAGACATCCTTACCTGAAGCCTCTGAAAGAGCATTCCAAAGGTCACGTCCAACAGTATTGTTATATTGGTGTTTTTCAAAGTAAGCTTTAAGCCCTTTGGCAAAGGCTTCATCGCCTAACCAACGGCGGAGCATATGCATAAGACGGCTACCCTTGGCATAAACAATAGCACTATCAAAGAGGGTGTTAATCTCGTCTGGATGACTGACTTCCATGTGGACAGACTGTACGCCGTCTGTTGCGTCACGTTGAAGAGCATTAGGTACACCAGTTGTTTGGAAATCTTCAAAGATGTTCCAGCTTGGTTCAATAGCATTTACTGAAACATACTCCATCATGTTGGCGAAACTTTCGTTAAGCCATAAATCATCCCACCATTTCATGGTAACAAGGTTACCGAACCATTGGTGAGCCAATTCGTGAGCAACAACAAGGGCAACTTGTTGACGGCTTGCAGCTGAGCTATTTTCATCTACAAGGAGGTAAACTTCACGATAGGTAACAAGACCCCAGTTTTCCATGGCACCCGCTGAAAAGTCAGGAAGAGCAAGGTGGTATGATAATGGAATAGGATACTTGACTTGGAAGTAGTCTTCATAGAATTCGATGACACGAACGGCAATATCAAGAGCGAAGTCGACGCTATTTTCTGCTTGTGCAACTGTAGCGAAGACACCAACTTCAGTGCCGTTTTTTGTTTTAGCTGTTTTACCATGAAGAGCACCGAAACCAAAGGCGAGAAGGTATGTAGACATGCGAGGTGTTGTCTCGAATGTCCAAACTCCAGTTTCTTCACGCAAATGGCTATTGATTTCTGGCATGTTTGACAAGGCAGTATCGCCCTCTTCAGCGTCAAATTTCAATGAAAGATCAAAAGTTGCTTTTGCTTCTGGTTCATCAACACAAGGAAAAGCTTCACGGGCGAAATGAGATTCAAACTGTGTTGAAATAATTTCCTTCTTTTCACCATTGTAAGTGTAATATGATGGATAAATACCAGTCATATTATCTGTGATGCGGCCAGAAAATTCTATGAAAATTGTTAGAACCCCAGTTTCTGGAAGTTCAATATGAAAAGCCTCATTGGCATCATCCATTTGGAAGTTCAAGGATTCATTATCCAAGAGAACTGAATTAATGGTAAGGTCTTTTTGGTGAAGAGAGATGTGATTATCAATGGCTTCACCAGTAATGGCAACATTCCCTGTAAAGGTCTTTTCAGAACGATTAATGTCCAAGAAAAGATTGTAATTTTCAGGGATGAAACTTTCGATAAAACGAGCAACAGATGCTGTCATATGTAAATACTCCTAATCTAACTTTTCGTATCGAAACAGACTGATATTTGTTTCGATATCAGGTACTTTAACAAAAGAAATGAGCCTGAATTATTCAATACAGGCTCATTATAACATAGATTTTAAACTTTGCCTATAATTCAATGATTTTTCCAGACTTGAGGTAGACAACCCATTCACAAAGATTACGGGCATAATCACCAATACGTTCTAGGTACACGAGTACTTGGATATACTCTTTGGCAGCAAATGCTGCATCTGGATTTTCGCGGACACCTTCTACTGTCATAGCTTGGATATCACGGAAATAATTATCAATAATCTCGTCTGAAGCTGCGATTTCATAAGCACGTTCTTCGTCACCATTCAAGTAAACTTCGAGAGCTTCTTCGACCATGTGGCGGACGGCTTTTCCCATTTTCTTGATTTCAGTTTCAATATCTGTCATTCTGCTTTCACCCTTAATACGGATGGTTGCTTTAGCGATGGCCACCGCATGGTCACCCATACGTTCGACGTCACTAGATGCTTTTAATGCAGTGATTACAGTACGTAAATCACTTGATACAGGTTGCTGGAGCGCAATAAGTTCAAGTGATTTTTTCTCAAGTTTGGTTTCGTAGTTATTGACGATTTCGTCGTTTTCGATAACTTCCTTGGCTAATTCAAGGTCATGACTAATAAAGGCACGCAGAGATTTTTTGAGCTGTGCAGCAACTTCAGTACCCATGGCATAAAATTGGTTGTGAAGCTTTTCTAATTCTTCTTCAAAGGGTGTTCGTAACATCATAATTGTTAATGACTCCGTCCTTTCTTAACCTAACTTACCGGTAATGTAATCTTCGGTTTCTTTGTGTTGTGGATTAAGGAACATGTCTTTAGTTGATGAATACTCAATAAGTTCTCCATCGAGGAAAAAGGCTGTTCGTTGAGATATACGGCTTGCCTGTTGCATAGAACGTGTGACAAGTAACAATGTATATTGATCTTTAAGCTTATAGAGTGTTTCTTCAATCTTACCAGCGGAAATAGGGTCTAGGGCAGATGTTGGTTCGTCAAGAAGAATCACCTTTGGTGAGGTGGCAAGTACCCGTGCAACACAAACTCGTTGTTGTTGCCCACCTGAAAGACCAAGTGCAGAGTCATGAAGTCGGTCCTTAACCTCCTCCCAGATTGAAGCTCCTTTTAGAGATTCTTCTACTGCTTTGTCAAGAACTGCCTTATCTTTGATACCATTGATACGAAGGCCATAGACTACGTTCTCATATATAGACATAGGGAAGGGATTGGGTTGTTGGAAGACCATACCAATTTCCTTACGGAGTTCAACAGTATCTGTTCGAGGACTGTAGACATTGTGGCCATTGTAGGAAACTGCACCAGTAACTGTGCATTCAGGGTTTAAGTCCCCCATTCTGTTGATAGAACGAAGCAAGGTTGATTTTCCTGATCCAGATGGCCCGATAAGGGCTGTGATTTCATTTGGATAGAAATCCATAGTCACATTATTAATGGCTTTTTTCTTATTGAAATACACCGATAAATCATTGATTGAAATGATTGGTTCAGTCATAAGTACTCCTTTCTATCCAAAGCGTCCTGATACATAGTCACTGGTTGACTGTAGAGCAGCATCTTGGAAGATTTTCTTGGTTTCATCATATTCGATAAGATCACCAAGGTAGAAAAATGCTGTATAATCACTGGCACGCGCCGCTTGTTGCATATTGTGTGTGACGATAATAATGGAATAATTTTCTTTCAGCTCAAACATGGTTTCTTCTAGCTGCATAGTAGCTACAGGATCTAATGAAGCTGCTGGCTCATCCATAAGAAGAATCTGTGGTTTAACGGCGATAGCCCTTGCGATACAAAGACGTTGTTGCTGACCACCAGAGAGTGTAAAAGCTGACTTATGAAGGTCATCTTTTACTTGTTCCCAAAGTCCCGCTTGCTTAAGTGATGTTTCAACAATCTCATCCAAAGTTTGCTTATCTTTCACACCATTACATTCATGGGCAAAGGTGATGTTTTTATAGATAGACTTGGCAAATGGGTTTGGACGTTGAAAGACCATCCCAATGTGTTTGCGCATTTCATAAACATTGATATTACTTGCATTGACATCAACTCCTTCATAAAGGATTTGTCCAGTAACCTTGGCAACATCAATAGTATCATTCATGCGGTTTAGGCTACGAAGAAAGGTTGATTTCCCACATCCTGAGGGACCGATGAGTGCAGTGATTTTATTTTTTTCGAATTGCATATCAATACCATTGATGGCTTCTTTTTGACCATAGTAGACATGCAAATCCTTGGTTTCAAGAGCGAGCTTCTTCTCTGGGAAGGTGATAATATGACGCTCGTCCCAATTGTATTTTGTCATGAAATCTCCTTTAAGCGGATGTTAATTTCTTATGGAGGTAAGCTCCTAAACGACGTGCACCAAAGTTGAAAATCAAGATGAAAATCATAAGCACTGCTGCTGAACCAGCAGACACTGCAGTGGCGTCAGGTGTCGTACCTTCTGAGTTGACCTTCCAGATGTGAACAGCAAGTGTCTCAGCTTGACGGAAAATTGATATTGGACTAGATATGCTAAGCGGATTCCAGTTGCTCCAGTTAAGCGCTGGTGCAGATTGTCCTGCTGTGTAAATAAGTGCTGCTGCTTCCCCAAAAATACGTCCAGAGGAAAGTACTATTCCAGTCACAATACCAGGCAAAGCTTCAGGAATGACAACGTGACATATAGTTTCCCATCTAGACAAGCCTAAGGCAAGTCCAGCTTCGCGTTGAGTGTGGTGAACTGTGCGTAAACTATCTTCAACGGTACGAGTCATTTGAGGCAAGTTAAAGACAGTCAATGCCAAGGCACCTGAAAGGATTGAAAATCCGTACTGGAATTGTACAACAAAAATTAAATAACCAAAGAGTCCGACCACCACTGAAGGCAGTGATGAAAGGATTTCAATACAGGTACGGACAAAGTTGCTGAGCCGGCCTTTTTTGGCATATTCTGATAGGAAGATACCAGCTCCCATTGAAAGAGGAACAGAAATAATTAAAGTAATAACCAACAAAAATAATGAATTGTATAGTTGAACTCCAATTCCTCCGCCAGCTTTGTGAGATGATGACATACTAGTCAGGAATGACCAACTGATGTGTGGAATCCCGCGAACCAAGATATAGAGAATCAAGGCTGCTAGGATTGTTACAATAATGCCAGCAATCACATAGAGCGTGCTGATAGCAATTTTATCGACTTTTTTAGCGTTCATAATTTCTCTTTCTCTCACGAGTGATAAATTTCACCAACATATTGAAACCAAGACTCATCAATAAGAGCACTAAGGCAAGTGACCAAAGGACATTATTTGAAACAGTTCCCATGACTGTATTTCCGATTCCCATAGTCAATACAGAGGTCAACGTTGCTGCTGGTGTCGTTAAAGACGTAGGAATAACTGCGGAATTTCCAACAACCATCTGAACGGCAAGAGCCTCACCAAAGGCACGGGCCATACCAAAGATAACAGCAGTGAAAATACCCGGTTTAGCCGCATTAAGTGTCACACGCCAAATTGTTTGCCAGCGAGTAGCTCCCATGGCAAGACTAGCTTCACGATAATGACGTGGCACTGCACGAAGTGCATCTGTTGTCATAAAGGTTACGGTTGGTAGAATCATGACGAATAAGACAAAGGTACCTGAAAGGATACCAAAACCTGTTCCACCAAAAATGAAGCGAACAAATGGAACCACGACTTGCAGACCAATGAATCCGTAAACAACAGATGGAATTCCTACTAAGAGTTCAATAGCGGGTTGTAGGAATTTAGCTCCCTTAGGAGAAATCTCAGTCATAAAGATAGCTGCACCAATGGCAAATGGCGTTGCAATCAAGGCTGAAAGTAAGGTAACCAAAAATGACCCTATAATCATTGGCAGAGCCCCGAATTTGCCTTCAGACGGTGACCAATCGCCACTAAAGAGAAACTCAACTAAGCTGACTTTATTAACAAAGAAAGTCGCCAAGCCTTTTTGAGCAACGAAAAGTAAAATCAATGCTACGATGAAAACAATCAAGGCCAAGCAAAGGAAAGTGATTGTTTTACCAAATTTCTCAAGGCGTGAATTTTTAGAGGGTGAAGTTAATTGTTTCATCAATTTTTCATTTTTCATGATTACTCCTCACTCTTCTTTGTAACCTTGCCGTCAGCATCCTTAGTAACTTTCATAGTATGAATTGGAATGTATCCCATTTTTTTAACGATATTTTCTTGAACCTCGTCACTAATCATGTAGTCTAAGAATTGTTTGGTGTAGCTATTAGGTTTCCCTTTAGTATACATATGCTCGTAGGACCAAATAGGCCAATCGTTAGTCGCAACATTTTTCGCATTAGGTTCAAATCCATTTAGTTTCAATGTTTTAACTGAATCATCAAGGTAAGCAAATGATAGGTATGAAATAGCACCTGGTGTCTGAGCGACAATTGACTTAACCATTCCGTTAGAATCTTGCTCCTGGGTACGGATTGGTGATTTGCCATCCATAATCACAGCATCGAAAGTTACGCGTGTTCCTGAGCTAGCTGCTCGGTTAACGATAGTAATTTCCAAATCCTGTCCACCAAGCTGTTTCCAGTTTGTGATTTTTCCAGTGAAGATTTTACGAAGTTGTTCTGTTGTCAAATTATCAACGGATACTTTCTGATTAGTGATAACTGCAATACCTGCAACTGCAACTTGAAAGTCTACGAGCTTACTGGCATCGATTCCAGATTTTTCCTCAGCGAAAAGATCACTATTCCCAATTTCAACAGCACCTGATTGCACTTGGGAAAGTCCAGTACCAGAACCGCCCCCTTGGACGTTAACCACAATTTCAGGATTCTTTTCAGCAAAACCATATGATGCTGCTTCTACTAAGGGTTGAAGAGCCGTAGAACCAACTGCTGTAATGGACTGACCACGGTCAATCCAAGAGGCACAACCAGTTAAGACTAGCATGGCCATTGCCAGTGATAAAATCACTGCAAGGCCTTTTGTTTTTTTCATTTCTATCCTCCGATATGTTGTCACAAAATTTAACCAATGCCTTCAATATATACTGTTAAAAGACATTAAATTAATTATACCAAGTCTAGGTTAATTATGTCATGTTACAGTTTGATTACAGGCTTCAAATATGGAATCTTAAACCCTTAGGATAGTAGTTTTTTAAAGTATTTCCAATAACCTTAGCAAAGCCAAATCCATTACCATCTACCAAAAGTTGATACCAACCGTTTTCTAACGTTTGGTCAAGTGTAACCACATTACCAGAGGCATACTGTGCAAATTGTTCTTGAGTTAACTCTATACTTGAGACTACTTCATCCGATGTTAAAGCAATTCCAAGTGCAAAACTTGGCTCAAAACGTTTTTTCTTGAAGATGCCAAGATGCAAGCCATTGCGTGCGATTTTAACTTTGGAAAGATCTGGTAGTCCCCTAGGAAGTAGATAGAGGTTGTCGCCAAAGACTTGTAGTAAACCGTCTAGAGGTAGCTTGAGGTGTTTTTTAACAAAATCATCCCAGAGCTGTTTTTGCTCCTTATTGAGGTTTGTTTTCCCCTCTTTGATGCATGACTGCTCAGGCATGCGCTTATCCTGGAATTTTGCCACAAACTGACCTTCCCCCTTGAAATGGTGTGGATACATTCGAGTTGTTTCTGGAAAATCAATCCCATCGCTCATCCCGTTCAATTTAGGGATTGCCACCAATTCAAGGTCAGGGTAATTCTCTAAAATCCAAGCAACAACACCTTCATTTTCCTCAGGAGACCAGGTACATGTTGAGTAAACTAATTGTCCTCCTGGGGCTAACATCTTCAAACCATCTGCTAGGATGTCCTTCTGCAATTGTGCCAGTTCACTAGGATAGTCCTTGTGCCAATACTGGATTGCATCAGGGTCCTTGCGAAACATTCCTTCTCCAGAACATGGTCCATCAAAGACAATCATATCAAAATAATTTTTAAAAACTTTGGCTAGTTTATCAGCTGACGTATTAGTCACAACAACATTTTTAGCACCAAATCGCTCAATATTCTCAACTAGAACCTTGCTACGTTTGAAATTGATTTCGTTGCTGACGAGTAAACCTGTGTTATCCAGATAGCTTAGGAGATGCGTGGATTTTCCGCCTGGTGCTGCGGCTAAGTCTAGAACACGGCTTCCTTTTGATGGAGCTGCCACTTGAGCAACCATTTGAGCAGCTGGTTCTTGAGAATAAACTAAACCAGTCGCGTGGTCAGAAGATTTTCCTGAAATTTTACCGTAATGGCCCCAAGGTGTTCCAGGAATAGGATCAGGATAGTCCTTCTGCTGCTTTTTAAGAGGGTTAATGCGGTAGGCAGACACAGCTTCTTGATCAAAAGATGTAAAGAATTCCTCCGCTTCAGCACCAAGTAAGTCTTTATATTTTTCTATAAAATCTGATGGAAATTTCATAGTTTCCTTTCTATCAAAAAAACTGGACCACTCAAGAGAACTTGCTATTCTGATTTGTCCAGAATAGTATATATTTTTAAAGTTAATTTTCTGAGTTAAGAATATCTCTGATTTCTTCAAGTCTATCTTTAGGAACAAGCATCACAGCTTGGCGACTAGAATAATCAAGTAGCTCTCCAGTAATGGTTTCAAGTTGGTAGCCCAATTTTTTTCCCATAATACTTGCTGCAGCATAATCCCATGGGTAAATAACTGAAAAGTAAGCTAAAATTTGACCAGAAAGGACCTTGGACATACTTAGACCAGCACCACCATACACTCGAACACCCAAAGTTTTGTCAATGAATCCTTTTATACCATGGTAATTTTTAGCGTACATAGCAGCATTACTACCTACTAGACAACGATCCAGAGGACGTCTCTTATATGGTGAAAGCAATTTATCGTTGCAGTATACGTCAAACTGACCCCCACCATAGAAAAGCTGATCAGCCATAACGTTGTATATTAGGCCAAATTTTCCCTGTCCCTTTTCGTAATAGGCAATCATGACACAGAAATTATCCTGTTGGACGATAAAATTGACTGTCCCATCAATAGGATCCAAGACCCAGACGTTTCCATCTTTGATATTATGAACCATGTTATTTTCTTCAGCCAAAATATTGTCTGTTGGGAAAGCTGATTTAATGCGTGCTACTAGTAAATCTTGCGTTTGTTTATCAATATTAGTTACTAAATCATCAAAAGCAGACTTTTCCTCTACCGTGATTGTTTTACTCAAACTTTTTTTAATAAACGCCCCAGCTTCCTTGATGATTTCTTTAGCAAAAACAAGTTTATTTTCCAAGTGTTACAAATCCTTTTTCTTTTGCTTTAGCAGCTCTGACAGCTTGGTAGATTGAAAAACCGCTTGCTTCTTGGAAGGCCTTGTCTAGTTGCTTTTCAGGTGCTTTTCCTGGAACAACTGTTTTAAACGCCTTATAAGCCTCCAAGAGCTGATCACGGTCAACCTTACTCTCATATGCTTTTTCTACCTGACTCAAAAAATGAAGCACTGTGGTAATTTCCTCAGTGCTCCATGATGGATCGAGTGGGTAGGAATAATTTCCTTTAGTCATTATTACCCTTAATTTCAGCACTAATAGTCGCTTGACGCAATTCTTGCTTTCTATAGTCACGAGGCAAAAAGGCACGAATCTCATCTTCGTTAAAACCGATTTGCATATGTTTGTTATCCATAATGATTGGTCGACGAAGAAGATTTGGATATTCAGAAATCAATTGAATGAGCTCCTCAATTGTCAAATTATCCACATCAATATTCAACTTCTGAAAGACTTTAGAACGAGTTGAAATGATATCTTCAGTACCATTTTCCGTATGAGACAAAATATTCATCAATTCATCGTGAGTTAATGGGCTCGTGATGATATTGCGTTCGTCAAAAGCAACTTCATGATTGATCAACCATGCTCGTGCCTTTCTACAGCTGGTGCAGCTAGGTGATAAAAATAAAGTTACCATGCAAACACCCCTTTCACATTAACTTTCCAAAAATATTATACATTATTTTCTTAGTTTTGGCTACGCTTTCTTAAAGTTTTCCGCAATTTTTTTATCCGCTTTCAGTTGGTCACATAGCTCGTCTATATTATTGAATTTTATTATATCACGGATATAATCTAACCAGAAGACTTCGATTGTTTTTCCATATATATCACCTTCAAAATCAAAGATATTGGCTTCAAGACGTAACTCTGTACCACCAAAAGTGACGTTTTTTCCTAGACTAGTCATGGAACGATAGCGCTTACCATCAATTACGACATCCGCAACATAGACACCATCTGCTGGTAGAATAGTCCTATCGATAGGTGCTAGATTTGCTGTTGGGAAACCAATAGTCCGACCACGCGCATCACCATGTACCACGATCCCTCGCGTAGAGAATTCATGTCCTAAGAGATTATTGGCCTCTTTCACATTGCCTTCTCGGATTAATTGACGAACACGCGTTGATGAAATCTTTTCGCCACCACTTTGCTGTTCCTCAATGACATGAACAGTACCAGAAAAATTACGGTCTAAATAGTCCGTATCAGTGCGATGGTGTCCGAATTTATAGTCGAACCCAACTACAATCTCTTGAGCTTTTAGACGGTTAATATAACGTGTAATGAAGTCGTCAGAACTTGTTCGAGCAAAATCACTATTAAAATCTGTTAAGTAAAGTTGATCTGTGCCATAGGCTTTAAAAAGATCACAACGTCTCTGAGGTGCTGTGATATGCAGAAGGAGATCATCCGTATAGCGTTGGAAAGTCAGTTGAGGGCTCTCGTTAAAGGTAAGGACAGCTACTTCAAGCTGTTTTTCATCAGCAATCTGGCGTGCCTTATCAAAAAGGACCTTGTGACCACGATGAAGAGCATCGAAATACCCTAAGACCAAGACGGTTTCCTTATCCTGATGGATATCTTTATAATCGTTTATCGGCGTTACTTTCATTGACTTAATACTTTTCTAGGTTTATAGACTTGACCTCGCTTTTCCATAATAGCTAGAACTTTGTCGCCCAAAAAGGCAGCAACCAAAGGCTCTTGGCTATTAATTGAAATAAAGCGACCAAATGAGATTTCTTTGGCATCATCTTCAGTGACTTGTACGGCTGGCAGGTCCTGAACGCCAAATTCAATAGGGAGTAGGAAGGACTGGTCTCCTGCTTCTACCATTTCAGAAATTTGTGACAGAGTTAGGGATGAATCTAATGTTAAACCTGCAGAAGCTGTTCGACGCAGAGCAGACATATGACTAGCAAAGCCTAGTTTTACACCCAAATCAACAGATAAGGTGCGGACATAAGTTCCTTTACTACAAGCAACACGGAAGGTGAATCTTGCAGTACCGTTTTCTAGCTCAATAGGTGAGGTTCGGACAAACTCGGTAATTTTCACCTGACGTTGAGGACGTTCAACTTCTTCTCCAGCTCGGGCGTACTCATAAAGTTTCTTTCCGTTGATCTTAACCGCTGAATACATAGGAGGAATTTGTGTGATTTCTCCCTCAAAACTAGCCATCGCCTGATCGACAGTTGCTCCATCTAGCTCTGTTATTGGAGTTGTTTGGACGACTTCTCCACTAGCATCTTCGGTAGTTGTCGAAAATCCAATAGTGATTTCGCCTTCATAGACTTTACCCGCTTCAGTCATGTATTCAATAACACGAGTAGCTTTTCCAACTGCTATAGGTAGAACACCAGTAACATCTGGATCAAGAGTTCCGCCGTGCCCAATTTTTTTCTCATGTAATATTTTGCGTAGTTTAAAAACAGCATCATGACTGGTCATTCCAGCCTCTTTTTTTAGATTAATAATTCCTGAAATCATACTTTTAATTATATCAAAAGCAATCCTAAAGAGCTAGGTAGAAACATAAAGAGGCAGAGAACAACATCTCTAACCTCCTAACTTTTATAATGAGAAGAAATCACAGGACTACTTGTTCATTTTAATCGATATCTCTATTTAGATCACTTTCCAATTCAAAGAAAGGCTAAATATCTTGCACATACTCTAAGACACCTTGAAAATCCCCCTGGTCATCCCTGACAGCAGCATAAGTTACATAGACGAATTTTCCTAAACGTTCAGACTTGAACCACATTGGAACTTGGTCACGTTCCCCACTTCTGAGTAAGTTAAAGGTTTTCTTGACCTTATCAAGTACTTTGGGTGGATGACGAAGTTCAACATTTCGTCCAATTTGGCTAGGTGTTCGTTTAAAGACCATCTCATCCGCCGGGACATTATCATTGTAGTATTGGAAAACATCATCTTTATTAACAAAAGTGATTTCCAAAGGGAGATGATTAAGAATGAGATTAGCCTGTTCAACAGAAAGGTAACCATTACCAAATGGCTGAGTGGTTTCTCTGTTTGCGACAGATTTATTTTTTGGTTTTGGCGTGAAGGTGATAGTGAATTGACCCTCAGGAGTGTCGATGATTCGAGTATTTTCGGTATTTTCCTCAGTCCTTGTCCTAGACTGTTTTTTTTATAATTGCATAGCCGTAGGCATCGCTTTCCTCGGCAATTGAAAGCTAATCATCCTGTGTGAAGGTTTCAAGCAGAATCATAAGTAAGATAGCCTCTTCTTTTAAGATCATAGCTTCAAATTCTTCCGAAAATGTTTCGAATGCTTTTGAGAATTCTTCAATATCAGCATCAGAGTTCGAAAGTTCTTGGAGTTTAGACCCTGCATCTCAAAAGAGTTTTCGGATATCGTCATCTACTCTCCACATAACCTTTGGAGGTGAATCGTGACCATAACGCTCCATAATGGGAAAGAAAAGCTTTTCTTTACGCGTATAATGATTATGGAATTGCCCAAGTAAAGTCATCTGATGCTTAAGACCGTTTAATAAATCAGATTTAAAGGGCTCATTTTCAGGTTTACTGATGTTTTCTATGATACGACGGATACGAAGTATAGCTGAACGTAGGGCTAGATTTTCTTGCTTGAAAACATAGACAGGATGACCTTCTTGATCAGCATCTGCTACTTCGACATCTGCAATTGCTCCCTTGAATAAGTTGGCATGGACATTACAGAGACTCATTACATCTTCAAAGGTAACCCCATCTTCAGATGCCATCAATTCATGCTCCATCATAGATATTTCAAGTGCAGATACTCCCTTGAAGTGTTGATTGAAAAGCTCTTGAACACTTTCGGGACTAGCTCCATGATGTAAATCAAGGAGAATTTCTTTAAGTATTTGAATACGATTGTTTTCCATATTAGTCTCCGATGACCTCATAACCATTGAACAGTAAGGTTCACTTAATTTTAGATAAGGGAATATTTGATAACTTAGAGCCAGCTTTTAAACTTGTTACCTTACCGACAGTATTTAGCATAGCTGGGTTGGACAAGGGCTTGAAACCAAGATTAATCAGTAATTCCTTGACCTCTGGATGCTCTTTTATGATTGTTGCAACAGGTTGTGATAAATCTATAGTGAATGAAAAAAAAGACCAACAAATCTTAGTTTGTTGGCTTTGTTAATTCCCAAATAGGGCTTCTGTAACGTTTTGCTGGATATTTTCCCACTCCTGCTCTGCACGAACCATCTTACGGTGGTAATCGGCACGCCCACGTAAGTAGGCAGCAATTTGATAATCTTGCTTAACAATCGGTATCTCAGGAATTTTAATATCCAAGAGGTCAGCTGTCGACAAATTTAGGACAGCCTTACCCTTATCAGCATAGTCTAAATAGGCACGCCCAATCTCAGTTTCAAGAAAGAATTTGATGTAGAAACCACGAAGTTTCTCTTTGGGACGAAGCACTGTTATGTTTGATGAAGCGACTACTTCACGCTTACCTTGATCTTCGAAAACAGCAACTTTCTGAACCGTTCCCTTAGAAGCAATAAGGACATCACCATCTTCTAAAAGAAAGCGTAATAATTTTCGGCGTTCTTCAGAAAACGTCTTTAGGTTATCGTAGGCAATGCCGTTGCTTGTCATATCCGATAGGTTAATAACTGCAAACTCTCCTGGTTCTGCCTTAGCAGGAACGGCTTTTCCTTTAAATTGATCGACAACATCTCCTAAACGAACGAGTTTATCTGTATTAGCTTCGTAATCGATAATAAGTTGAGGTCTTTCTTTTTCAGACATTGGATCTCCTTTTTATATTCTAGTATCCGTAATTAGTATTTCTATACAATAATAGCAAGAAGCTAATACTTTTGCAAGTGAAAACTGTAATAAAGGCAAAAAAAGAGACCTAAGTCTCTTAATTATAAACTTTTAACAGCTGCCACTGCTGCTTCATAGTTTGGATCTGAATTGATATTGTCCAAATACTCAACATAGGTAATCTTGTTGTCAGCATCTGTAACTAAAACTGCACGAGCTAACAAGTGCCATTCTTCGATAAGGACACCATATTCTTTTCCGAAACTATTGTCATAGTAGTCAGAAAGCATGATAGCATTTTCAAGACCTTCAGCACCACACCAACGAGCTTGTGCAAATGGTAGGTCCACTGAAATAGTAATTACCACTATATCATCTAGTTCTGACAATTCCTTGTTAAAGGTACGTGTTTGAGTTGAACAGATACCTGTATCAATGGATGGAAGGATAGAGATAACTTTTTTCTTACCGTCGAATTCTGAAAGTGTTTTTTGACTCAAATCTGTGGCTGTCAAGTTAAAGTCACGCAAGATATCTCCAACTTGAAGTTGCTTGTCTTCAGCTACTGTAACTGGTTTTCCAATAAATGTTGGCATGTTAGTCCTCCAATACTTTTTTAACTATTGTACTGTAAATATAGGGACAAGCCTAATCATTTGTTTAGAATTTTTCAAACAGTAGTCTAATTTTTTCAGCAATAACTGCATTAATTGCAGGAATAACCTCATCCGCAAAGTTATTTAGGTAGGGATAATCACCAATTTGCACTCCATATATAGCATTTTTGAAAAGAGAAATATCATTTTGATCATTTCCAAAAGCTACAAAGTCTTTACCAAAGTGGTTTAAAACAGTACTAGCCTTGGTCACACCTTTAGGATTAATGTAAAGACACCTTTCGATATCATGATAACTAAGGTCTAAACATTCCAGTTTGTTTAGATTAAAGATAAGGTCTTCACGTATATCTTCATGCTCTACAAGTGGAATAACAACTTTGATGGGCTCATTAAGTTCATGAATAGGCAAAATCCTTGCTTTGTTTAATGGATCAACATTTGAAAGAAAAGGGATTTACTCAGAATTTTGAATAGCATAATTAAAGGTATCATCAATAAAATAAGGGAGATTATAAATATCACAGTAGCTAACAATCGTTCTTAGAGCAGAAGAAGGTATTCTGTATTGTGATACTAAGCGTTCATCTTGAAAAACTTCACCACCGTTTAAGCTAACTACTGTCAGCTTTCTCAATTCTCCTTCTAAAATACTAAGACAGTCTCTGTAAGAGCATGCTGTTATAAAAATAATTTCATGCCCGTATTTTGGTGCAGTTAAAAGAACCTTTTGTAGGTCTTTTGACATGGTCATACCATCAAAACATAGGGTTCCATCCAAATCAAAAACAAATTTCATAGGGATAGTATAACAAAAAACCAACTAAAGAGCTGGCTAAATCATTTTGTATTGAAATACTTAGATTTTATCAAGAGCTAGTTTTAAATCTTCAATCAAATCATCTGCGTTTTCCAAACCAACTGAGATACGAATTTGATTTGGAGTGACACCACAAGCTAGTAAATCAGCTTCTGCCAATTGTTGGTGAGTTGTTGTTGCAGGATGCACCACCAAAGATTTTGCATCAGCAACGTTAGCTAAATCTGAGAAGATTTCAAGATTATCTATAATGGTACGTGCTTCGTCTTGTCCACCTTTAACATGGAAAGTGAAAATAGAACCTGGTCCTTTAGAGAAGTATTTTTGTGCCAAATCATAGTAAGGACTTGATGGTAATCCAGGATAGTTAACTTTTTCAACTTTTGGATGATTTTCCAAAAAGTCTACGATTTTTTTAGTATTTTCGACGTGGCGTTCGACACGAAGTGAAAGTGTTTCAAGTCCTTGCAAGAGCAAGAAAGCATTGAAAGGTGCCAAGGCAGCCCCTGTGTCACGCAAAAGTTGTGTACGAAGGGCAGTTACAAATGCTGCTGGACCAACATCACGCGTATAGCTGATATTGTGGTAAGATGGGTCCTCGTCAACCAACTGTGGGAATTTGCCTGAAGCTTCCCAGTCAAATTTACCAGAATCGACGATAAGACCTCCAATAGTTGTTCCATGTCCACCGATAAACTTAGTTGCAGAATGAACCACGATATCTACACCATGGGAGATAACATTGATGAGATATGGAGTTCCAAAAGTATTGTCAGCAACCAACGGAATCTTATGACTGTGAGCAATCTCAGCAATTTTTTCAAAATCAGGAATATTAATAAGCGGATTTCCCAAAGACTCAATCAAGACAAGCTTGGTATTATCTTTGATAGCAGCTTCAATTTCTTCAGGATTGTCAACATCTACAAAAGTTGTTGTGATACCATAGCGTGGAAGAGTTTCTTTTAAGAGATTGAATGTCCCACCATAGAGGGTTGTTGCGGCAACAACATGATCGCCAGCATGTGCCAAACCAAGGATAGCATAGGTGATTGCAGCCATACCTGATGCCGTAGCCAGGGCCCCAACACCACCTTCGAGGGCTGCAATACGTTCTTCAAGTACTGCTACTGTTGGATTAGTAATACGTGTGTAGATATTACCAGGCTTTCTAAGGGCAAAGAGATCTTCACCTTCTTGAGCGTCGTCAAAAACATATGAAGTGGTTTGGTAAATTGGAACAGCACGTGATTTTGTTTCCTTGTCAGGTGTTTGTCCAGCGTGTAATTGTAAGGTTTCAAATGAAAATTCTCGTGACATATGAGTGTCCTCCAAAACAAAAGTTGCCTTCATTCTACACCTAGAAAAGCTAGCTGTCTAATAGAAATTTTTTATCAATGTGATAGGGAGGGCTTATAAAAAGGACCTTTCGGTCCCTTTCTATTTCTTCACAATAGGTGCTACGCTTGCCAAGACTTTTTTAAGTCCAACTTCTGGAAATTTTATCTTAAGTTCCTGTGTCTTGCCACTTCCAGTTACTTCTAGGACGGTACCATCTCCCCATTTCTTGTGGTGAGCGATATCTCCGATTTCCCAATCTGTAGCTGAGTTTCCAGAGTCTGAAGCCTTACTAAAAGGTAGTCCCCCAGTAGCTTTTGAAAATGGCTGAGCGCCACCAGTATGTTTTTGCGGCTGTGCATTTGCTTTTCTGGTCTGAAGCGCTTGTTGTAAACTCATGCCCTGACCAAATTGTATCGGCTCTTCCTTTGTAAAACGAACACCAAATGATGAATTGGCTGGACGTGCTAGACCTTGATATTGTAATAAATCATCTGAAATTTCACGTAAGAAACGGCTAGGACGATTATAGCCAGTCTTACCAAAAAGCGTACGCGTATTAGCGTTGGTAAGGAAAAGAATCTCTTCCGCACGAGTGATACCTACGTAAGCCAAACGACGCTCTTCTTCGAGTTCATCTGGCTCTTCTGAAGCACGTGACAAAGGGAAGACTCCTTCTTCCATACCAATTAGGAAGACAACTGGGAATTCAAGCCCTTTGGCGGCGTGGAGGGTCATTAAGGTTACTTCTGCTGCCTCAGCCTCACCATCGTCCGTGTCAGCAATCAAAGCCAAATCATTCAAGAAACGGCCTAAACGGTCAATGCCTGTCTCATCTTCAGTTCCATCTGTATTAGTCTCGTCGAAATTCTTTGTTACAGACATGAACTCTTCGATATTTTCAATGCGTGATTGGCTTTCAAGCGTTTGTTGCATGGACAGAGCATCCAGATAACCAGACTTGTCTAAAATAGCTTCTACAGTATCGGTAATGCTTAGCCCATCCAACTGATCACGTAGGTTCAGAATCATGTTAGCGAAATCGTAAACACCTTGAGCTGCTTTCCCTTTAATGGGAGACAACATGATATTAGCTGAAGCATCTAGGAGACTCATGTTTTGCTCATAGGCAAAGTTCCGAAGCTTTTCAAGTGTGCCAGGCCCAACTCCACGTTTAGGTTCATTGACGACACGTTCAAAACTAATGTTATCCGAAGTGTTGGCAATCAAGTTCAAATAAGAAATAACATCACGAATCTCTTTACGGCTGTAGAATTTTGTCCCACCAACCATTGTATATGGAATATTAGACTTGAGCAAGGCTTCCTCAATGGTACGAGACTGAGCATTGGTACGGTAAAGAACAGCGAAGTCTTTGAAATTCTTGACTTTTTCACGGACGATATTATCGATTGTTGAAGCTACGAATACAGCTTCATCACGCTCGTCGTTAGCACGGTAATAAACAATCTGTTCACCTTCATCATTTTGAGTCCAAAGTTTCTTAGGACGGCGGTTGCGGTTGTTCTTGATGACATCGTTAGCCGCTTGAAGAATTTTCTTGGTTGAACGGTAGTTTTCTTCCAGAAGGACAACCTTAGCTTCAGGATAATCCTTCTCAAAATCAAGAATGTTCTGCATATCAGCTCCACGCCATCCATAGATTGATTGGTCAGCATCACCCACGACACAGATATTCTTAAAGCGTGAAGCTAGGAGTTTTACCAATTGGTATTGAGCATGGTTGGTATCTTGATACTCATCTACGTGAATGTACTGATAACGTTGCTGATAATAAGCGAGGACATCGGGATTTTTGTCAAAGAGACGAAGAGTCATCATAATCAAATCGTCGAAATCCATGGCCTCACTACGACGAAGTTCTTCTTGATAGGCCTTGTAACATTTGGCTACGATTTGCGTATACATGTCACCAGCTTGATGCTCATAAGCTATCTCATCTAAGAGGTCATTTTTGGCGTTAGAAATGGTCCCTAAAATGGCACGTTCATTCCACTTTTTAGGATCTAAATTCAGATTCTTGAGAATACGTTTCATCAAAGTACGTTGTTCTCCTGGATCTACAATAGTAAAGTTTCTGTTGTAGCCAATATGATCCGCTTCACGACGAAGGATTCGTACACACATGCTATGGAAGGTCGCAATCAAGGTTTCTGAAGTTGCGGGATTTAAAGCCACTGCACGTTCACGCATTTCACGGGCAGCCTTATTGGTAAAGGTAATGGCCAAAATATTCCAAGGATTGATCATTTTTTCGTCGATAAGGTAGGCAATGCGATGGGTAAGGACACGAGTCTTACCTGATCCAGCACCAGCCATAATCAAAAGAGGGCCTTCAGTCGTTTGGACTGCTTCGGCTTGTTGATCATTCATACCAGTTAATAATGGGTTCATCATATTCTCCATTCTCAAAAATAAGCTCTACTATTTTATCATTTTTTAGATGAAAATGCAGAGTCTATTCGTAATAGAAAAAAATAATTGAGTGAAAAACTGTTTGTTTTTGCTAGGGTCTCAGCTTAATAAAAAGGATGACATTACGTGCTTTTTGAGAGATTGAAAACTATAGATAACGATAAATTGAAAGCTCAATATTCGGATTTTTTACGTATATAATAAAATTATATGTTGACAGCGTTCGGTTTTTTCGATATGATGGAACCGTAATAAAATAATAACCGAGTGATGTCATCAGGATGACTGGTGATTGACGGACTTCTGGAGAGATCTTGAAACGGCTTATGCTGTAGACAAGACACCGAAGGGGCAAGGGATAAGACCCGAAACTCTCAGGTAAAAGGACAGAAAGCATTGAAAGTTTTTAACTTTCAGTAATAGCTTTGTACTTTCAGAGGTCTGGTTAAGCCAAACCTCTTTTTGACGTCTCGGTCTAAGGAGATTTTAAACGCATGTTAGACTTTTTCACTTCCATTGATGACTTTGTATGGGGACCTCCCCTTCTTGTCCTTCTTGTAGGAACTGGTATCTACCTTACAATCCGTCTTGGACTTTTGCAAATCATTCGTCTGCCTAAAGCCTTTAAACTTATCTTTGCTGAAGATAAAGGAGAGGGTGATATTTCTAGTTTTGCAGCCCTTGCCACAGCACTTGCTGCAACTATTGGTACTGGTAATATTGTTGGTGTTGCGACAGCCATTAAGACTGGTGGGCCTGGTGCTCTTTTCTGGATGTGGATTGCTGCTTTCTTTGGTATGGCAACCAAATATGCTGAAGGTCTCTTAGCCATTAAATTCCGTACGCTTGATGACCAAGGAAATGTCTCTGGTGGACCAATGTATTACATCACACACGGTTTTAGTGGAAAATGGCAAATAATCGCTAAGCCTTTAGCCTACTTCTTCGCTTTTGCTGGCGTTCTTGTCGCATGGTTGGGTATTGGTACCTTCTCGCAAGTTAACTCAATCACATCATCTCTTCAAAACAGCTTTGGTTGGTCACCAAAAATTGTTAGTGTTATCTTAGCTCTTATTACTGCTGCTATCATTTTCGGTGGTATTCAATCTATTTCAAAAGTATCCGAAAAAGTTGTGCCATTTATGGCTGGTCTTTACATCATTGCCGCACTTATTGTCATTTTTGCTAATTTCAATCAGCTGCTCCCTGTGCTTGAGATGGTTTTCCAATCAGCATTTACTGGTAAAGCTGCTGTCGGAGGTTTTGCTGGAGCAACTGTCATGGCTGCTATGCGACTTGGTATTGCGCGTGGGGTATTTTCTAATGAATCAGGTCTTGGTTCTGCCCCTATTGCTGCTGCTGCTGCCAAGACTGAAGAGCCTGTTGAACAAGGTTTGATTTCTATGACAGGTACCTTCATCGATACTATTATCATTTGTACGCTTACTGGACTTGCTATTCTCGTAACTGGACAATGGTCTGGTAGCTTAGAAGGTGCACCAATGACACAAGCGGCCTTCTCTTCTATTTTTGGAACTTTTGGAGAACTTGCTCTAACACTTTCTTTAGTCTTGTTTGCCTTTACGACTATTCTAGGTTGGTCATATTATGGGGAACGTTGTTTCGAATTTATTTTCAAATCTACCAAATTCCTCTCATTTTATCGTCTTATCTTTGTAGTTATGGTCGCTCTTGGTGGCTACCTAACACTTGAGGTTGTTTGGAAAATTGCGGATATCGTAAATGGCTTGATGGCATTGCCTAACTTGATTGCCCTCCTAGTCCTTTCACCAATTATTCTCAAAGAGTCTAAATCATATTTTGAACGTCATAAATAAGGAAAAGAGCTCAGGCTCTTTTTTCTTGCCTTTAAAGGTAACCAATCCTTGCTACTACTGCTCATTTGAGTTACAATGAAATTAAATCATTTTAAAACTTGTAAAGAAAAAAATCCAAAGGAAAAACTATGTCAATTACCAAAGAATTCGATACTATCACTGCTATCTCAACTCCCTTAGGTGAAGGTGCTATCGGTATCGTCCGCTTGTCTGGGACCGATGCTATTGCTATTGCTAATAAGGTTTTCAAAGGTAAAAATCTTGAAACCGTTGATTCTCATACTATCAACTACGGCCATATTGTCGAAAATAATGAAATTATTGATGAAGTCATGGTCAGTGTTATGCGTGCACCAAAAACCTTTACACGTGAGGATGTCGTAGAAATCAATACACATGGTGGTGTCGCAGTTACCAATGAAATCCTTCAACTCCTGATTCGTTCTGGTGCTCGTATGGCCGAACCAGGGGAATTTACCAAACGTGCCTTCTTAAATGGACGGATAGATTTGACCCAGGCTGAAGCTGTCATGGATTTGATTCGTGCCAAAACTGATAAGGCTATGACTGTTGCTGTCTCTCAGTTAGATGGTTCGCTTAAAAATCTCATTAACAACACACGCCAAGAAATCCTTAATACTTTGGCACAAGTCGAAGTCAATATTGATTACCCAGAGTATGATGATGTTGAAGAAGTTACCACAAATCTAGTCCGTGAGAAAACTCAAGAGTTCCAGGCTCTCTTGGAAAATCTTCTTGCAACTGCCAAACGAGGAAAAATCCTACGAGAAGGTCTTTCGACGGCAATCATAGGCCGTCCTAATGTCGGAAAGTCTAGCCTTCTCAACAATCTCCTACGTGAGGAGAAAGCCATCGTCACTGATATTGAAGGGACTACCCGTGATGTTATTGAAGAATACGTTAATATCAAGGGTGTTCCTCTTAAGTTAATCGATACCGCTGGTATTCGTGACACAGATGATGTGGTCGAAAAAATTGGTGTTGAGCGTTCTAAAAAAGCTCTTGAAGAGGCTGATTTGGTCCTTCTTGTGCTTAATAGCTCTGAACCACTTACCGACCAAGACCGTACACTGCTTGACATCAGCCAAAATAGCAACCGAATCATTCTCTTAAATAAGACGGACCTTCCACAAGCTATCCAGACTGAAGAGCTTCCTGAGGACCTTATCCCAATTTCAGTCCTCAAAAATGAAAACATTGACAAAATCGAAGATCGTATCAACCAACTCTTCTTTGATAATGCTGGCTTAGTAGAAAAAGATGCTACTTATCTTTCAAATGCACGCCATATCTCACTCATTGAAAAGGCGCTTGAAAGTCTCGAAGCCGTTAATCAAGGTCTTGAATTAGGTATGCCTGTTGACCTATTACAAGTTGATATGACTCGCACATGGGAAATTCTTGGCGAAATTACTGGTGACGCCGCACCGGATGAGCTTATTACTCAACTCTTTAGTCAGTTCTGTCTCGGTAAATAGACATAACTTAATTTATGTAAAAAGATAGATTGCTATCTTTTTATTTTAAATTAAGTTATTACAGAAATATAATTATGTTAAAAATAATAAATTTATACCTTAAAATGATTTTGCCATGCTTTTCGAAAAAGAAAATGCTGTCATGGTACTATCCTATGATTTTGAAAGGTTAATGATGGGCCAACAAACTACTGATACTGATTTTAAACATTTTATAGATTTTGATGATAATCTTCTTTTTTAGACTAACTGAAACTAAAGTTGACAATGGACGACCTGACATTCTTTTTCATTGGCACCCAGAACTTGAAATCTAATACGTCTATGAAGGGACTGCTCGCTATCACATTGATTATGACTATTTTGATAGTCAGGCTGGAGATATCTTTCTAATTCGTCCTAATGGACTCAATTCTGTCCATCCTATTGCTAATCAGTCGCACCATACTAACACTCTTCATTTTCATTTAGATATGTTAGGACAATTTCTAGTGGATCCTCTTAGTCTCCGTTATCTTCAACCCTTACAAAATTCTAATTTTAAGTTCAAACAATGTTTAAAACCAACTGATGAGGGGTATTCTGAAATTAAGGGAACCCTATTTGCAATTTTTAAGATCATTAGACAAAAAGAGAGACACTACGGGATTTTGCTTAAGTCCAAATCGGAGGAACTCATCTACCTTTTCTACTACTATCGTTTGGTAGAGAGAAAGACTTCTGATGATCATTATCGTAAAAATGAAAAAATTCGGGAAATCATTGATCACATCAATAAGCATTATGTCGAGACGCTTACTATTGAACAATTGTCCGAGCTCATGGGGTACAGTAAGACGCATTTTATGACCATATTTAAACAACATACAGGTACCTCTTGCACTGAATTTATTATTATTCAGGATAGACTGAATGCTGCTTGTGAGGAACTCCGTAATAGCGTAAAACCAGTTTTAGAAATTTCTACGAGCGTTGGTTTTAACAACCTTTCAAACTTTAACCGCCAATTTAAGCATTATTATGCTCAAACACCGAGCCAGTACAGGAAGACACATAGCAACAAGAAAACAAATAAGAGTTAACCATTGGTTAACTCTTATTATTTATGCAGAGAAGCTATTTAGTTTTTCTCTTTACCTTTGTGTTTGCCACTAAGTCCAAACATCGTAAGCAACATGCCCAGTCCAAGAAGACCTGCATGTGAAGCTTTATCCCCTGTTGTTGGAAGTTCTTCGGTTTGGCTTGGAGTTTCAGTAACTTTTTCAGTTTCCTTAAGAGTTTCGTTTGAAGTTTAAACGAAGAAGACTTTACCGTTAGGTGTTGTTACTACTTTAGATACCACTGGTTTCGTTTTTTCTGAAACTTTAGAAGCTACAGTTGAGTCAACAGGATTTACTGGATTAACCGTTGTATCTTCTGCATTCTTTTTCTTGTTCAAAGCAGCAAAATTGGCACTTGAAATAGAAATTTTACGTGAATTAGGATTAATAACTGCGTATTTCGTAAGATCTGCATGCGTCAAGTAATCGGCAAAGACTGTATTGAGTGAAGGACCTTCTTCACGAAGACCACCAAGCATTGTGAAGCCATCACCACCAGCAAGCCAAGAAATCGTTTGTTACTAGATAATAAGTTTCAGTAGTGTTGAGTGGTTTATAGACACCAGTTTCTGGATCTAAGATGTCAATTGATAGGATACGTTTTTCAGTTGGAAGAGTTGTGTCATAATATACACGAGCTCCAGCGACTTGAAGGAAGCCACCTGAAGGTTCAAGAAGAGGTTGACCATTTTCGTCAAAAACATTTTTACCACTTTCATTAACTTGGAGAATTGATCCAAGTGATTTCACAAACATATCATAGATGTTTTGTCCAGTTACTTGAATTTGAGCAACAGAGTTACCAAATGGAAGAACGGCAATAATGTCACCTTTAGTAATCGGTTTGTCCTTAGCAATTGTTTCACGAAGACCACCACCGTTAGTTACTGCAAGATTTGATTTGTGTGTAAAGTCAGACTGACCATAATCCAAAAGTGCGTCAGCAACCGCATTACCGAGGTTTGTTTCACGAACACGAACGTCCATACGGTCACCGCTAAGTTTTACAGGACTATTGTCAATGGCAACTTTAGAAGATTCTGCCTTGTACTTAGCTTGAATGTCATCAATCATAGCTTTAACAGTAGGGTTAACTTGGTAATTTTTCTTAGCTTCGTCATGTGTAATCACTCCATGTGACAAAACACGGTCAGAATTATAGACAACACGGCCAACATTATTTAGGTGGCTACCTGTTTGATTGTAAATAACATTATCTCCGTAAGTTGCTGTATGAAGGGTATGTGAGTGCCCATCTAGAACAAGTACACATTTACCTTTAAGTGGTGCATAATTTGAAAGAGCTTTTGCCAAAGTTGATCCACGCCATTCTACTGGTGTCGTAGTATCAATACCCAAATGAGCAAGAACAATATAAGTTTTGTAATCTTTACCTTCGGCACGAGCGTTTGATTCTACTTGGTCGACCACAGCCTTAACTTCAGTAATAGGATCAGTGAAAGAGACACCAGGAAGGTTGCGTGGGTGTGTTTTAGTAGCTGTTTCAGGTGTCATAACACCAATAACTACTACTTCATCTCCATCAATACCAGGCGTTTTATCAACGATTGTCGATGGTTGGAAAAGACGAACACCGTTGACATAGACGTTAGATGTGATGATTGGGAAATTGATTTGTTTGCTCAAACGACGCAATTGATCAAGTCCAAAGTCAAACTCATGGTTACCGACTGTCATGGCATCAAAACCGACCGCATTCATAACAGCAGCCATATCCTCACCCTTGGAACTATTTGAAATTAGAAGACCTTGGAAAGAGTCCCCAGAATCAAAGACAAGGGTTGTTCCTTTAGACCGCGTGTCATTTGCGATACCTGATAAGAGTGCATCGCCAATGACTCCGTTATAGTCACCCTCTACCATACGACCGCGAACGTCGTTAGTATGAAGAACAGTTACAGTATCATTATTGTCACTTGCGCTAGCGTTTGTCACAACTGCTGGTGTTGCTGGGCTTGCAGCTGCAGTTGCTGTTTCATTGGCCGCAGCAACTGGTGCTACGCTAGTTTCAGCTGTTGAAGTTGGTTGAGCTAGCTAGAGGTGTTGCAGACTCGTTTGACGCAGTTGTTGCTGCAGTAGATGTCATATCGGTAGTTGCCTCTGTGGTTACTACTTCTGTACTTGGTGCTGTAATAACTGTACTAGTTTCTACTTCGTCAGCCTTAACAGCATTAGCCAAGATGGCTGTTGATACAAGTAGGGTCGATAGGGTCGTTGCAACGATTGTTTTCTTTTTCATCACTAAAAAAACTTTCAAAAGAATATCGTTAATATTATATCATAATTATATGTATGTAATCGGTTGAAATATTAAATAATTCTAAATATTGTGATAAACAGACCAAGATACTTTTCTCGGTCTGTTTTACTCTTAATATACCGTTAAACGTTTTTCGACTTGCCCTTGAAGAAGCTCTAAAATGAAACTAAGTACCCAGTAAATAAAGGCAATTAGAATATACATAGACATGTAGTCATACTCACGCCCACCAATAATTTTTGCGTTTTGGAAAAGGTTAGGCACTGTAATCATAGCAGCCAATGAGGAACTCTTAACCATATCAATAATGACATTGCAAGTGGTGCTACTGCAATACGTAGGGCTTGAGGTAAAATGATGTGACGAATAATTGGCTTTTGAGGAAGTCCTAGAGATTGAGCAGCCTCCCACTGTCCCTTATCTACAGCAGAAATGGATGAACGGAAAATCTCTGCCATATAGGCTGCACTTACGGTAGAAAAACCAATTATGGCATATAGAAGGGCGGGTATCTGGATGCCAACATAAGGCAGGCCAAAGTAAATAATGAAGAGCACGACCAACATAGGAACCCCACGCATAAATGAAATGTAGATACGGGCTGGATACTTTAACCAAGGCTTTTGTGACATCCGCATAACGGCAAGAAGAATAGCAAAAAAGTTTCCAATGATAAAGCTCAAAACTGAGATTCCTAAGGTATATATAAGGCAGACCTGATAGGACATAAGGAATGCTTTTTAGAATCAGTGAAAAATCAATAATCATAAGTCTAACTTTCTAAACTTTTCTTTTGCCATACTTTTGGACATCCCAACGGGTACCTCATTCCTTTAACTTAAATTCGTTCACCCTCTATTGTATAGATAAATCCACGGTCTGACCACTAATTCGCCCTATTTTACGATATCTTCACGTCAACCTATCGGTTAAGCACGGCTAATATGATATTATTTTGATACTAAATTGAGTAAATAATTTGTATTTTACACCATTTTAGCATAAAATAGAAAGATATTTTTAATAAATATGTTTGTAACGTTGTTAATTCAATAATAACGTATCAAAAATCAACCGGAGGATTTTATGGAAGACAAAGGAAAGACATTTTTCGGGCAACCTTTAGGACTGTTAACACTATTCATGACTGAAATGTGGGAGCGTTTCTCATACTATGGTATGCGCGCCATCTTGCTTTACTATATGTGGTTCCTCATCAGTACTGGTGATCTACACATTACACGAGCAACAGCCGCATCAATCATGGCAATTTACGCTTCAATGGTTTACCTTTCTGGTACGATCGGTGGTTTCGTAGCCGATCGTATCATCGGAGCACGTCCAGCTGTATTCTGGGGTGGTGTTCTCATCATGCTTGGACATATCGTGCTCACTTTGCCTTTTGGCGCAAGCGCATTGTTTGGGTCAATCATCTTAATTATTATCGGAACTGGTTTCTTGAAGCCAAACGTTTCAACATTGGTTGGGACATTGTATGACGAACATGATCGTCGTCGTGACGCTGGTTTCTCAATCTTTGTGTTTGGTATTAACTTGGGTGCGTTCATTGCACCACTTATTGTTGGTGCTGCACAAGAAGCTGCAGGTTACCACGTGGCCTTCTCATTGGCAGCAATCGGTATGTTTATTGGTTTGCTGGTTTATTACTTCGGTGGTAAGAAAACATTGGATCCGCGTTACTTGCGCCCAACTGATCCACTAGCACCAGAAGAAGTTAAGCCATTACTGGTTAAAGTAAGCTTAGCTGTTGCTGGCTTTATTGCAATCATCGTTGTGATGAACCTTGTCGGTTGGAATTCATTGCCTGCCTACATCAATCTCTTGACGATTGTTGCGATCGCCATTCCAGTCTTCTATTTTGTTTGGATGATTGCTTCAGTCAAGGTTACGGCAACAGAACGTTTGCGTGTTGTATCATACATTCCACTCTTCATCGCCGCTGTTTTGTTCTGGGCGATTGAAGAACAAGGCTCAGTTGTGTTGGCAACATTTGCTGCTGAACGTGTTGATTCATCTTGGTTCCCTGTCTCATGGTTCCAATCATTGAACCCACTCTTCATCATGCTTTACACACCATTCTTTGCTTGGCTATGGACTGCCTGGAAGAAAAATCAACCATCATCACCAACAAAGTTTGCCGTTGGTTTGATGTTTGCCGGCTTAAGCTTCTTGCTCATGGCCATTCCTGGTGCTTTGTATGGCACAAGTGGTAAAGTATCACCACTATGGTTAGTTGGGTCATGGGCCCTTGTTATCGTCGGTGAAATGTTAATTTCACCTGTCGGCCTATCCGTCACAACCAAGTTGGCACCAAAAGCCTTCAACTCTCAAATGATGTCAATGTGGTTCTTGTCATCAGCGGTAGGTTCTGCTTTGAACGCACAACTGGTGACATTGTATAACGCCAAATCTGAAGTCGCTTACTTCTCTTACTTCGGATTAGGTTCTGTTGTACTTGGTATTGTTCTCGTCTTCCTATCAAAGCGTATTCAAGGTTTGATGCAAGGTGTTGAATAAATTGCATAAAAAAAGCGCTCATATATTGTGAGTGCTTTTTTTATGCTTAATTATTTCACATCGTCGGGCTTTGTCAGCAACTTTTTCAGCAGCCTTGTCAACATTTTCATTAACTTCTTTAGCCTTATCAGCAGCTTTATCAGAGAAATCTTCAGCTTCAACTTGACCCGCGCCAGCATTCCGTGTCACATCGTCAGGCAGATTGACAGAACCATGAATCTGGGCATCACTGATATTTTTGAAACCAAACTCAGTAGTGCTAGAACCCCTAAAATAATGCAGCCCAGTTCTTCAAGCTTCTTGACATAATTATCCGTTTCTTTAGCATGGTAACTTGTAAATAGGCGAGAACCTGCTGTTGAAGGCTCCCCGGCTTGCTTCTTACCTAAACCTTAAGGAAAATCGGTACTCCTGAAAAAGGCTTATCAGAAAAATCTCGAGTTTTTGCTTCTACTAATGCTTTCTCGTAACGTTGATTGACAATAGCATTGATTTTGGGATTCGTCCTCTCTGCTTCACGAATAGTCCGCTTCCACTAGTTCTTGAGGTCTGACCATCTTATTTTGCACGGCTTCAGCCATTGCTGTCGCATCTGACCACTCATTTATTGTCATCTCATAATCTCCTGCTTCTATTATCTTCTAAATTATACAAAAAAAGCGAAACGCCTAAAACGTTCCGCCTTAAATCATAATAATTAGTCTTGCCAAGTTTCTTGGTTTTCTTTGAATTTCTTCAAGAGTTGAAGTCCGTCTGCAGTGATGTAACCTTTAACTTTAGCAACCTTAATCAACTCAGTGTAGTTTGAAAGAGTAACCAATTTCACACCAGCTTCTGCGAAGTTTTTCTCAGCTTTTGGCAATTCGTAAGTAAAGATAGCCACAACACCGATAACATCAGCCCCTTCACGCTCTGCAGCAGCGACAGCATCAAGTACTGACCCACCAGTTGAAATCAAGTCTTCAACAACAACCATTTTTTCGCCTTTAACCACACGGCCTTCGATCTGGTTACCAGCACCGTGATCTTTTGGCTTGCTACGGATGTAAGCAAATGGAAGGTTCATTTTGTCTGCAATGATCGCACCGTGAGGAATACCCGCAGTTGCAGTACCAGCAATTACTTCTACTTCCGGAAACTCTTCTTTAATCTTTTTCACGAACCCATTTTCAATAAGCGTACGTGTTTCAGGATAAGACAAAGTGATACGGTTATCAGTGTAGATTGGTGATTTAATTCCTGATGCCCATGTAAATGGCTCTTCAGGTTTAAGGTAAACCGCTTTGATATCTAGCAAGTCTGAAGCAATTTGTGATGCTAATGTCATAATTATGTTTCCTCCGTAAAGCGTTTTCTGTAGTTTATTATAACCCAATTCTTTCTATTTTTCTTAAGAAATCAGGTATTTTTGAAAATTTATTGATCGTTCCATTGGGCCTTGATGTCGTGATAAGCTGCCACTGGATCCTCAGCTTGCGTAATGGGGCGACCGACAACAATGTAGTCTGAACCAATTTGATGAGCATCAGCAGGAGTCATAACACGTTTTTGGTCACCAACCGCTGCTCCTGCTGGACGAATACCAGGTGTCAAACAAATGAAGTCTTGGTTAGTTGCTTCTTTGATTTTGGCTACTTCGTGTGCTGAACAGACAACACCATCGAGACCTGCTTCAGCAGTCTTCTGAGCATAATGAACCACTGATTCTTGAAGTGTGGTTTGGATATTTTGAAAATTACGCATCTGCTCTTCAGAGGTAGAGGTCAACTGAGTTACAGCAATCAAGATTGGTCCATCTCCCAAGCCTTCACGCGCAGCTTTCATCATCTCCACGCCACCAGCCGCATGCACATTTGTCATATCAACGCCAAGGTTAGACAAGACACGCATAGCTGATTTGACAGTATTTGGAATATCGTGAAGCTTAAGGTCAAGGAAAATACTATGGTCAAGCTCTTTAACGTAGCGTATAATCTCAGGACCAGCCGCATAGTAAAGTTCCATACCAATCTTCACATAGAGCTTTTCATCAGCAGGGAACTTAGCAAGAAAAGTCTTCACATCCCCAAAAGTAGGGAAATCAAGGGCAATAACAGGACGTTTTTCTCTCATTTCTTATATCCTTTCACACAAAAAACCTCCGCCAGTCAGCGAAGGTTGCACGAAAATAGGGCAGTCCCTACCCTTTAGTGATGCCGTAGCATCTCAGTACACCTTTCTCGCCTCTCTGGACTCGATTAAAGGTACATTTCAATTTATTCTATTATAGCGCTTTTATAATGAAATGTCAAAGGGGGATGACACCCAAATATCTATTCAAGCATCTTTGTAAGCTCTTTATTTTGTTTGTCATAGTAGTTAAAATAGCTTGAATCAATACCCAAACAATCAACAAGAAGCAATTGCAAGTTTTCAGAAAGTTGTTTTAACTTCTTACGACTTAATAATCGCGTATCAATTTCTGACAAACCGTGAGCAACTTTATCAGGAAAACTTGGATTAAGTTTTGGCAGATTGCCATCAAATACAATTAAGCCCTCATGATCTTTTTTGATGGTTTCTTCGATGACAAATTCAGCTAGTGATTTTGCCTTAATTAAGACATCAGCAATATGCTCACGTTCTTTTAAAACATCAATCATCAAATAGTAATTCAAAGCCTTCTCTTGGGAGTCATCGAGAGGAAACGATAGGATATCTGAAAGAATAGACTGATTTTTGAAAACTCGTGAAAAATCGTATAGTTTCTCACGAATATAAGCGATTTTCTTTTTAGACAGACAGTTGACAACATCACGGATTTCTTCTCTAAGACTTTTTAAATTCGGGAAATCTGATAATTGGTCTAGAATATCTAGTGCCGCCTTATAATCAAACTTCTCAATAAAATCTCGAGCAGTTTTCTTCAATAGAGCCTGACTAAATTTTTCGGCATTATCTTCAATCGTTCGATCAATGAAATTGACTTTATTATCTTCATTGACTTTGATGAGTTCATCGATATTCTCATCATTATCATGACCGATATTCTTGTTTGATATGAATTAAGGCGCCATCATGAAAATTTCTAAAAGGGTCTGTGTCACCTACAGCTGATATAAGTACTCTCATTTATCAATCTCCTTAATCATGAAATTAGCTTTTCCCATTTCATAAAAGGACTCGTGGTTCTTGACTAATGAATGATTACCAGATGGAATCTTAACTGTTTTAAGAGGTGCTTTTGTGAGCTTAAGAACTCCTTTTTTAACCATTTTAGTTTTCATTCGACTGTATCGTCTTTGTAAAATACCATCAGCTTGCTTAAATAGAGTCTTTGTCCAAGCACCGCTCCCCGCACCTAAATAAATTGGGTATTGTAGATTGGCTTGAATCTTATCATCAGGAAATTCAGATAGGAAAAATGCTTTATAGTCTTTATAAAACGCTTGTGCTCTCTTACCTAATTCTTCAATCAATCTTCCAGCTTCATCAGTAGTTGTTGTAATCTCAAATTCAATTTTTGTTAATGGAGAGATTGATTCTCTATACAAGGGAAGTGGTTTAGCTTTATTTGTTTTCGCTGAATAATCCCATTTCTGTACTAAGATAAGACTCTTATTATCAAAAGGCTTACTATCACTCACACGAATTGCGTTAAACAAATCATCGTATTCTTTTCCCTTTTTTGGTCCCCAAGGGATAAGGTTCTTATTCTCTTTCGGAAATCTTCCAAAGTCATTTACAGCATTTTCATTATTCCACTTAGGGGTAGTATTCATTAAAATGGTACGAATAGCACCTTTTAGTGAGCTACCAGGAATGTAGGGATTTCCAAAAGCATCTCGAATAAATTTATTAACTTCGTTAATAGCTCCGGCTGAATTAGGATTTCTGTCCGATTCTAAACCTGTTTCAGAGATACTATAACCTCCAAAAGAACGCTCTGCAATTCGGTTATCATTTAAGAAGGAAATAAGACGATTATTACGTGCATTTGGACGAGTTTGAATTAGAAATGCTTCAAACTTTTCAGCAAGCCTCTTCTCCACCATTTTATTATAGAATTTCCCCATGTCAGGAAAGTAAAACTTCTTATTTTCATAGATAAATTCTCTAGAGGTATACTTCTCTCCATTACCAATATGAATTGGAGCAAGTGTCAGGAGGCTTAATTTAAATGTTCTATAGTCATTTTTCATTTTTATACCTCCAATTTAAAGAAGAGTGGTTTAGCATAATTTAAAACAGCATGAGGGAAATCAAGTGGTCTCACATCAACAATCTGACCTTCAAATGTTTTACTAAAAGTTGAACCAGAAGCAAATTTGTAAAGATCCTGCTTACGATAATTCTCATTGGTAGCATGACTAAATGCAAAACCACTTGATTTAGTTAATAAGTAATGTCCATCTTCCATTGCTTCTTCAAGGTCAGCATCTACAGGAAGTGCTGTCGTAAGACTCATCACTTTATCTGAATGATTCTTAGTCAGTCTATCTGACAATTCTAGTGGGATATTTTGAATATCTAACTCAAAACGACCAAAACCACTTGAACGCTTTCCACCAAGACCTGAATACTGAAGACTAGACATCAACTCATTAAGCAAATCAGATTCGTTTGCGATGACGTAAAGCGACGTATCATTTGAAAATCTAGTTGTAGCTACCTGATAAAGATTGCCATCCTTATGTGGTTGATTTTTTGTCACAGTATCAATGACTGCATGCTCTTCATTTTCAAATAACTCTCCATTGAGATAATCGTCAACATTTTCTAGAGCAAGAAATTGCAGTTTCTTAGACAATTTTGCTTGACGGCGAACCTCTTTGACATCAACTGATTGATCTATTTGGTCATGTTTGGGATAACCAATAGGTTTCGGCAAAAAGGGACCAAATTGAAATGGAAAGGCATCTGTGAGCGTGAACTTGTCTTGGTTAGCTTCCGCAAGAAATGCATCGAGTTTTCCCATTTTTAGGGATTCTAGCACTAGTGCTGAGAAGATACGGTCTGCTGAGAATGTTAATTTTGAGCTATCAAGAGTGCCCGAACCAAAATGAGCATTCTGAAAGGTCATAATATACAGTTTATAGGTCATATTAGACCTCCGCAGTTAAAAGTTCATTTAATGTTTTAACATCATAATTACCAAATACGGTAGTAGCTTTGAGTTTTTCAAAAGCAACCTTACCGTAACCTCGAGATCCAGAACCACCAAGATAATCAAGTTCAAGCAGTTTTAAACCATCTCGAATCACTTTGAAATCTTCTTCGACTTGATTTTCATTCTCATCTGTAATTTCATAAATCAACTCGAAATCAAAAGTACTGTTACGAATAGCACGTTCAATTTGTCTTGGATTAGCTTCGGCAGTGATACGGTCAATTGTATTTTCAAATTTTACTTCTGTATAACTTCTTACCCCAAGAGAGTCTAGCTCATCAGCGTTTGACAAGAAGGCATCACGAAAAATCAAGCGTCCCATTTTGAATCGTTTATCTTTACTATTCCCAAATAAACGGCTAAGAATATCACTGTCATCGCTTGGTTTCTCAGCTACCTTTTCATTATAAACCTTGGCAAGAAGCGTTCTCATTTTTCCTTTGAGACTTGAACCAGGAATGATCGGTATGTTGGTAATAGGATCTTTAATAACAGGCGAATCGATTGCACCAATGGCTGCAAAAGCATCGCTTCCACCAATATGGAGGCCTGTCTCTAAACGAATTTGAGCTGAAAATTTAATCTTAGCGAATGTCATTAATCTTTACCTCCATAAAACTTGAAATAGGCTACTAATGCTTCCATATATCTACAAAATCTTTGAAGTGTCTCTCTATCTTTGATTTCCTTAAGAGCCTCAAGAATTTGAGCCTTTTCTATCAGATCTTTTACTGCAATCTCTCTACCTGCTTGATAGACAAATTGTACTCTTAAATAAGCAATACGATCAAGGAGATCATCATATTCTTTGACCTTACTCTCATCAAAAAGTGTACTAGTTAAGCTCAGCAAGTTTCTGAGCTTACTTGTTGTAAGAAAGAAGGCATCAGGATTCTTTCTGTTCCTTGTATTTCTTTCTAGTTTTAGAATTGCTTTTTCTGCAATATCAACGTAATTCTCATCAGTCAAGATTGTCATATCCTAATCCTTTCTAATCTCATAGATATAGAGAAGCAAGGCTAACTCTGCTTCTTTTCTATCCTTATCATCCTTATTTGTGTACCAAGAATAGAATAAATTTTTAAATGTTTTAAATTTATCCCTGTCTGTTTCACGCGTCAATTCTTCAAGTCGTGTTAAATAATAAGCTAAACGTGCCATATTCATACGATCATAATTTCGAAGCAATTCAATCAATTTATAAATGAAATTCTTGCCTCGTTCATCTTGGTGATTAAAGAAATAGCGAATCTGCTCTAACTTATCGTCGTAAACATTAGTGATAAACCGATCAAATTTAAAGGTATAGTCGGAACTAAAGAGTGAAATACTATCTTTCTCATTGCCTTTAGCTGCTTCTTCTAGCTCCCCTGTTTGATGTGCCATTAATCTAATAGGGGTCTTATCAGCAAACAGACTGATACCAGCTGATAGTGTTAGTTTTCCATTTGTCCATTTAATGAAGTTCTCACGAAGTTCAACAGTAAAGGCAATAATATCTTGCCAAGAGCCAATAGCAAAAACATCATCCCCACCAGCATAGATGATAGAGAGCTTCTTATCACTAGCAAACTGGTTAATATAAACCTTGAAGAAAAGACTCATGCTTCGAGAGAAAGTGGCTGAGCGTGATAGAGTACTATATTGCCCATTTCCTTGTTGGGAGAAGCCAGCCATAAAGGCTGCTCCCAAATCATCCACGTCAAGACGTACAACAGCTAAACGTTTAATACCTAACCCATTTTCGTTTTTAGATAAGGCAGCATAATTGTATATTTCATCACACTGGTAATCTCCAACAAAAACATGCGTTGCCTTAACTGTACCAGCCTTATAGTCATTTTTGACATAGACACGGGAAAAAGCTTCTTGGCTCAGCTTTTCAAATGCAACACCTTTAAGACATGCGTTCGGACCAATAGGAAGCCCTTCATTTTCAGTGATAATGAAATGGTCATGGGCAATCTCTTTAGAAAATTGATACAAGCCTCGACAAATGTCACACACTTTTTGGTCATGATAAGAAACTAAATTCTCAACGGAATGACAAATCTCGCACTCTCTTTCAGAAGATTTACCGCCCCTGTTCAACAACATAAGGGTTTGATAATCATACCTTGAGATTTTTTTCTTAGAAATCATGCGACTAGCCTTTTGATAGACCTGTCTATAGCTTTCAGGTGAGTTCAGTTCGCTCATGATATCCTTAGCCGCAAAGCTTCCCCAACCAAAGGCAACATATAATCTGGTTTGGAAATTTGCCAATAAAAATTGATTGAAATCTTTTTCAAATTGAACGAGTGTTTCTACCGTTTTTTCAGTATTGGCTAGGACAAAGTAAGCATGTCCCCCACCGACATAGAGCATATTAGCCCGATTGAGGCCTAGTTTATCAAGTAAACTGTCTGCTATATACTCGCTCATAAAGTCAAGATATAAAGATCTAGCCTTCAATTGTTTAGCAGCACCATTCGTCGCAATATTAATATTATAGATAAAGTCTTGAATCCCTGATAAGTCAAAGCTAGCTAGGAGAAAAGCTTCTTCCTCATAAAAGGCTGATACTTTAGTAAACAAGTCCTCCTTATAGTTATGACGACCTTTGTCTTCCAAGTAATCATAGATGGCTAGAGCAAAAGCTGCTGTCAGACGACTATGATCAGCAAGTGAAATATCAGCGATTTCTTTAGTATTAGTCGAAGAAGGCACAAAAGAGAGGGTTGCTTCGAACAGATTTAACAAAGAGTCAATTTGTGCTTGATTAAACTCAAATTCTGCCAATTCATTTTTGATACGAGTCGCAATTGCCGCATAATCACCTTTTGAGAAAGGTTCATATGTTGCCGACGCAAAGTTAGGTTTAGATTTCAAGTTTAGAACCGTCGGTTTAAAGTAGCGTTTATCCGTTTGTGCCCCAAAAATGTTAAAAATATCAGCCTGGTTTGTATAGGTATCCCAAATCTTAGCTGATGCATCCTCGTCACTCTCCTCATTTGACTGTCTTCTGTCGACACCAGAGGCAATGTTATCAGCGATATAAGTTATGTAAGCAAGATGGTCATTTCCAAGTTTATTACTCTGGTAGTTAGCCATGTGATATCTAATTTGATCGGAAATAACTTGATTATCAGCAATCTCATCAAACCAATCCGCGCCTACCAAGGCGTGTTTTTTTCGTTCTCCTGTCGCCCTTTGAATGACCTTACCGATATCATGCAAAAGAGCTCCGTAAAATAAATCAATCTTTTCTTTCTTCAAGCTTTATCCCTCCCATACCGAGACTCGTTTTCATGCCAAGACCTGAATATTCACCGAATGTTAGAAGCATTTTGACATAAGCTTTTAGAGTTTTGGCGCCTTGTACTTTAAAGGTTAACTTTCCTCTAAAGGCAGGAATTCGTTGCCTGTGCACCCTGAAATAACTCGTCTCCAAGCGATAATTCGTGATAGTGCTGTGTTCAGATAGGTAATCTAAGGTATCCTCTTCAATTTCAGGTTGATTTTCAACCAACCTTCCATACTTTTGCATCAAACTTTGAAAAATCAAACGCATAGACGGGAAGATGACGTAGGAACCTTGAGATTTAAAACCTGTTGGAGTCTCAAAAATAATTGAAAAATAGGTTTGATTTTCCTCACTATTGAAAATCTCTAACAGTTTATCTGTCCCCAACTCCTGAATCTCAACTTTTTCGACACTGAGTTTAGGCAGATCGTTTAAGGACACCTCTTTAATCTGTAATAAGGTCATAAAAACCTTATCCTCGATGTCGTCTGTGAGCAGATGTACAACCCACTGCGTGTTTTCTTTCCCTTGGATTACCTTGGTCGCATAGGGATTTGTTTGCTGCTGATGCAGATAATCAACATAGTCACTATCCAACTGCTCCATCAAGAAGCCATGAAATTTAACAGCCAAATCTTGTGCAGGATGGTCGATCCTTTTAAAAGTAAATACTAATTTTTTCATTCGACTCCTTCATCTTTGTATGAAAAAAACCCAAAAGCTGAAAGTACTTTTCAACTCATTGGGCGCCCTTAATGTGCTTTTAGTCTAACACTTTCTGGAAGCGGTGTCAATAATGTTTTCAAAATTTTCAAAAAAGTCCCCTCTCGAGGTAATTAGGTTTATATCCATCATAGGCGGAACTGGTAGGATGTACACAGCAAGTGGGTTTCCGTCCCTTCTCGAGGTAATTAGGTTTATATCTTAATTGAATTATGAAATACAAGGTAATAACATATTTTGAGTTTCCGTCCCCTCTCGAGGTAATTAGGTTTATATCTTTCTAGGAATGGGTAATTATAGCGAGCTAGAAAGCGTTTCCGTCCCCTCTCGAGGTAATTAGGTTTATATCCCCATATCTTGTGCTCTAGGCAGTTGCTAGAGGCACAAGATGTAGGACCTACTGGAAACACTATCTATAGTGTACCATATGATTAAAGGTCTATAAAGGCTTAGAAGAAGAGAATGTCATCTAATTTTTCAGCACTATGGTAGGGGCTAAAACTAGTCACCTCTTCTTTGGTTGTCACATACACTATTATGCTGTCTTCTTCATCAGCCTTGTAGAAGCCCTCGATATCCTTAAGGAGAGACTGATAATCATTTCTTGACAGGTTGACCTCGAAACAGGATTTTTGCACCCTCACGCCATAACCCTCAAGTAATTTCGAGAGTTTAAGTCTACGTTTGTTACTTCGGATATCATAAATAATCAGACAAAACATGGTTTTTTGTTTGGCAAACTCACGCTCTTCTTCGCTGAGGTTAAAGTAAAGTCCCATTAATGCCCTCCTGTGTAACTTGTCTCATAGAGACTAGGGTCAAGTTCTCTAAAAGCCCTAATCAAACTCTTGATTTGCCTATCTGCTGTATAAAGAAAAGAATAGCGTTTTTTGTCTAACTCAATATACCGATGGACTTCTAATATTCTTGAACGTAAAGCCCATGCAAAGATTTCTCTGCCTTCATCGGTGAGTATGAAGTCTTGATCCTTATTTTCAAAATGACTTAAAAGAAGTTTACCATTTCGTATCAACTCCATAAGCGTATTATCAACGATGATAGGTCTCCATTCTTCCATTAAATCACTGGCCAAGGTCGCATGATGCTGATGATGCTTGTGAATTACCCCAAATCCCAAGCTTAGCCCGTTTTTCTTAATCAGCCCCATTAAGCAAGAATATAAGATACTATAGCCAAAATTGAGGGCACTGTTAAAACAATCCTCCGCAGTCCGTCTACTCCTACCATTAAAATGAAAGTCATCAGGAACGAGTAAATTCAGATAGTAAAAATAGGATTTCGCAAGGCGACCTTCGTAACCCATAATTTCTGTAATGGAATAAGCTTTCTGAATATCACTGACACTATCTTCAAACCTAGAATAATCTGAGGTATCTAGTACACCATCCGTATCAAACTCTCTAAGTAAGGCAATTTGGTTCCTCACCTTGGTCGTAGCAATACTCCTCGCAACCTCTAAACGGAAATCCTCTTCAAAATAAGCCTTTGCTTGCAACTCTTGCTTTTGGAATTCGTCCTGCCTGTGGGTTTCAATACTAGAAATAAATTGACCAACATTTGAGAAATAGTAACCATTCACCTTGTTCTTTGACAAGGCTTTGATGAGTTGGGTGGTCAGTTGTGCATTACCAAAAAGTAATACATTATCAACGAGTGAAATGGACACTTCTTTGACAATCTCTTTATTATCATTTTTAATGATAATTCTTTGTTCAGATAAGGACAGGTAATAATTGGACCTTTGACTATATAAATCGCTCATAAGCTACCTCAGAGTATTTTATGACATATATTATATCACCACAATTCTAATCATCAATATATTCTAATGTCTTATCTAAAAAATGAAGCCCTAACGATAGGACTTCGATTTTTATTTATTGTAAAGAGATTGCTTTCCTTATTTCCCCAACAAGTCTGTTCGAACTTCCTCACGCAAGTCCTCAAGAGTTGTGATGCCATACTTGTCCATGACTTCAGGGAGACGATCAATGATTTTAGGGCAGGCATAGGGATCTGCGAAGTTTGCTGTTCCGACACCTATGGCTGAGGCACCAGCGATGAACATTTCGATAGCCGCTTCGGCACTGTCAACGCCACCCATACCGATGATTGGAAGGTCTGATGCAAGAGCGACTTGGCGGATGAGTTTAAGGGCTACTGGGAAGACAGCTGGTCCTGACATACCACCTTGACCATTGGCAATGATTGGTTTGCGAGTCGCCAAATCATAGCGTGTACCAACCAAGGTGTTAATCATGGTGAAACCTGTCGCACCGGCATCTTCGACTGCCTTGGCAACACTTGTAATGTCAGCCACGCTTGGTGTCAGTTTGACATAGACGGGCACATCAGAGTGAGAAACACTGGCTTTTACGGCTGCATAGGCAAGTTCTGGTACTTGTCCTATGAGAAGACCGTTATTGCCATGGTCCACGTTTGGACAGGAGATGTTAAGCTCGATTGCCTTGACGTTACTAGCTTTGGAAATCTTGTGAGAGACTTCTGCATATTCTTCGTTAGAAAATCCAGCCACATTCGCAATGATTGGCAACTCAGGATAATGTTCCTGTAACCATGGGAGTTTTTCAGACAAGACAGCATCAACACCCGGATTTTGCAGTCCAATGGCATTAAGCATACCTGATGGTGTCTCTGCTACACGGGGTGTTGGATTCCCAAAACGTGGGTTGGCAGTTGTTGCCTTAATCATGATCGACCCTAGTTTGTCCAAATCATAGTACTTGGAATACTCTTGACCAAAACCAAAGCAACCAGAAGCTGGGATAATGGGATTTTTCAAATCGAGCCCTGGAAGACTAATAGCTAAACGATTTTCTGATTTCATCTCTGATATGGTTACCTCCTAGACGATGACTTTTCCGGTAGGAAAGACTGGTCCCTCCTCGCAAACACGAAGATTTTTAGCATCCGTTTCTCCTTTAACGTGAACTACACAGGCATAGCACGCCCCCATTCCACAAGCCATACGGGCTTCCATAGAAACATAGGCGTGAGGATGATTTTCAAACTTGCTATCAACATATTTGAGCATACCTGGAGCTCCACAACTGTAAACGGCATCTGGTGTCCAGTCAAAGTTATCAATGACTGTCGAAACGTAACCCTTGATACCGTATGAACCGTCGTCAGTCGTCACATAAACATCACCACAAGCCCTGAGTTTATCCTCCAAAATAACGGCATTCTTATTGGCGAAACCAATTACTGATACAACTTCCACTCCCTTAGCCTTCAACTGCTTAGCCGTCTCAACCAAAGGTGGCACGCCAATACCACCACCAACAAGGAGAGCTTTCTGCCCAGCCTCAATAATGGAAATATCAAAACCATTTCCTTGAGGGCCCATGGTATCAATAGTTTGACCGGCTACCATCTTTGAAAGGATAGCTGTTCCCTCACGCTCCACACGATAGACAATGGTTGCCTCTTTTTTATTGTAGTCAATCTCTGAGATGGAAATCGGACGACGAAGGAGCTTGCTTGGGTCTGGCACTTTGAGGTGGACAAACTGACCAAGCTGCATATCCGCAACCATCTCCCCCTTAAGCACCATCTCAAATATACGAGGTGCAATCTCACGCTGACTCACAACGGTTAAATCTTCAATTAAAATCATGACAACCCTTTCTATACTGCAAAATGTCATCAAAAAAACCTCACCATATGGCAAGGTCGCACAAAAAATCACAGGAGAAACCTGCTGTTTCAATCTGTCCGACCTTTTAAGCCTCTCTGGACTCATTTAAAGGTTATTTTGTGATTATTATAACCATTTTCAAGCGAGATGTCAAAGCAGAAAAGAAAAAACCAAAGCTCTTAAAACTAATCTAAGGTCTCTCCAGCTTACAACTAGGCCATCTGTTTGATACATGCTCTATTATCAATCTTATTGAAACAGTCTGTCGTAGACCATAGTATGAGCCAACTGCTGACCATCACCGCCCAACAAATCAACCAATGCATAAGCAAACGCTAATGCTGTTCCGGCACCACGGCTAGTCACAATATTGTCATCCACGACCACTAAGTCAGTTTGATGATCACCAGATGCAATTTGTTCCTCTACACCTGGGAAACAAGTAAATTTTCGCCCTTCAAGCAGGCCTGCACGTTCGAGAACAATTGGTGCAGCACAGATAGCAGCAACATATTTTCCAGCTTTAGCAACTTCTTGAAGAGAGGCAATCAAGGCTTGGTGATCACGTAGTTTAGTTGAGCCAGGCATGCCGCCAGGGAGAACCACCAAATCATATTCATCTAGATTACCATCAAATACGCCATCCATAGTGACTTGAATCCCATGAGAGCCTGTCACTGATGCACTTTCAAGTCCTAACATGCTACAGTCAAATCCAGCTCGTCGGAAGACATCCACTGGGCTCAAGGCTTCGATTTCTTCAAATCCTTCCGCAAATACTACTGCTACTTTTGTCATGATATACCTCCAATTTAGTTATCACAAGATTCTATTACTCCTTAAATTATAGCAGTTTTAGAAGCAGGAAACAAATTATAAAAATGGACTTTGAGCACGAAAAAAGACAGTACAAGGACTGACTTTGTCTTCTTATCTGAAAAAACTTGCTAAGATCCACAAGAGATAAATATGTGCTGGATAGAATATGTAGAAGAAATTCTTATTGCCACTACCACGCTCACCATTGTAGAAATACATAGGAATCGCAGCGAAGATCATCATCCACTGCACAGTTGTCGGATCAAAGAGATGGGCAATCACTGATATAATAGCTAATACGATAATTTGTACGATACGATTGGTACGGAAAATATAGAATAGCAAACCAAGAATAACCATCATAAAACTACCTTCAGCTATAAGAATACTTGGTACTAGTGATAAGATAAAGGCAACAATCTGAACGACTATTGGGTTTGCATGAGGTGTTTCAAGGATTCCTGCCAAAACTACAATTGGAATAGATGACAGAATTGGAAAGAGAAAGAGACCGAGCCCCTGAATCAATTCCTTGTATGATTTATTGCGAAGCCCTTTAGACAGCAAATCCCATGAGCAGATATAAAGCCCTATAATAAAGAAGGTTGAAAAGGCATTGTTCATCAAACCAACATTACCATTATGAAAGACATTACCAATGATGGCGTTGCCAATGGTAATGAACCAACTCATGTAGAGGAGACGTCTGAGATAGGCCAATCGATCATGAGTATAATGGAAACTATCAGCTGCTAGGAATATGATAATTTATACTAGATTAAAATAATCAGTTTAGATTATCGACCCTCCCCAAACATTTCTATCGGATTTATGCTATAATGGTTAAGCATTTTATATATTATCACAATTAAAATAACAACCATTACCACTAACAAGAAAGGAAATGCACCATGTCTTTTGACGGCTTTTTTCTTCATCATATGACGGCCGAGTTACGTGAGCAGGTGCTTTACGGGCGTATCCAGAAGGTTAATCAGCCTTTTGAGCGTGAATTGGTGTTGACCATTCGTAACAATCGTCAGAATTACAAGCTTTTGCTTTCGGCTCACCCTGTCTTTGGGCGTATCCAGACAACCAAGGCAGAGTTGCCAAATCCTCAGAATCCAAACACCTATACCATGATTATGCGTAAATACCTTCAGGGAGCTGTTATTGAGGATATCCAGCAGCTGGAAAATGACCGTGTTCTTGAGATTTCCGTGTCTAACAAAAACGAAATCGGTGACAGTGTTAAGGTTACTCTTGTTATGGAAATCATGGGGAAACACTCCAACATTATCCTTATTGACAAGAACGAGAACAAAATCATAGAGTCTATCAAGCACGTTGGTTTCTCGCAAAATAGTTACCGAACTATTTTGCCTGGCTCTACCTACATTGCTCCGCCAAAGACAGATGCTAGGAATCCTTTCGATATTTCAGACGAAAATCTCTTTGAACTCTTACAGACGGAGGATTTGTCAGCTAAAAACCTTCAAAAACTCTTCCAAGGGTTGGGGCGTGATACGGCTAATGAATTATCAGCTTTATTAGAGACTGATAAACTCAAGAATTTTCGTGACTTCTTTAATCGTGGGGTCGAACCTAATCTTACGACTAAGGCATTTTCAGCTGTAAGATTCTCAGATAGTCAGGACCAACCTGAGTTTGAGACCTTGTCAGAGCTTTTGGACTACTACTACTTGGACAAGGCGGCGCGTGACCGTGTGGCTCAACAGGCTAGTGATTTGATCCATCGTGTGCAAAATGAACTGGAAAAAAACAAGAAGAAACTTGTTAAACAAGAAAAAGAGCTTGCTGCTACTGAAAATGCTGAGGAGTTCCGTCAAAAAGGTGAACTTTTAACAACCTTTCTGAGCATGGTGCCAAATGACAAGGATAGTGTAGAACTAGACAACTACTATACTGGCGAAAAGATTACCATTCCTCTAAATGTGGCTCTAACGCCTAACCAGAATGCTCAGCGTTACTTCAAGAAATACCAGAAACTCAAGGAAGCTGTTAAGCACTTAACTGGTTTAATTGAAGAAACCAAGCAAACCATTAACTATTTGGAAAGTGTCGAGTTCAGTCTTTCTCAAGCTAACATGGATGAGATCGAAGACATTCGTGAGGAGCTTGTACAAGCTGGCTTTATGAGGCGTCGTTCAACTGACAAACGTCAGAAACGCAAGAAACCTGAACGTTATCTAGCTTCTGATGGCAAGACCATTATCATGGTTGGTCGTAATAACCTACAAAACGAGGAGTTGACCTTCAAGATAGCTAAAAAAGGTGAGCTCTGGTTCCACGCCAAGGATATTCCAGGTAGTCACGTGGTCATCAAGGACAATCTTAACCCAACCGATGAGGTCAAGACTGATGCGGCAGAACTAGCTGCCTACTACTCTAAGGCTCGTCTATCAAACTTGGTTCAAGTAGATATGATTGATGTTAAGAAACTCAACAAACCAACAGCAGGTAAGCCTGGATTTGTGACTTATACGGGACAAAAAACCTTACGTGTCACACCAACTGAAGAAAAAATTGACAGCATGCGAATGAAATAAATTGAACATTCCACCAACCATTATGTAATGCCTAGTGGTTGTTAATGTTAGTTTAACTGTAATAAAAAAGGAACTTAGTAGGTTCCTTTTTTTCATTATATTAGTGGTTTATTTTATATTTATTATTCAATACATATTCTTGTGGTAATCTTGAGTATTTTTTGTAAACTTAAAATTTTTGTAAAATCCAATTACACTACCTATTGTAAAACACAGAAAAATAAATGAAATCACCCATATTATTGAGTCTGAAGAAGCATCATAAGTTAATGGAGCAGTAATTAAATACACAAGAAGTGCTATTGGTAAAAATGATAAAGTAACAGAAGCATTTTTGATACGTTTGTTGTCTTCAATACTGTTAATATCTACAAATCAGCCTACAGTAAGAAAGCGCATCCAATTTTTGAACTTTTGAGCTTAAGACTGGCTAACTTTTTCTGAGAACAAGTTTGTTATAACTTTATAATAAGGTAATGCTACTAAGTATGTAAGTTTTATAAAGAGCACAGAAAAGACTGTTAGTAGACTTACAATCAACATGATATAACTAAAATCTTCATTGAACCTTGAATTTTTTGACATTTTCTTTCCTCATTCTATTTTTTGGAGGGCTTCTATTCCATCTCATTTCTGAGACCAAGAGCCAGTACACCCTTCCCTATATTTACTTACAGCTTCCAATGATTGCGGCCAGTTATATCCATATGTCACAAAAGCTCAACCGCTATCTAAAGTCTATGAAAAAGTCATCCTAGGGTGACTTTTTATTATTGTTTCACGATTACTCTCTTGTTATAATAGTACTATAAAAAATTCGTCAGTTGATCTTTTAGGAGGCCCAATTTTGAGGTCTCTTTTAATCTTTGCTCTGCCTACTCTAGTTTCTAATATTTTCCAGCAGCTCTACAATACTGCTGATGTCATGATTGTGGGACGCTTTCTAGGACCTGATGCCTGGGGCTGCTGTTGGGGCTTCCTCTTCTATTTTTGATTTGGTAATCGGATTTGCCCTTGGTGTTAGAAATGATATGGGGGGTTGTTATTGCATGTTATTATGGTGCGCAAAAATATGATAAGCTTCGTCAATCTGTAGCTACCACACTTGTTATTGGTCTAGGCTTAAGTGTCTCAGTTATGTTTTTAGGGCATTTTGGTCTTTATCCTTTGCTAACTTTTTAGGAACTCCTAGTTCTATCATTAGACAGTCCTACCAGTATATTTCTATGATTGTGTCTTGTGTTGGGGTAAGCTTGGGTTATAATCTGTGCGCAGGGCTTCTTAGGGCGGTTGGGGATAGCCTCACAGCTCTCTACTTCCTGATTTTTTTCAGCCTTAGTTAATATCATTTTAGACTTTTTTATTACACAGCTCCATCTTGGCGTACAATCAGCAGGCTTAGTAACTATTATCTCACAGGGGTTGTCAGCTATACTCTGTCTTTACTATATTAAGAAAAAGGTGACCTTTCTCCTACTACATAAGTCTGACTTTGTTCTTGATTCAAGCCTTTATCTGGACCTTTTTGGACAAGGAATGGCCATGGGCCTCATGAATTCCATTGTTTCTATTGGAACTGTGACCTTACAGTACGCCATTAATGGCTTCTGCCCTCTCATCATTAGTGCTCAGGTGGCAGCAAGACGAATTATGTCCTTTGCGGTTCTACCCTTGACCTCCCTTGCTGCTGGGTGACGACCTTCACCTCACAGAATTTCGGAGCCCAACAGTTTAAACGTATTGTCGAAGGGTCAAAACAGTCATGCCTTGTCTCTATCATTTGGTCCATTATTGCTTGTGTCCTACTCTATATGATAAGTCCCTTCTTGGCTGGTCTTATTTCTGGGTCTGATAATGCTATGATTATCAACAACGCCGACCGCTACTTGCGTATCAGTTCCCTTTTTATCCTATTTTGGGAATACTCTTCATCTTTAGAAATAGTCTCCAGGGGCTAGGTAAAAAACTCACACCAAAAACCTCTAGCTTTATTGAGCTTTTTGGTAAAATTCTCTTTGTTGTGTTTGTCATTCTTTATATGGGCTATCTTGGCGTTATCCTATGTGAACCATTGCTTTGGATTCCTATGACTATTCAGCTCTATTTTTCTTTGAGAAACACACCAGACGTTTGTTTGTCAGCTAGATCCCCTTTTAGTTTAATTCAATCCCCATTCATCAGCTATTTGTTTCATAATTATTTCTTGCGACACAATGCCAAATCCAAGCATATAAGTTAAATAATCTGCATAGATAGCCTTATTATTTTGAACAGCTTTAAGCTTACTCCAGATAGGTGAGTTTTTAAGTTGGAACATATCATCTGGATTATAGGTTTCACACGATTGAACTTATAAGTATCATACAGGTAACCAAGATGCCCGTAAGTATAGTAACGGATTTCATTGACAGTCACGCTCAAATACATAAGTTTTTGGAAGCTAAATTTAGCTTTGACATTTTCCGCAAAAACAGCCTCCTTAGCATCAACTCTATCGAGATCTTTCTTCATTTCATCACGTTTGTCAAAGATGTCTGCTTTTCATTTGTGTTGCTATAAATAGCCAACAGTTGGTGCAATCTCAGACAAATCTTCATAAAGATCCTTTCGCTCTCCTGTCATAAGTATTAAATCAGGTTCTAACTCAACAATCTTTTCTAAATCTGGATTTTCCTGCCAACCCACTGAAATCACTTTTTTATCCTTGTATTGTTTCTTAAAAAGGATTGAAAAATCTTGACTTCCAGTTTGACCGGTTGTCTCACCCCTTAGAGGATAACAATATGTTTGGAAGCTTTTTTTCAACTACACCCTATAAAAATCAAGCACAATCGTCTTCTCTTTGAAAGTCTGACTTGTATTGTTTGACTTTGCATTTTGTCCTATCATGATATAATAAACAAATAACATTGTATTGGAGAATCATATGACATTTACACACATTTTCTTCGACCTTGATGGTACTCTTATAGATAGTTCCGAGGGCATCCACAATGGTTTTGTCCAAACCTTTGAAAGACTGGGCCTACCTGTTCCTAGCAACCAAAAAATTCGAACCTTTATGGGACCACCTCTAGAAGTGACATTCAAAGAAGAAATTAGCGAAGAAGGTGCTGCCCAAGCTGTCAAAATTTATCGTGACTATTATGAGACCAAAGGACAGTTTGAAGCTCACCTCTACGACGGTATAAAAGAGGTTCTAGAAAAGCTGAGTCACGATCCAAATAAGAAAATCTATATTACGACTTCCAAAAATGAGCCTACCGCTCTGGAAATGTGCGAGTACCTTGGCATCACTGAGTTTTTTGACGGTATCTATGGGGCCACACCTACTGCTTTCCACAAGGCTGACGTCTTGCAGCGTGCTATCACTGAAAATAATGCGAATAAGGACAGTTCTGTCATTGTTGGTGATACCAAGTTTGATTTGATTGGTGGAAAAACAGTTGGCATCAAAACAATAGCGGTTACCTGGGGATTCGGGACTAACGAAACCTTATTAGCTGAAAATCCAGATTTTGTAGCTGAGACTACCCAAGAACTTTGGGATATTTTGAAATAATAACTTACATCTAAAAAGAGCACGATTATATAGTCATGCTCTTTTTTCTATTGAATTAGGATTACATCTGGACAATGATATCCAGACAAAGCTCTAAAGCCTTATCAAAAGCCTCTGAGCCCCAATCTCGTTGATCGTAATTGTCAATATCTGCAAGGGAATCTGCCGTAAAGAGTAGTAATCCCCAAATAGCTCCTCGAAGTTGAGCAACTGCTGCAAGTGCAGAACATTCCATCTCTACAACACTACAGCCCTCTTCAATACGATAGGAAACCTTATCTGGTGTTTCTCTATAAAAACCATCTGTCGACCAGGTCATGACCTCTTCATAGGGGATTTTCTTTTGTTTTAAAGTTTTCTCAATAGCTTCCAGAGCTTGTTTATTCATGTCTATATAGCGGGATGGCGCAACATAGTGGTAACTCGCTCCTTCATCCCTCAACGCTATAGTAGGAATCAAAAAAACATTTTCCTTCATGTTTACCAAAACGCCACAAGTTCCAGTTGAAATGATTTGTTTTACGCCATAACCAATTAACCAATCAAGAAATTGTGCAGCTGCAGCTGATCCAACTGGAGCTTGAGCCAAGCAAATCTCCTCCCCATTGTAAGTCATAACAAATATAGGATAAGTTTTGGTCGCGGAGACAAACTCTCCAACTTTATCAGCCTCAACGGCGTTCGCATAGCGTTCAATCTCTTCTTCTAAAAAGGCGTAAATACACCTAGCCGGCAAGTCTAAATCTAAGTCCTCATGTGTCGGCATAATCACAGCCTGAGGACTATCATCAAACTCTAAAATTGGGATTTCATGTTTATGTATCATCTGTTGCCTCCTAAGTTTTAAGAATTATTATATCAAAAATTCAAACTGATTATATGATTTCATAAAATCTATTAGCTTATAATCAAGAAAAATAGATGATTAAATCATAACACCTAAAAAAGACATGAATCTGTTTTAGTCAGAAACATGTCTTATTTGTGTTCTATTCAAGAAAGATTATTTCAATCATCTTTTATTGTCTCACGAAATCTTCTGATGTTAAGAACCTATGCACGATACTCTGAAATAATCTCTCCTATCCAGTTTTTAAAAGGATTGTGAGAATGAAGATTCTTGATAATAACAAATAAATAGAATTTATAACTTTTCTTCATCTCCTCACCTTTAATCATCATCTTCTAGTACTAGATTCTCATCCTCATAAAAAACGACTTTCCCATCTTTTACTTTAAAAGAATAACTGATTTAATCTTGATTCTCATCCTTGGTATTGGAATAAAAGAAATTATATTCACCATTCGGAAGATCACTAGCATCTAACTTTTTAGCCGCATCTTTCATATCTTGTGATTTGACTGTTATCTTTTCATCGATATAAATGACCATCTCAATCAACTCTTTATCAATCAAGGTTTGGTATGAAATTTGATAGTAACCTGCAAAGTCCTTCTTACCTTCTTTGAGATTGTCTGAGGATAAGGTATCCAGATTTTTCTCCTTTTCATCATGACTGAAGTTAGATAGAAAACTAAATGAACTAATAGGAAGACCGAGTTTTTGTTTCTTCAATTGTTTTTTTAATTTTCTTCTCAACCTTTTGGACAGATTTCTGCTTCAAAAACGATTCCTTATATTCTGGAACATTGCCATAAGAGTCACTTGACCCTTCTTCATGAATAGCCGTATTTTCTCTAATACTACTTTCTGGTCATCGTTAGTTTTATCAGAATAGGTATAAGTTACGTGGTAAGTTGGTATTTCTAAGGCTGTCCAATATAATTTAGTGATAGTAACCTTAGAATGCAGACTCACTTTATTACAATTCTCGACAATAACTCCTCTGACCTTGTTATAATCACTAGACTTCATCTTTCTGAACTCCATCAAAAACAAGGCTGTAAATATTATGAGAAATAAAAGTAAACGATTACATTATTTTATCTTTATTTAACATTCTTTACATGAAATGTCAGATGAAATTGGATTCGTTCTTTTACTTCTCTTCTCTGCCAACCCAATCATTGTATTAAAAAAATCTAGTAGACAGCCTCTACTAGATTTTTTTATATTCTTATCAACTCATTTTCCCCATAAGAAAGCATTTAGAGGCTTATCGACCAAGGTTGTTTCATGGAGTTTACTGTGTTGGCCGTTAAGACCTGTGATTTTCTTTTCTTGGTAGGATTTGACATAACCTTTAAGCAGATAGGCTAGGGATTGACTGGATAGATTGGTCACGCGCTCATCACTCTCTTTACCTGTATTGCCATAGATGTTGAGGACTTCAACTTGTCCTTGAGGATAGTTGTCTCCAAGAGACAAGAGCTCCTCATATGACCCGGTCATGCTAGTTGGTTTTCCTTCGCCATCTAGAGAGTTTTCTTCCGGTTCATCCATGCCGATAATCCCGTTAAAGTGACCGGCGATATCCACTTGTTTGACTAGTTTAGGCAGACTGGTATCACTGCCATGCTGGAGCATATAATAGACGATAGCTATATTGCCGTAGGAGTGACCAACCATGTTCATCTCAGTGATTTCGTAGGTATCCTGGAGAGCTTTGACAACAGCGTAGGCATAGTTGCTCTGGTCCTGAGTGCTGGCCCCTCAATTATTGTCAAAATTGACTAGGACAATCGGATTGACCGCATCTTTTTGAATAGTCCCTTTCAGAGTAACGGTCCCATCTTCAGCCACATTGGCTTCGATAATGGTTTGGGTCACGCCAGATTTTTTAGCTGCATTAGCCATGTGTCTTTCCGCATGACTGCTTGAGCTCCCAACCATGAAAAAAGATGGTTGGACGGCTTGATTGAATAAATGTTTTTCTTGCTTCTGCTTTTACGGCCTGCGCTTGGTTTTGGGAAATAAAATACCAACCACCTACACAAACAAGACCAAGTATTGCTAAAAGACTGAAAATAAGAGTTCTTTCTTCATATATACCTTTCTAATTTGCTTTATGTAAGAGCTAAATGGTCATAACTTTTTTACTTGCAATACTGATTACGAACTCATTCATCTTACATGTTTTCCTTAATGAAACGATCCATCTCTTCAAACGGAATCACGTTCACCTGGTCATAAAGGTCTGTGTGACTAGCCCTTTCGACTGTAATCATTTTTTGTCTCCTTTGCAACATATAAAAAGGCTTGGAAACACAGCTCTCTTGCATTACCAAGACTTTTGTATAACTTAACTAATCTAAAACAATCATAGATTTAATAGACTTGCGTTCATCCATATCTTTATAAGCCTGATTAATATCTTCCAATTTATAACTTGTCGTAAAGACTCGGCCTGGATTGATGTCGCCATCAAGAACAGCTTTTAACAAAACTTGTTTATCATAGGTTGTGACAGAGGCTGGGCCGCCACTAAAATATTTTGGGCAAAGGTCGAACCAAGGGAACGGTTATTATAATGAGGCACACCGACAAATCCCATACGACCACCGTTATGGAGGACACCAAGAGCTTGTTCTACTGCTGCTTCAGTACCGACACACTCGAGAGCTGCATCTGCTCCTCCCCCGAGGATTTCACGGACTTTGTCAATGCCTTTTTCGCCACGCTCAGCTACAACCGCAGTCGCACCTGACTCCAAAGCCATCTTTTGACGATCTTCGTGACGGCTCATAAGGACAATTTGAGAAGCTCCACGCATCTTAGATGCAATGACAGCACATTGACCAACAGCCCCATCTCCGATAACGACAACCTTATCACCCTTTTGTACATTAGCCACACGCGCAGCATGGTAACCCGTCGGCATAACATCAGCAAGTGTCAAAAGTGACTTGAGCATGCCTTCGCTATAATCTGAGGGTTGCCCAAGAATTTTGACAAGGGCCCAGTTGGCAAAGTGGAAACGGATATACTCAGCCTGCACGCCCTCAGACCAGTTATTACCTGAGTGGTTATCACAAGAGCCGTCAAAACCAGCTCGACAAGCATCACACTGACCACACCCATGTGTGAAAGGTGCAATGACAAAGTCTCCTGGTTTTACCGTAGTAACTTGCTCACCAACTTCTTCGACAATTCCGATAGCCTCATGACCACTATTTCTATGTCCCTCTTCCATTTCCGGATTACGGTAACTCCAAAGGTCAGATCCACAAACGCAAGTACGTACTATCTTGATAATGGCATCATCTGCTGCCACGATTTGCGGGCGATCAATTTCTGCCAGCCCCACTTGTCCAGCTTTGGTATAAACTGCTGATTTCATATATCTACCTCTATTTCTTTAGTTATAGTTAGTATACACTTTTAGGCAAGCTTTAGCTCACATCATGCCCTCCAAATTACTTTCAAACAATAGCAACTAATCATATTTTTTTCCATACTTCTTTTCAAGCATTTTCTTAAATAGATATGGCATCTTGACATTTTCTAGACCTTTTTTAGCAATCAATTTCTTGACGAAATCGGGCATTTGAATGTCCTTTTCCTCATCCAAAATCTGACCTGTGCTAGAAGGAGTTTCCAGCTCATCAAAGGTCTCAAGCTGAGGTTGATAGTAACTATAGTCACCGTCTATATGAGACTGAATAGCCGAAAGAAGGGCCTTGATTAAACGAGGATCGCGATTTGGCATGGGAGGTCTGTGATAGGCTACACCTAGCTCTTGGCAAAGTTCCTTACATTCCACATCATTATCAAAAAGAACCTCAATATGCTCACTAATAAAGACAATAGGGACAAAAATATAGTGGTCTGGGTGTTCACGCTCATCTCGTAGATATTCTAAGACATCAGGCTTAATCCAAGGAATACCTATATCACTCTCACTCTGCCAAGTATTAGTGTACTGCTCTTCTCTAAGTCCTAAATCCTCCGCAATCAAGCGACTATTATCATAAATCTGGTCGATATAAGGGTCACCAAAATCTAGTGCCAAAACTGGGACACTGTGAGCTGAAAAAATCACCTTATAACTGTCGTCTCCAATCTGATCTAAAATCTTTCGGATTTCATCAGCCCAATAATGAAGAAGAGAAGGTTCGCGGTACCAGTCCTTGATAATTTGGAACCTAATATGCTCACTTTCTAAAAATTTCTCATATCCCATGACAGAATAGTAAGAATAATGGGGCTCTAAAATCAAGCACAAACATTCTTCAATTCCGTCATTCTCCATCTGTGTAATCACATCTGTAATGAAAGATCGTGAAAATTTATTGGCAAAGTAAACCGACACTTGTTCTCCAAGAGCAGAAGCAACCAAATCCACCTCTTCTCTGGTTATCCTTTGGAGTGGAGTTCCACCAATTCGGAGGTAATTGTCATGTAAAGTCTGAATTTTATGTGGTTCAGGACGAACACCACGCCGTATATTCGTGAAAAACTCCGCTACTCCTTCATAGGTAATCTCTTCTGGTGACCCAAAGGTCATCATCAACACAGCTCTCTTACTCATAATTAATCCTTGTTCTACATTTGTTCTATTTTATCATGAAAAGGATCACTTTAGGGAACTTGGTATCAAAATAACTCTTAAAGGTAGACTCTAAGAGTTTAAAAACAAACCTTAATGATGGTGTTGCTGCTCACTTTCTGCTTCTAGCTCTTCGATATTTCGCTTGTGAGCTTGGTGGGTTGCCAAGTCTTCATCAACTTCGATGGTGACATTTTGAAAGCCACTCTCTTTGAGCAAGTCTCGGATAGACTCTTTACAGACCTCGATATGTTTGACATGCTCCAGACAAACATGGACAATAGCATTTTTCTCCAAGCCGTCCATGGTCCAAAGATTAAGCTGATTGATACTAGCAACATTATCCAACTGCTCTAAGTCATTCTTAACTTGCTTGATATCTACCCCTTCTGGCACAGCATCCAGGAAAATCTTGAGCGTGCTCCAAAAACGTGGAATGGCTTTGGACAGAATAAAGAAGGAAATAGCAAGAGACAAGAGGGGATCTAGGATATACCAGTCCGTAAATCGGAGGACAATGGCCATCAGGATGACAGCCAACCAACCTAAGGTATCTTCCAAAAAATGCAGGCTGAGAATAGACTCATTCTTGGTCTGACCCTTACGAATGACCAGACTAGCCAGCAGATTGACACTGATAGCAATAATTCCCAACCAAAGAAGCCCTTCGTCATTGACGGGTTGTGGGTGGAAAAGCTTGCTTATATTTTCTAAAATCACCATACCAGACCCTGTCATCAGAATGACTGCCGTTACCAAAGCCCCTAATAAGCTAAAACGCTTGTAGCCTAGGGTATAGCGACTATCTTCTTCACGATTGGAGATTGTTTCTAGAAAGGCCGAGAGGCCAATGGCTAGAGCATCCCCCAAGTCATGGACAGAGTCAGCGAGAACAGCACTGGAAACAAAGATTCCCCCTGCAATAAACTCAACAATGGAAAAGCTTAGATTCAAGAAAAAAGCCAACCAGACTGCATATTTTGAACTCATTTTTTACCTTCCTTTGGTATAATAGATTCACGAACATCATATTCAATATCTATTATCCAATACTACCAACAGAAAGGATAGGGGCAAACCGTTCGCTGTGTACGTTACTGAACAGTTTGTTCATAGTGTCCATATGACTGCACAAGATCGTCGCATTACCAAGACTAGAAAAGCCATCTATCAAGCTTTCTTGTACTTACTTAACCAAAAAGATTATGAGGCCATCACCGTTCAGGAGATTATTGACTTGGCTGATGTGGGGCGTTCGACCTTTTACAGCCATTATGAGAGCAAAGAGTTACTACTGGATGAGCTCTGCCAAAAGCTCTTTCACCATTTGTTTGAGCGTACTCAATACCTCTCTCCACAAGACTACCTGGCCCATATCTTTCAACATTTCAAGAAAAATCAAGACCATGTAACCAGTCTCTTGCTTTCAAAAAACGATTATTTTATCCGGCAGCTGCGAAAAGAACTGGAACATGACGTCTATCCAATGGTAGCTGATGAACTGATTCAATCACACCCCAACATTCCTCACTCATATCTCAAGCACCTGGTTATAACCAACTTCATTGAAACCCTGACCTGGTGGTTGAAAAAAGGCAAGTCCTACAGCGAGCAGGAAGTAGTCCAGTTTTATTTGGAGATTTTAAACGTCGCTTCTAACTAAGGTGCGACTTTACATCATGTATCATAGAAAGGAAAACTATGCTCCTTCTCATTCTTCTTGGTATTTTCACAGCTTTCTTATCCCTTGCTTTTGCTCTTCTTCATTTAATGGCCAGTCTTTCAGAATTAAGAAAGCACAAGAATACTCTAGGAAATCGGCTTCTCCTTATCGGAAGCAACCTTGCGACCTTCTCTCATCCTTTACTTCCTTTTGCCGATTGTTGCTTTATTCCTTTGGCTGATCGGAGTTAGCTTGATTTGCTACGGAGCCTATTGGAATGGCAAGCATAAAGGAAATTTCCATCTAGTAGCCCACTACCTGATTCGGATCGGAATCGCTCTGGTAATTACGATTTTATTAACTCTTGTATAAGAAAAGATCAAGTTTTATTAATGAAAACTTGAGCTTTTTTCTTATATTTATGATATTAAACATTCTGCTTTTCTTTAAACATTTTGACCTTTTCTTGGCAGTAATTCATTAATTTCTGTGTTTTTTCAAATGAGTAGCCTTTTTCAGATACCGACTTGACTTTCTTTTCATCAAAGTAGTAGCCAGTCAAGCCACTGACTTCCTCTGATAAGGTGAGATAATAGCCTGTTTCGATTCCCTGATCTAGATCTTTTGAAAGAGACTTCATCAAGCGTCCGAAGAGAGACTTTTCCGTCTTTTTATCACTAGAATTATTCCCTAAGTTGGTTAAAATCAAGCCGAGATGGTAGGCATTAATAGTGGTATTTGAACCTTTTAAAAAGAAATCTCTTGCTAGATAGCGTGTCATCCAAATGGTGTAGAGCTTGGAATTATTGTAGGCCAAACCGGGATTGTATTCTTTCTCAAAGCCAAAGTCCAAATCCTTCACTTTCGCAAAATGGTGCATATAGGAAGAGGTATTGATAACAAGGCCATCAGGCAATTTTTCTAACAAGGGGATTAGCTCTGTTATAAAAATATAGGGAACCAGAACGGATAACATGAAAGTTAGTTCGACATTTTCACCACTCGCTTTTCGCTCTTTCCCTGCATACAGACCTGCATTGTTAAATAAGATATCAATCCTTTGAAAGTCTCGCTTGATTTCCTCCACAAATCGATAAACATTATCTAATTTTGAAAAATCAGCCAAGTAGCTAGACACTCTGCCTCTCAAGGAGACTGCCCGAACCTCCTGAGTAGCCAATTCCAGCTTTTGAGGATTGCGACCGTGGAGGATGATATGATAGCCTTCACTAGACGGTTTCTTTGCTAGATGCTTACCGATAACGTCCGTAGCACCTGTTAGATGTAGGAAGTAATAACGATCGTCAAGATATCACAACACTTGTTGTCAATGATAAAGATCAAAAAACACTTCAAAATTACATCAAACTCAATCATCGTGAAACTGGTCAGAAGCTTGATTTGACTGAAAAAGGCATTATTATCTCAGAGAAATTGGCGGACCTAGCTGGTATTTCTGTAGGTGATGAAGTAACCGTTCAAAATAGCCAGGACAAAGACATCAAACTCAAAGTTGCTGGTATTTCTGAGATGTACATGGGGTACTTCATCTTTATGAACGAATCTACTTATAAGGATGCTTTCGGAAAAGAGGCTAGCCAAAATGCTACGATACTTACACTGAAAGATCATTCAGACAAAAATGTTGAGCAAACAGCCAGTCGATTTATGTCTCTTGATGGTGTAAAAGGGGATGTCCAAAATACTACTCTAAAGGCACAAATCAAGACCATCGTCAACTCACTTAGCCGTGTTATGGGAGTTTTGATTAGTGTTTCTATTCTTCTTGCTTTTGTTGTTCTCTTCAATTTAACGAATATCAATGTGGCAGAGCGTATCCGCGAATTATCAACCATTAAGGTTCTAGGTTTCTTTAATAAAGAAGTGACGCTCTACATCTATCGAGAAACAATTTGTCTTTCTATCATTGGTATCTTGGTTGAATTCGGACTTGGTTTGGGACTGCATCAATACATGGTAGATGTTATCCCACCTGAAAATATTATGTTCAATCCAAATCTTGGCTGGCTCATCTACGCTGTTCCAACACTAGTAATCATTATCATTCTGACAGGTTCTGGGTATCTTTGTGAACCAACACCTTAAGAAAGTCAATATGCTCGAGGCTCTAAAATCTGTTGAGTGAGATATGCTATAACTTAATAAATAAAACGGAAGAGTTAGGACCACTTCGTCGTTTTAAAACAAGATACTCCCCTATGTCGAATAGGGGAGTATCTTGGCTCTATAATTTCTGTAGTGGGTAAAACTACTGTAGGGATTATAGAGCTTTTTGAGTGTACACAAAAAGTCCCATAAGAACTATAATGAAAAGCAACCAAACCATCATTAGGAAGA
>OCPQ01000047.1_pt1 | contig 137401 bp, 153 predicted proteins | sample 1538251 | NCBI WGS metagenome assembly OCPQ01 (sample SAMEA2580249, study PRJEB22360) | human gut metagenome | biome: human gut; feature: human-associated habitat; material: faeces | place: Denmark | collected 2008/2010 | reverse complement strand
GATAGTTCTTTTTTGCTGTGTGATATATTAAAGCCCGTGGGCTTCCATATCGAGGGAATCCACGGGCTTTGTTGCGCTTTTTTTTACAGCGCCTTTTTTTGGGAATTGTGTAGCCCTGCGTATGCGGGGAAAAGTCAAGTTCACCGATAAAATCATCAATAGAACCGGGATCACCCCCGCGTATGCGGGGAAAAGTTACCTATTCCGCTGTTGCCAAATATCACTGTAACAGGTGAGTGAAATGAGAACAAATACATTTTTTATACTGTATGTATCAGCCTTAAAGGTTCGTAATATAGAATGTACCATTTGATTATCTACAGGGTCATCTGCACTAATTATGAATAGATCTTGCTCATTATAATTATTACTGTACACAGTAATTAGATTATGTATACCACCATATGGTATAAGCCTAAACTTAGACCTGTCAACAAGACTTAGTAATTGATTCCAGAATACTCTTTCAGAGCCTGTTCCTTCTATAAGTATGTTTATAATTATAGTTCACGTCCTTTTAAACTTGGATAGACTAAGTTAAACTTCCCAAGCTGTGGTTCAACTATTGTAGCCTCACTTTTATCATCGAGTGTATACCTATCAGTCACTCTGCCAAATACTATATATTGGTTACTCTTATCCATGTCATAAAAATCTCTTGTCTTATTCGCCATAACTATATCTGCATTATCTATTATGAATAGACTGTCTTTAACTGTTTTAAGAGCAGACTCAACCATATCAGCAGATGTCAAACTGTTTATGAATACAACGCCTTTTGCATTAATATTGGAACAATATGCAGAAAATATGTCATAAAACAAAGACTTACCTATTCCGCTGTTGCCAAATATCACTGTAACAGGTGAGTGAAATGAGAAATCGAATGAATATACTCCGTCTGTAACTTTTATCCTCTTATGAAGTAGCTTTGCCATTAGTCTAGCACCTCCAGTATTTGTAATGCATTTGTACAGTGTATCTTTTTTCCCATATAGTGCAGCAAAACATCAACACTAAAATTATTTATGATGCTTGGCAGTAATGGCATATATGCGTTTCCTCTGTTAAACATCAATATGCACCTCAGTGCATTGTCTCCAGCCTCAACACAATTGAACAGTTTATCCGGATTACTGTATATATTTATTGCTGTTTTACAGCCAGTACTAATTTTTCTGATGTCCACAAGTCTACCATATTTTGTTCTAATATCAGACCCTGATGAGTATGTTGAGTGATCGATGTTCAGTATTAGACTTTTTATTGTATCCGATATTTTAGTAGTACCTATATGCAAATTGAAGAATGCATCATTTCTTTCCTCTAGTTTTAAACCTGTTTTATTAACGTCCTCTTTCTTAATATATAAGTTTAATGGCATATTACCTACCTCCAGTTACTTATTTTTATATGATTATATCTGTTTATCAAATGATTTTGATAACTTCTTAACTGCAACACCCATATCTAAATCATGCAGTACATTGTACCTTTCACATATAAATTCTGGTGTTATGATTTTTACTATTTTTGAACTTGGTATATTTGTATAGTACTGGTATCTTGCATAAAATTCACCAAGCCACTCAGCCATTGTTTTACTGTAGTTCATAGTAGCCTTGTCTACAGAGTTCATACTAAGCTTATCAATCATTATATCTGGTGTCATTGTCATCCAGTATGCAGAACCGTTGTCCATATGGTTCCTTGCATCTGAAAGCATAAACATATTTGCAAATGAACACAGGTCAAATCCTTGCTCAACTGCCATTGAGAATGCTACCCCTTGGCTTTCTGCCAGTTCGTCAATATATGATTTCTGTTTTTCATTCATAATGATACCTCACCTAATTAGTGTACTAAAAGTATTAGTCAGGATCACCCCCCCGCATATGCGGGGAAAAGGGCTTGCCATTCCTAATAGCAATGTAACCACTAGGATCACCCCCGCGTATGCGGGGAAAAGGTACGTGTGCATGGGTCATTCCTGCCTAGCCAGGGATCACCCCCGCGTATGCGGGGAAAAGGTAGCAAATACAGCAAAATCAGCCGTTACAACAGGATCACCCCCGCGTATGCGGGGAAAAGTTTTCTAGATCTAATGCTTATATCAACACTCATGTCCAGTCTGTCTCCTTTAATGTTCTCCAAGACTCACCATCGCCATATACTTCGTTTATAAAAGCCTTTACAAACTCTTTTTTACTGTTTATTTCACCATAACCATGCACTACTGTTTTAACTGTAAGTTGTCCAGGAGTTGGTAATGGTAGTATATGAGAAGTAGTAATTGTTATATCTTTCTGCTTAGCAATTTCAAGTAGAAGTCCAATACAGTTGTCGCCAAGCCTATCACCATTAACTATATAGTTCTCCTCAAAAAGTATGATTAATGCTTTTGAACCACTTGATAAACTTACTGGTGATATACCTGTAAGTACCTCGTTATATAAACTTATACCTGAGAGCACAGTTGTGTTATCTATGTCCTTAATTATTTTTCTTACGAATTCATCATCAAACCACTCTGGCTCATAACTTGTATCAAAGTAACCTCTTACATTTGATATTCTGTTTGGCAATCTCTTGCATGTCTCCTCATAATTGCTCTCAATAATTATATTAAGCATCAAAATTTCTCCTTTGTATCTATTTGGTGTCTAGCAATTATATCATCAATTGCATAGTCAACGTCCTCTAATGTATACAAAACAATCCTTGAAGCAATCAAACTTAAAGGTGCCATCTTGTATATTTTTTGTGGTTTTTCATTTCTTGTGCTTATCCAATATTTATACAAGTAACCTGCAAACTCTAATACGTATGACTCATATGTTTTACCATGCTTAAGCTTTAAATTTCTCTGTACTCCCTCATACATAAACGTGTCACATGAATACTCTACCATTCTTTTATCAGTAAGGACCATAACTCCATAGTCTGAAGTCATCATCTGCTTTGCAAAGTCTTCTGAATCTATACCGTCTGCACCAGAAAGTCTAAAACAGCCTGCTACAATTTTACATTGCATGTTAATATATGACATAGGTAACATTATGCTCACCCCCAATGTTTAAGCAGTTCATCCACAAATAAGCCTTTTCGCCTATAATCGCTTTTTATAATGCCCAATGATTTGTCCATTGTACCGATTTTAACTCTCCAGGCATGTTTTAGTCTCTTTCTTTCATCTTTACTCAAAGTCTCTGTTCTCATGATTCTTATATTTTTACATGCTCTGTTATTCTTAAATACGTATTGATTACCTAGTTGAATCTCACTCAAGCATTTGACAAGTACTGTATCTGTTATTACACCATCTAGGAAGTCTGTGTATGTTTCATGCATATGATCATCTGCTATTGGTCCTACAACAATATCGTATGAATCAATGTAGCTTACAAAATTGTCAAGCTTTTTATAGCTACTTCTGTTTATCTTCCCCCTATGTACACCAACATACAAAGCCCACTCAATACTATTAGTGAATTTGTATAGGATCACCCCCGCGTATGCGGGGAAAAGGTGCAAACATTTTCATTGCGTCAGCATATTCTGGGATCACCCCCGCGTATGCGGGGAAAAGTAACATCAAAGAATGTGGGTGGGTGAGCGATTAGGATCACCCCCGCGTATGCGGGGAAAAGCATCTGCACCCGTCAGGGCAGCCGACGCAGTCAGGATCACCCCCGCGTATGCGGGGAAAAGCCGTTCTTGTCTGTTGTGATCTTGCCAAGCTCAGGATCACCCCCGCGTATGCGGGGAAAAGATGCTTTGATATATCCCTGCCTGTATGAGTCCAGGATCACCCCCGCGTATGCGGGGAAAAGGCTCAGCTATGTGACATATATGCAGGTAAAACAGGATCACCCCCGCGTATGCGGGGAAAAGCTAATCAAGCGTAATTTCTACAACATCACTTTTAGGATCACCCCCGCGTATGCGGGGAAAAGTTCAGGTGTATAATTGTACTTGTAATAATGTTTAGGATCACCCCCGCGTATGCGGGGAAAAGGGTGAAGTATGATGTTTTCATTGTGTGAGACTGGGATCACCCCCGCGTATGCGGGGAAAAGACATCACGGCTGACCTTTTCCATTTCAAAACCAGGATCACCCCCGCGTATGCGGGGAAAAGTGAGACAGGTGAAACGGTTTTGACCGATGCTCAGGGATCACCCCCGCGTATGCGGGGAAAAGACTAAAAAGATCCCATAAAATCGTGCTTTTTATCAACAAACCTATCATTTTTCATTCAGTTTGCAATAGACTTGATATAACAAATAACAATCCGACAGAGCTCGGTGCTGCTGTTTTGTGGTGATGCCGAGCCTTTTGGCAACTGACTCTAGGTTATAGCTTCTCATACCTTTGAGCTTGCTTTTGACTATTGTCATTACATCTGTAAACTTTATCTTTGTTATATCAATACCCTGTCGACTGCACTCAGCTAGTAGAAAATCATGGTCAAAATTCACATTGTAACCCGCTACTTCACTACCTTTTACAAAGTCCATAAAACTTGGCAAAGCCTCATTTATTGGCTTGCCATTCTCTTTTACTTGCTCTTGCGTAATGCCTGTTAATTCACTTATATTCTGCGCTATCTCAGTTTTTACAGCAATAAGCCGCTCATATTCTTCGACTGTTTTTCCATTGACTATACGGATCGCACCTATTTCCAATATCTCGTCATTTTCAACTGACAATCCTGTTGTTTCAATATCAATGATAACAAAGTCGTTGTCTGCCTTTTCTACTCTACGAGCATTCTTTTTTAACCCCATTCGTCGCTTTGCTGCATTACTGAAACCAGATTTGAGCATTTCACCCTGCTCGTATATGTTTTTGGGGTGCTTCATCAATTTGATACCGTCAAGATCTATAGGCTGCCAATTGGTATTGTGTACATAAAAATCCATGTGTTGCTCGTTATTGGCTGGAAAAACCAGTGTAGCTTGCCCGTTTTTGATGTTTTCACAAACTCTTTTCCAAATAAGCTCACGAACTCTCGCATTAACGTTACCTACATACACTCCAGTATTTATCTCAAGCAACCATTTGGACAGATCACCTCTCAGCTTAGGCGGACAGTTTGTCATTGTAAGAACTATCATTCTTCAACCTCGTCATTTTCATGCTTGCCATATGAGATCCCATACTCAACGTGATCTTTCAAATTGTCCCACAAATAAACGGCCTCCACATCATCCTGCTCCTGGGTATCATTAAGAAGATATTTGATATCCTTTAACATTCGCTCGATAAGATGCGTTTGAGAAAAAACATTTCGCACACGTCGCCTCATGATATCAGGCAAGTCTGGCGGATCATCTGCCCCAAGTTCAAATGCAAGAGGTATAGTTATTTCAGCTTTGTACAGATCAGCAATATCATATGCAAAAGAAAACTCGTGACCAACGTGTATAAAACCAAGCCCCACCGAACACCCAAGGGCTGTTATAACTGCCGAAGCAAGTCCATACAGACACACATTTCCAGCAGAAAGCGCCTGATTGACAGGGTCGCCTGATGAGAAATCTTCAGCATCATATTTTCTTCCGTCCCAAGGTACATTCCACTTCTTTGCATGTTCACGATAGATTTTCCTCATTCTTGAACCTTCACGGCCACGAAGCTGCTGTAACGTCAGACCCGAAGTATCCTCGTCCTCAAATCTCATTTCATACATTTTTCGCACAACATTAAGGTGACTTCTGACATTAGAAAAAAGCTTTGCCTGCTTTTCAAGCATTGTACTGTGTGAATTAAGCGCCCTGCCATGGGCATAATACCGTACTCCATGCTCCCCTACCCATATGACACTTATGCCCATATCTCCGATAAGTTCCATTGCACGATGAGATACGTCAGTGCCGGGTCCCAACAGCAGCACTGTTATGGCTGCCGCAGGGATATACACTGTTCCGTCAAGAACTGTGGCGGTGACGGCACCATTTTCACGGCTTACCTTGCAATGTTCAAGATAAATAAACGTCATTCTGTCGCTTATTGTGGGCAGTGCATGGAGATCTGGCTTCTCTATCCCATTTTGTTGTGCCATTATCTTACTCCGACGATCGTCAGCATTCCAAGACCATAAGCTTTCTCACGGCCGATACCATTAGTAAGTGCAACTTTAAGAAGTTCCTCGTCTGTTACTGTAAGCACGCCCTCATATGTTACAGAAAGTATTCTCACATGGTTTCTACGCTCGCCCTTTTTAAAATCATACCACTTAAACTCTGTTACCAACCACATTCCGTCCTCTAGAGAAAAGCCGTTTTTCAAAGCCTGCTTTTTCAGCCATTCTTCCTGCTGTTTATTTCCTATAAGTCCGACAAGGCGACCTCTGTGGGAATTAGTATCTTTCTTATGTATAACAGGGTTTGCTTTCAAACGAAACTGCCATTTACCGCCATTTTTAACTCTGTCAAGTAATGTATCATAACATTTAGTTTGCGGTCTTTCTGCTCCGAATTGATCTGAAACATTTGAAAAATCAAGTTCTTTTTCTGATAATATGAGCAAATACTTCTCTCCGCCAAGCTCGTCTATTCTCCAAAGCTTCCTTGTTCTGCCGTCAGGCTCAGCACTTTCGATAGCTCCATGAAATCTGCTTGGGCATACCAATGCCTTCATTGAATTTGTTTTTGTAATATCTAATTTTATTCTTGTTAAATACATACCGCACCTCACAATTCAGAAAAGGCATCATGCTCTGGGTTGCTATCCACAGCAAGAAGTTCTTCACGCTTCATTCGCCAACCGTGCTTTCTGTGGAGCTGTGAGAATGACAGCGGAATATCCTGCACCATTGCGCCGCCTGATGTGACTTCATAGGAAATGCGCACGCTTTTTCGGTGAGCGTTCTTATAAAGATATGGCTCGGTCTTTAGTGCCGTAAGAATATCCTCGTCCTTAACGCCAAGAACGATAGGCAAAGTTGGCGGACAGGACTTTCGTCCAAGATACAGCGGATAAACAGGCTTTTGCAGTGCAGAAGCTATACTCTCCAGCAATGTCTTATCATCACTTTCAAGTGCGACAAGAAACACTGCGTCTGACAGATAATAACGATATGATACTTCAGGATGTTTTTCTCCTGGTACTTGCACAGTATGAAAATCTTTAAGCAAAACGCCCTCCTTATCGGCACGAACTCCAAAACGGAGCGTTGTAAGCGGCACAAGCTTCTGCGGATCGTCATTACGCTGGATACCAAGAGCCGCCGCTATCATGCCAATAACGCCGCTTTTGGTAGGCTCACGTTCTGTTGAACGCACAATGAATTTTGAACTGCTGCCCCACGCTTGTAATGGGGCAGCAAGTCTTAGCAATAATACTGCCATTGCCTTTACGCCTCTGCTGTCTTCTGCTCACGAAGATATGCTTCCAGACGCTCAAGAAGCTCAGGAAATGTCATCTTTTCGGCAATATCTGCCAACTTGTCACCAACGCAGAAAGCAGCCAATGGCTTAGCAGCAAAATTATCATATACCTTTCCAGCATATTCCACAAGTTTATTCTCAGACTCGGCAACATAACCCTCTTCAGAAGCTCTGACAGGTTTCTCAAAAGCTCCGCAAAGGTTAACAGGTTGGTCATTACGAACGGTCACATAAATAGCGTCAGGGAAAGTGCGGTTTGCAAAAGTGTTCTCCTTACCTGTAGGCATTGAGCGTACGAACGCTTCAACATACTTCTTGACAACATCAACTGCATCATACAAATTGTCAAGTGCCTTTAAAAGCTCTGTCACATTCACGTTGGCATAGCGATAGAGTGTGGAGGAATTAAATTCAACTGTTCCAAGATGTCCTGCACCAGCGTTGTCATCGTCCTGAAGGTCATCAACTGCGGTGAAATAATCATACTCGTTCTGTATAGTATGTGTAGAAATAGCATGAGCCACCTGTGCAGCGGCATCATAGTTGAGCGTAGGGTCACTTGCTGCCATTCTTCCGAACAATGCGATATCTACTGACGGATTATCTTTCAGAGCTTTTTTATAAGCATTTTTATCTTTTACTCCATCGCATATAAGCTTAGCCAAAGCCTTTGCCTGTTTGTTACTTATAAATAGCAAAACTTTTGTTTGTTCAATTTTATCATTTTCTTCGGTGTTATCTTTCTTATTTACAATTTCCGTTTTTATTCCAACATCTTTAAGCGCTTTAGTGGCTTTTTTGATACCCTCCTCCTCGCTAATAGTGCTGTCTATTGCAACAATCTCTTTGGCAATTTGCTTTGCCACTTCACGGGAACGCACGCCAAGCTCTTCCACCGAAAAAATTTTCTTGAAATCTTTTCTCATAGCATGCTTCCAAGCCTGTGATGAAACTCTTGCTCTCCTTGTTCCGCCATAAACGGCTGTCTTAGGACTGCCCATATCGTCACGGTTTACACAGCTTGGCGGTACGGTCTGCAAAACGTGTATGTCAACATAAATACTCATGATAAATCTTCTCCTTTTTCACGATAAAAATCCTCGCCCCATTTAAGCTGGACGTTTTTTCTCTTGTTAGTGTCCTGAAACCAATACAGATCCTCTGCAAGTCTAACGTAATCAAGCTTTACGCTCTTTGCCTTGAAAAGCTGCACAAGACCTCTTATATGATGTGAAAGTTCAGGCATATCTTTCGCTGTGACAACAGGTCCAAATCTGCGCATGATGCGTTCTCTGTTTTCATCAGTTTTCTCTTCCATAAGATCAGCGGCTGCACTTCCAAGGGATCTTCCCTCACAATGAACTGTTTCCGAACTTCCCTGCTGATGAAGTGCAAACATAGTCAGCGAAATATATATTGCCCACTCCGATCTGCTTGGCTCGTTAGATTTACTGAAAAGCTCAGGCGACATTTTATTGAAAAATACATCCCACAGTTCAGGCATTTCACCCGGCTTTTTGCCTATGCCGTGGCGTAGTTTTGCCAAATTTGCTTTTCCGTCACTTGTGTCTTTTTGTGCGATGAGTTTCTGCACTCTGTCTTTCATTTCATTTCTTATAAGCTTTACTTCTTCCATATTCTCACCTCGCATTAATAAACATTAAATTTTCTGATATATCTTTGAAACATCACGCAAGAAAATGTTGTAAGCCTTTGATGCAGAATAGATCGTCTCATCTATCATATGTCCCACCATTGCAGTATCATCTACTGCCGCAACAAGCTCCCTGCCAAGATCAAGGGTTATCCTCTTTGCAGTATTCTGCCACTGTTCAAACTTTTCCAGCTTATCATCATTTTCCGGGTCAAGTGAAGAAAGCCAACTGCGGAAAGGAATATCAAGGCGGTAGTATAGCTGTGACTTGGTGTCTAAAATCGAGCCAATGTCCTTTGGCTTACTGTTCTTATTTCCACCAGAGGCAAGGTAAATATTCCATGCTAGATTGCCTATTTTTTTCGCAAGTTCTTCACATCTGCTTATCTCAAACTTTATTTCTTCACGATAACCCCTGCCTACTTCTGATAGTATTTGTGCGTTCATTTCTAGGGAATCAAAATAAACATGTTTAACTAATGATTTGAACAAATCTCCAAATGATAAACCAATAGTGCTTATAGAAAAAACATAACCATGCTTTATTATTCTTTTTTTACACAAAAAATTTGTCCATTTCACAACTTCAGCCAATTCTGTATCATGATTTTCAGATTGCATAAGAATAGACGAAAATTCACGCCATAATTGTTTTTCACTATCATGTTTAAATGGCATATAAAATTCTTTTTTCTTATCTATCACTTTTTTCCATGCAGTCATAGGTTCAATGAAAGCATTTTCTGTTTCAAAATAATCTCCAGCTGTGACTTTAAAAACTCTTACGCAATTAACGTCTTTTATCAATAAAACTTTTCTAGGCAAAGCGGTGTATAGTTCTGAACGATTGTCAGGAATAGGGAGCAGTTTATTTCCTACAATTACAATCGTGTCTTTCTCCCAAATAGGACATTCTTTTCTAAATTCTCCGTCAGGATATAGTGGAACATAATTCAGCATTATAGTATCGAATAAGTTGTCTCCCACTACATATAAAGTACCAATGTCTGCAAGCCAACCAGGTTTTTTAGGATTTGGCTTTTTGGTACCCATGTCAGTAAAACCATTTAGAGCCATTAACCACCTTGCAGCTTGTGCAAAACTCATTTTATGCTTTGCTTCACCTGAATAAGGAGAAAAAACTCTCTTTTTATTGTCGCTTTGAAGAATTTCTCCGTTTAATTTCTGAACGTCATAATCTCTCGTATCAAGCACGGCCATTTGCCCAAATGGCCTTTCGGGATGAAAAAGCCAAAAGCGTTCATGCCACTTTTCAAGATACTCTCTCACGGGCTTTTCGGGAATCTTTCTGTTGTTCCATAGGCTTTCCCACCTATCCAACGCATCGTCCTCTTCCTCTAGCTCTGCTTCATTGCCGTCGGCATCTACCCTTGAAAAGACAGTATGCACTATGGCAAGCATAAGACGAAGTATAACTATATCCTGCGTAGGCATTTCACCTTTCAGAGCCTTATACTTATGCGCATTCAAAAGTGCATCTGTTAGTGACACCTCTTTTATTTGACAATTGTCGTCCATTACTCTTATCCACGGCTCATCAAGCAGATTAAACTCTGTTTCGTTCATTCACATTCCTCCTTCTTAGTAAATTCCAGACCTTTTTCAAAGCTGTAATGAAGATCATATCCGTTCAGCTCACCTTTAAGGTCCTCATCAAGAAACAATACAAGCTGGTTTTTAAGCCACGGGGAATTTTGCCAACCTGCAATATACTTCATACAGTTGTTTTTAAGTTCTCTTATATTTTTATCTATATTCCATGACTGACAAAACATTGTTGGAAGTCGAAGCTTCTGTTCAGCTATTCGGCGACATTCTTCATCATCAGGGCACTCTGATACCTCTGCACCGCCATATTGGTCAGGCAGAAAATGAATACTTCCATCTGATCTAAGCTGCATCAGCAACACATCAAATGACGAGATACCGTCACGCACTGCCGCCTGTGCAAGCTGTTCATCAGCAGTTTCAACAGGCTTTGAAAGCAGCCCATGGATACTTTTCCCTTTTGGCTTACTTATCCTAAAGCAGTCAGCCCTGCTCTTGCTTTTCTTTTGCTCATTTATATACTTATCATAACACTCATCACTCGTAGCACTATAAACCTCTTGAACAAGTGGTGAGATATCGTCAGGAAGAGTGATGCTGTCGGGCAAAGTGTCAGCCGTTTTATTAATAAGCCAATGGCTGTATATTTTTCTCGACGCTGATTCCATATTTGTATACTCATCTGTAATAACATAGCAGACAGGGGTTTTCACTGTATCAGGCCGCACTCCACGTTCATGCCTTTGAAGTCTGCCCATTCGCTGCAACAATAAGTCCATAGGGCACATATCTGTAATGAGCATATCAAAATCAATATCAAGCGATTGTTCAAGCACCTGCGTTCCAACTACCACAAGACCGCTCCTGCTTTCAGGCGTACTGTTTTTGCCGACAAGGTCAACAAGCTGTTTCTCCTTTTTAGCACGGTCAGGGAGCACGAACTGAGCATGATACAAAAGCACTTTTGCATTATCCTGCAAAAGCTCGGCGAACATCTGAGCACGTCTTACGGTATTTACTATAACACCTACACAGCCGCCATTCTCTGTTACATTTTTCACAAGCTGCACAACATCGTCACTAACGCAGGTCTTGACTGACACAGTTTTGTGCACTCCGTCATAGCTGAGTCGCTGCTGACAGATATCTTTGCCGTCTGTCCATGTGAGCAGAGGATAGCCCTGCTCTTTTTCAAATTTATCATCAGACTTTTTTATTCCAAGATAAGCACGGATAAGCGACATTCGTCTTGCTGAGGGCAGCGTTGCCGACAGCAGGATAACAGGGGTGTTGTAGCTTCCAAGCCATTGCAAAGCCATTTCAAGATACTCGCTCATGTAGGCGTCATAGGCATGGACCTCATCGATGACAACGACCTTTTCTGACAATCCAAGGTGAAGGAGCATAACGTGTTTTCGTTTCAATGCAAGCATGAGCATTTGGTCTACTGTCGTCGTCACAAAATCTGCAAGACACGCTTTTTTGCTGTCACAAAACCAGTTGTGGATAATTAATCCGCTGTCGCTTTCCTCCTGCGGTATGCCCCTTTGTATGTTCTGAAACAGCGAATTGAGTGCTGCGCTTCCGTGGTTGAGCTGAACAGAATGATAAAGTTCTGTAGATTGCTTTTCAGCCCAACTGAGTATTCTTGGGAAAATGCCGTTTGCAGTTGCCTGAGTTGGAAGTCCAAAAAACACGCCGTTTTTGCCGCACTTTGATGCCAATATCTCGCTTGCCGCAAGTGATGTTTCTGTTTTGCCACAGCCCATTGGCGCTTCAAATATGTATATTCCCGGATTTTCCGAATTCTCAACTATTTTAAGGACCTCTGACTGCACCGAACGTGGTTCAAAGCCAAAAGTCTCTTTGAAATTCTCGTTAGATATTACAGTTCTCTCAGGATTCCACATCTGCGGAAAATCAAGCTTTGCCCAAGCGCGTTCAGCCCTCAGCTTGTCGTCAGGTTTGAGGTCCTCCACTAACAAAAGCGGAAAAAGCTCAGTGTTGCTTGCAAGCCAATCCGCCATTATTAACAGACCACTCAGAAGCATTTGTGAAGAACGGTCTATATCCGGCAACTCACTAACGTCTAAAAAGCCTGCATAATCAAGTGCCATATCAAATATCGTCTGCCAAATATCCTGCAAAACTTCAACATTTTCTTTGTCACGTCCATAATAGTTTTCATAGAAAGCTATATCCTTTTGTGGCCATGACAAATCCTGTACGCTCTCAGCAGGTACACCATGATGAGAGCCAACAACAGTGCTTACACATTTAGGGCAACCCAACAAATTAAGAATCTCCTCACCTGCAAATGCATGAGGAGTTTGTTTGGCTTTTTCTTTATCATAAGAAACGTCAAAATTGATTCCTGACGCTTCAAGTGAAAACTTTCTCTCAGGAAGTTTATCACCTATTTTATATTGAAATACCACTATTGCTTTGCCGATATCGTGAACTGCTGCTAGAAAAATAGCCAACTTTTTGAACTCATTCTCCTCTAATCCGCAAGCTCTTGCAAATGACGGCGACAGAAATTCATCACAAAGACAGCTCATGATATCTGCCGTATCCTGCAAATGCTGGAAAAGCGGCAGCCATTCAGACGTATTTTTGCCTGTTTTCGCCATTAGCGAATACAGTATCTGTTCTGTAAAGTTCATTATGTCACTTCCTGTCCGCTAAAATCACCTTACTTTTATATTATAACATATTAGTATATAACTTTCAACAAATTGTCAAAAAAATATTGGTATATTTTAATTTTTTTATCTACATTTTCCGACATTAAAAATAGCGGTGCAACTCAAAGCACCGCTATTATTTACGCTATTCCGTTTTGTCATCGGTTTTCTCTGCCGTATCCTCCTGAATTATCGGCATTTCGACTATCGCCTTGAACATATCTCCGTCTATTTCGATATTGAAGATACCACCGCAGGCTTCCGTGAAGCTCTTTGATATGGATAATCCCAAACCGCTTCCGCCGTCTGTTCGTGATTTATCCCCTCGCACAAATCTTTCAAGTATCTCTTCCTCTGTGAAGTTTATCGGCGTTGCCGAAATGTTCTTCTCGGCAAATACTATTCTGTCCGTTTTTTTGTACACATCAAGGAATATCCTTGTGCCGTCCATAGAGTAATTCAGAGCGTTGTCAACAATGTTTTGAAATACTCTGTAAAGCTTGTCGCCGTCGCCCATTACCATTGCGCTGTCGGCATTTATGTTTATCTTTACTATCTTGCCACTGTCAGCTATCTTGTCCTCTGCGTCTGCGATGCACTGATTTAACAGCATCACAAAATCAAGCTTTGTTAGGTTTACATCAACGCCGCTTGTGGCTTTTGCTATGCTGAAAACGTCAGACACAATGCCTTTGAGCTTCTGCGCCTTTTTATCAAGTATCTTCACATAGCTCGAAGCTTCATCGTCAAGATCCATTTTCTTAAGCAGGTCGATATAGCTGATAATGGAAGTCAGCGGTGTTTTCAGGTCGTGTGAAACGTTTGTCACAAGCTCTATTTTCAAACGCTCAGACTGTATCTGCTGCTCCACCGACTCTCTCACCTTATCCTGAACTGAGTTGAGTTTTTCAGATTCAGCATACACCGGCGAAGTTTTTCTTATCTTGCCATCATAAGGCTTTTCTTCTCCAAGGCTGTCTATCTGTTTGCTGAGCTTTGAAAGCTGTGAGAAGTCACGGATATCTAACACCATCAGTATAAAAGCCACAACAAGCAAGAACGGCTCAACATCTGCACTGGAATAATAAGCGGATTCCAAAAACAGTATAACGCCTATGGCTATCGTTCTTACGGATAGTTTCACTCCAAGCGGAAGTCCATGAAAATAGTGATACAGTGACGTTTCCTTGTACTTACGCCATAGGAACTTACATAATCTGCAAATAAGGCTTTCTTTGAATATGCTTCTTGTCTTTATCTTGCCAACAAACTCCATAAGCGAGCCGAAGCCTGCAAAATATGCCAATGCAAACAACGCTACAGCAAGTATATTTCTGAAAACGGAATTAGCCAAAGCATTGTCAAAAATATTTTTTGTGATGCTCACATAATAATTCCAGCAGGCGCCAAATACAAAAGCAAATGTAATAGCGAATACCATTAGGATAAGGTAAACTTCCGTTGGCACTTTTTTTAGAAAATTGCCTTGCTTCCAGCGTTCAACGCTCTCAGGCTCCGCATTATATGCACAGATCATGAGCAGATAGCACACAAGCATAAATTCAATAACGCCAAAAACGATCACAAAAAGCTTTGCACGATACATATCATTCAAAGCCTCGGTGTATTCCTTTTCCATTGCCGTAAGCTTTTCAGCTTTCGGTGCAAAGAATACCGTTATACCTGAATCGTCATTGTCTGTCGCTTTGTAATCAGGCAGGTCATAGAGGTTTTCACATTTTGCCCATGTGTTTCCGTAATCGTCCTCATAATAATATATGCCGTTGTCATAGTCATAGTATTCATTGCCGTCATCATTGTAATAATTGTCACCAATTTCTTCATCTTCAAGCCTGTCGGAATATTTCAGACCGTTTTTCAAATCAAGACCTTTAATAACATTATATCTTGAGTCTACATTATAGAAAGCTATTGGATCATAATTGCCGTAATTGTAAAAATATCTGCCGTAGTTATCATAATAACTTCCTCCTACGGGCACAAGATTGTCGGCATAAAACTCTTCTGTCACGTTATCCTGATACTCCGCTGTATTGTAATAGTAGTCAACTATCTGTCCCGATGAAGTTCTGTCGCTCATGACCTCGTTATCACGGCGGAGTATATAGTTTTTGTGCGATGATTTAAAAGCTTTTATCTTATCCGTTTCGCTGTCATAATTTTCTATATCTTTTATATTTGACAGATATCTTGTTTCGCCATTTTGAGTAATCCCCACATAGTAATCAAACTGACTGTCAATAAGCTGAATACCGTCTTCTGTCTTTTTGTATTTATAGCGGTTGTAATCAAGATAATTCAGATAGTCATTGAACAGGTGTCTAGGCTGAGTGTAATTTCGATCCTCATCAACATATCTGAGATAAGCCGAAGCTGTAACGCACAGTTCCTCATACATTTCATTGGAAGCCAGCTTATAGCTTTCTGATTTAAGATAAGACTTACTGCTGCTGTCAGCATGGCTGTTAGCATAAAGCACCAAAGACAAGCAAAAGCCGCCTGCAATAACGCAGGCAAGCACAAATGCTATAATTCTCATCTTTTTAGCTGAGAATATCTTAAACCATTCTGCCTGCTCAAATTTTCTCGATTTTGTAGCCAATTCCCCACACCACCTTCAAGTATTTCGGCTCTCTAGGGTTTATTTCTATTTTCTCTCTGATGTGACGAATATGTACCATTACCGTGTTTTCAACGGCATATGCGTCCTCGTTCCATACCTTTGAATAGATCTCCTCGGCAGAAAATATCCTGCCTGCGTTTTTCATAAGAAGCTCAAGAATTTTAAGCTCCGTGGCGGTGAGCTTGACAGGTTCTCCGTCAACCTTTAAGCTTTTTGCCTTAGTGTCAAGCTCCAGACCGCCTATTTCTATAATATCCGTTTTGTTTGCCGTGTCGATAGCGCCAAGCTGCATATATCTTCTCAGGTTGCTTCTTACCCTTGCCACAAGCTCCATAGGGTTATAAGGCTTTGTTATGTAATCGTCAGCGCCCATTGAAAGCCCAAGCACCTTATCTGTATCCTCAGATTTAGCTGAAAGCACAAGTATAGGGATATTCTCTGTTGCCCTTATTTTCATCATTGTAGAAAGTCCGTCCAGCTTAGGCATCATGACGTCAATGAGTATAAGCTGTATGCTGTTCTCAGTGAGCTTCTCCAAAGCCTCAAGACCGTCATAGGCTTTTATTACCTTATAGCCCTCCATTTCAAGCAGCTTTGCGATAGCTCCCACTATATCTTTATCATCATCTACAACAAGGATTACAGGCTCCTTTATCTCCATATCGGCACGATCCTTTCTTTTACGTTTATTATTATAAGCCACATTCTTTAAAAACAGCTCAACATAATTCTTAATTAAATCTTAATGTACTCTATGATTATATCACATTTTTTCTGACATTACAACAAAAAAAGACGGGCGAAATAAATTCCGTCCGTCTTTATATGGCAAGTTATATTACTTATTCTTTTCCAAATATGCGTGATACTGATCGTTGAGAGTTTTAAGTTCTGAATCAACAGTACCCTTATACTGCTCTTTGAGCTGTGTCCATGTATACTGTGAGCCATTCTCATCTGTCTTCATAACTGAAGTATACAGATAAGGAATAACAGCTTCCTTAGTATCATTTGTTGCAGCGTCATTATCTGACAGAGTTGTGGAGATGCCATAACCAGGGTCAAATATCTTAGTGAACTTGTCTGTAACAAGGTCAACGTAAGCTACGTTATACATATCTTCTGTCCAGTTAGGATTGTTTACAAAGAACTTCTCCTTCTCGATATCCTTATATGTATCCTGAGTATAAACTATCTTTGCACACTCGAGCCAGCACTTCATAGCGTCATTCTTTGTCGAACCCTTTACCCACATATACGCATTCATGTCGATAGTTGTATAAAGCGTATCAGAGTTAGGATCCTTTGGCATTGGAACTACGCCCCAATTGTCGCCGTCCTTTGGTGAATGTGTACCGGTAGAAGCCCATGGACCCATTGCATAGAAGAGGATATTCTTCTTGAATGCGTCGCCTGCCTGTCCTACCCAATCAGGATAGTACATACCATTCTTTGCGATATCATAAAGCATATCAGATGCTCTTACAAAGTCAGCGTCGTTAAGATTTGAAACATACTCGTCCTTATCAGCGTCATATGTGATAAGAGTCTTGCCTGTTGACTGGAAGATAAATGGTGCAAACCAACCGTTTATGCCGTATCTCTCCTCGTCGGCAGCAGCGCCCTCAACATATTCTGACATCATGTCATACCATGCGTTCCAATCCCACTCGCCGTTCTGATAAAGCTCATATGGATCATCAAGACCAGCAGCGTCTATCATAGACTTATCATATGTGATAACAGAACCTGGCAGGAAGTTGATAGGTGCAACAAAGTGCTTGCCGTTGAGAGTGAACTGCTCTGCAACGTCCTTGACATCGCTCCACATAGCACTGTCGAAATCAACGATATCATCAACAGGCTGGAACATTTCCTTGATACAGTTTGCAGGGAATGTCATAGACTGCTCATACCAGAACATATCCGGTGGATTGTTAGACATAAGTCTTGCTGCGAGCTTATCATACTTGTTCATTGATGATGTCTGAGAATACTTGATCTTACCGCCCTTTTCCTCAAAAAGAGTAAGGTCGGTTCTCTTTTCCGGCTCTTTCTTAGTTGGGTTTATGTCAAAATAAGAAAGCCACTCCAACTCCTTTTCCGAACCATCAGGGATAGTAGCAATATCGTCGGTGCTTGCTACTTTTACCTTATCAACATAAGAGCTGCTTGAATCGCCGCCTGATGAGCTGCCGCATGAAGCTACGCTCACTGCTGACAAGAGAGCCATTGCACCGGCAATAACACGCTTGGAATTTTTCATTATATATAACCTCCGTAACAGATCGTTTTCATTAGAAAACGTTTCCTTGATTCTTACAAAGCTATTATATCACTGAATGTAATCGTTGTCAACAAAGTTACAACCACTGTTACATTCTTTTAAATACTTTTGGTGATTTCAACAAATAACCATTCATTTTTTTGGTGATTAAGCCTACAGCATAAAAAAAGCGGAAACCACATTCAGCCGTTTCCGCTTCATATAAAATGCGATATCTACGCTCTTACCAGCTTATTGATCCGTTTTGCTCTGGAATACTTCGCCACATAACGCCTTGTATCCTTACTGATAACACCGCTGAGAGCAAGCAACGCTATAAGGTTTGGCAATGCCATAAGACCATTGAAGATATCAGCGATCGTCCAAACGGCAGAAACCGTCATATATGGTCCGATAAATACAGCGAGGATATAGAGATATCTGTAGACCATGACCACCTTCATGTTGCTGTTAAAAAGATATTCCATACACCTTTCACCGTAATAGTTCCAGCCAAGGATAGTTGTGAAAGCAAAGAACACAAGACAAACCATAAGAATAAATGCAGGTATCATTGACGGCAGGAACGAGAAGCCGTTCTGGAAAGCGTGATTTGTGACCTCAACGCCCTCAAAAGGCTTGCCTGTTACTGGGTTGATAGCCTCGTAGCTTCCCATCATTACGATAGCAAGACCTGTCATAGTACAAACAATGATAGTGTCGATAAATGTGCCACACATAGAAACAAGACCTTGTCTTACCGGCTCTTTTGTCTGAGCGGCTGCGGCTGCGATAGGTGCCGAACCAAGACCTGACTCATTTGAGAAAATTCCTCTGGCAACACCCTTTTGTATAGCAATGAACATTGTAGGAAGAGATCCGCCTGCGACAGCCTTGAAGCTGAATGCCTGTTCAAAAATAAGGGCAACAGCGTGAGGGAGCCTCTGAATGTTTATAACAATAAGTGAAAGACAAGCAACTATATAAACGACCGCCATAAAAGGCACAACTACCTGAGAAACACTTGAGATCCTCTTTATGCCTCCGATAATAACAAGTGCGGCAAAAATAGTTATCAAAAGTCCAGAGATTATAACAGCCCATGTATAGTCAGCGCCAAAAATATTCACTGTATGTTCCTTTTTAGGATCAAAGAAAGCCTGAACTGCCGATGAGATACCATTCACCTGAGAGAAAGTACCGATACCAAAAAGACCAACGCAAGCGCCAAAGAACGCAAATACCTTTGCAAGCCACTTCCACTTCTTACCCATGCCGTATTCTATGTAATAGAATGGTCCGCCGCAAACGTGTCCGTCAGCGTCCATACGTCGGTATTTGATAGCAAGAAAGCCCTCGGAAAATTTTGTTGCCATACCAAGGAGAGCAGCTATCCACATCCAGAGGAGCGCTCCAGGTCCGCCTGAAAGCACACCAATGGCTGTTGCAACACCTACGATATTTCCCGTACCTATGGTTGCTGAAAGTGCGGTGCATAGTGCTGCAAAGCTCGATATCTCGCCTTTGCCACCATTTTCGTTCTGAAACATAAATTTCAAAGCCTTTGGCAGGTGGAATATCTGAAGAAGCCTTAGCCTAAAGGTGAGGTATATTCCCACAGCCATAATGAGTACGATAAGCGGTATGCCCCAGACATAGCCATCTATCGTTTCAAGTATTTTTGTAAATTTCTCCATGCCCTAAAAAATCCTTTCTTACAGAAAATAGGCAGTTTTTACGGAAAAACTGCCTTATTTCTCCCCTATCTATTTTTACGAAAGTAATTAGTCGCCTGTGGACTCTCTTAGAATTATCCTGTGGTCAACAGTATAATAATGATTATCCTTAGTAGTCTTATTCATGTTCTCAATAAGCTTTGCCACAACAAGCTCGCCCATTTTTGAGCAAGGCTGTTCAACCGTTGAAAGTGTTGGGATTATCCACTCACACATGGATATATTGTCAAATCCCATTATGGCGACATCTTTGCCCACATCAATGCCCATATCTATTGCCTTGTGCATTGCAGAGATAGCAAGCAAGTCTGACACAGCGAAAATCGCCGTAGGCTTCTCATCAAGTGCATTGAAATATTCAAACGCTCTGCCTCCGCAGTCATAGTCATAGGACTCTTTATAGATATATTCATTCTTTATCTCTATGCCATATTCTTTTAATGCTCTTATATAGCCGTTCTCTCTTGCAGTGGAGGAGATAGCCGAAGAGTTCGTTCCGATAAAGCCTATCCTTTTATGACCCTTTCTGATAAGAGCAGCGACAGCGTCAAACGCAGCCTGTTCATCGTCAACAGCGACAGTAAGCACATTTGCGCCCTCCACGCCCTCACAGCACAGAGCAACGTTATAATTCTCTGCGAGCTTATTAAGTGAATCTGCGTCATACTGAGTGCCAAGAAGGATAACACCGTCAACAGTTCTGTTAAAAAGCATATTCATCTGCCTTGTTTCAGCGGTCGAGGTTGAATAGGAAACTGCAGTTATGATATCGTAACCAACTTGTCCTGCATAATCCTGCATACCCATGACTATCTTTGAATAAAGGGAATGTTCAGAGGTCGGCATAATTACAAGAATAACATTCGTTTCGCACTTTCTAAGATTTCTTCCCAGAAAATTCGGAGAATAGTTGAGCCTTGCAATAGTTTCATTGACTTTTTTTGTTGACTCATCTGATACGTTACAGCTTCCGTTGAGAACCCTTGACACTGTCGCCACTGAAACACCGGCTTCCTTGGCAACATCTTTTATTGTAATGCTCATAGATCTTATCCTTTCTGCGACAGCATACCGCTGAAATAGTCATACCATTATCAATTATAACATATTTTGAACAATTCTCCAATATACATTCCTAACAAAATTGTAAACGTTTTTTAGGTTAATTTAATTAAGAAGCAGACTAAATGCTTGAAAAAGGAACAGTGATATGCTATAATATCATAAACGAATGATTTTTGAAAGGAAAATACGCAATGCTCCATGGTTATTTTGATATACCCACATTTCACTATTTTGAAGAAAAAAACACCTGGTCCGGCAGCAATTACACCAATTTCAGCTACCGCATAGACCCTGTTCTCGGCGATGAAAAAGAGCTTTATGTCAGAGTATGGTACGGCACAAAGTGCGTCACGGAGGTAACAGACTTTGTGGCAGAATATCACGAAGAATACTCTGAAAAGGGTCTTGAAAACGTTCTGGCAGACCTGACGAAAGAATTTGAGAAATTCAAACTCATCAGAAAAGAGCTTTAGCAACAAAAAGGCGAACACGGTTTCTCTGCATTAGCAGAAACGAACTGTGTTCGCTTTTATTTTTTTGTTATCAATACCACTCGTTTTCCTGAGTATTATAAACGTCAGCAGAAGAATCCGTCTCCATCGGCGTTGTCATAGCGTAAGCCGAAGATGAAGAATCCTTATTGTTCACAGGCTTCTCAGGTGAGATAAGCTGCTCAGACATAAGTCTTTTGCCACTTTCATCAACAAGACCAACATCAACAGCTGTCTGAACTATACCATCAGCAATAGCTTGTCCATACTCGGTAAGGTGTTCGTCAAAAAGCTTATTGTCGATATCCTCGGTTATAAATCCAAGCTCCACAAGACAGCTTGGCATAACAGTGTCGGCATTTATGTAGTAGTTTACACCGGAATTGCCAACGTAGCCATACTGTACTCCTCTATTTTCAGATATGCCTACCTTTTCAAGACCATCAAGTATATTCTGTGCAAGCTTTGTGTCATATTCAGGCTCAGAATTGTTTACCCAAACCTCAACGCCCGAAATATCACCGTCATAGCTGTTTCGATGAAGTGAAACATACATATCAGCCTTGGCGTTATTTGCCTTTGCACATCTTTCGTCAAGCTCAAGGAAAGAGTCATCATCTCTTATCATCACCACATTGACGCCGTATTTTTCAAGATATTTCTGCACCTCAAGTGCGACCTTTAAGTTATCGTCTTTTTCATATCTTGTTCCTGAGGCGTCAGTTGTGCCGCCGTCATAATCACCGTGACCTGCGTCAACACACACTGTAAAGACCATATTTGAATATTTCGCAGGCTCGTCTTTTTTATCCTCAGCAGAAGAAGCGTCCTCCTTCACAGCGACAGAAGATGTATTATTCAATACCTTGTTTGTTTTTTGCGTATCGTCTCCTTTGATCTTTGATACTACCAAGGCTGTCAGCTTTACCAGACCAGTCACAATGCCGATAAGTATTATCAATGCAATAATAATTCTGTTCCAGTATATTTTTTTCTTTTTCACCCTTCTGACAGGCTTTCGTCCGTAGATCTGTTCAAACTCCTCATCTGAAAGTGTATTCATTAGATCAAAGCTCCTGTAAAAAATTTATCCATTTTAATTATACCACACGCTCAACGTTATTTCAAGACTGTTTGTTACCGCATTGTAAGAATTTCGTTACTTTTAACGATTTTGCATATCACAAGGCTATTAATATACGCTATCTGCACAATAAAAAAGGGCAAGCAAAGACTGACACACAGCCTTTGCTTACCCCATTAAACTCTTGTTTTATTCCACCAATGTTCTCTCGTCACAATATTCGCAAACAAGCGTTGTGCCGTCGCCTTTGAACCAATGTGGCAGATACTTTTCGTGTTGAGTGATACAGTTAGGATTTGAACAATCAATGTGCTTATGCACTCTGCCCTTCATAAGCGGCTGCGAAGCACCATCGCCGTTTATAACTGTAAGTATAAGTGCCATTCTGATATACATACCGTATTTTGCCTGTTTGAAATACATTGCTCTCGGGTCGTCGTCCACCTCGATAGCTATCTCATCGACTCTTGGCAGAGGGTGAAGCACGATAAGGTCAGGCTTTCCCATTGAAAGCTTTCTTGTATCGAGTATGTAATTTCCGCTCTGAGACTGATACTCCTCCTCAGAAGCAAAACGCTCTTTTTGTATTCTTGTCATATATAGCACGTCAAGCTCACCGATAACCTCTTCAAGGTCGGTAACTTCTTTGTACTCCATGCCTGCCGCTTCAAGGATATCCTTTACATACACAGGCAAAGCAAGCTCAGAAGTTGAAACTAATATGAACTTATTGTTTGGAAAACATACCATTGCTTTAATAAGGGAATGGACTGTTCTGCCGTTTTTAAGGTCACCGCAGAAGCCTATGGTCAGGTTATCAAGTCTGCCCTTTTCTTCTCTAAGTGTAAGCAGGTCTGTAAGTGTCTGTGTTGGGTGGAGGTGTCCACCGTCGCCTGCGTTGATAACAGGGCAATCAGCAGTGAGTGCCGCAGCCTTTACCGAGCCAGCGGTAGGGTGACGCATTACCATGATATCGGCATAGCCGGAAACTATCTTTGTGGTATCCTTGATATTCTCTCCCTTTGCAACGGAAGAAGTGGCAGGATTGTCAAAGCCTATTATCGTTCCACCAAGACGTAGCATAGCGGTCTGGAAAGACATCTGCGTTCTTGTTGACGGCTCATAGAAAAGAGTACCCATTATCTTGCCCTTGCAAGCCTCGCTGTAGGCGGCAGGATTTTGAACTATCTTATGACCGAGGTCAAGAAGTTTCAGCCACCAAGATACTGGATAGTCATTAAGATCAATAAGATCAAGTCTGTTTTTTTGCTCACTCACATCAAACACCCTCTCAAATATTCAGACATACATTATGCCGCACATTCCTTGTACGGCATTTTCTTTATTATATCACACCTGCTCCATTTTTTCAAGTACATAGCCCATATTATTTGAGCAGGTCAAAATTTGTTTCATCTGCAAACTGGTCGCAGTCATACATAAATAATATCTGGTCATATGCACTCGTATCTGCCACGTCAGAAAGGGTCTTGCCCTCCTCTTTGAGCTTGTCAGGGTCTACCAAGGTTATCTCGCTGTAGTGTGGGGTAAGAAACGGCACAAGGGTATTGGCATAGCTTCCTTTGATGATAAGAAGCTTTGGTGCGTCCTCTGCAGTTGTCTTGACCGTTGCCTTAGTAAAGTTGTCACCTTGCAGGAAGATAGCCGTTTTATCTGCTGTTTTCAGTGCAGATCTAAAATAAACAGATTTTGAGGTAAGCACCTGATCTTCTCTGTAAAGCTCCACAGAATCCACAGTGGTCTTATACTTTGAACGGAAGATGTTCACTCTGTCTGCGCCTATGCTGTTATAGCAAAGTTCACTGTAAAGTCCCCCATAATAAGAATTTGAGGTATATTCTTGATCGTAATTGGACAGAACGACCGGCTCAAAACCCAGCTCTTTTATGCCGTCTGCATAGGCAAAATACGCCCCGAAGGAAGTCCACTTTCTATCCGTACGATAGTAAACGTAATTATTTCTTGCAGAATACATAGGAAAAAACGTATCTATGGTGTCTATCCTGCTGTCTAGGTCATAATAGATATTATCTATCATTTCACGCTGGTCTGTGTTTGAAGTATAAGCAGGCAGCTTAGCAGAATAGATACCTGCGGCAGTCGGAGCTAACATAACATATACAGGTGTATCTGTGTTTTCTGAAAAATCATTTATCTGCGAGATATTTTTATCAAGTCTGTCCTTATCAAAATCTGTGATCTCTACAAGACGATTTTTAAGGATATAGATATTATCAAAATTTTTCTTACCAGTCATCACAAACATGGTCGTTCTGAGCGACTTCCAATTTGAGCTTAGAGGAAAATTATTGCTAACATAGGTCTGAACGTTATGTCTTATATCTGAACTGCCTGCCTTTTCGCTTTCAGATCCATGTCTGCCCATCACGAGAGTATATGCCGCAAACATTATGACTATTACAAAAAATGCGCTTACTGCGATATAATCAGCAGCCTTTTTCATTAATGTTCACTCCTCACATTTTATCTCACAAACAAATTCATAGACGAATTACCTCCGCCCACAAGAAACGCTGTACTGATAAGCAGAAATCCTATAGTGAGCATTGGCTCGATTATGTAAACTATATTAGTATTGAGCTGCATTATCCTGCGTTTGAGATATCTGCCGATACCTGTTGCAAAAAAGCCGCAGATAAGATACATCACAACTCCTGTTTTTATCACATACGATGCAAGGACATCTCCTGCAAAGCTTCCCCCGCCGAGCATTGCGGCAACATATCCGCAGGCTGAAGGCAGGCTGTCTATCGCAAGAAACGGCAGACCTATAAGAAACAGAACATTCATCACCGCACATCTTACCCCTGTCGGCACAGCCGCAAGAATATTTTTCAAGAGATATTCTATGCCAAGCATAACACAAATAAACGCTGCCCACAGCATTGTGTGTCTGCCGTAGCCATACCAAACCGAGCCTGCAAGCACAGACAGTATCAATGCCCAAAGGCAAACGCTGTCTTTATTTCTACATATAGGTCTGTAGAAATAATCTCTCACCCAACTATAAAAGGTGCAGGCAAATCGTTTTATAAGCTCATTGAAGCCTGCTGACATAAACGGCAGATCAAAGTTATCAGGAAGTTCAAAGCCGAGCATTGAACCAATACCCTGCGCAATATGCGAATAAGCTCTAAGCTCATAGTAGAACGCAAAGGAGAAAGCTATTATCCCAAGCCATGCACAAGCGGCGGAGAGCGAATCTGCACTTACTCCCCTTATGTGCTGCCACATCTCGTACATAGGATCCGACAGAAAAAGCTTCTCCGCAAAGCCTATAAGCATAAGCTTTATGCCCTCTGCAAGCTTTCCAGAGGTTATGACAGGTTTTCTAAGCTGCTCGCTCATATCCGAAAATCTGAGTATCGGTCCACAGCTAAAGCATGGGAAAAAGCATATATATTGAGATACCAAAAGAAAATTCTTCTCAGGCTCTATTTCTTTCCTATAGATATCCATGCAGTAGGAAATGCCATGGAGAGTGAAAACGCCCGCTCCCCACACAGGGAAAAGCTTTAGCATTGCGCCTTTGCCTGTGAATATAGACGTCACGTCATAGTTGCTGTGACCGCTTCTTATGAATACAAGAAGCACTGCCATATTTGCTACCACCGATAATATGAGCCATAGCCTTTTAAGTCCTTTTTTGTCTGCAAAGCGGTGGATAAGCCTGCCGCAAAAGTATGATACAACAGCACACACCGCCATTGGTATTATCCCCCATGTGGACACCCACAGACACAGCACAACTGTTCCAAGCAGAAACACGGCTTTTCTGAAACGCACCCCTGACAAAGTGTATACTCCCATAAAAACAGGAAGAAAGAAATATAAAAATTCAAGACTAACCAACGCTATTCTCCTTGTCTTTATTGTTTTCTGAGGTCAATTCCTCTATGAGTGCTTGCAAGCTGTCTTTATCGAGCATTGTGTTCACCACTTCAAGCAGTGCGTTTGCAGTGAGCTTTTGGGGCAGCGACAGCTTTTCGCACACAAGCTGTCTGAGCCTGCTGCTGTCAGGTCTGCCGCTTAGACCTAGCTCATAAAAGTCAAGCTTGGTCATGAGTTCTCTGTCTGCGACCTTTTCGCCTATAATGCCTGCTTTTTCAAAGGCTTCCCTGATAATATCCGCAGGAACGCCCTCGACCCCTAACAAGCCCTCTTTTGACGGCTCTGTTTTGCGCTTTTCTTTGCCGAATATCTCCGGAACATACACGTTCACGATATCGCCTTTGGGGACGATACCCTTTATATGCCCTCTTATGCGAAAGCCTGCTGTGTCAGAGTCAGTAAGAATTGCTATTCCGCCATGCTGAGCATAGTATCTTATAAGCGCTGCCTTGTCAGGGTCTTTATAGATACGAAAGCCGTTAGTGACGATTATAACGCCGTCAACTATGGACGAAAGCTTTATCTTATCATATTTTCCCTCAACGATTATTGCCCTTGATATTTTAAGTTTTTCCATTTACTAACACCTTAACGCCATTGACCTTGCAAGTCCCTGCTCGAGGGTGAGCATATCTCCGTCTTTTCCCCGTGACCTTGTTTTGAGCATAAGGTCGGTTTCAGAAAGTATCTCAAGCGTTTTTCTTATACGCTCCGCCGAGATATTTCCGCACTCGGAATAGGCGTTTTTTACTGCAAACTCTCTGTTTTTCGCATAAGAAAAATCTTTAGCCACGTCTGCAACGCTCCTGCCAGAGGAACGTGCAAGCTTTGCCCTATAGATATCCGCAAGGGAAAAGCCGATTATTCCTATTATAGCATATGGTTCATAATTCTGCACATCGAGTTCACGCAAACGTGTGAAAACCATTGCCGCATTGCCTCTGAGGATATTTATTGCAAGAGAATATCCGTCCGACTCGATACGCCTGATACAAAGCAAGTCGATATCCTCTCTTGTTACCTCCCTGCCCTCTGCATAAGCCGAAAGCTTTTCAAGCTCCTTGCTGATAAATGCAGTGTCGCACAAACAGAGGTTTGCAAGATACTCTGCGTTGCTTTTTGTTATGGTACAGCCGCTTTTTGCAAGATAGGTGGATATAGACTTTCCAAGGTCGGAAGCCCTTTTGTATTCAAAGTTGCAGACAGTGCCGTGCTTTTCGCAGAAATCTGCAAAGCGCTTGTTTTTGTCTGTAAGATACTTTTTGTTCTTGAAAAGGTCAACTCCTGTGGCATAGATTATCACTGTGGTGGTTTCGCCAAGAGAGTCTAGGATCTTTTTCAGGTCGTCCAGATCGTCCTTAGTCACTGCGTCTATATTAAGGTCGTTTATAGTCACCACCACACGTTCAGCCATAAAAGGCAGAGCTTCGCAAGCGTCTGTAAGCATTGGAAAATCAAGATTTTTGCCGTCAAGCTTATGAAAGTTCATGACCTGAGCGTCAGCAGGGCAAAGCTTGTTCACAAGCCTTTTTGTAAAGCTTTCAAGTGCCGCTGTATCATGTCCGTAAAAATAATAAAGGCTGTCGATATCATTCTCTCTTATCGTTTTACCAAGAGCCGAAGCCGTAAGCAAAGCCATAGCCCGTCCTCCTTATCTGCGAATTTTTCATATCTATCATCAATGGGTATTCTTCATCTGTTGTGTCAAGGTTCCTGCCGTTTATGGTGACAGAACCTTTTTCTATAGTGACCACACAGCCCTCGGTGGTAATTTTATAGCCGTCCTCCAGTGCTTCTATCTTAACACCGTTCCAATCAAGCTGTGCGCCTGTCATGAACGGCAGTTCGCTGTCATTATCAGGCTCGCCATTTATATAAAATCTGTCAGGTTGTATAGTCATCTGCTCGTTATATTTCGTTATAGTGTAATACTGTTCGCTTTCTATAAATGCGCCTTTTAACTCTTTTATGCCGTAAAGCTCCAAAAAGCTTTCCATACCGCTGTTGAGCTTACCCTTACTGCCCATATCGAAAACCATACCTTTTGTTTTATCATACAGCACAGCCTGCACTGCATTTCCTTTTGGCATTACAACTATCTTTACCGAGCCTCCAAAAGCAAGAGAAAAATTATACACCGCTGTCCAACATACAAGCATTAGAGCAGTGCAAAAAGCCCCAAGCTTTACTGACTTTCTCAGAAACATGACCGCCACAGGTACAAGGCAGGTAACGAGCATTACAATACCAAGTGGTCTTACTCCACGAGGAAGATAGGCAAAGCTGAATTTTGAAAACAGCTCAGCAAGAAACAGAACAACTTTCAGAAGATACTTTACCACCGTCAGCACAGGATAGGCTATTATTGCCGCACCGCCTGTTACCGCAGTTATTACCGTCAGACCCAGAGCAAGGGTACAGACAGGCACCAGCAGGATATTTGATAGTGGTGCAACAAGAGATATTTCGCTGAAAAACATTAGCTGAACAGGCATTGTGCAAAGAAGTATCGTCACCGCTGTGACTATTTCACGCTCAATGTTGCCAAGAATATCCCTGCGCTTTACCATCGTCACCGCTTTCGGGCATACAACGCTTATAACAAACGCAGCTGTGAATGACAGCAAAAACGAACTGTCTGCCGCCGCATAGGGTGAAAGAGTGAGTATTACAACAGCGCAAAGGCAGAGAGTATTTGCTGGGTCTGGTCTGCGGTAAAGGAGCGGTGCGGCAGTGACCAAGGTCAGCATAACAGCCGCCCTCACAACGGATACTGAAAATCCTGCAAAGACCGCAAACGCCCATATGACCACAGTTTGGACAGCAAATATCACACGCTTATCCTTGCTTAGTTTCTGCATGAGCCAGCCTATCATGGCACTTATTATGACCACATGAGTTCCCGACACGGAAAATATATGACCTATGCCACTACGATAGACCGTGAGCTTCGTTTGCTTTGAAAGCTCAGTTTTATCTCCGCAGAGCATTGCAGCGGCAAAACCGCCCTCATCTCCGCCTATGATATCGTTTATCAACATGAACATCTTGTCACGATAGTGCATTATACTGCGTAAAATGGTGTTTCCGCCGCCTGTGACTTCTATGCTTTCAGCGGTCGAGCCTTTGAGAAAAACGCCTTTAGGTCTGTTATACTGTTCTGATTTGAAATTGATGCTGTCTTTTATCCTGCTGACCTTTACTGTCGCCACGATATTGTCATAGTAATCATATTCAATGTCATCTGCATAAAAGGTCAGCCTGCCTTTTACTCCCCCAACAGTACCATTGACACTTAGTCGACAGGTGTCAGAGCCTATATAGCTTATGTCGGTTATCTCGCCTTTAACTGTGACGGTCTTTCCGTCTAAAGCTGTCAGTTTATCATAGAAAATGTGAGTATAAGCGGTATTGACTCCCACCGCTATCAGGAACGAAACAAAGCAGAGAGCTATATGCTTTCGGTATCTCTTAAAAAGCGCAAAGGCTGTAATGGCTACACACGCTGACGCAAGTGCGAAAACTGCGTTGTTCCTGCCCCAGCCAATGGTACAGAGAAAAAGTCCTGCAAAATACGAAAAGCCGATATAACAGCTTTTTCTCACCACTGCCGCCGTCCCCCTTAAAACTAAGGGCGGATAAGAAATTTACCCGCCCGTTTGATTTCTTTAACCGGCTGGCCAAGCAAGTGGTCTGCCTGCAAGAAGATGAAAATGAATGTGGAAAACACTCTGTCCTGCCTGCTCGCCGCAGTTGGAAACAACTCTGAAACCGTCCTTAAGGTCGAGGTCTTTGGCAAGCTTTGCGATAACTTCATAGATATGTGCGATAACTGCACTGTTCTCAGGGGTTATCTCGTCAAGCTTTGAAATATGCTGCTTAGGGATAACAAGATAATGAATCGGAGCTGTAGGAGCAATGTCCTCAAAAACGTATGTCAGCTCGTCCTCGTATATTTTCTTTGAAGGTATTTCCCCGGAAATAATTTTACAAAAAAGACAATCTTCCATTTATCTCTCCGCCTTTCAAAAAGGGGTAGGCTGTACAGCATTTTGCACAGCCTTTGCCCATATTATTTTACAAATTCGCCAACTATTTCGTTTACCTTGTCAAGTGCCTCGTCGATCTTGAATCTGTCGCCGATACCAGCCATAGCAGAGTCAGGACGTCCGCCGCCCTTACCGCCTGTGAGTGCTGCTACCTTGCCGGCTATCTTGCCTGCGTGTGCACCCTTTGCAACAGCATTCTTGCCGCAAACTACAACAAGGTTTGCCTTTTCACCGTCAACGCCTGCAACAACTGCAACTGCGTCAGCTTCTCTTGCTTTAAGCTCGTCGCCCATTTTTCTGAGCATATCAGGTCTTGTGTTGGTGAGCATTGCAGTAACTACCTTAACACCGTTTACCTCATATGGATTATCGAACAGCGACTTTGTTTTGAGATTTGTTATCTCTGCCTGCAAAGCGTCTCTTTCCTTTTCAAGATCCTTGACTTCCTGCATGATAGTGTGGCATCTCTTTACGATGTCCAGTGGATTTGCAAGCTTAAGGCTTTCAGCCGCCTGCTGGATAGTTGCGGCTCTTTCCTCAACAAGCTCCAGAACGCCTCTGCCTGTTACGGCTTCGATACGTCTTACGCCTGAAGCTACAGAGCTTTCAGAGATTATCTTGAACAGACCTATTCTTGAAGTATTGTCAAGATGTGTACCGCCACAGAACTCGATAGAAGCTGTTTCGTCACCGTCACCCATTGTTACTACTCTTACAGTTTCGCCATATTTCTCACCGAACAGAGCCATAGCACCAAGCTTCTGAGCTTCTGCGATAGGCATTTCTTCCATTTTTATATCAAGAGCTTCAAGGATATACTTGTTTACAAGTGCTTCGACCTTGAGCTTCTCCTCTGCTGTCATTGCGTTGAAGTGAGAGAAGTCAAATCTAAGTCTGTGGGCATCAACGAGCTGACCTGCCTGATGAACGTGTTCACCGAGAACTTTTCTCAGTGCAGCCTGAAGCAGATGTGCGCAGCTGTGGTTTCTCATAACAGCATAACGTGTCTTTCTGTCAACAGTGAAGTGAGCCTTCTGGCCTACAGCTATCTCGCCCTCTTCAACAACTGCCTTATGAGCGAACTTGCCTGCAACGACCTTCTGTGTGTCAACGACTCTGCACTTACCGCTTTCTGTAACGATAGTACCGATATCGCCCACCTGTCCGCCGCTCTCTGCATAGAACGGCGTCTGTGAAGATACGATATATACTTCATCGCCAGCCTTTGCGTTTTCAATAAGCTCATCATCAGTTGTGATGAATGATATCTCGCTGTCGCCCTCGAGCTTGTCATAGCCGATGAACTCTGTGTGGAAATCCTTGTCTATCTTATGGAAAACAGTTTCGTCTGCACCCATATACTTTGTTGCAGCGTGAGCGTTCTTGGCTGTTTCTCTCTGCTTTGCATAGCACTCAGCAAAGCCCTCCTCATCACAGGTCATGCCCTTTTCTTCAAGGATCTCTCTTGTAAGGTCGATAGGGAAACCGTATGTGTCGGAAAGCTTGAAGCAGCTCTCACCGTCAAGCTCCGTCTTGCCGTCTTTCTGCATCTGTGCGATAAGATCGTCAAGTATCTTCATACCTCTGTCGATAGTGGCATTGAAGTTCTGCTCCTCAGTTGTGAGAACCTTTACGATATAGTCATACTTTTCTTCAAGCTCGTTATACTCACACTTGTTGCAGTCAACAACAGTTTTTACAAGGTCTTTGAGGAAAAGTCCGTTTATGCCGAGAAGCTTTCCGTGACGAACGGCTCTTCTGAGCAAACGTCTCATAACGTATCCTCTGCCCTCATTTGACGGCAGGATTCCGTCTGATGCCATGAATGTTACAGAACGGATATGGTCTGTGATAACTCTGATAGAAACGTCCTTTTTGTACTCCTTACCGTACTCACAGCCTGCTATCTTACAAACATGATCTCTGATAGCCTTTACTGTATCAACGTCAAAGATAGAGTCAACGTCCTGCATGATAGAAGCAAGCCTTTCAAGACCCATACCTGTGTCGATATTTTTCTGCTTAAGTGGAGTATAAGTGCCGTCCTCATGTCTTTCAAACTGTGTGAACACAAGGTTCCAGAACTCCATGTATCTGTCGCAGTCGCAGCCGACCTTACAATCAGGCTTGCCACAGCCATATTTCTCTCCTCTGTCGAAATAGATCTCTGAACATGGACCGCAAGGGCCGTCTGTTCCTGCCTCCCAGAAGTTGTCTTCCTTGCCCATTCTTACGATATGATCCATTGGAACGCCGGCGTCCTCATGCCATATCTTCTCAGCCTCGTCATCGTCCTCATAAACAGAAATATAAAGTCTGTCCTTTGGCAGTTTGAGTACCTGTGTAACATACTCCCAAGCCCATGCAATGGCTTCTTTCTTGAAGTAATCACCGAATGAGAAGTTACCAAGCATTTCAAAATATGTGCCATGTCTTGCCGTCTTACCAACGTTTTCAATATCGCCAGTTCTGATACACTTCTGACAAGTTGTCATTCTTGTTCTAGGAGGTGTTTCCTGACCTGTGAAGTAAGGCTTCAGAGGCGCCATACCTGCAACGATAAGCAGCAGGCTGTTATCGTTCTGAGGTACTAGAGGGTAGCTCTTGTGTCTTAAGCAGCCCTTGCTCTCAAAAAATTTTAGATAAGATTCACGCAGTTCGTTAAGTCCTGTCCATTCCATAAATTCAGATCCTTCCAAATGAAATTATTCGCAAAATAAAAAAACGGCTCGTCCCTAAACATGGGACGAAACCGACAGTTCCGTGTTACCACCCAAATTGCCGAACTCATCGCCCGACCACTCGAAGCCCTTTAACGCAGAGCATACGTTGCTGTTTTCAGCACCGCTCAGGTTAGCCACCGAACTTGCCGCAAAGGCTTTCACCCACCGCCTTTTCTCTTTACCGACACTGTTTCGGATAATTCCGTCACCGCATTTTGCATATATTGATATTATAAAGCATAACACGACGATTGTCAAGCACTTTTTTATTAATAAAATATCCATTGCTAAAAGCAGGGGGAAATGCTATAATGTTCAGGGTGATTTATATGTATGTTTGTCCGATATGCAAAAAACGGCTTAGAAAGCTTGACAACGTATGGCACTGTCAGAACGGTCACAGCTTTGATATTGCGAGAAAAGGATATGTAAATCTGCTTACCACAAAGGGCAGAAACCCTAAGAACGCAGGGGATAATGCGGAAATGGTAAAGGCGAGAACGGATTTCCTCGACCGTGACTATTATCTGCCCCTTGCGAAGAAAACGGCTGAGGTAATGGGCGTTCTGCTTGAAAATGTGAAACAGCCTTATATTATCGACAGTGGCTGCGGTGAGGGTTTTTACACTGTGAACTATGCCAAGGCACTGCCAAAGGCGAAGTTTTACGGCATTGACATATCAAAGGCGGCAGTTGCCCACTGCATGACGAGGATACATTACGAAAATATCACAAATTGCGAATTTGCAGTGGCATCGTCATTTCAGCTTCCGTTTATAGACAAATTTGCAGACCTTATCGTATGCACATTTGCACCTGTTTCAAATGACGAATACGCAAGGGTGCTGAAAGACGGCGGAAAGCTTGTGGTAGTTTCTCCATCCCCAAGACATCTGTTTGAGCTTAAAGAAGTGCTTTATGAGAAGCCTTACGAAAACAAGCCCAATGTATACGGACTTAATAAATTTGACGAGTCAGAGGAGATGATTTTTGAATTTCCTGTGGTGCTTGAAAGTCAGGAGGATATTTTCAATCTTTTTACAATGACTCCGTATTACTACAAAACATCTGCCGAGGCGGTGGAGAAGCTTAAAAAGGTGAACAGGCTTGAACTTACCTGTGGCTTTTCTATCAGGACATTTACAAAAAAGAGAGGTTTTTGATATATGAATAAAGATATTTTCTGCAAAGGATATACTTGGGGATTTTTCTCCAGGAGAGGTGATTTTCAGACGGAAGCGGCAGAAAAGTCAATGGAAAGGCTTGCTTCAAACGGCTTGAACTGGATATGTATCCCTGTAAACGCATTGCAGGAGAGCTTTGCAAGCACAAGAGTTTTCAGTGATTATGAGAGAACACAATCTGACGAGGACATTGCCTTCGCTATAAAAAAAGCAAAGTCACTGGGACTTAAAGTATGCCTTAAGCCTATGGTGGATTGCCTTGACCATTCATGGCGTGCAAGGATAGACTTTCCGCCTGAGAACCCTGAATACTGGGACAAGTGGTTCAGATCATACACAGCTTTCATGCTCCACTATGCAAAGCTTGCAGAAAAGCTCGGCTGTGAAATGCTCTGCACAGGCTGTGAAATGGCAGGAATGGACAAGCAGTCAGACAGATGCAGAAAGCTTATCGCACAGGTGAGAGAGGTCTACAGCGGTATCGTTATGCACAACATCAATCACGGCGATGAACAGCGTTTCGATTGGCTCAGCGACGTGGATATCATTGGCATCTCAGGCTACTACCCTGTTACAGATGGCGTGAACAGGGACAAAGAACATATGCTCAGTCGCTGGAACGAAGTTGTCGGCTCACTTGAAAAGGCTCACAAGCATTTCAACAAGCCTATAATGTTCGCCGAGATAGGCGTGCGAAACGAAGAGGGCTGCACGCAGTACCCTTGGGATTTCCATGACAGGCTCGACAAACCACTTGACGAGCAGGAGCAGGCAGATTTCTACGACACAGCCATGGAGGCTACATGGGATCTGGATTGGTTCTGCGGCTATTTCTGGTGGGATTGGAAAGCTATCCTGCCGCCAATAGAGGAAGCCAAGAAAAACCGTGACTTCACAGTTTACGGCAAGCTTGGCGAAGAAGTGCTGAAAAAGTGGTACACAAAAGATTGATATGTAAAAAATACGGACTGTTTATCATTGGATAGACAGTCCATTTGTTTTATATGCGTTGGTGAATGACGGGCGAATGTAAGCGTGTCGCCGTCCACTATATTTACAATTTTTGCGTAGGGGCGACCTGAGGTCTCCAGTTAATTATATTTTTACATACTGAGCAGTACAAATAATCGTACTCTTATCCAACCGCCGCAGGTATTTTTTCTTTTCCTCGTTTAACAATGACAGGGTATTCCTTGAAAATATGTCTGCGTATAAAATTATCCGCAAGCACACCAATATAGGATAACCCAAACCACAGAAAAGCAAATGGCAGGCATATCTGTCCGTCAAAATTCAGCGGCACTTCCTCATAGCTCCATATGCCCATTCCGAGATAGCGGTTGAGATACTCCCCTGCAAGAAATTCTATGGCAGTGATAAATGCTGCCGACACTGCAAGCACAGACAGCAGGCTCACTCCTCGCCTGCGCTCGCCATTCATGATATGGATAACCAGCATTGAAGTTCCCCCAAGCACCCCCATTGTGATATGAGAATAACCCCTGTTAAGTATTTCCATGAAGCCATAGCATATTGCACCAACTGAAAAAAGCGTAAGTATCTTATACATCTTTGCCGCCACATTCTCACCGCCCTGTTTTTTTATCGCCCTAATATTAAAATGTACAGAAATCAGTGATTTAAAACCTTGAAGACAAAATAAATTTATGGCAATTTCAAGATACAAAAAAACGGACAACCCAAGCTGTCCGTTTTATTGTACTAATATGATATTTTATACCTGCCAGCTGTTAAGATATTTCTCCTGCTCAGGTGTAAGCTTATCTATCTCAAGCTCCCAGAATTTAAGCTTTCTGTTTGCAACTTCCTTGTCTATCTCATCAGGAACATAAACTATCTTGTCTGTAAGCTTGTCTTTGTTTTTAACAAGATAAGCCGCAGAAAGGGCTTGGATAGCAAAAGACATATCCATTATCTCGGCAGGGTGACCGTCGCCTGCGGCAAGGTTTACAAGTCTGCCCTCGCCGATAACATACAACCAATTACCGTTCGAAAGCTTATAACCGTCAATATTGTTTCTTGCAAGCTTGCTTTCAACAGACAGCTTTTTAAGTCCAGCCACATCTACCTCGCAATCAAAGTGACCTGCGTTACAGAGTATAGCACCGTCTTTCATGTTCATGAAAGCTTTCTCAGTAATAACGTCTTTACAGCCTGTTACAGTAACAAAGAAGTCGCCCACCTTAGCGGCGTCAACCATTTTCATTACCTTGAAGCCGTCCATAACAGCCTCCATAGCCTTTATTGGGTCGACTTCGCAGACGATAACGCTTGCACCAAGACCCTTTGCTCTCATTGCAACACCCTTGCCGCACCAGCCGTAGCCTGCAACAACAACGTTCTTGCCTGCAACGATAAGGTTAGTTGTTCTGTTTATTCCGTCCCATACAGACTGACCTGTGCCGTATCTGTTATCAAAAAGATACTTGCACTTTGCATTGTTTACAAGCATCATAGGGAATTTGAGCTGACCGTCCTTGTTCATTGCAATAAGACGGATAATGCCAGTAGTAGTTTCCTCGCAACCACCGATAACGTTCGGTATCAGCTCAGGATATTCATTGTGGATAAGGTTTACAAGGTCGCCGCCGTCGTCGATAATGATGTTTGGACCTACCTTAACTACCTCGGATATATGTCTGTGATACTCCTCGTCAGTTGCACCATGCCATGCAAAAACGTTCAAGCCGTCATGCACAAGACCTGCCGCAACATCGTCCTGAGTAGACAGCGGATTGCTTCCTGTGATGTACATTTCAGCACCGCCTGCTGCAAGGACTTTGCAAAGATAAGCGGTCTTAGCTTCAAGGTGGATAGAAAGTGCAACTTTCAGCCCCTTAAAAGGCTGATCTCTCTTGAAATCTTCCTCAACGCTTCTGAGCAATGACATATTCTGTCTTACCCATTCTATCTTTCTTTTACCGCTTTCCCACAAGCTTTCATCTCTTATTTCGCTCATTTTATCAATTCCTTTCGGTTTATTATTCAATCCATATAATAATTATACCCTATTTCTCCCCATTTGGCAAGAGGTCAAAAGCAATTCATTATACTTCGCAAATTTACAGCACGTTCATAAAATTAAATTAAACAATTTCTTGACAAAAAAACAAGGTAAGCGTATAATAATATTATGTGTGCGAATAGTAAAAACGTGCATAAATCATGATTTTTAAGGAGTGTGTACAAATGGACGACGCCAGTCAGAATACGATCGCCCCTCGATTGCAGAGCGGCTCGCCCGTTTGTGGCAGCCTTTTTGTGATCTAAATATCAATTTTAATTGAATAGGACGATCTGTGTTTTGGTAGATCCTTATATTTGTACAGAGTTGGTATAAGTACAATTATTTGTACTGTTGTGCTTATTGCCGCTGCTGTTAGGGGGAAACATTATGTTTAACACAGTATTGGAGCTGTTAAAGAAAAGAAACTACAAGGCTATCCGTGAAATATTTATGGATATGAACGAAGCCGATGTGGCTGCTCTTTTGCAGCAGTTTTATGACGATCACGAGGTCGAGAAATACGAGCTTCCGTTGCTGTTCCGTCTGTTGAACAAGGACGTTGCGGCTGACGTTTTCGCTTATATGGACAGCGATACACAAATGATGCTTATCAATGCCTTCACGGATAAGGAGCTTCAGGAGATCGTTGACGACCTTTATCTTGATGATACGGTAGATATTATCGAGGAAATGCCTGCAAATGTTGTTGCAAGGATAATCAAGTCTGCTGACGCTGAAACGAGAAAGCAGATAAATCAGATACTCAAATATCCTAAAGACAGTGCAGGCTCTATTATGACCACCGAGTACGTTTATCTTCACAGAAGCTACACCGCCAAGGAAGCACTGGATTGGATAAGACACGTTGGTATGGTCAAGGAAACTGTAAATACACTTTATGTCACTGAGAACAGAAAGCTCGTGGGCGTGCTTTCACTGCTTGATATCGTAACTGCTGATGATAACGATAAAATAGAGGACATAATGGAGGACAACGTTATTTCCGTTGATACCCTCGAGGATAAAGAGTATGTTGCTTCCATGTTCTCAAAATATGACTTTCTTTCTCTGCCTGTTGTTGACAGAGAAAACCGCATGGTTGGTATCGTTACATTTGACGACGCTATGGACGTTATCGAGGAGGAGACCACTGAGGACTTCTCGAAAATGGCTGCCGTTGCGCCAAGTGACGATTCATATTTCAAGACCTCTGTTTTCACTCATGCGAAAAACAGAATAGCATGGCTTTTGATACTTATGCTGTCGGCTACCCTTACGGGTGCTATCGTAAACAAATATCAGTCTGCTTTTGCGGCTGTCCCTGTTTTGGTATCGTTCCTGTCAATGCTTAGTGGCACAGGTGGAAACTGCGGCTCTCAGACCTCGACCCTTGTTATAAGAGGCATGGCGCTTGGTGAGATAAGAATGAAAGACTTTTTCAAGGTCATGTGGAAAGAGTTCAGAGTCGCACTTCTTTGCAGCATTATCCTTGCTATAGTCAATGCTATAAGAATAATTCTGGTGTATCACGGTGACACATCTGTGGATTGCTACAAGCTTGCATTCACGGTAAGTATGGCTATCATGGCAACTGTTGTGCTTTCAAAGCTCATCGCCTGTATGCTCCCAATGGCTGCCAAGAAACTTCATCTTGACCCTGCTATCATGGCTGCCCCGCTTATCACCACTATCGTTGACACTTGCTCAACACTGATATTCTTCACATTGGCTACTATCGTATTTGATATAAAATAGAAAAAAATATGGCGGTTATCTCCTTTCAGGCTATCTTCTGCAAAGGTGCGGCCGCCCGTTTTATGGATAAAAATAAATTGGATTTTGATTTGAAAGGAAATAGTTATGGCTCAGAATTATGACGTAGTTGTTGTCGGTGCAGGTGCAGCCGGCGTATTCATGGCATACGAATTTGTCAAGCTTGACAAAAACATAAAAGTTTGCATTATCGATCAGGGCGGACCTGTCAGCAAGCGTAAGTGTCCTATAGATGGCAAAAAAGTTAAGTCCTGCATTCACTGCAAGGTATGCTCCATTATGCACGGCTTCGGCGGTGCAGGCGGAATGTCGGACGGCAAATATAACATCACAAACAATTTCGGCGGTGACCTTTACACATTTACCGGCAAGGAAAAGGCTATCGAGCTTATGCAGTATGTTGACAAGATAAACCTTGAAATGGGCGGTCAGGACGCTAAGCTTTACTCCACAACTTCTTCCGACATCAAGGCAATGGCTCTGAAATATGACCTCCACCTCCTTGACGCTCAGGTAAGACACCTTGGCACTGACAGAAATATGCAGATACTCCAGAACATCTATGACTTTGTCAAGGACAAGATAGACATAAAATTTTATGAAAGTGTTCAGGGTATAACAGGCAAGGAGAACGACTTCACTGTTATCACAGACAAGGACGAGTATCACTGCTCAAACGCTGTTGTTGCGGCAGGCAGAAGCGGTTCAAAATGGATATCTGAGATATGCGACAACTTTGGTATCAAAAGACGTTCAAACAGAGTTGATATCGGCGTTCGTGTTGAGATACCTGCGGCTGTTTTTGAGCATATCACAAGCAAGGTATACGAAAGCAAGATAGTTTACCGCACTAAGAAATACGGCGACCTTGTAAGAACATTCTGCATGAACCCATACGGTGAAGTAGTTACCGAGAATACAAACGGCATCATCACAGTAAACGGACACAGCTATGCTGACCCTGCACTGAGAACTGAGAACACAAACTTCGCTCTGCTGGTATCCAACACATTCTCTGAGCCTTTCAAGGACTCAAACGCATACGGTGAGTCTATCGCAAGGCTGTCTAATATGCTTGGCGGCGGAGTGCTTGTTCAGCGTTTCGGTGATCTTGTTGCAGGCAGACGTACAAATGAACACCGTTTTGGTCAGACGTTCCTGAACCCTACTCTCAAAGCTACTCCGGGCGACCTGAGCCTTGTTATCCCAAAGCGACAGCTTGACGATATTATCGAAATGATATACGCTCTGGATAAGATAGCACCCGGTATGGCGAATATCGACACGCTTCTTTACGGCGTTGAGGTCAAGTTCTACAATTCAAGAGTTGACGTTGACGAGAACCTTGAAACTGCTGTCAAAGGTCTTTACGTCCTTGGCGACGGCTCAGGCGTTACGCACTCTCTGTCGCAGGCTTCTGCATCAGGAGTATTTGCCGCAAGGACTATTTCAGAAAAATTCAACTGATTTCATATATCACAAAAGCCGCACTGCCAAAAAGCAATGCGGCTTTATTTTTATGCCTTACCCTTCAAGAAGCTTTATATATCCCTTAATGATATCAACGCACTTGTCATAGCTCATATCGCTGGTATCAAGACACAGATTGTAGTTTTTCGCATTTGTCCAATCCCTGCCTGTGTAGTGACGATAATAATCGCTTCTCTCCTTGTCTGTCTTTTCGATTATCTTGACAGCCTCTTTTTCAGAAACACCATACAGATCGACGATATTCTTGACCGCAGTTTCCATATCAGAATATATGAAAACCTTAAGCACGTCTTTTCTGTCACGGAGGATATAGTCAGCACATCTGCCAACTATTACCGCAGGCTCTCTGTCTGCAAGCTGCTTTATTATCTTCGCCTGATAATTGAAAAGATTTCTGTCAGAAGTAAAGTCGTGATCATCAGGGTCAAGAAGCTCACCCTTGTAAACTCCGCCCTTTCTCAGAAAAGAACCTTTCAGTTTTTCATCAACAAGCCCGAAAAAGCGTTCATTTATGCCGCTTTCGTCGCTTGCAAGCTTTATAAGCTCCTTATCATAATATTTTATACCCATATCCTCTGACAGCATTTTTCCTACAGTTCTTCCGCCACTGCCGATGCCCCTTGCAATGGTTATGATCCTTGCCATAAAGCTCAACTCCTATTCACCTAAATATGCTTTCTTGACCGACTCATCATTGATAAGATCAGACGCCTTGCCTGACAGAACTATCTTGCCCGTTTCAAGAACATAAGCTCTGTCTGAGATAGCAAGGGCTTTCTTTGCGTTCTGCTCAACAAGCAGTACAGTTGTGCCGCTCTTTCTGATATCCTCGATTATCTTAAATATGGTTGACACAAGGATCGGTGACAGACCCATTGACGGCTCGTCCATTACAACTATCTTAGGTCTTGACATGAGCGCCCTGCCCATTGCCAGCATCTGCTGCTCACCGCCTGAAAGAGTACCTGCTATCTGATTTTTTCTTTCTGCAAGTCTAGGGAAACGCTCGTATATATCCTGAATATCCTTCGGTATATTCTCCTTGTCTTTTCTTGTAAATGCTCCAAGCTTAAGGTTATCAAGTACTGTGAGGTTTTGGAATATTCTTCTTCCCTCAGGAACGTGTGCTATACCCATTTCCACGATCTTGTGTGCAGGAGTTTTAGTAAGCTCCACGCCGTTGAATTTGATAGAACCCGATTTTGCAGAGATAAGACCTGTAAGGGTATGCAGAGTGGTGGTCTTTCCTGCTCCGTTTGCGCCGATAAGGGAAATGACCTCGCCCTCGTTTACCTCAAAGGAGATACCTTTCAAAGCGGCTATCATGCCATAATTGACGTGCAGATCATTGATTTCCAACATTGCCATTTTACTTACCCCCTTATTCGCCCAGATATGCGGTGATAACTTCAGGATTTTTAAGCACTTCCGCTGTCTTACCCTCACAAAGGAGCTGACCGAAGTTCAGCACAGACAGCTTTTCGCAGATACCTGAAACAAGGCTCATATCATGCTCGATAAGCAGCACCGTCATATCAAAATTATCTCTTACAAAGCGGATAGTATCCATAAGCTCCGCTGTTTCGTTTGGATTCATGCCGGCAGCAGGCTCGTCAAGAAGCAGCAACTTCGGCTGTGTTGCAAGGGCTCTTGCGATCTCAAGCTTTCTCTGATCGCCATACGGAAGTCCAGAAGCAAGCAGACTCGCCTTATCGTCAAGCTCGAAAACCTTAAGAAGCTCCAGCGCCTTTGCGTCCATTGCCTTTTCAAGCTTGAAATATCTTGGAAGTCTGAAAACGCCTGTAAAGGTGCTGTATTTATAATGATTGTGAAGTGCGACCTTGACGTTGTCAAGCACCGTCATATCCTTAAAAAGTCTGATGTTCTGGAATGTACGGGCAATGCCTGCACGGTTTATTTCGATAGTGTTTTTGCCGGTAATGTTCTTTCCGTCAAGAACGATTGTGCCGTCTGTTGGCTTATAAACGCCTGTGAGCATATTGAAAATAGTGGTCTTTCCTGCTCCGTTCGGCCCAATAAGACCATAGAGCTGACCTTTTTCTATTGTTATGCTGAACTCGTCAACTGCACGGAGTCCGCCGAATGAGATGCCGAGATTTTTTACTTCAAGAAGTGCCATATCACTCAGCCTCCTTTACTTTTTCACGCTTGAACAAAGCCTTGAACTTAGCAGTATTTGCACTGATAAAAGTCTTTGTTTTTTCATTTGAAGTTATTATCATCATAACGATAAGAACGATAGAATAGATAAGCATTCTGTAGCTGTTTATGCTTCTTAGCATTTCTGGAAGCAGAACAAGCACGATAGCTGCGATAACACTTCCTCTGATACTGCCTATACCGCCCAGAACAACGAATACCAAGATAAGGATAGACAGGTTATAATCAAACTTAGAAGCCTGAAGCGTATAGAAGTTATGAGAATAAAGCGCACCTGCACAGCCTGCCAGGAATGCAGTCAATGCAAAAGTAACAAGCTTATACTTTGTGATGTTAAGACCTACAGACTCGGCTGCGATAACATTATCTCTGATAGCCATTACTGCTCTTCCCGTTCTTGAATATACAAAGTTATAGGCAATGATAAGAGTGATAAGCAACATAACAGCGCCGATAATGAATGTAGAATCGTTAGGCGTGCCGCTGATACCCTGAGGGCCGTTCAGTATAAGCTTTCCGTCAGGCTCAAGGTTAAGGTTTGATAGACTTTTGAGAGAAACGTGAACACCCTTAGAATCATAACCAAGGTAAAGTGCTGCGAAAACGTTCTTTATGATCTCACCGAACGCAAGTGTAACGATAGCGAGATAGTCACCTTTAAGTCTGAGAACAGGTATTCCTATAAGTATGCCGAACACTGCGGCAATTATTCCGCCTATAAGGATAGCCAAAGGAAATCTGATCCACACATTTTCAATAGTTTCAGAAGTAACGATAGAGAATATCGCACTTGTATATGCGCCAACGCACATAAAGCCTGCCTGACCCAAGCTAAGCTCGCCAAGTATACCAACTGTCAGGTTAAGGGATACTGCAAGTATAGAGTATACACACAGAGGAACAAGAAGTCCTGTGAGCATACTTGAGATATATCCGCCGCTGCTGAGTATCTGCATTACCACAAAGGCAACTATTACCATTGCGTATGTGATAAAGCTTTTTCTGGTCTGCGGCTTAAAAAACTTTGTTTTTGCGCTAGCCCCTTCTTTTTTCACAAAAAACCAATCCTTTCAGATAAAACAGAACTGCAAAGCAAGTCTGCTCGAAAATTTTAAGTTGACTTTTATACCTTTTCGCTTATCTTCTTGCCGAGGATACCTGTAGGCTTGATGATAAGCACAAGTATAAGAACAGCAAAAACGATAGCGTCGGCAAGCTGCGGTGAGATATAGGCACGTCCAAGTATCTCGATAACACCGATAAGGATACCGCCGATCATAGCGCCCGGTATTGAGCCGATACCGCCAAATACCGCCGCAACGAACGCTTTGATACCAGGCATTGCGCCTGTGGTGTTCTGAAGCGTAGGATAAGCTGAGCAAAGCAGTGCGCCTGCAATTGCGGCAAGACCTGAGCCGATAGCGAATGTAAGAGAGATAGTGCGGTTGATGTTTACGCCCATGAGCTGAGCTGCACCTCTGTCCTCAGATACTGCAAGCATTGCACGTCCGCTCTTGGTTTTGTTGATGAACAATGAAAGACCAACTACAATGAGTATAGATACGATTATTGCAACTGATGTTTCTCCGGAAATAACTATCTGTCCGTCAAAAAGCTTGATGCTCGGCACGTTTACAACTGATGTAAAGTTTACAGGCTTTTCACCGAATATAAGCAGTGCGATGTTCTGCAAAAAGTAGCTGACGCCTATAGCAGTGATAAGCACCGCAAGCGAAGTAGCTTGTCTGAGCGGCTTATACGCCACCTTTTCGATGACTATACCGAGAAGTGTGCAGGCAATAACTGCAAGAACTATGGAAAGCCAAGAGTTTAGTCCCCATGTGGTCATGCAGGTGAATATAACATATCCGCCCACCATAATAACATCGCCGTGTGCGAAGTTAAGCATTTTGGCAATACCGTATACAAGCGTATAGCCCAAAGCTATAACTGCGTATATACTGCCGAGGCTTATTCCGTTGATGAGGTTATTAAGAAAACCCATATACAAACATTCCTTCCTTTTGGAATAGACAAAACACAAGATGTAATCACATATATTACATCTGTCCTTGTCATAAACACAATATACAATAAATTATAACATAACCCCGTAGTTTTTGCAACACATTTTAATGAAATAAATCAAAAAAAACCGACAATTTTTCGCAATTGCCGGTTTTTTTCATATTAAGCGTACTTTTTGTACGCACTTCATTTCAGCTATTACTGAGCAGTAGAAGCGGCAATGTCATCAGCTGTCAGTGCAGAATATGCGCCGTTCTTGATGATAACAGCCTTAGGGTCCTTAGATACGGCACCGTCTTCGCCCCACTTCATGCCTGTACCTGTAAGTCCGTCATATGAGAAGTCCTTATCAGAGATAGCCTTTTTGAGCTTATCGCAGATATCAGAAGCAGACATATCGGCTGTGATGCCTTCCTTCTTCATGAGTTCTGCAAGTACCATTACGCCGTCATAAGCGTCTGCAGCGAACTGGTTAGGTGTTTCGCCGTTGTAAGCGTCCTTATACTTCTTAACGAAGTCCTGAGTTGCCTGATCCTGAGCGTCGGCAGCAAATGGTGTAAGGAGCATTACGCCCTCGCAAAGTGAAGTATCAAAGTTCTTGATAGAAAGAAGTCCGTCAAGACCGTCGCAACCGAAGAATGTTGGGTTATAGTTAGCTGACTTGCACTGTGTAAGGATAAGTGAAGCCTGCTGATAGTAGATAGGCAGGAACACGAGGTCTGCGCCTGCATTCTTAGCTGCGCTTATCTGAGCTGAGAAGTCAGTCTTGCTGTCCTTTGTGAATGACTGCTCTGCAACGATATCAAGACCCTTAGCCTCAGCCTCGGATTTGAATGTGTTGAAGATACCTGATGAATAAGCGTCAGAGCTGTCGTAAATTACAGCTATCTTTGTAGCAAGCTTGTTTTCTGCGATATAGTCGGCAGAACCTTTACCTTGGTTAGGGTCAGTAAAGCAAACCTGGAAACAGTTATCGTTCTTGATAACGTCCTGAGCAGATGCAGAAGGTGTAAGCTGGAAGATGTTATCCTGCTTTGTCTTTTCAATAACTGCGAGGCAAGAACCTGTTGTTACTGTTCCGACCATTACCTGCATACCATTGTCTTTCAATGCGTTATAAGCATTTACAGCCTTATCGCCTGAGTCAGCCTCATCGTCCTCGAAAACGTATGAGAGCTTTGTTCCGTTTATTCCGCCTGCGTCATTTACGTCCTTGACAGCAAGCTCGATAGCATTCTTAACAGCAACGCCGTACTGTGCAGCGTCACCTGTGAGCGGTCCGCTGCAGCCGATAACGATAGTATCGCTGTTCTTTTTTGCACCGTTTCCGCAACCTGCAAAGCAAGAAACTGCAAGGGCAGCCGAAACTGTTAATGCAAGAATTCTCTTGACATTTTTCATAATAATCTCTCCTTCGATCACATATGTCACTGCATATGCTTTTTTCAATAGTATTAATATAACACGCAGAAGCCCGATTTGTCAATATTAAATCTTACAAATTTAACGTTATTTAAACTATGTTTATTGTTACAAACAATATGCGCGTTCACAGAAAATTAATTTTGTGTATTTTCAATGAACGATTTGCAAGTTTTTTTATAATATCCTGCATACATACACCACTGACTTATAAGCTGCATATGATAAAACAGCCACACGAAACCTGTGGTATATGAGATTCAGACAACATAAGGAGTGAACTTATTTGGATATGTTTGACAACCTGTCGTTAGGCAGGATACTTGCTGACGACACAGAGGATAACACACCTGCCTGCCCTTTTCCGAAAGGAAGATTTCCTGAGGACACGCCGCTGGCAATGGCATATGTGCCTTTTCAGATGTGGGAGAAGCCTTATGAGGCAGATGTAGGACTTTCAAGAGGAACTATCTTCCCGTCCATAGACAAACCTTTTATAGGAGAGGAGGCTGTAAAGAATGCCCATACTAAGTGAAAAGGAGAGGCTTCTTAGAAAGATACAGGCGTGCAGCTTTGCCCTTGTAGAGGCTAATCTTTACCTCGACAGCCACCCTACCTGCAGAGATGGTCTGGCATATTTTGCTCGCCACAAGGCAGAAAAAGAGAAGCTTATTGCTCAATACAATGAGAAATACGGACCATTGACGATCACGCAGAACAATTCGTCCAAGAAATGGGAATGGGTAACATCACCTTTTCCGTGGGAAAGGAGTGTTGACTAATGTGGCAATATGAAAAAAAGCTGCAATACCCCGTTAAAATCGCTAACCCTAATCCTGCTTTGGCTAAGGTCATTATCTCGCAGCTTGGTGGCCCTGACGGCGAACTTGGTGCAGCACTTCGCTATCTCAATCAGCGTTACTCAGCCCCCTGTCGTGAGGTGCAGGCAATACTCAACGATATCGGCACAGAAGAACTTGCCCACATCGAAATGATTGGCACTATTATCTATCAGCTGACCCGTGACCTCTCCCTCAAGGAGATAAAAGACAGTGGCTTTGACACCTATTTTGTTGACCACACTACAGGCGTTTACCCTATAGCCGCCTCTGGTGTACCATTTTCTGCGGAAATCTTCCAAAGTACCGGTGACGCTATTGCTGATATACACGAAGACCTTGCTGCTGAGCAAAAAGCCCGCCTGACCTACGACAACATTCTAAGGCTTGCTGACGATCCCGATGTCCGTGACCCTATCAAGTTTCTTCGTGAACGTGAGATAGTCCACTATCAGCGCTTCGGCGAAGGACTAAGACTTATTCAGGATATGCTTGACAGCAAAAATTTCTACGCTTTCAATCCTAGCTTTGACAAATAATAAAAAAAAAGCGGGCTGTTGTTATCAGTCCGCTTTTTTGTACATATATCAAAAATCTTCCTTGTCCATCTGCTTGCCGCTCCTGCTGACCTTTTTATTAAGTATCAGCGAAAAAGCCAGCGTTGCAGCTATGAGTGCTATCATCACAAGCACTGATTTTATTGTCAAATGCTTCAACTGTGCTCCAATATATGTCTGCACAAGCATTTCAGGCATCACTCCCATTATCGAGCCAAGAAGATATGGTCTGTAAGGCATTCGCAGTGCGCCGTGTATCATTGAAACAAGGTCGCCCGGCACAACTACCACTGCCCTTGAAATGTAGGAGGCGAACAGATTATTGTCATGCCCATAATTTACAAGCTTTCGTGCCTTAGGATATTTCATCTCAATAACACGCATGATATCGCCACCCGATATTCTTCCCACAAGATAAGGAACAGTAAAACAAACCGATAGTCCTATTACGTTCAACAAAATGCCCACCCAGAACGGATATATTGCACCTACGCACACAAAAATAGCCGCAAGCGGGAATACCACCGACAAAGACTTCAATCCATAAAATCCCAGAATAACAAATGCGGCAAGCCACAAATTGTCCGGGCAATAACTGAGTATCTCAGAAAACTCATGGTCTTTCAGAAAAAGAGCACAGCAAAATATTATGATAATAGTTAAAGCAAAAGGTACATATCTTCCATATTTTCGCACAAAGCTATCCATAACTCCTCGCTCCTCTCCGATTCTTTAGGGTATTATACCATATTTGAATGTTCAATTAATTATCAATCAATGAAAACTGTGTTACAACTTTCGCTGTCAAAACAAATTTATACTTTATCGTTCGTCAAATTGACCAACCATTCTCATTTTTGCACAATATCCCACTATCACTATAATTTTTATAAGTAGAATTATGTCGTCTTATGTCGTGAAGTGTTCTTAAACAAGTCGATTTCTGTTTTAATTTATGTATATCTGATTAATAGGTTAAATTTGTACAATATTGCTATTGACCGACGTACCAATTAATGTTATAATTAATTATAAGAATTATTTGGGAGGTATTTTTATGAGATACACAGTATACAACAAAGCAATGAAACGTCCAGTTTTTCAAACAAACAACCTTGAAGAAGCCATTAACTATACACGCCGCCACCCAAGAAAGTCAAGACGACACTGCATATACGATGACAAACTAAAAACTTTTGATATAAAAAAAATAAGACTTGCCGCAGGAATATAAAACGCACAGGGTGTAGAACTCTGTGCGTTTTTGATGTATTTATGAATAAACAAGTCTTACAGTCACTCTGCTGTAACCGCTCCATGTGCAGGTGAACAAGGTAAGATCCCAGTCGCTGCCACCACCTTTTATGAGCGATGGCGAATCCCAGCCGCTCAGCAGTTCGCTGTTTGTGACAGTATAGTTAAATTCTCTGCCGTAAACATCGGTGAAAATGACCTCGTCACCTGAGCTGAGCTTATCCAGCTTATCAAAAAAGCCTGTGTAATTGTGAGCGCAGATTATAAGATCATTGTCTACACGTCTGCCGCTGTACTGACAAGCTGCGGTATTCATTGCAGCATAGCTCCAGCCACGAGTCACAGGAAACTCCTGCCCCAGTGTCGGGAATGAAATCAAGCCTATATATGAGTTGCCGTCAAGCACGATATCCTTATCCGGGTCATCTATCTCGCTGTCCATGGATCGACTATCGTCAAAAATGTCAAAGGGTGAACTGCTGTCGCTGTCATCTGAACTGTCTGAGATCTGCGTTTTCAGGTCACTCAGCACAGCCTCCATCCTTTTATTACTTTGCTTTTCATGAAAATAGTTGTAATAATTAAGGGATAATGCCGCCGCTATCAGCATTATCCCCATTATTATCAACAAAAGTCCTAGCTTTTTTTTAGTCACTATTTTTCTCCTGTTGTTAAGGCGAGCCTATGTGGTTTCGCCTTTATTTCTCTTTTCTGCTTACTCTCCAGCCTGCCGCGATAAGGATAACTCCACCGCCTATAAGTACAGGCACCGGCCAGTTGAGCGAACCAGTCTGTGGTATATTGTCAGGCGTTGAACTTGATGAACCAGAGCCTGACGAACTGCTGTCAGGTGTGCTTGAACTACTATCTGTATTACTTGAACTGTCTGACTTATATGTGTTCTCTATAAGAAACAGCTTGTCATTGTTTTTGGTAACAACTGTGTAGTTGGCAGGAATATCTATCTCCTTAACTGTCCACTCAGCCGCAGAATTGTCTTTCCAGAAATACTCCCAATTGTTGTCAGCGTTAAGAGTAACAGTATCGAAAAGCTTGCCATCACGATATATCTCCACCTTGATATTATCAGGTATGAGCTTTTCCTGACCATCAGGAACTATCCACGACTTTCTTACACCATAATCACTGTCCCCTGCTGGGATCTCTTCGTATGTGAACTTGGTGTAAACTGTTATCTGACCCTCAGCCACGATATCCTTATCTATCTCGATAAGTGACGGAGAAGGTGTAAACTTAGCTGTTGTGTTTTCAAAACTCTTGCCTGAAACAAGATACAGACCCACAGAATCAGCAGAAAGCTTTACTTCACCGTTTGCATCCGTCTTGCCTGTTGAAACTGGTGTTATGCCATCAGTTTTTACGTAGTTGTCGAGAGTATCAGCGACAGCCTGCATTTTTGAAGCGTCAGTAAAATCAGACATATCTATAGGATAATCGCTGAACTCGCCGGTAAGGACAAAGTCAGCTTCTTTACGCTCACCGACCTTATATATACTCCACTCGGCATTACTAACAGTCGTTGTATCATTTTTGCACACTATATCCACATTGATATTATCCGCTGCAGAAGCTGAGATCGTCATGCTTCCCAAGGCTGAAACAGCCATTGCCGCCGTACACAAAACAGCCTTTGCAAGCTGAGAAAATTTAAGTTTCATCTTTGCTACTCTCCTTATCAGGTAGATTTTCAACATTATCGTCACTCTCTGGCTTATCCAGCATTGCCACAAGCTCATCATGAGAAATTTTTTTGCGTTTTGAATCCACAAACCACCACACAAGCAGTACCACAAACAATGGTATTGCTACAAAAGGCACGACCACAAGAGAATCGAGCTGAACAGCGTCTGCCGTTATTTTTGAAACACTCTTTGTATCGTCCGCAGTTTCAACTCTCTTTGCACGAACAAGAAGCCTGTGAGAATTGACTCCGTATGGTGTACAGGTAGTCAACGTAACATGATCCTCACCTGGAATAATGTTCAGCTTATCCATTTCATTAGGCAGAACAATATAAACAGCCTCGACCTCATATGTATAGACCTCTTTCAACACTGTTATAGTGAACTCATCGCCCTCTGCAAGCTTATCAAGGTCGCTGAAAAGCTTTGCCGACGGCAGACCTCTATGCGCAGAAATAACCGAATGAGTGTCCGCTCCGCCAACAGGCAGGCTCGAACCCTGCAGATGTCCCACAGCGACATTTAACACGCCGTCACTTGTGCCATGATAAATAGGCAACTCCACCCTTATAGTCGGAATGGAAATATAGCCCATAACACCCGTCCCCGTGATATCCAGGATATCCTCATAGCCCTTGACCTTATCATAATCCACAAAAGGTCGGGCAAGCTTTGCTATCTCTTCATTATATTTTCTGGCTTGGCTGAGTATCTCTTCATTCTCCTTGTCAGAAAGGTCATTTGCCGCTTTCTGATAAGTCGCCACCGCACGGCTTTGCGTTTTTGAATTCCACCAATCGCTTATTGTTGGATATAACATCACGGAGAGCCCCACAAGCAATAACAAGACCAATAAAATTGTAGTTGATTTACCGCTTTTCTTCCTCATGGAGTCCTCCCTGATGCCTGCCGACCGAGATCGGCAGGACAAAGGTAAAAATAAATTCAAAAATTAGTCGTTCTTAGCTCTCTTCTTAGCAATGAGAAGCACACCTGCGCCCAGTACGATAGCTCCGCCTACACCGTAGAAGATCTGAGTACCGATACCGCCAGTTGTTGGAAGTGAGCCGCCCTTCTGGTTTATGATCTTAACTGTTGAACCGCTTGTGCCTGAATCAGTGCCGTCGAGCATACGAATGGACTGAAGTGTATTAGCAGGATCATATGTTGTGTCAAACTTGAACTCATATGGATCAGCTCTGTTATACTGAGCAGGAGCTTCTATCTCAACAAGCTTGTAAGTTGTCTGATCATCAATGCCCTTGATAGTAAACTTACCTGTTGCGTCTGTTTCGATATAATCAACAGAGCCTGCCTCACTGCCGATCTCAAGTCTGTAAACATTGTCAGCTATCTTGACAAGTCTGATAGCATCGCCATGAACATTTCTAAGCTGGAACTTAGCACCTGCAAGAGGCTCGCCCTTTTCGTCTACCTTGTTACCAACAAGTGAGAATGTCCAGTCATAAACTGTGACCTTAGGTGTTTCACCTTTCTCCTTACCTGTTGTGTCCTGAGGATTGTTTGAATATGTCAGATAAGCTGTGTTAGGGTTATTGTTCACGCTGTCAGGAGCAGTAACTGCTACCTTAGCTTTTTCATTGAGCTTAGCAGAATAATAAGTTTCGATCTTTGCAACTGTAGGATAGTTCTTTACAAGTTCCTTGATATCGAAAGTAACATAGAAAGACTCCTTATAGTCGGTTGTACTGCTGTCGTCGCCAACTGTTGTGTTAGGACCTACTGTAACAGAAGTGATCTCCTGACCGTCAGCGTCATAGTACTTGTATGTAAGGTTATCATTGAATGTAAAGCCCTCGCTGAGCTGGTCACGAACTGTGTATGTATACTTGTCATAAGCTGATACATCGCTTGGTATAGTTGTTGTGATCTTGAATTCTACATCGTCACCAATTGCGTTGTCACCAACATCGCCCCATGAGTCACTCTCGTTATGCTTGATCTGCTTTGTAAGTGTTGGCTTTGTCCTCTTTGGAGTAACGTTTGTTGTACCTGAAACGTTAAGGATAAGAGCTGAGTTAGCCTTATCAACACCATTATTTTCTGTTGCATCGACAACGAGATAATAGCCAGCATTTGGAAGTGGAATAGTGTACTCACCGTTATCTTCATAGGCGGTTACAGACTTATTGTCGATGATGCAGGCAGAAGCGGCTTTTGCAAACTTTGCAGTATCTTCCTTTGTCCAATGATCTGCGTCTGAGATTATCTTTGCAACGTCTACTGCGCTCTCGGCACTGTCAAACTGTGACATATAAGTGCTAAGACCAGCAGTTTTCAGGCTGGTAAGCAGAGCATCGCCATTAATGCCTTTGCCCCACTTGATAGTATTTGTTGCAGATGCCTGATCAAAGATCTGATAAGCCTTATATACTCTGTTTGTATCAGAATCCTTGATAACAATGTTATTAACGCCAGCATCAGTAGTAGCAAATACTCCGAATGCTGATGTTGCAGCAATAGCTGAAACTGACATAACGGTTGCGGCAGCAAGAGCTGCGAATTTCTTCATCTTCATAATTAATTATCTTTTCATATTTGATTATTTATAGCGTTTTTTTGCGACGCTTTGTAACTAAAAGTAATGTTGCAGCAACAGTGACTGTTCCGCCTGCTGCCACGAATGGGATAACACCCATGCCGCCTGTTTCAGGCAGTTCTCCCAAGGTTTCCTCAGAGTTGTTATAGACCTGAACATACTGATCACCGTTCTTTGTCATATCAATGCAATTCTCATTTTCTGAGCCATTGTATCTGTAGTAAGCTTTGTATGACGATGTGATTATCGGCTGACCGTTCACGTCTGTCTCTTCAAACCAATAGTAATACTTATTGCCCTTGATGTCATTTTCTTCAAGAGAAACGGCATTTGACCAGTTGTTATCAGCCGTGAGCGTTATCTGCTTCCACAGGAAAGCTTCACTGCTTGGTGTAGCATTCTTATCAGGAATAGGTGTAACATCTGTTTTCTCAGGTGTGCCAAGTTCGTTGGCTGTTACAGAATACGCACTGTCATTACCGCCCTTTAGCGTCATTTCAACAGTGATATCCGAGGTTATATTATTCAAGTTAAGAATAAACCGGCTCTTATCCCATGACGATGCATAGTCACTTACGCTGACATACTTGCTATCAACGCTCCACACAGGTGTCTCTTTGCCGTCTCCCCAATCTGTGCCTGACCTATAAATGTCAGCCAAAACATTTCCTGAACTGTCAAGAACTCTTACACGTCCGGAACTTTCACCATTATCTATCCATGACATAGTCATATCAAAAGTAAACTTAGCCGAGCCATACATGGTATACTCTGAGGCAAAGCTTCCGTTCTGAGCCATTTCTGCACCATTGCTTGTAAGGATCTTGAATTTAACATTCTGTCCCTTATCCATTGTGCCTGTAAACTTGTTATAATTTTCAGGAACGTCAGCCTTATTTGTTGACCTATAGATATTGAACGTTACCTTATCATTGGTATGAGCATTGCTATCGCTGTCAGACCATGCCTTTTGCAGGCGAACGTCCATATTTTCTACCTTCTGCGGGGTCTTGGTATTGACGATCGTATCAAAGCCCGTGGCACTGCCGTTATTTGAATAAGTATATGTAACGCCAAAGCCGTCAGGTATATTCTTTTCAAGAACATAGTAATACTTGTCCTTGTCAAGGCCGTCAAGAGTTACCGTCCAATTCTTAGACTTTTCAAGAGAAACAGTTTTTATAAGTCTGCAATCTGTTGGTATTCCGTTATCTCCATTCACTCTTGAGGTTGAATTTGGTGCAACAGAGGATTCATAAACATCTGCCTCGATCTTGTCGATACCAGCAGGAAGCTCACTGTCAGCAAGCTTGTTTCCAAGCTCATCACGCCATTCCTTCGTAATGTTAAGTCCCTTGACGTTCGTAACTGTAACATCAGTGTTTTTGCTCATTGCCGTTGCACTGTATGCAGCCTCATATCCTGTTGCAAGGTCGATCTCTTTGATATAGTAGTAAAGCTGCTTGTAATCATTGCCGACCTTCGTATATCCAGGAAGCTTTGTCCACTCATGTTTCCAATTGTTAGCTTCGTTAAGAGTTACCTCATCACTGCCCCACTGAATATCATCTGGAACACCGCTTAAAACCTTAGTTGTAGACGAGCCAAGAAGGAACTTTACGCTCTCTGCCGAATGATTGCCGTTTCCATCGCTCCAAACCTTGCTTGCAGTTATCTTAAACTCTTTCAGCAGATTTGTTACTCTGAACATATCTCCGTTCTTCACGAACTGATATCCGTCCTCACCGACTTCACTTGGAACTACAGCCGGACGCACTTTAAAAGCAAAATATATAGGAGTTTCGTCAAGAAGATAACCCTCCGGACTTTGCTTTTCTATAAGCTTATAAAGATGGCCCTCAGTATCTCCGGTGCCTGCAACAGGTTCAAGGTCAAGATTGTATGACCCGTCAGCATTTACATTGAATGTCTGCGCCTTATCCTGTGCCGAATTTCCCCAGATAACTGATCTTCTGTCTTTTGCGGCATTTTCTTTGAAATCTACTGCCGGGAGCCAATCGTATGTGCCATTTTCCAGCTTAGTGTATCTGTAGATCTCAAAAGAAGCCTTAAGCATAATACTATAGTCTCCGCTGTCTACCTTCATAAGCTTAAATGGCTCAACAGTTGTTGATGACGCCTTTGACTGATTTATCAACTCAAACTCGGAATCATTATCATCACTGTCATTTACAGCAGAGCCGTTTGTGTCAAATGATATATTATTGAACACATGGACTTTATAGCCATCGTTCTCAGCGTCCTCATCATTTGCAGGACTTCCTGTATAAACGTAAACTAATTTCAGGTGACGCTGATCTGGAACGTTTATTTCAAGTTTCTTTACAAAATCTCGTGTCTTCGCAGTCAGTGCGGAACACTTTACAGCCGAAAGCATTTTTTCATTGCTGACTTCAGTGTTTGAAAAGCCACTGCCATCCCTGTATTCATATTCGACTCTGAAAACACCGCCCGCCTTCTCAGAAGAAACCTCTTCCACAGGAACGGATATGCTTGAGCCAAAATCTAACCACTCGCTTCTCTTGTTGGCAAAGGCTTTTACTTCTTTGAAGCTGTTGCCGTCCATATAGCCATAAGCCACATAGTAACTCTTTATATTTCCGGTTTCGTAGCCTTCAGGCAAAGTCAGATCAATAGTACCCTTAGCGCCAACAATACTTTCACTTGGAATAAAGTTAGCGATAAACTTGCCCTTTTCGTTGGTAATAACATCTGCACTGCAAGAAACTGTGCTGTCAACTGCCTCCGGATCTGATATCACATAACTGTAATCACTCACAGCAAGCTCTGCACCTGTATCTGCGTCAAATACCTTGATAGACTTCAGATCCATATCAACAGCGGAATTGCCATTTATGCTTACCGTTTTTGTCTGAATGTTACCCTGAGCGTCCTTTGTCTTAACTACAGCCGTGCCTCCGCACTTGATAACATCGTTGAGAGTTATCATTCCGTTTGTTGAGCATTTGAGCTTTTTAGGGTTAACATCAATGGTATAAGTTATCTCACAGCCGGTGGACTTCGGAGAAGAAGCTTTCTTCAAGTTCTTTTCCTTAACTGTCTGCGTCTGGCTTCTCTCTGGATATTTTCCGGCTTTATCCTGAACTGTGTTTTTGAACGCTACATTACCATTCTTGTAAACACCATTCTTAACATCATCAACCTTTACAAGTGTACTGTAGTAAGCTGTCCAAGCGTCCTGCTGATTCCATGCAGTCTTGAAAGTTACTGTATTGGCTGTCTTATCATAGAAATATTCAAACTGATTTGTTTGTGCAAAATCATACTTATCAGAACTATTTCCAAATGAATACTTGAGATAATCCTTGTTCTCGTAGAATATCATTCCCGCCGGAAGCGTGTCCACGATCTCGACATTATCGTTACGCTTATAAGTGCCGTCCTTGTTGATATCAAGCCGCCAATCAAACCTGTAATACTCAACACCATTTACAGTAACAACAGGCAGGCTGCTAAGATCATGCACTGTGTCGCCTGCTACACTGCTTGCAGCGTCATACTTTTCATAAGGCGCTTTGGAGCTGTCGCCTATAGTAAACTTAGTCTTATCTGCACTAGGCTCGAATATTTCACCTTTATAAATAGCCTTGTTATTTACATTTATAATAGTACCTTCGTCAAGACCTGTTACATCTACGGTACTGCTATACTGTATCTGCACAAGGTTTATATTGTCAAATTCTTCACTATCATTGAACTTTATCTCAAATGAAGTGTTGTCGGCATTAGATACTACAGTGTAATTTGAACTGTTAAGCGGTTCATAGCTTCCTGTTCCATTTCTCTGAACATACATGATAATGGAATCAGTGTCAAGAACGCTCTTTATTGACTTGCCATCATTTGACGTAGCGTTCATTATATCGCTTATAGTCTTGCCCCTAAAGGAACCGTTTGTCTGCTTGACCTCTACCTGCCACTTATATGTAACACTGCTTCCGTCCTGAGAAATGTCAAGAACTGTTTTTGACTTCTCGTTTACAGGCTTATAATAAACTGTCTTGTCAGAATGGAATCCGTCAATACCTGCAGTATTTTTCACTGCATAATTTCCATTGCTGTCAGGGTCGCCAAGATCATAGTCGGCAACCTTTGTTTCATAGGAAATAACTACCTCGTTATTGTCACCTATTCTGTCAGGCAAAACAAGCTCACCGTCACTTGCAACTGTTGCATCAAAGGTATCATTTCCAACCTTTATGCTGACAATCTGTCCTGCTTTAAGCATATTATCAGTTATTGTCTTGCCTTTAAGGGTAGAATTTTTGTCATTACATTTAACAGTTACTTCCCATTTGAGTATACCTAACGTGTTATTATCTATCCAACCACTTTTTGATATCTGATACCTATTATAAACAGTTTCACTTGATGTGATATCAGACCATGGTTGGCTTTTATCAGGTCTTTGCATTTTAACTGTATTTGTAGTTTCCGCCTTGTCAGGATCGATAGCTGTCACATACTCGATAGTAATTTTTGACGCTGTTGTTTTATCGTCAAACGTAAGCGTGTTTCCATTAAGTGTGTACTTTACATCTGAACCATCATCAGCTTTAAGTGCAAAGCTTCCTTGCTTTGCATCAGGGAATGCTTCATCATAAAGGTGATAGCCCTTGAGGTCTGCACCGCTAGGGTTGCTTACAACAATTTCCCATGTGACTTCGTTATTGTCGTAGTCAACATTCTTGCCTGTTTTTGAGATCTTATCCTTCTTTGACTCAGAATAAATAGTTTTATCTGCTTTTACTCCATTTCCGTCTTTATCATATGTGGTGGATTTGTTTTCCACCTTACCTGACATAACGAAATTCGGGTCGCTTGTAGGATATGGGGTCGTGTAGCTTATGGTAACATTTTCTTCGCTGAATCCATCGCTGAAAACAAACTTTCCGCTTGACGCGTCATAGCTTCCTGCACCCTCAGGTGAAACAGTGAAGCTTCCGTCAACAGCATCCTTAAAAAGCTCGTCCTCGATCCTGTCAAGAGGCTTCTTTGCAGGATTGTCAACTGTGATAGTCCACCTAACTCCGTCAGCAGTTTCGCTTGCGTCCTTTATGGCAGACATAGTGAGCGGAGTAAAACCGTCTATTTCAACCGTCTGACCGCCTATCTCAACAGTGGTCTTATCACCTGTATCTGTATCCTTACGCTTTACATTACCCTCAAAGCTTGCCTTGCCGCTTATAGCGTCCTTCTCATTTTTATGTTGATATCGCTCGTCAAACTCAATAAAAAGATACTTATTTCCATCTATCTCGTCGACTCTGTACTTACCTGAAATTCCATGTCCTTCATCGAAGTGAGTATCCTCGACATCGCCCCAGTTTCCGCCTGACGGTATACCGCCCTCAGGCAGGCTAACATTATCGTCGATAGGGAAATAAATATACCTATTGGTCATTTCGCCCTTGTCAAAATTAAATTCCACATTGAATTCGATCTTTTTAGATTGGTCTTTTCCTGAACCGACCGCATCATAGGATTTTATCGTGACGCTATTCGCATCCTTATAAGAATAGCTTCCGCCGTTATAGGAAACATCTCCACCTGCCACGGAAGTACCCTCAGTGGCACTTATTGCAGGCATAACAAGACTTGCCAGCACTGACACTGTCATAACTACAGACAGCACCACACCGAACAAACGGCTGCGTTTTTTCCTTTCATTTTCTTTTAGATATTGCCGAACTTTACTGTTAAAATTCTGCAAAACGGATCACTCCCTCCGAATTTATACACTATTTATGATAAACGCTAGTCCACTGTGCCTATCCTTTTAAAAGGATATATCCTCAGTGAGACCTTTCCAAGCACTGCTTCCTCAGCAATACAGCCTATCCTCTTTGTACGGCTGTCAACAGACGTAGATCTGTGGTCGCCCATAACGAATATTCTCTCGTCAGGCACCTGATAAGGCAACTCAATATCACATTCTCCCAGAGCTTTGCCGTCAACATACGGCTCATTCAAGGTTTTTCCGTTGACGATAACAGTACCGTCCTCCTTGATATCCACCACATCTCCTGCTGTAGCGATAACACGTTTCAACAGTATCTTATTATTATAATAAAACGCAACTATATCGCCCTTCTGAAAGCTTCCACGCTTTCTGCACACCACCAGCTCGTCGTCATGCAAAGTCGGCGTCATACTTGTACCCGTTACTCTCAAAACAGGCAAAAATAACATTGATATGATCACTGCTGCCGCTGCCACAACAAGAAGCGACGCCACGGTGCTGCGGAGTATCCTCAGATATTCCCGCCTTTCATGACGCTTTTTTACCACCCGCTCAAGTGTCTGGACATCAGGAAGCTCAGGTTTTTTTAACACCTCGTTCTTGCTATCTGCCGCCATGATCTTCCTCCACTACCGGCTGCTCAACAACCAGCTTGTGACCTGTCAGTGCAGCTACCTGCCGCTCCAGCCTGTCAAGTCGGTCAGTGATACTTTTTTTATCTTCGAGCTTTTGAAGAAGCTTTTCATTCTCTGCGTTAAGCTTATCATATTCTTTTCGCAGATAAAGCATTAACTCGAGCAGCTCATTTTTCGACAATTTTTCAAGCGCCTTATCCTTCAAAAGCCTCACCTCCGACGCAGTATGCCTATATATTTACAAGTATTATATCACTTGATTTTCCATTTGTCAATCCCACAATATATCATATTTGTATTTTATTACATATAAATATACTGATAGTTTACACAATATTGATTTATCATTTTCACAGTGCCGGCAGATGATAAAACGGCATATTTATTAGCCTTGAACATGAAACAATACTAAACCTGCGTTTTTACGCTAATTGCAACTTTCCCCCAAAAAATCTTTCCTATTTTGATTATAGCAACCTGCATAGTCAATATTTTAACATTGTATACTAATACTGTATTTATTAATATTTTGTAAACTTTGATAAATAACTTTCTATCATTCGCCAAATATTAATTTAGTCCCCAGATCGGTCCTTATTTAACAACAAATGTTCACTGCAAAGCAAATAAGCTTTACATAGCTACATCGACAAGCTGTTTAACTTTACACGTTCAACAAGGCAAGAAAAAATCGGCAAATTTCATGTATTCACCGATCTATCATCAATTTTGCTTTCTCACAACAGCATATTCATCATCAAGCCTGTAATAAGGACAGCTATATTCGCTGTCGCTCATTGATCTGTATGCTTCGTCCTCATCAAGATCGACCATGCAGCAGTAACATTCACAATCCTCATCAAAAACGTAATTCACACAGCTTTCGCAACGGCTGACTATTTTCTTTGCCTTTGTCATAACAGCCTCCTATTTAAGCACCTTTTTAAGTATACTATTTATAAATACAAGTGCGTCCTTCATTTTTTTCATATCACTATCTGAAACGCTGGAAAATTTACCAAGTATATCATCAAGTATCTCGTTTTTCATCTTTTCCATAAAGCGCATAGCTTCGTCAGTTAGCCTGATGTTGATAACTCTGCGATTATCGGGGTTTTGCATTCTGATAACAAAGCCCTTGTCAACAAGCTGTGCCACAGCCCTTGTTGCCTGCTCATTAGAAGTGTTTATCTTGCTTGCAAGCTGTGACATTGTGAGCGTTCCCTCAATACATAGTGACAGCATTATTATCTGCTGAGTTCTTGTTATATCATACTTTTTCTTATCAAACGTATCAAATACCAATTTTCTGCTGAGAGGGTATATCTCATACATTGACATGATACATTCACGACGTACATTGTCTACCATTTTTACTTCCTCCACATAAAGCTAATTACAACATATTTTCGTTGATTTTTCCACACACAGTAATTATAACATACGCTTATCATTTGTCAATAGCAGAAATATATCAATATTTGATTTTGTTAAGTCATTCTTTTAGGGGTTTTGTTGATGAAGATAGATTATATGCGCATGACAAGTTTTAAAGTTTTACCAATTTACAAAAAGTTTAGTCGAAATTTCTGTAAATTATAGCTGCCAGCTTAACACAAGACGGTAAGAATGTGGTATAATAATTAATGAAGTAAAAATAGATTATGGAGGTTTAAAGTATATGTTGTGTACTGAGTGTAAAAAAGAGCAAGAAAAACGTATTCCTAACGAGGAAAAAGAAAATGCACAGCCCGCCGAAAAAGTGTGCAGCGACGTACATACAACATTGAAATCAAAGCGTTCAGCCGCTTTGATACTTTTGACTGGTGCTACGCTTATGCTTATAATGGTGTTCATTCTTTTTTGGCTTATCATGTTGCCGAATCTGCCACAAGACAACAGCGTCCTTGCGAATAACTGTGCAAATATATGCCAGACCGCTAAGGAATATATCGGGATCTGATCTTCAAGACGATCTGCTCCTGCCTTCGGGCGGGAGTTTTTTTTGTTTTATGGCGATTTTACAAGCTTTTTACGGCACCTGCATTGACATCATATTCGTTTGGCGGTATAATAATACAGTATGATATAAGATGCCTTTCTTACGATAGGAGTTAGGAGAAATAAGAATATGAATAACAAGGTCTACGATAACAGAGAGTTATCATGGCTTAAATTTAACGAGAGAGTTCTTGAAGAAGCTCAGGACAGTGCTACACCGCTTCTTGAAAGATTGCTTTTTCAGTCGATATTTGCAAGCAATCTTGACGAGTTTTTTAGAGTGCGCGTGGGTTCACTTTATGATTCCTCGCTTGTGGACGACGATCATAAAGACAACAAGTCCAAAATGCGTCCATCTGAACAGCTTTCTGCAATATTTGAGCGTGTTCATGAGCTTATTCCAATAAAAGATAAGACATACAAAGCTATCTGCGAGGAACTGGAGCTTAAAAATATAGTACATAAAAACATAAAGGCTCTCACTGAACAGGATAAGAAATTTCTTGAAGCCTATTATGCCTATGAGGTCAAGCCGTTTCTTAATGCCTTTATTATCGATAAAAGACACCCTTTCCCGTTTCTTGCAAATCAAAGTATTTATGCGGTCGCAAAACTCGCTTCAAAATCTGCCGTCACAGTGGGTATAGTTAGCTGTAACGAGAAATTCCAGCGTGTGATCTTTCTTCCTGCTGACGAAGGGTGCATAAACTATATCCTTGTAGAAGAGCTTATTCTCCATTATGCTGACAAGGCTTTTGAGGGCTATAAAATAGAAGAAAAGGCTCTTATGAGAGTGACACGAAATGCCGACATCGACGTTGACGAGGGCTTTGACTCGGAACTTGATTTCAGACAGAATATGTCTGAGCTTATCAACAAGCGTAAACGCCTTTGTCCTGTTAGATTGCAGCTTTCAAAACAAATATCCGACACTGTGCTGAACGAACTGCTTTCAAGGTTGGAGCTTTCAGAAAAGCAAGTCTTTGTGGAGAAAACTCCCCTTGATATGTCCTATGTGTTCGCTGTGTTTGACAAGGTGGCAGACAGAAAAGAGCTTTTTTTCCCGAAGCAGGAGCCTCAGCCCTCTGCGATGATAGACCCGTCAAGGTCAATGATAGAGCAGATAGACGAAAAGGATCTTTTTCTGCACTATCCTTATGAGTCCATAAAGCCTTTTATCAGGCTGCTTGACGAGGCGGCAAATGACGATAGCGTTACGTCTGTCAAAATGACTTTGTATCGTGTGGCGAAGAACTCCAAGGTCATAAAGGCGTTGTGCAACGCCGCAGAAAATGGTAAGGACGTGCTTGTGCTTGTGGAGCTGAGAGCACGTTTTGATGAGGAAAACAATATAGGTTGGTCAAAGCTTCTCGAGGAGTCAGGCTGTCATGTAATGTATGGTCCGCAGGGACTTAAAGTCCATTCAAAGCTTTGTCTTATTACAAGAAAAGTTGGTGACAGCGTAAAGTACACTGTTCAGGTGGGTACAGGAAACTACAACGAAAAGACCGCAGGGCTTTATACCGACCTTTGCCTTATGACATCAAACAATGACATTGCTCAGGATGCTTGCGAGGTGTTCAGAACGCTGTCAATGGGCGAGCTTGTGGAAAGCTCAAAGGCACTTATGGTCGCTCCCCACTGTCTGCAAAATAAGGTAGTGGAGCTTATGGATAATGAGATAAGCATTGCAAGAGCAGGCGGTGAAGGATATGTTGCCGCAAAGCTCAATTCTCTTACTGATAAGGTGCTTATGGACAAGATAATAGAATGTTCTCAGGCAGGCGTGAAGGTAGAGCTTGTTATAAGAGGTATATCCTGCCTTGTGGCAGGCGTGGAGGGCGTTACTGACAATGTGCAGATACGCTCAATAGTGGGCAGATATCTTGAACACGCAAGGATATATATTTTCGGCACAGGTGTTCGCAAAAAGGTATACATATCCAGCGCAGACTATATGACAAGAAACACCACAAGGCGAGTTGAGGTCGCCGCACCTATCCTCAGTGAAGAAGTAAAAAAACGTGTCCTCGATATTTTTGACACCCAGATGCAAGACAACGTAAAAGCAAGGATAATGCAGCCTGACGGAAAATATGTCCGTGCAGAGCGTGGAGATATCGCCATTGACGCACAAAGCAGATTTTACGCTGAAGCATACGCCAATGCACCAAAGCCTGCTCCTGTTAATGATTCAAAGGCTGTCGAGCCTGAAAAGGAGAAAAAGGGCTTTTTAGGCTGGCTCAAAAGGCTATTCAGAAGAAAAAAGAAATGATATACAATGCGGTCATATTCTAATGGCTGCATTTTTTTGTACAAAAAAAGGGACAGACTTTCGCCTGTCCCTTAAATTTTTATTCATTACTTCTTATCTGCAAAAGCGTTGTTGATAGCTGAAACAAGACCCTTGATAGAAGATACGATGATATCTGAGTGTCTGCCGACGCCCCAGTACATTTTGTCGCCGCAGGAGATTCCAACATACGAAACAGCCTCAGATGTTGACTTTCTTTCAAGGGCGTGTTCTGTGTATGTTTCTACGGTAAAATCAAAGTTCAAAGCCTGCTTGATAGCATTTGCCACAGCGTCAAGACGTCCGTTGCCCTCTGCTGTATGATCGTCTGTTACACCGTTTACTGAAGCTGTGATAGCGGCGCAGATAGTGCCGTTCTGCTTCTGAACATAGTGTGCTTCAGGAATGTCAACAGGTGCGCACTTGTTGAGGTACTCGTCCTTGAATATCTTGTAGACCTCATCAGGCATAAGCTCCTTGTGCTTGTGGTCTGAAACAGCCTTTACCTTGTAGCCAAAGTCCTCTCTCATCTTCTTTGGAAGATCATAGCCGAACTGATTTTGGAGGATAAAGCCAATTCCTCCCTTGCCTGATTGCGAGTTTATTCTGATAACGTCACCGTCATACTCTCTTCCAACATCATGTGGGTCGATAGGCAGATAAGGAACAGTCCACTTGTCACAGCTCTTTTCTTTTCTCCAGTTCATGCCCTTTGCGATAGCGTCCTGATGTGAGCCTGAGAATGCAGCGAATACAAGTGCGCCTGAATATGGGCTTCTGTCATAAACCTTCATTCTTGTAACTCTCTCATAAAGCTCTACCAGTGCAGGCATATCTGAGAAGTCCAGCTTAGGGTCAACTCCGTGAGTGTACATATTAAGTGCGATAGTAACGATATCGGCATTGCCTGTTCTCTCACCATTGCCGAAACAAGTACCCTCTATTCTGTCAGCACCTGCAAGCAGACCCATTTCGCAGTCTGCCACTGCACAGCCTCTGTCATTATGTGGGTGAAGTGAAACTATAACGTTCTCTCTGTTGTGAAGAGTGTCGCACATATACTCTACCTGCTGAGCATAAACATGAGGCATTGACATTTCAACTGTTACAGGCAGGTTGATGATGACCTTGTTATCAGGTGTAGGCTGCCAGATGTCGATAACAGCGTTGCAGATATCTCTTGCAAACTCAGGCTCTGTGCCTGTGAAGCTCTCAGGAGAATACTCGAATACGATATTGCCCTTTGCGTGCTTCTTATACTCGTTACAGAGCTTTGCACCGTCTGTAGCTATCTTTATTATCTCTTCCTTAGACTTTCGGAAAACCTGCTCTCTCTGTGCAACAGATGTTGAGTTATAAAGGTGGACAACAGCGTTCTTTGCACCGTCGATAGCTTCAAATGTTTTCTTTATGATATGCTCTCTTGACTGTGTGAGCACCTGAATAGTAACATCATCAGGTATCATGTTCTTCTCAATAAGTGTGCGGCAGAACTCATACTCTGTTTCAGAGGCGGCAGGGAAACCTATCTCTATCTCCTTGAAGCCTATCTCAACGAGCTTTGTGAAAAACTCCAGCTTTTCTTCAAGGCTCATAGGAATGATAAGAGCCTGATTTCCATCTCTCAGGTCAACAGAACACCATGCAGGAGCGTGGTCAACATACTCTTTTTCAGCCCACTTCATGCACTTTACAGGAGGCATATAATAGCCTCTCTCATACTTTTCTACGTTTTTCATGTCAGATCCTCCTTATAAATATAAAGCCGATAATTATTTTGATAGTGATGTGGAAAAGGGCATAAAAAAATCGCCACTCCTACCAAAAAGGAGAGACGAGCTTCGCCGTGTTACCACTCTCATTCATATACGGCTCACACCGCATATCTCAGCCGCATCTATCAATGCGTATCTCTATAACGGGAGAACCCGTGAGCGGCTAATAAGATTTCACCGTTCAGGCTCGGGGACGAGTTATCACAAATTCCGCATACCGACTTGCACCCACCGACGGCTCTCTGTAATGTCAGAACTTTGCTTTTGTTCCTGTCAACGCCTTTATCATATTGTTTTTATTATACTCATACTTCCCGCTTTTGTCAATAGGACAATTGCCGATTTAACAATTTGTTAATATTCGGTGCTAAATCGTTTTCCCTGACGTTAAATGTAGGGGCTGGCGTCCCCTGCAAAATAATCTTAAAATATTCTTATTACGCTTTTCAAATGTTAAAAGTATCTTAATTAGCCTGTCTGTCGGTTGACAAAGAATAAGCAATGGTCTATAATAATAGATGCTGGCTGAGGGGGTTACCACTCATACTTTTGTACAAAAGGGGATCTATAACATGATATTTGAAAGCATTAAAAAGCTTGTAACATATGGTCTGGAAAGCGGACTTATTGAGGAGAGCGACAGAGTTTATACTACAAACAGGCTTCTTGAAGCCCTTGACCTTGAGGAATATGACGAACCAGCGGAGGAGTTTTCTGACGTTGATCTTGAAAGCACTCTCAAAGAGCTTCTCGATTACGCTGTGGAAAAGGGCCTTACAGAAAATTCTATTGTATACAGAGATCTTTTCGACACAAAACTCATGGGGCTTCTTACTCCAAGACCGTCAGAGGTAGACACAAAGTTCTGGGGACTTTACAACCACCAGTCTGCAAAGGTCGCAACTGACTATTTCTACAAGCTTTCGCAGGACACGGACTACATAAGAAGATACAGAGTTAAGAAAGATATGCGCTGGATAGCTCCAACAGAGTACGGCGACCTTGATATAACTATCAATCTTTCCAAGCCTGAAAAAGACCCGAAAGCCATTGCAGCGGCAAAGCTTGCAAAGCAGTCGGGATATCCTAAGTGCCTGCTGTGCTATGAGAACGTGGGATATGCAGGACGAGTGAACTCCCCTGCAAGACAGAACCACCGTGTTATATCCCTTAAAATAAACGGCACAGACTGGGGACTTCAGTATTCCCCATATGTTTATTACAACGAGCATTGTATCCTTTTCAATAAGAAGCATACGCCTATGGTAATAGACCGTTCGGCATTTGAGAAGCTTTTTGACTTTGTCAGACAGTTCCCGCACTATTTTATAGGTTCAAACGCTGACCTGCCTATCGTTGGCGGATCTATCCTTTCACACGAACATTTTCAGGGCGGTCATTATACTTTTGCAATGGCGAAAGCCCCTGTTGAAGAAAAGATAGTTTTCAAGGGCTTTGAGAACGTTGACGCAGGTATCGTTAAATGGCCTATGTCCGTTATCAGGATAAACAGCGAGGACAAAAACGCTCTCGTTGACCTTGCTGACAAGATACTCAAAGCTTGGAGAGGCTACACCGACGAAGAAGCGTTCATTTACGCTGAAACTGAAGGCGAGCCGCACAACACTATCACACCTATCGCAAGAATGAGAAACGGCAAATATGAGCTTGACCTTGTGCTTAGAAACAACATCACAACCGAGGAATATCCTCTTGGCGTTTATCATCCGCATCAGGAGCTTCATCATATAAAGAAAGAGAATATCGGTCTTATCGAAGTAATGGGTCTTGCAGTGCTTCCGTCAAGACTTAAAGGCGAAATGGAGAAGCTTGCGCAGGTTCTGGTCACAGAGGGCACTGAAGGAGTACGCCGTGACAAGCTGATAGAAAAGCACGCTGATTGGGCTGAGGAGATATCAAAGAAAAACAATATAACAGCCGAGAACGTTCACGAGGTCTTGCAGAAAGAAATAGGCATCGTGTTCGCAAAGGTGCTTGAACATGCAGGCGTTTATAAGAGAAACAAAGACGGAAAAGCTGCATTTGAAAGATTTATAGACTATGTGAACAACAAGTAATAAAGAAAGAGGTGAACGCCCGTATCTCGCAGAAGAGATCCTGCAAGGGTGCGGGCATTTTTATGCTCAGATTTACAAGACGGCATATAAAGGAAACAACAATAATTCTGGCAATAGTCATTTTTATAGGCACACTGTGGTTTTTAGGCTACAAAAGGCATATAAGAGATACGATCAATCAGGCTTATGACGTTACGCCTATATCCGCTATACAGTTACAGCTTGCTTCGTCATCAAAGGCTGATAAGCTTATGATAGTGGCTCACCCTGATGACGAAGTGCTTTGGGGCGGAGGACATCTTTATGATAAAGGCTATCTTGTTGTGTGTGTAACAAACGGAAGAAATAAGGTGCGTTCTCAGGAGTTCAAGGACGTGGTGACTGCCTCGGGCAACGAGTGTATAATGCTTGAATATCCTGATAAAGTCAGGGGTAAGCGTGATGATTGGGCGCTTGTTAAGGACGGTATCGAATCTGACCTTGAAAAGATAATGACCTGCAAGGATTGGAAGCTTATAGCTGTGCATAATCAAAAAGGCGAATATGGTCATATCCACCATGTAAACGTGCATAATTACGTCACTGAGATATACGACAAAAACGATATTCAGTGCGACCTTTACTGCTTTGGCAAGTATTACAAGGCTAGCCGTCTGAAGGTGGTGGGCAACACTTTGCCAAAGATATCAAAAGAGAGATACGAGTTCAAGAAAAAGCTTGCGGATATGTATACCTCTCAGGAGAAAACTGTAGACAAGCTGTGGCATATGGCTTATTATGAGGATTGGACGCTGTATAAACGCTACAGTGAACACCCTGAAATGAAAAAACAAACTGCAACTGCGCTGGGAGTGGCTGTGAATGAAGCTCAGTAAGAAAAATATAATACATCTTTGTGTGCTTACAGGGATATATCTTCTGTTTGTCCTTGCGCTCACAAGGTTTAAATACGCCTATGGCTCTGAGCTTGATTGGGGCGGACAGCACTATGCTATCCCTGATTATTTCAGAAAGCTCTTTTACAAAACAGGGGACTTTTTTCCCTCCTTTGCCCCGAACATAGGTTGTGGTGAGAACATCTATAATCTGTCATATTATGGACTTTATTCGCCTATAATACTTTTTTCTTATCTTCTGCCTTTTGTGAAAATGTCAACCTATATACAGATAGTATCCATAATAGGCATTATAGCAAGCCTGTGGATATTCTATATATGGATGCGGCAGAAATTCACAGACAACACAGCGTTTGCACTGAGCTTTGTGTTTCTCTTTTCAGCGCCCCTTATCTTCCACAGTCACAGGCACATAATGTTCGTGAATTATATGCCGTTCCTGCTTTTAGGTTTTATGGCTATCGAGGATTATTTTGAGGGCAAGAGAAAATACATGGTGACGCTTTGGGCATTTTTGATGCTCATGACAAGCTATTTCTTTGCAGTGTCGGGTCTTGCGGCAATGGCAGTGTATGGCGTTTACCGCTGGCTGAAAATAAATGAAAAGCCAACTTTCAAGAAGTTCTGCAAAGACGGAACAGCATTCGCTTTCAGGCTTATCCTGGCAGTGATAATGGCGTGCGTGCTTATCCTGCCGACACTACACTGTATGCTCTCAGGCAGAGAGGCAGGCAACAGCCATGTTGATCTCAAGTCGTTCATACCAGGTGTAAACTTGAAATTCCTGCTCTATTATCACTACTCAATGGGACTTTGCCTTTTCACAGTGCTTAGCATAATATCGGCGGTGTTCTCAAAACAACGCTATAGAAGATTTCTCGGGATCGTTATGATGGTAATAGCCACCTGCCCTATAATAGTCTATATGTTAAACGGCACACTGTATGTCGACCCGAAAGTTCTTATACCTTTTCTTCCTCTTGGTATGCTCCTTTTCGGACACACCTATTTTGATATAATAAGAGGAAAGCTAAAGCTTAAACCACTTGCAGTGATAACCCTTTTAGTTGCATTGGCAGGAGTTTTCTGGTTCAAGACCACCAAAAAAGTGGAGTTTTATATTATCGCTGACTTTGTTGTGCTTATGTCGAGCCTGTTTGTATACAGACGTTGCAAAAAAGAGTTCATACTTAATATAGGAATGTCCCTTTGCCTCGTGGTATCCACAGTATATGCAAACTTTGCAGACGAGCTTGTGCCTTTAAGAGAGCTTGAATATGATAACAGCAGTGATATGAATACACTTGCAGATTATGTGGGCTCGCAAGAGGAGATATCGAGGACTTCAAACTGCGTTGACGAAGTGAACACAGTGAACATGATATATAATGCAGATTATTACACCATGTCAATATATTCCTCACTGCACAATAAAGATTACAACAAATTTTATTACAGCGAGATATACAACGAAAATTCATACCGCAACACTTCCCTGACCACTCAGACACGAAGCCTTATTGCTGATATGTATTTTTCAAACAGATATCTTATCACTGACGACCCGGTAAAGGCAGTGTCAGGCTACAAGAAGATAAAAGAGAGCGGAAGCCTTTCACTTTATGAAAACAATGACGTTCTGCCTTTCGGATATGCTACCAATGCTCTTATCGGCAGAAAAGAATATAATTCCCTGAATTATCCTTACTCAGTGGAAGCTCTTTTCAATAATATAATAGTTGAGGATAAGACGGAAAAGTCATTTTCATCTGATATCAAAAAGGTACGCTCCATCAACTTTACAGAGTGCAACCAGATAAAGCGTGAATGGGGAAAATACACCATTGACGCCAAAAAGCCTTTCACTCAGGAGATAACTCTTCCCGAAACGCTCACGAACAATGAGATAATGTTTGTATCTTTCAATGTGAACAACGATATAAAGGGTGGCAGAAAGGACGCTTGGGTGTCCATAAACGGCAATAAAAACAAGCTCACTGCACCTGATTGGAAGTATTACAATAATAACAGACGTTTTGAATATGTCATAACCACAGGTCAGGACTATAGTGCAGACAGCGTTAAAGTGAATTTCTCTGACGGCAAGTATGAGATAACCAACGTTCGCTGTTATGTCATCGACAAAGACAGCCTTGTGCGTGACGTTGACCCGTTCATGATAGACAAGAAGACCTCTCACGGAGATGTGATAAACGGCACTATAGACGTTAAAAATGACGGCTATTTCACCATTTCCATTCCGTATACCGACGGCTTCACCGCTGAGATCGACGGCAAAGAGGTGCAGTGTGAAAAGACCGACACTGCATTCCTTGGTTTCAAGATACCAAAAGGCAGCCACAGCATAAAGATAACCTTTACCGCACCATTGCTCCACGAGGGCATAGTTCTCTCAGGGGCAGGCTTGCTGATATTCATAGCATTCGTTATTATTGACAGAAGAAAATCAAAAGCTTCAAAGTAGGAAAAAAATAAAAGCGACAGAAATCTGGATCTGTCGCTTTTTTTGTCGTATGTTTGGGTTTGTCTATTCACTTATTACATAAAATATGATAAAATAACAAAGTGATTGTGTGACTTTTGTCAAAGGTTCTGTCTGAATCCCTCACCAATGGTAACATTTTCGTATGCAAGCTCACGCATTTTCAGCATTACGTCATGTGGAGTTTCTCTCATTCCGCCCGTTGCCCAATCTATTATTATTCCGCAATAGCCATGAGAATAAAAATCGGCAAAGAACTTCGCCTTATCGGAACGCTTTCTGGTTATAGCAACAGCGTGATAGAAAAATCTGATGAACAGCTTGTGCATACTTCTGAAAAGATAATGCTCGAATATCTTTTCATTGCTTTTTAGCGTGTTTGAGTAAAAGCGCTTGTCTTTGAGCATATTTACAAGAAATCCTTCAAGACGCTCATACCAGTTGTCGTAGTTTACGCCTTTGGTAATGTCAGCGAAAAGCTCGTGAAGATAGATATAGCTCAGAAGCTCATATTTATCCTGAAAATGGTAATAAAAAGACTGGCGGTTAAGACCGCACTCACCTGTTATATCAGATATGGATATTTTATCAAAGGGTTTTTGCTCGCAGAGTTTTTTCAGTGAATCACACAAAGCACTTTTGGTTATCGCAGAGCTTGACATTTAACTACATTCCTTTCAGATTCATAACGACAAAAGGTCTTTTTTGAGGAAAAATCAGACTAAGCTGAATTAATGTCAAAAAAGCAGACAATTTGCGCTAACTTTTATTATATCATAAATTTATGAAATTTCAATAACTTTTTATAAATATTTTATCATTATCATATTTTTCACAGGGGGAAACGGCATGAAAAACAATATCATCACAGAATTTATAAATGGTCAAAGCTGTAGAGCGTATGAAGCCCTGGGGGCAGTAAAAATAGAGAACGGCATAAGATTTTCCACCTATGCGCCCCATGCAAGGAAGGTAGAGCTTTGCCTGAATGGAGATATTATCCCTATGGAATGCGATGAACGTGGGGTATGGAGCGTTGAACGCCCAGCAAAAGAGGGTGACATTTATCAGTATGTTATCACAACGCCTACTCTTGAAAAGCACTACCGCTCAGACCCTTTTGCGGTGTACAGCGAGGTAAGACCGAAAAATGCGTCTGTGGTGTATGATATCGACAGCTATAGCTGGAATGACCAAGAATGGCTCTCAAAGCGTGACAAATGCTATGAAAAGCCTATGAACATATATGAGGTACATTTCGGCTCGTGGCGCATAAAAGAGGGAAAAGAAGAAACCGACCGCTTTTACACCTATGAAGAAATGATAGACTTGCTCATACCTTATGTAAAGGAAATGGGCTATACCCATATCGAGCTTCTGCCACTGACGGAATATCCTTATGACGGCTCATGGGGCTATCAGGTGTCGGGATATTTCTCCGCAACCAGCCGTTACGGCGACCCTAGAGGGCTTATGAAGTTCATAGACGCTTGTCATGCGGAAAATATCGGCATTATTCTGGACTTTGTACCCGTACATTTTGTCCGTGATTTCTATGCCCTGCACATCTATGACGGAAGCTTCCTCTTTGAAAGCGACAATGAGTATGACAGATACTCCGAGTGGGGTACTGCCCTGTTTGACTACACAAAGCCTCATGTGCTTAGCTTTGTAAAATCCTCAGTTAATTTCTGGATAGAAAAATATCATGTTGACGGATTGAGATATGACGCAGTTGCAAACCTTATCTATCGTCACGGCCACACTGATGACGCTGTGAACGACAGCGGTATATGGTTCTTGAAGAACACTAATTACGCCATTCAGAAAATGCACCCTGACGTTATGCTTTTTGCAGAAGATTCCACAAACTACACAAAGGTAACTGCCCCTGTTGAGTTCGGCGGTCTTGGCTTTGACTATAAATGGGATCTGGGCTTCATGAACGATACCATCAATTATATAAAGACTCCGCCTTTTGAACGCAGAAATCATCACAATAAAATGACCTTCTCCATGAGTTATTTCTATAATGACCTTTTCATTCTTCCTTACTCCCACGACGAGGTAGTTCACGGCAAGAAAACCATGGTGGATAAGGTGTTCGGCAGTCAGCAGGAGCAGTTTGCTACCATAAGAGCACTGTATACTTTCCAGTTCACTCACCCTGGCAAGAAACTCAACTTCATGGGCAACGAGCTTGGCGAATATCTTGAATGGCGTGATGAAAAAGAGCTGGGCTGGAATCTGCTCACATATCCTATACACGATTCATTACACGAGTATGTGAAAGCACTCCACAAGCTTTATCTTGAACAGCCTGCACTGTATAAGTCCGACTATAATTCCACATCTTTCCGCTGGATAGACGCAGACAACAAAAATCAGTGCATTTATGCCTACCGCAGAAGCGACCCTTCCGGCAAGACGCTTTATATGGTGTTCAATTTTTCTGGAAGCTATCAGAACTATATCCTGAAGGTCGAGCAAAACGGAGCCTACAAAGAGCTTCTCAACTCTGACCGTGATATTTATAGTGGATCAAACTGCATAAACAGCGGTCTTTATACCACAAACTATAAGCTGCCACTCAGACTCGCACCTCTCAGCAGCGTTATAATTACCACAGAATGAGAAAAAAATATTAAAAATCATAAAATACTATTGCAAAATGGCGAAATATGCGTTATAATATGAGTGTATGTAATATACAACATTTACACCAAAATCATTTGAGAGGAGTTATGTAAATAATGGTTTATTCTCACGAAGTTGAAACAATGTGCCCTATCGCTCAGGGCGTTGCTCACGGTGCAGCTCCAATTCCAGAAGAAGCAAAGTGGGTAAAAGCTAAGGAAATCAAGGATATCTCAGGCTTTACACACGGTATCGGCTGGTGTGCTCCACAGCAGGGCTGCTGCAAGCTGACACTTAACGTAAAAGAGGGCGTTATCCAGGAATGTCTCGTTGAAACTATCGGCTGCTCAGGTATGACACACTCTGCTGCTATGGCATCAGAGATCCTTCCAGGCAGAACAGTTCTCGAGGCTCTTAACACAGACCTCGTTTGCGACGCTATCAACACAGCTATGAGAGAGCTTTTCCTCCAGATCGTTTACGGTCGTTCACAGAGTGCATTCTCTGAGGGCGGTCTTGTAGTAGGCGCTGGTCTTGAGGACCTTGGTAAGGGACTTCGTTCACAGGTAGGTACTATGTATGGTACACTTGCAAAGGGTCCTAGATACCTTGAAATGACAGACGGCTATGTTACAGGTCTTGCACTTAACGAAGATGACGAGATCATCGGCTACAAGTTTGTAAACTTCGGCAAGATGATGGACTTCATCAAGGCTGGCGACGATGCTAACACTGCTTTTGAGAAAGCACAGGGTCAGTACGGTAGAGTAGCTGACGCTGTTAAGATCGTTGACCCAAGAAAAGAATAAGGAGGATTTGTTACAATGGCTTTATTTGAATCATATGAGAGAAGAGAAAAGCAGATCCTTGCTGTTATCAATCAGTACGGTATCAACACTATCGAAGAGTGTGCTGACGTATGCAAGGCTAAGGGTCTTGACATTTATAAGCTCGTTGAGGGCATTCAGCCTATCTGCTTTGAGAACGCTAAGTGGGCTTACACAGTAGGCTGCGCTATCGCTATCAAGAAGGGCTGCACAAGAGCTGCTGACGCTGCTGCTGCTATCGGTGAGGGACTTCAGGCTTTCTGTATCCCTGGCTCTGTAGCTGACCAGAGAAAGGTTGGTCTTGGTCACGGTAACCTCGGCAAGATGCTTCTTGAAGAGGATACAGAGTGCTTCGCATTCCTCGCAGGCCACGAATCATTCGCTGCCGCTGAGGGTGCTATCGGTATCGCTGAGAAGGCTAACAAGGTTAGAACAAAGCCTCTGAGAGTTATTCTTAACGGTCTTGGCAAGGACGCTGCACAGATCATCGCTAGAATCAACGGCTTCACATATGTTGAAACAGAAATGGATTACTACACAGGCGAAGTTAAGGAAGTATTCCGCAAGGCATACTCTGACGGTCTGAGAGCTAAGGTAAACTGCTACGGTGCTAACGACGTTACAGAAGGCGTTGCTATCATGTGGAAGGAAAATGTTGACGTTTCTATCACAGGTAACTCAACAAACCCAACAAGATTCCAGCACCCAGTTGCAGGTACATACAAGAAGGAAAGACTTGAGAAGGGCAAGAAGTACTTCTCAGTTGCTTCAGGCGGAGGAACAGGTAGAACTCTGCACCCAGATAACATGGCTGCTGGTCCTGCTTCTTACGGTATGACAGATACAATGGGAAGAATGCACAGCGACGCTCAGTTTGCTGGTTCTTCTTCAGTTCCTGCACACGTTGAGATGATGGGTCTTATCGGCATGGGCAACAACCCAATGGTTGGTGCTACAGTTGCTTGCGCAGTTGCAGTTGAAGAGGCTATGAAGTAAGGTTTTAAGCCACTTTGCGGATTTTGCAAGAAATTGTAAATTTACTTTTTATGTAAAAAAACTTGTCCACTGTCCACGGATTGTCCACGCTTTTTTAAAATGTGGACAGTTTCGTGGACAAGTTGTATATTTCGTGGACAACGTTAAAGACTAAAAAATTATTAAGTAAAAAGAAGGCGTTAGATTAATTTATCTAACGCCTTAATTTTTTATTAATAATTAGGCTTCGTGGCCAAAAATACCATTAAGAACATCGTCACCCTCTTCTTTCATTTCATTTGTAAGATGTTGGTATATTCCTAATGTGATTTGAATATTTTTATGCCCCAACCTTTCTTGGACATATTTAGGCTTAGCCCCTGCTGATAACAACATTGAGCAATGCGTATGCTTTAAAGAGTGAAAGGTAAAATTAATACCTAACTTCTTGTGTATAATCATCGAGGTATGTTGCATTGTTCTTGGTTGTATATAACTGCCATCGTTTCTTATACAGACAGGATGTATTTTTTTACCTCTATGTTCGTTGTTCAATATTCCGTCTTTATCTTCAAACCAATAAATAAATTTGTCTTTTAAAAAACGACGATACTCTTCTTGTCTTTGCTTTTCACGTCGCAAAAGCTCAGTTAATCCGTCGTCTATAGTTATTGTCCTAAAGGAATCATATTTTGGATTTGAGAAATACCAACACCGTTTTCCGCTATCGTCCCATTGTATTTGACGGTTTATTGAAATTGTTTTGTTAATCAGATCCACATCGTTCCAACATAATCCATAAGCCTCGCCTAATCGAAGCCCGCATTTGTAGCCCAACATCATTGGTATATGAGTAGAAGAGGTCTCTGGGAAACGCTCAAAAATTCGTAACATGTCTTCTTCCGAGATTAGATAATGCGGCTGAGTCTTAGAATCGACCGTTGCCAAACGTTTGCTTGGCAATTGAACATATGCCATGGGATTTGAAGAAATATAATTTAGTGGTTCTACGGCATAACTTAAACTGCTTGAAAGGATCGATTTAATAACCGACAAAGTATTTCTGCTCATCTTTAAATCATAAAGTTTGTTTATAAATTTTTGTAATAAAGGAGGAGTTAGCGAACTTATTTTATATTTCCCCAATTCAGGCAATATATATAATCTTAGCTTTTTCTGGTAATTGGCTTTTGTTTGTTTGTTAAGTTTTGCTTCACAAATCACATCAAACCAAGTTTTAAGGTAATCGTTAAAACTTATTTCTGATTGAACAAATACATTGCCAGTTCTATTATACTCGTTCATGGCTTGCGTACCTGCTTTTTGCGCCGCCCTACGATTAGTAAATCCAGATTTTGTGTACTGTTTTCTTTTGCCGTCAATTGTCGCACCTTCAAAACGATACTCCCATTTATTGCCACGTTTACGCACATTTAATCTTGCCATAATTCTCCTCCTTAGTTAATACGAAAAAATAAAGCACACACAAATGTGTGCGCTCTACTTTACGACGATTTTGTATCTATATATCTAAGCAATTCAGACTCAAGTATTTTTAATGAGCCTATCTTTATAGCTTTAATTTTGCCCTCGCCTATTTCTCGATATATGTAATTCGTGTTTACTCTAAGAATTTGAGCAGCTTCTTTTATTGTGTAGATCTGTTCCATTTGTTGTACCTCCACAAAAGCTTTAACACTATCTTCCTGTGCTTCCAAAGCCACCATTTCTTATGCCGTCGGCTTTATCATCAACAGTAATACCATACTTAATAAAAATACCTTGACACAATTTATCGCCAGCCTTTAGCTCTAAATCCTTGTCCACTGAGAACTTTGCCATAATGTGCCCTTCATTCTCTGAGTGCGAATAATCGCTATCTACTACGCCAAATGTATTTGATAACCTCATTCCGTATTTAAAGCCCAAGCCTGATTTCGGGACAATTGCCAGAAACCAATCTTCGTCTATTTTGCAACGTATGCCCAATGGGACAAGGACAGTTTCACCCGTCTTGACATTGATTGCTACAGGTGTATGTATATCATAGCCCGCTGAGCCAGACGTTGCTCTTGTTGGTATTATAATATTATCATATGAAAAATCTGTATATCCGCTCTTTACCATGTCATATTCAAAACGCTCTTTTGTTACTTTTTCAAATTCTGCAACATAAATCATTAAGATACCTCGCTTTACTTTTTTGTTTCTATATGTTATAATTAAGATGTGATTAGTCGCCATCATTCGTTAAACATAATATTGAACACATTATGATTTATGGCGGCTAATAATCTATTAGGGTTTGCATTTTAGCAAACCCTTTTTTATTAATCACACCAAAGAATTACTTTGTTTTGTTTTAGGCTTTCCTGTACATCAATAACCCTTTGATTGCTTGACCCTCGCCATTTTAAAGTTACATCTCTTTTATCATCTTCGTATTGACCGTCAATGACTACATCGAGGTACTCCATAATAGGTAGGTCTTTAATTTCTTCCCACTTATAACCTGTATACAGCCATTGAGTTTTGGTAGGATGGTAATCTTTTATTAGTGCGGATATTGCACATACTATTTCACGATTACCAGGAAACAAAGGATCGCCACCTGAAAATGTTATACCTGAAATATATGACTTGTATAACTGGTGCCATATTTCAAAGAAGGCACCAAAATCAAACGGTATACCACTGTTCTTATCCCATGTTTGTGGGTTTTGACAGTTTTGACAATGGTGACTACAGCCTGATACCCAAAGGACAGTTCTAAGCCCGTCGCCATTTAGCATATCATCTGTAGTTATATTATGATAGTTCATTACATACTCACCCTATCCTTTATCTCTGCAACCTTTGCGGCATTGTATCTACTTTTGCCATGTATTCTAGTGAAACCTAAATAACCGTTCATTCGGTCAATCTGAGTTATATTTTCTGAGCCACACTTCGGACATTTATCCATTTCTAGTTGCTCATAACCGCAATCCTCACAATATGATAATGCTAAATTTATACCCTCATAAAATCCATAATCCATAGCACGCCTTACAAGTGTTTTTATAGCTTCCTTATTATACGATATAGGATAACGACAATACTGTATCTTTCCACCATTGAATAAATTCCAAAAACGCTTTTCAGTATCTTGTTTCTGAACTGGAGTAATATGTTCCCATACGCCACAATGGAATGAGTTAGAAACGTATGGTCTGTCTGATACGCCCTCTATGATACCATACTTCTTGCGGAATTGTTCAACTTGAAGCCCGCACAGGCTCTCGGCAGGAGTACCGTAAATTGCGTATAGTATATGGTCTTGTTCTTTAAATTCATTTGCCTTATCATTTATATATTGCATTACTTTATAGGCGAAATCACTATCTTCTACAAGTGACTTGCCATTGTATAAATGCTGTAATTCGTTTAAAGCCGTAATACCGAAGCTCATAGTCATGGCTGGAAGTATGGGCTTTATTTTATCATTAGGGTCGAGATTACCACCAAGAAAACCACCCTGAGTAAATCCCATTGGATTTGTCGATGCTTTTTTCTCTCCTAAAAATTCATACGTTCTTTTGTGCAGATTTCTTATAAGTTCGAGGTAATAATCAAGAACTTCATAAAAATCTTTATTCTCCTGCCTTGCCTTTGCTAATATCATCGGTAAGTGTAATGATATTGCACCAAGATTAAATCTGCCCTCAAAGACAGGATAATCATTTTCATCTTTTGGTTTCATGCCGCCCCTTACAAACCAAGGCGACAACGAAGCTCTACACAATGGCATAATGCCATCGGACTATATCTTTGCACAACATTCTATTACCAAATGCTATGTACTTCGCTGTTCCACATAAGGAGTTGCACCTTATGTGTACTCTATTCACTTCTTCACACAAGTCTTTCACTTATGCTATGTTTTCGATAGTCTCTTGACGATTATCAAAATAATTTTTGAATTTCGCACAGGATTTTTTTTAGTTCCCTGTTAGCACAATTCCTAATTATCATTTCCTATAATTCCTAAACGTGAATTGTACACCCTACATTTATAGGTTTACGAAGTTTTAGATGAGCCGTAGTGTAATTTTTAACCCATCAAACTAACAACTTTTCCGTACTTCTTATACATTTCAGGGATATAACCATCCCCTGTCAAAGATAAGAAATCTGGGTACATTGCCTTACTGCTACAATCAATGGCAACATCAAAAAGCCATTCTAGCTTTTTGCCTTTACCATGTAAATTTTCATCATACAAAAACGTCAGCTTTGGAAATAGTACAGGTTTTTTAAAACCATCTTTTCCTTGCCCGCCCATTCGTGTTTTTAACGCTACCTCACTTGCCATAGTTTCCCACTTGCTTGTACCTATGCCAAAACTGATAGCTATGAAAGGATAATCACCCCTTGATGATCCTACAGAATTAAATGCCATTTCCCATGATTGAAAACCCTGTTCAAAATCTCGATAGACTTTTCTAGCTGCATATTCGTCAGCTTTATTCTTGTCACCGTTATCACATATGCTTAGGTATTCGTCAACATATTTCTGATAACTTTTTTCGGCATATGGCGCTAAAAGAGTATCAACTCTAGGTATTGTAAAACCCAATGCAGATGTATATTTCTATACTGGATACCGCACTGCAACATATCTTCACAACCGCTAATTGTGCCTACTGTTTCAATTATGTGCCAATCTCATAATCTACTCTACTCGATTACTTTCATAATAAAAGCTATAATATTATGATATTCTTTCGATGTCCTCTACACTCTCTAAATTCCATTTATATTAAATTCCATTGATAACCCTGAAGTAATAATTGCTTTTTATTGTTTGTATCTTGATAGAAGTCTTTACCTTTTAGTCCAATATTTTTTCCTAATTCTTTTCTATCAAATGTTCCAACATAAATATTGTTTTTGTATAATTGATACATAAATCTTTTTGGCGATTTTTTATTTTTTAATGCTTTTCTCGTATTATTTTCTCTAGTTAATATTTGCAAATTTTCTATTGAATTATTTTGAGGATTTGCATCTATGTGATCGATCGTCAATTCCTGCGGAATATCCCCTATCAGTGTTTCATATACCAATCTATGTACTCGGTAATATTTCCTTATATGCCGATTCTTTTCTATAAAAGAAAGGCATACTTCTAAATATCCATCTTTATCCACTTTATAACAATGTTCTCTTGGTTGAAATATATTTATTCGCCCTTGTCCACCTTTAACTTTAGTAGTTATTACTTTGCCACTTTTGGTAACATAGTATCCGTCATATTTAGTTGTATAAGCAATTTCATTTTCAAAAATTATTTCCTCCATAATTAAACCTCTCACTAATTTTCTTATGGAAATTAGATAGCACGGTATTACCATATCAATTATGACTTAGGTTTCACCGTTAGCAACTTTCGTCACACCCTTTAGCAAGGTTAAGTAGGTTTTATTACGGCAATGTTACTTACCGTATTGTTGACTAGCTGCCGACATTGTTACATCACTTATAACATCGAAGGCAACGTCAAGTGTCTTAGGCTCGTTATAATGAATATTACCCATTTCAAAGCCACCAGACAAAACATTTGCCATATCGAAAATACAACAGTTTATGCCGTCAAGTCTGTCTTTCTTATCATGAATATAGATATAACCGTCTCTAGCCGCCTGTCTTTCTTCAACATTCAAGAAGAATTTATCATACAGGTTCTTGTTTAACTCACCATAAATCAAACTGCGCTGTGTGCTAGTCATAGTAGAATCAGTGTTGGCATTTGAAACGTCGCCAATATAACGAATGCCCTGAGACTTGGTATATACATCGTCCATCATATGAACAAAGTCTTTTTTGTAATTTCTATACTGCCTATAACATTCACCTGATTTCGGGTAAAGGTCAAGCAAGGTGCGCTCGACTATTGCATGTATCGCCTCAACCGAAATACAATCATTTTCTAGATCTTCTTCCATTATGTAGTCCATAACAGCAGAGCAAATTTTTTCATAATCTTTGTCCGAAAGATTTTCTAATGCCCTGCTAGCCGATTTACTACAGGCATTGATTATTTTTTGATAATCAAAATCTTCTAATGTTCCGTCCTTTTTTATTACTTTCATTTTATCACTCCTTATTGTCACTTAAAACAAAATCTATTTTTGTTCGTTTTCTATACTATCTATGTTCTCTGACTTCAAGTCTAATTCTATTTCTGCACCCACATCAGTTTCCATAATAGTATTAATTGCCTTGTCAATATCGTTCCAATTCTTACAACGATATTTTTGGTGTAACATATGAATATTGCTTTCATATGACTCAAACCCATGTCTGTTCCACGGATAATCAAATAAGATTTTATGGTAATAGCCACCAACTAAATTGTCTACACAATCATCAATTAAAATATCAATATCCCCACTGAGCATTTGCTTATTCTTTATAATTATTAGACTATCATACATATTTAAAAATGGAAGTTGTTCTTGTAACCACGCTGCTTTATTAGAAACATTCTGTGGATCTGTAGCCGTCACTATGTAAATTTCACAACCTAAATCATGATATTTTTTCAATGTAGCAACACAATTTTCAAGCACTTTTATATTTTTCCATACTCTCTTATCCGTGAAATAGTCATAGAACTTATCCTGAGAAACATTTTTAAAGAACTGCCTCATATTATAGGTAGTTATATCGGCAACAGACAAATTGTCATTATAGTCCTTATTATAAACATCAATAATACTCTCTGCTAGATTATTAATAACATTGTCACAATCCACACCAATTCGCCACGGTCTAGGTCTTATCAGATTTGCTTTCAATTCCATTGACATTTTCCTCTTTATCATTCTCGTCTAATTCGTCAAGCATTTCGGTTACTGTCCTATAGGCTACTAGAAAACCAAGCACAAGCCCGACTAAAGCTCCGCCTATAAAATTAGCCATTCTTGTTATGCTCCTTTATGTATTTTTCATATTCTTTCTTAATCTGGCTAAGTGTTAAATACTTATACGGAATTCCTCTTTCGCTACAATACGCAATTTCGGTCAGGCAACCTTTAGAATACATATAGCTATCGGAACATATCACCATGCGATCCGCCAGTTCTTCGAGAAGAAACAAAGTCATATTTAGCCCTTGCTCATAGCTCGTACAATCATACAAACTCCCGAACATAGCTATAGGGTTTAAATATAAATTTTCAGGATGCATAATCGTCAACAATCTTTGACACTCATTAACCTCGTCAAGATTATCTTTTTTACCGCCGTATGGATGAGAAAGATACACAACACCATTATAATTGCTCTTGTTAATTATTTTCATTGCCATTATCCTGCCTTTTAGTTATCGCCTGAATATAATTTTTCAGTTCGTCATATGCTGTCTCAATATTATCATTGTTAGTAATTACATAATCCACTACAAGATTGCAATTTTCAAATTCAATTTCATCTTGTTTAATACGCTCCATTGCACGATTTGTTGCCACGAGGCTATTCTGGTACATTTTAAAATAGCGGTCAAACAAGCGGTCATACCGATTAAGAGGCAGACAATCTATGTATACCGAATAAATTTTTCTGTCGCCTTTATACTTTTCTTTAAGCTCATTTAAACCTGTCTGATCGACAACATAGAGGTCATGAGCTTCATCGTCAATTTGCTGAGACGTAACACCATAATGGTTGTCCAGATAATAATTATATGCCACAATGTCGCTAAGACTCTGAAATTCTTCCTCAGTTACAAAAGTATGTCCCGCCTCGCCCTCATATCTTGGTGGGCGCGTTGTGTAAGAGGCAATTTGTTTCATGTTTAACTCAATTTCAAGTTTTTGCACAAGCGTTGATTTACCGCTTGCCGAAGCTCCGAGAATACAAAATAACGGTTTACTCATTATTGCCCTCCTTGAAATATTGGCTCAAACACATCTCTTTGAAATAAGGAAGTTTTTCAATCCACTTGCAAAACTCTCTCCATTCTGGTAATTTATGATTATGACGTTGTTCCCACACGTTTTTCAAACAACGGTAATTTGTCGTCAGTCGTGCGGTAAGTTCAAAGCCACTAGGAACATTGTATAACAAACGAAGATAATCTTCTGTATCCTTTGTCTGATTATATATATCTTTAAGCTCCTCGACTCTCTCGATAATTTTTTCATCGACATATTCATTACACTGCCCGGCTATATCTAATTTGGAAATTCGGTGCATGGTAGATTGGCTTGAAACGAAAACCAAATATTTGTATCTTTCAGCCTCAATCCACATTTTATTGCTACAGGTCAAGTCAAAAGAAACGAGGACACCGCTCAAAAACTGATCGTGTCCTCCTTTGCTATTACCAAGACTTTTTATTCTGGAAGTATACTCATTTGTACACTTTTCTGGCTCAACAGTCATAGGATATTTGCTTGCCTTGAAACTTTCACCCAAATCGTGAATTTTAACATTTTCTACTCTCACTTGCTTTCCTCCACGATGAAAGGTGCGAAAAAGCGCGTAACTACGCCACTTTTTTCTGCATCAAATTCTAATTTTATTAACTCACCTAAATCGAGGGCAAAAATCCCCATAAGGCTTGTCGCAGGCACTCTGTAACGACCCTGCTTAAGATCAACCTCGAAATCTAGCCTTGATACAATCTTTATAAATTCTTGCACCTCTTTAATTGTCGATAATCTAATAAATGCGCTTTTCAATTATAATCACTCCTATACATGTAATTGATATTTTTGCTTGTGCATTTCTTTCATAAGTTTGCGCTTTTCTCTTATTCTTTTTTCTTCTTCTGTTTCTTTTCTATACACAAGCTCTTTACACTCAATTGGATAACGTGCAATCATTCGTTGCATTTCTATGTAACCTAAATATTTACGTCTTGCTCCCTTTGGATCCTTCATCTTATTTGTCACCTCGATTACTTGTCATTATTGCCAACATTGTGGCTTTTGAAAAAGCTTGCAAACGTTGACACTGTTGCTATCAACCACGGAAGCATATCAGTAGCAAACCTGTCTGTTCCAAATATTATATTTAGGCTTTCGACAACCATACTGCCGAAAATCCAATTAAGTATCAAACCGCCAAAATAACCAACTATAAATATAAAAGTTGGCTCCAATAAAAACACAGCAATTAAAGAAATTACTATCATTATTGTTTGAAATTTTTGCATTATTTTTCCTCCTTTATCTCTGTCAGGTTAAAGTATTTGACTTCACACTGTTTGGCAAAAGTTAAGCATGGCCTTATAACATTATGAATAATTTGTTTGCCGAGGGTGGCATCAATTAGAGCTTTGCCTGGTTTTATCCCCTTGCACATAAACGACGGATTAATCCAAACCCATGTTTCAGAGCCTATGCAATAAGAAACATCGTACAATGTATCTCGCAATATTTTGATATCAAGTACCTGTTCTTTTGCATAAGCCTCAAGTTGTTCTTTGGCACGCTTTCTACTGTTGCAATAAATTGCATTAATCTGCGAAGCCGCATATTTTGACGAAAAATTTTGTCCACTGAAAGCACAATTGCTTTCGTCGCAAGTATAACAATCCTTCATTTGCTATCCCCCATTACAATATATAAACTTCGATATTGATACGTCCCGACACCAAAAAGCTTTGAGGTACGAACGCTCTATCCCAATAGTAAAAGTCAATAACGTTACTCGACATACCGCCCGTATCATCGACACGGTAAGTCCCCGTAACGCCAGCTCCCTCAATGTAAAGCAAGGTACCGCTCGGAAAATAATTAGACGCCACACTATAACCCGTCTCAAGCGTTCGCCCAGATGAGCCATATGGTGGCGTCGAGTATCCCATATCTGTACCACAATACCAAGTACCCTCAAACGTTCCAATATAATTATTCGGCTGTTCAATAATGATTTCTGGTTCGCAAGGTTCATTCATTATATCTTCGGCGATATTATCAATAACAATATCTTCTTCCTCTATGATAAATATATCGGACATTCTTACAATGGTGTCTGAAGCCATAATCATTTTATTAATATGTAAATGACCGACTAAAGCTCGAGCCGAAGTGAGGTGGCAATCAATTTCATTTTGCCTCCCAACTTCGGTTCCGTTACTATTAATGATTCTTTTTTCTATGGGCGTACCATGCGCGTCGGTTAGTAATATTGTAAACTCGAATATAAACAGCAATATAACAAGTATTTTTAGCATTAAAAAAATATAATTTACCTTTTCTTGTTTGATAAAACCACCTCGTTTATAAGTACATATTCTTGATTGGGTTGCCATCATTATCATAGTCGTTTATAAAATCATTTATATCAATTTGTTTATATCCTATGGCCACCGCCTCACACAGTTCTTCGACTCCTAAATCACAACCAACTATGTAATCCATGATTTTATCTTTTGCGCACTCTTCGCACAGCTCTTCTTTCTTGTCTTTTTCTTCGTCGCCCACGATGTATAACTCATCTACATCACGACCGCACTTGTCGCACATTAATGCAAGATAATTATACTGCGGCAAGCCGTCATAACAGTTCCTTATTTCCTTTGCCATTTTTACCTCTCATAAAACAATTTTTTTTGTTTACGCCTTTTACATTCTTCTACAAGTTCTTTATAATAGTTGTCAGTCTTTACTACGCTACAAATGCGTGGTCTAAGGAACTGGAACTCGATTTCTGTATCAATTGGTTTGTCCAAGATTATTGCATTCCATCTATAACCTCTTACTTGTTCTTTTACAGATTTTACAATGTATATTGAAAACACTTCATTTTTAAAATAAAATTCATTGCTGTAAATATCGCGTCGTTCTGAAGTGAATTTCATACAAGCCTGAAACTTATCTTCCCATTCTTTTATATTATCAGTTACTACTAAAACACCAATCATTTAATTTTCACTCCCTATAATCATCATAAATTTCAATATAATATTCGCCAGTTTTTTTATACTCTTTACCAATAATTATTTCTACATCACATCTTGAGTCGGCACAAATATCCTCAAGAAACTGTATAGGATCATTGACTTCGATTGTTCCTGTTAAAAAGTCACCATTGGTGCCAATTGGATTAGTAACAAAATGGTATTTATTAATTATTGGATATTTTTCTGCTATTTTGCTTATATTATATATCGATGTACAACATAAATTATATCGCACTTAACCACCTCCTTATATATTGTTTCTTTCGATTTTCATATCATCTTTTCCGTATGGGATATTTATAAAATCAAGAACTCGACCTATACCCAAACCACCCTTATCACATTCTCTGATACAGTAATCATACAGTTTCGGATGCGTGAGTTTCATTTGTTGAAATCGGTTAGGCTCTTTTTCGTACTGAATTCCATATAGACAAAACATACAGCCTGTTCGACTGACTCCCGAAGTATAATACCCCCCATCCTCGTCTTTCAAGATTTCACCATATACAGATGCAAGAGGGATATCGTTTAGCTTTATGTACTCCAAAACATCGTCCTCCGTCCAAAAAGACATTGGTCGTGATTGCGGAGAGGCTTCGTTAAAAGCGTTACATCCAAATTTAAACCATGTAGAAAGCCTTAAATAGCTTTCATTTGCCATAGTAGCAACGATGCTAACAAGTCGTCTCTCTTTTTCAAATTTATGAGCTGGTCTCTTTTTCATAATATCACAGCAATTTGATGATATTGCAAATGGGGCATCCAACAAAAAACTCCATTTGGCACAAGTAAATTTTGATGGTTGTCCATTTTTTTGCTTAAGTGTTCCTTTAAGTTTTCTCAACCTATAACTGTCTTCGCCTTTAGCAATTGAACGTCTCGCACCTGCAATTGTATTACTTACATCTTTACTTATCAACGGGTAGCCGTATTTATCGAGTACCTGGCGGAATGTAATTCTATTCCCTTTTCGATCTTTAGGATAATCTTTAACAAGTTCTATTTCAATGTTATACTTTTGCTTAAGGTAATTATAAATATCGTCAACATTTCTTCTAACCTCTGGATATTCCAGCCCTGTATCAGCAAACCATAAAACAAGCTTATAACCCAATAACTCACAAACTTGAGCTGCAATATCAGCACAAACTGAACTATCTTTTCCGCCTGATAACCCCACATAACATTGTCCATTCCAATATTTATACCATTCAATTAGTCTTGCTTGCGTAATAAGTATTTTATTATCTAAGGGTAATTTTTGCAATTCCCTAAGTCTTTGGGCATCATGGATTTTACCATCTAAGGTATACCTGTTATTACACATTTTCTTCTCCTATCATGCAAATTCAATCTCCTGCATAAGTTCTATTTCTTTATTTGTCATACCCCATGTGTATAGAACTTCCTCAGGCGCATAACATACTACATACCCTTTATCATATATTTGCTGTATCTTATATACCTTGTCTCGATATCCTATACGATTAGTAGCACCTAAATTTAGGTAGCGTTCACATAAGGCGTTAAATACCTTGCAATATACCTTCATAAACTTACCTCCTTTTTAAGACAGCCATTTTCTATATTTCCTATCTTGTTTACGTTTACTCTTCCTTATTCGATTGTATATATAGTTCTCATAATACTCAAACTGCATAGCCTTTGCATAGCAATATAGCCATGTTGCAAAAAAAGGTTGAAATCACTATTATACTTACTATAGTTTTGACATGATGTAAGCCGTATTCGTCATAGCAATGTGCTATAATTGGCGTTGTCAGAACAAAAGCACAGAAAGAGGCAATACTAACAATCGCCGATATTGTCATTCGTGTTTCACACCATTGTTTGCAATATTTTGCCGCTTTAATTTCTTTCATTAATATTTCCTCTTTAATTTTACTTTTGATCCCTTTGCTTCTAACAGGTCAATCTGAGCATTCAAAAGTTCAACTCTTTGTTCCAAAGACAAAATACATTTCTGCAAATAATTAATTCTGCCCAAACAATATTCATAATCTGCATTAATAAGATAAGTTTTCTGACTCAAATCATTTAAAAAAGAAGGTTCTGCCGACTCTCCTCTCAGCATTCGTTCCACATCTCTTTCTATTCCCATTGTTATTCGCCTCTAATCATTTTAAATTTTATTTTAAACTTACAAAACGACAATAAGATATCTGTATTCATTTCAAAACCACAATTGCCACATTTACATATGCAAGGAATTTGTAATTGACTGTTTTGAGGAATAAAAGCTATGCAAGTTTTTTGGTGGCATTCAGGACAGTAAGTTATCAAATATAATCCCCTCCTCAAAGATAGAATCATTCATTATTTCTCAGTTCTAAATCGTCAAGTGTTACCGGTGTATAATCATGCAACATGCAACCTACATTTGCACACCTATAAGGGAAACCACGCTCTCTCATTTGTTCAGCATACTCACTAAAAGGTCTTGTATCTCTACCATTGTGAATATGCCCATACAAATGAATATAACCATAGTCAGCGTTAATCCAATGAGCTATAGGGTAATGGCAAAGTACAACGTGTTCTTCGCCGTCTTTGATAACAGCATAGTCTTTTATCCAAACAAAGTGTTTTTTCATTTCTTCGTTTACTCGATCATGATTGCCCTTGACAAGAAATTTAACTCCATTTAATCTCGGAAGAACTATTGGTATTTCTGCGTTGTTCCAAAACATATCCCCCAGAACATACACGCTGTCATTTTTGCCGACAACACTATTCCAATTTGAGATGATAGTTTCGGTCATTTCTTCAAGGTTGAAAAACGGCCTATTATCAAAGGCAAGTATATTTTTATGACCTATATGTAGGTCTGATATGTAAAATTTCTTAGGTGTTGGCATTTGAGGCTCCTTTCAATTGGTTATTTTGTTTCATTCTTTAACCCCATTTCAAGATATAGTTCCTTTCAAATAAACTAAATTAGCTATGAATATCTAAAATTGTAGCAAACATACCTTTACTTTTCTTTTTTATTTCAGTAAGCTTTCTGTCAAAATCTTCGTCTTTTACAAATGTGTGTCCATTCCAAGTTTCACGAGCTATAACATTTTCATCAGAGTCTATACAAACAAAACAATCTATCTCGTCAAAATTAATTAAATTATCTATTCTTGCTCCGTTCATATATGCTATTTTCGTTACAGGGTAACAATCATCAATCTTTAATTTCAAATCATCAATCTTTAATTTCAATTTGCCCGAATATCTACCTCCAATTTCCCACCAATCATATGTAAATATTGGGAAGGAAATTATCTCGCCAGTTTCATCACATTCTAAGTTTTCTTCATCATAAGGTTTTAAAATTTCAGAAATTCTATTTTCCGAAGGCATTTCTCTAGTAATCAAAAGTAAGCAACAGTGCATAAATATATCCTTTCTTATTATGTATTTTTTAGTCTGTCAACTGCAATATTAAAATAGTTCTCGTCAATTTCGCAACCAATAAATCTTCTGTTTAGCTCTTTAGCAGCAATAGCACAACCGCCCACTCCCATAAAAGGATCAAGAACTATTTCATTTTCGTTTGATGAGTTTTCAATAAGGATTTTACTCAACCCTACAGGTTTTTCAGTATCGTGTATATTCTTTCCGTTCTCATCTTTTGTTTTTCTATTAGGTACAGAAATAATATCAGACGTTCCACAATGATTTATTTTTACTCCCCTACCTTTACGCAAGAATATTATGTACTCAAATTGAGACATATAAAATCTACCCATTATCTTGTTGCCTTTATCCCATATTAAGCATTTAATAAAATGAAAACCTTCTCCATTTTCATCTTTCCATTCATCAATTACTTTTATGAAATGGGTTAAATTTTTATGGTTTGTCATTATGTAACAATGCCCTGTTTCTTTTAGAACTTTATAGAACTTAGGTAAATATTCTTCTATTTCAATATCATTGTGTTCAAATATCTTTCCGGCCATAGTTGATTTCTTAGTTAGCATTCCACCTGAGCTACCTGAATTGCCATAAGAAGTTACTTTATAAGGTGGGTCGGTAAATATCATATCAACCACAACATTTTTTGCAACAAGGTTGTCTAACATTTCAAGAGCATCTCCATTTACAAATATCGTTTTGTTGTCATTTAGTTTCAATTTTTCTTTTTCACTTCCTTAATAGTTTGTAATCAAGACCTCTATATCTTTTGTCTTGTCTTTTTTCTGGTAATTACAGTTTCCGTAAGTGGTGTTTAGATAATGGATTTTATAATCATGATTTTCTGCCCAATTCTTTAATGTCGGGTTTGTTTTTAGATTATTCGATAATGCCCATTTCACATTTGAAACCGCAAGCATATCTCTCAAATCTTCCTCGTCGGTATTAGTCCATCCACCATTTTCATTATAGGTTGCCGTGGAATTAAAGTACGGGGGATCACAATACAGAAAATCATTTTCGCCAAACGCTACGCCGATGAACTCACGAAAATCAGCATTGGTAAACTTGCAGTCTTTATTACTGATTGCTTCCGAAAATTCTATGAACTTTTCTCTTAATGTAGGGTTAAAGCTACTTCTGTCTTTCCCAAATGGCATATTAAATTCGCCTTTTGAATTAAAACGAATTTGGTTGTTAAAGGCGTAACAAATTAGCACATATAAAATAACGGACTGTTTAGATTCCGACTCGTTAAAATAGTTGCGGAGTCTCAAATACCCGTCCCTATTAATCTTTGATAAGTCATATTGCTTGATTATCTTATCTATTTCGTCAAGACTTTTATCGGTTCCATTTCTATGTATGTATTCAAGTATTTGCACTACAGGCAAATTCAAATCATTATAAATAACCTCTTTCGCAGGAACATTAATTCCAACATTAAACCCACCGCCAAACAAGTCAATAAAAGTGTCAATATTTTTCGGAAACAATGGTAATATCTGCGGTAGAAGCTTGTATTTGCCACCCACATAATTGAGTGGCGATTTTATATATTTTTGTTTTATTAGTATCATCACCTAAATAGAAATTTCTCTTTTATTCAGATTTTAAGTGTCTAAAAGTGCGTATTTACGCTGTTTTAGAATATGCTAAAGTAGCGTATTTTCATTAACTTGTAATTTAAAAAAATTACTTTTCTTTGTCTGTTTTAACAGTTCAGGATTGTCATAAATGTTGCCAACGATAAAAGAGATACGTTCGCCATAGCAAGATTCGACTTCAAGTTCTGCAAGATCAATCGTATTAAAAATATGATTTATTCCAAATGCTGGAGTATCCACATCCGTCAGTTCCCAAGAAAGCGTTTCATCATTCCACCTTACATCCATAAGTCTATTAGTGATATCAGGAGTTACGTTAATTATATCTCCTTCAAAAATCTTCTTATCATACTTGTCTGTTAGCCCTATGTATTGGCTGATAGTCTTAGGGTCTACTACATAAGAAATTGGCATTGTATCAACAAACTGCTTATAGTCATTGTCCTCAATCTCCATATTGTCGTAAATAAGGTGTTCAACATTAACCCCTTTGTCCTTAAAGTACGGACGTTTTCTGAGAACGTAATAGCCATATACCCATTCACCATTATCTACACGTTCCCTCTAAATAGTATTTCACGCATTGCCGTCTCTCCTTGTTGCCAAACTTTTAGTGCCATTTTTGAACCTGTGCAGGCACTGCCACGAACGACCACTCGTAAGCTTCAAGCGGCTCGTCAAGAATGTGATAACACAGCCTACCGCCGTATTCACCACCCTTTTCATGGTCACAGCCACCCTTGTGCATATCCTCTCCGCATACAGAGCAAAGCTTCTCTCCCATGGTGCAGCTAATGGATGCTTCTTCCTTTATTCCGCTCTGAATCTCGCTTATAAGATCGCTGTTAGAAGCAGTTCGCACCATGTAAGCCTTTGCCATAAGCCTACGGTAGACCTCACCGTCTGTCGTAGTTTTCTCAGGCAGAGTTTCCACCCAAGTGTCGAATATTCTGGCAGTCTGCTTTGAGCTTTTAGGGTCATGATCGAAAATACCCGTTCTGCCCTTAAAAAGCTCCACAAGCTTCTCCAAAGCGCCTGATGAAAACTTTTCACCATCTCTGTCAATGTCATTGTCACAAAGCGCCACCCTGAAAACAAAGACCTTGTCCTCCGTGAGCGGCTCTCTCGCATAGCCGTTTATCTTTTCAAGCTCCTCGCCTGATACTGTTTCACTCATTGCATTTCCTCCTTCATAATTCTTCTTGTTCTTTCTCTTTCTCGTCAATATACTGTCCAATAACTTCTAATATTCGACTTTGTAACGCATAAGAAATTTCAATCTCGTAAACGTCTGGAACGCAAGTCTGCCTTCTTTTAAATTTTAACTTTGGCTTTGTAAAAATCAAAGTTGGACAAGAACTGGAACAAGTGCAAAATCCTTTTACAAATGTTTGTATAGGTCTTATTTCTTCCTCAATCTCTTTATATTTTTTGTATTGCTTATCCGTCATTGCTATCACTGCCTTTCAACTTTCTAAGCATATCTCTTGTAGTGTATATTTTTCCATACGCACCACCAAGGGCAAAAGCTCTGCGTTCTCGCTCAGACATTACTTCATAGATTTCAATTATATCTCCACAGGCTTCATCTACGGTACCATATGCTTGATAAATCTGTTCTTTGGTACTATCATTAGTATGTATTAAATTGGTATCTTCTTTTACAGATGCCTCCGAGCTTGTGCCTGTTGCCGCAGGTGCAGGCTCGTTTTCTTTTAGGTACTCAGCAAAGATAAGCACACAAGCTGCTTTTTCGTTATCTAATGGGCAGTTTGGGCAGAGTTCACCATGATCGCCACCCATTGTGCAGATTTCTGCCGCCTTTATGATATCTTCGCTTGTGAGTTTCTTATCCATTCTCAATCTCCTTAAAGAACTCTCTCGGCTCAAACCATTTATCTTCAATGATATTTCCTATTCCGACAACTAATCTATCTTCCTGTTTCACTCTAACATAATGACCTTTTATATCTTCCCATTTTGCAACGCCCACAACGTCCATAATTCTTGTAAGTGCTTCAAGTCCCTTTTCAGAACCTTCAAACGATGTTCCATTGAAAAAAGCTAAGTTATAACCGCCAAAACTAGCTCCCCAGCCTAAGCCTTTAAGTGCTATAGAAAAGGTAAGGCAACAATGGTCGCCTATTTCCAGTGATACATCAGTTATTTTAGCGTTTTCATAAATAGTGTTAGTGTTGCTTTCTACCGAGGGTATATTTTTTATTACAGGTGCAGGCTCGTTTTTTATGTACTCTGCAAGATATGCACTGCACATACGGTGCTTATCACTGGCACAAAGCGGACAGCTGTCGCAATCTGAGATATAACTAGCACAGCACTTCACCGCCTTTTCAAACTCCTCTTTCGTTATCATATTCTACCTCTTTCTATAAATAAAACTAAATTTTTATGTATTATGTATAAATAATTTTTCAACCACTTTAAATTGATTATTTTTGTTTCTGTCTAATGTTCTTATAAATGGTCTTTCCCAAATACATTTAAAATCATCAGGTGCATTTAATTCAGATATGAAAACCATATTGTCTTTACTAATTTTACGCATATACTCCCAAAATTCTTCAGTATTAAATTTTCCAGACGTATAGCCCGTTGTATTATCGTATGGAGGATCGGCATATACAACTGAACCTGCTGGAATAACCACATCTTTATAATCATCACAAGTGAATACGGCGTCCTGCAAATTAGCAAAGTCTTTTAATATACTACGCTTGCTCTGTGCCGCATAATTAGTACCCGTTTTGTTACGGGCATAACCACCAAAGAATTTGCCGCCAAAAGAACATCCAAATCCTACAAAACCCGTCAATGCTGGATTGACGTCTTTGTTCTCTCTTATTGATTTGTAAGTATCTTCGGAAATAACTTCTGGCAAATCGTATCCGCTCTGCAACGCTCGCCATAATGCAATCAAATATTTATGATTATCGTTACAAATGACACTTTTAAAATGCGGTGCCAGTTTTGACTCTACTGCGCAACTTCCACAAAACAAACTAACTAAATTACCGTAGTCTCCCTTACTCTCTCTCTCTCTCTCTCTCTCGATTGCTAACGCAATCGAGGCTGCTATTCGGCTCTTTCCGCCTTGATATCTCATCGATTATTACCTCCGAAATTTGCTTTGAAATTCTTGATTTACCACCTAAGTATTGAATTGCAATCACCTCGAAAAAAATAGCGCACCATTAAGGTGCGCTATCATTACTTTATAGGTTGCTTCACAATGTCATAGATATCTTGAAGCTTTTCTTTTTCATCTTTGCTCTTATCATTAATTATATCATACACAACCTGACACACTGTTTTTGCACCTATACCTATTCCAATCTGGCGTACTCGTTTAAGTTGTGCTATGTATGTCTCGATAATTTTATCCTGCTCTTTTCTTTTCATAGTTATCCTTTTATGTAACGGGGACAAGCCCCGTTTTGTCATTCATCACATTCGTCGTCAAAGTCATCGCAATCATCGTCATATTCTTCGTCATCAAAAGGCTCGTGGTTGTCACTAACCTCGCCACATCCAACAAAATTATTTGGCAAAGGCACGTTAGAGTCTTCTAATGGAAGTTTTAATGTCTCCAACTTTTCAATCATTTCATCGACAACCTTGTTATATGTCGCCCTTTCTTCACAAGTACGGAGACATATATCCCCTTTATTCTGACAAGGTGTGATTGAATCGAATTGGCATTTCTTTAAATTCATTGCGCAATTCCTCCTTAAATAGAATTATTTTATTAGGTTTTTCAAATAGTATTGAAAAGTTCCTAATATGTAAATTGGTGTATAACGTTTATCTGGCATGAATACAATTTGCAACCCATACCTATGATTAAAACTATGCAATGATCCGAGATAACTTTTTGAATTATATTCAGACCTATAATTGCTATTCACCAAATCAAAGTAATTGGCATTCTCTATAAAAAGATATTTTGTCTTCGCCTTTGAGATTGCGAATTCTTCTTCAAAGCGCTTTCGTTCTTTTGTAAAATTAATCGCCAGCTCATCCAAGCTTGCTTTGCGTTCTACATAAATCTGATTATCAAAATATAAATCTCTTGGTATAGCCAACTCTTGATTAGCCTTTATATAAAAGCTATAATCTCCGCAACTTAAAGCACGTCTCTCATATGCAATTTTATGCTTGTCAAAATACTCGGTTATATGATCGTTCTTCTTTTCTCTTGTATCTATAAGAACGACCATCATTTTCAAAAGTTCTTTTGCCTCTATATCATTGAATTTATAATCTTCAATAAGCGTCTAAATCACCACCTTTTTATATGAATTAATCCACCACTCCACGGTGCCTGGAATGGCTATATACTTGCCGTCATCAAATCGAGTTTTATTTTTCTTTTCAAATCTATCAATTTTAATTAAATCCTTTTCGGCAATTTTGTTGTATTCAAAGATTTTCTTCTTTAGTTTTGCCTGTGTAATCTGCCCTTTAGAAAGCGAATACATTGTAACTAACGGCGAATAACGTGTATTTACATCTAAAATATAAACCACTTTGTTGAGCTTTGGATTTACATAGTCAACATATCCCAAAAGTTCATACTCGGTATCCATCCTCTCTTTGAACGTAAACTCACATGGAGTGACAAAATCTGCAGTCTCAATTATAAACTTATTTATGTCTACGTTTGAAAACTGCTTTGCCGTTTCCTTTCCTGCACATGCACTTGCAACTTTTAATTGCTGTTCATTTAGCTCTGCCTTTTTTAGCGTGCTTCGTTTTCTTAAAGAGTAATAATACTCGCAGGTCGCAAGTAGTTTCCCTACTTCTCCAAATTCTTTAAAGTAGTCAAGCTTAATTAATATGTCGATAGCGCCTCTTCCAATTTTCAATTCGTATAAGTCAACAAGAAGCTCGGCAAAGTTGACATACTTTTTATCTTTAAGGGTGTACAAGTTGTCGCCAATACCTTGACCTAATCCTTTAACCGACATTAACCCTTTATAAATTGAATTTGTATCACGGTCGCAGAAATATTTATCTTTTGACTTTCTAAATTTTATGCCACAGAGCTTAATACCTCTCTTGCGCACGCAGTTTGTTATTGATATTGTCTTTTCAATATCGTCGTCGAATGCGTTGAGTTCCGCTGTTAGAAATTCTAACGGATAATAATGCCGCAGATATCCGCAAATATAACCTATCCATGAATATGGTTTTGCATGGTTTTCAGAGAAAAGATATTCCGAAGCATCCTTAATAACTTGTAGAAAGTTTACAATAAGTTCCTCGCTCTTTTCTTCGGTGGTGTTATATTTTTCTTTCATGGTTTTTATGAATCCTGCTTTGATATCTGGAATAAACTTTTCAGTACCTGTTTTCTTTGCAAAACCACGTCGAACAATATCGGCTTGACCCATTGAATAACCACAAAATCTATGAAGAAACTCTATAACTTGCTCTTGATAAACTAAGAACCCAAGCGTTGGATTCAACATTTCATTCAGTGCTTCATGACCATTATCATGGAATATTCCTTTAGCCAAATCATTTCTATAAGATGCGCCCGCTGGTCTAATAGCTCCATTGCCAACAGAAAGCAAGTCCATATACGTCATATTCGGGTTTACTTCTTTGATTCGTTTAATTGTTTCGTCGCTAAAAAGTTGTTTTAAATACCTAGAAGCCGACTCAGATTCCCATTGGAATATACAAGTTGTATCATCTCTGATGTCTTTCCAAACCTCGATATCGTCTGGTGTATTGTTAGGGTTTAATCTTTCAATGTGTGCCAAATCGCAAGCTTCATTAATCGCGCCGATATTATCAAGTCTAAGCAAATCAAGCTTAACAAAGTTCAGCGATTCAACTTCTTTCATATTAATCTGTGATATAGGATATTCGTCGGTACTACTTGTAAAAGTTCCAAACCAATCATTAAGTGGAAACGGCGAAACCACAACACCTGCTGGATGATTTCCCACGGATACTATAGTACCGCTAATTGACTCCGCCCACCTAAACAACTCTGGATATTCTTCTTTTAGTTTTTCGTAATCAGTATCAAGTCTTTTGCATATGTCAGCCACTGTATCAAGAGGTATTTCTAAAGCACGACCAACATCACGAATTGCACCTTTTAAAGCCACGGTATTAAAAGTGATTATATCACAACAGAATAATTTTTCTTTGTTGTAGAGGTAATCTTTTACCTTTGGAATATCTTTCTCATAAAAGTCTGTGTCGATATCAGCCAAAGAAACACGTTCGACATTCATAAACCTTGAGAAGTTTAAATGCTCCTTTATACTATCAATATCGGTAATGTGTAAACAATACGCAACGATACTTCCCGAAACGCTACCTCTTGCGGGGCCATAACCGATGCCGATTTCACGACAATGACGTTTGTAGTCTTCGTCAAGCAACATAAAATCTATCGCATTATTATGTTTGAATGTTTCAATTTCTTCCTTAATTCTTTGAATGTACTCATCATAGTTGTCATATTTATCAATACCACGTTCTTTGATGCCCTGATAAATTTTTTGTTTAAAAACCTTTTCGGGATCGTCATATAAATCTGGATACTTATATCCCTTATCAAGAGTGAACGGTTCAATCATATCGGAGAGAACATTGGTATTTTCAATGGCTTCAAGATAAACATTCGGAGGTAAAACACCCTGTTTTTCATAAGCCGCACATAACTCGTCGTATGATTTAAAAACGAGGTCACACTGGTCTTCACTTTCAAAATGCACTTTTTTAGCCTTTTGCAATATGGCTCTACTTGCCGCATGCTCCTCATCAATACTGTGAGTATCAGTTCCCGCAATGAGCGGAACGCCAATTGTTTTAGACAAAAACGCAAGTTCAACGTTGTAGTCGCATTGTTCAGCAAATGGATGATGCTGTATTTCCAAAAAGCAACGGTTTTTATTATTCTTTAGAAACCCGATAAATCTATCACGCAGGTCTTCATTAGTACCATGTAGAATACCACCAAGGCAAGCCGAAGTTACAATAATGTTGTCGCTCGTATTAATAAGCTCGTCCATTGTGATTCTTGGCTTAGAATAAAAGTGTCCGTCCTTTCTATTAAAGGAACTGGACACCAAAGCGTTTAATTCATTTTTGCCATCAAAATTCTTAGCAATAAGAATAACATGATAATTGTCGTTAATTTTTTCTTCAATGCCTGCGGTAAGATAACATTCACAACCGTGGATATATTTCATGCCCGCTTCTTCAATTGAATTCTTTTTATGAACCCATTCAAAAACCGAGCCGTGTTCTGCAAATCCAAAAGCTTTCATGCCAAGTTCTTTCGCCCGATTTACATAATCAATATACTTTGTTGTGCTATCAATATTTGTTACGCCATTTGATAAATCAGAGTGAACATGAAACGGGGTATAATTCTTCAGAATAATTCCTCCTCATCAATCGTATAGCAAATGTTTCTAAAACGACATAAATTGTTACAATAAAAATATTGTTCGTTCTTTTGAAATTTATCGGTATCATAAATATTATCTATGACATTCATAGCCCATTCACAAGACTCTTCATAGTCTTCTTTATTAAAATCTATGATATGTAAATCACCGCTTCGTATAAAGTTCCAACCGATCTTATCTGGATAACGATTGTATAACTTTTTTATCCCCATGCAATAAATGTATAGCTGCTTTTTGTAAAAGTCATAATCCTTAATTTTGGCTTTCTTGATACTGCCATTTTTGTTTAGAGGACTTTCGGCAGTCTTATGGTCAAGAACAACCAGTCGGTCATCGTTGTCGATATATACGAGGTCGATAAAGCCTATAAATTTTTTGCCATGAAAATCACAATCAATCTTTTTTTCAACGCCAACGACGCGTTTTATAGGGAACATTTGTTTGCTAAAATTAGAAAAGTATAAAATACCGATTTGATGCAGTTTTTCGGCTCTTTCCTCATCTCGTGAGCCGTTTAGTATAACGGATTTGCGGAAAAGTACCTCAAACTGATTTTTCATATTTTCAACAGAACACTTACCTGTAAAGAAGTTTTCAAGGACTTTGTGACAAACTGTACCAAATTGCCCATAAATATTCTCAATACCTTCTTCGGCGTCAAGATAATTTAATCTCCACTCAAATGGGCATTGAGTGAATGTTTTTAAATTGCTAAAGCTCCAGTTTAAATCATCAAGAATAAAATCATATCCGTTCAATCAATCACCCTTTCTCTACTGCTATATAGTTCTTCCCATACTTGCAAGCCATTGTCTATCGGGGATTTCTTTTCACTAGGATCACCAAGCAAATTTTTTGTGTCATTGATATAATAAAGATTAGTAAATCGTGACAGCAACTTCATGTTGTCATTATAATAATCCTCAAGTTTTTTATCTTTATCAAAAGCAATAACCACATCACAATGAAATCCTAATATCAATTTGATCTGTTCGTATGTTAATGCCGAAGTTTCTGCGGCGACTTGATTTCGCATTCCTAGTTGAAATGCTTTCATACAGGATTTAATGCCCTCAAATATAATCATTTCGCCTTTTTCTTTTACATACTTTTGTGCCTTATTTAATTCCTGCAAATAGTCCATACAGCCAACTTTATAGTAATTAATATACTTCGGAATATTTAATTTTTTATATTCCTCATAAATTGTGCGACCCTTTACGTTTATGAGGTTACCATGCAAATCGTACACTGGATAAACAATCCTATCACGCAATGTATCGTATCGAATGTTATACGCATCAATTGTTTTTGAATTTATGCCCTCTTCCTCCCATAGTTTAATTGGGCGTTTATCGTACTGATTATAAACGTCCATGTCAAGTATGGGATGAACAAATGGTTTCGCACGTTTGATTGGTTTGTATTCTTTAAATACTTTAATTGTATCAGAGACTTGTTGTCTCACAACAGAAATATTACCAAAGTCGGCCGCCATGTCTACTGCGGTTTGATATGAAGTCTTATGAAACATTTGAATAAAGGCGATAAGATCGCCAGATGCATGGCAGCCGAAGCAGTGATAACGGTTTTTAGTTGTGTCAATTTTAAACGAAGGTGTCTTTTCATCATGAAAAGGACATAACCCCACAAGCGTTGTGCCGACTTGCTTAAGATCTATGTATTGTTTTATATAATCCTCTATCCGTATATTTGACTTTATATTTGCAATAGTTTCAGGACTTATATCTTTCTTCATAATTTCCTCTATTAAAACGGTTCTATAGCTGTGGCATGCTGTTTTTCTGTTTCGTCTATACGCATCTTTGAACCGTCAAACACAAAGTCTATATATTCGCTGTCGTCCATTTGCTCGCCAAGTCTGTTTAAAGATATGTTGAGCCTGTAGTTTCCACACTCTTCACCGTCCATGATAATTTCATCACTTGTTTTATTACGCCATGACATACTTACCGAAGCGTATCTTTCAAGTTTATCGGAATCGGCAACTTGGTTCTGCCTATTTAACTGACAGGCCGCAAGAACGGCTAACTCCAAAACTCCCGCAACTTCATTTTTCAAGAAATCGCAACGACCGCCTAGTTCGTTATACAGTGCTGACGAGTCAAGTGTGTTGCCTTTCATATAATCAAAAATTACAAATTGTAAGCCAATTTTATATTTAAGGATATTACATATTGCATAGATTTCTTCATTGGTAAACTGCGGATTATAAATATGTACAAATGGCTGTTCCTGTATCCAAGATTTTGCCTCTTCTATCTTGGCACTTTCCTCTTCACTGTAAAGCCCACTTTTAACTTTCTTTAATTCTACACCTGAAATGTTAGCTATCATTCGTTCTAGGAATAGTCTGTCTGCCATCTCCGTATCAAAATACACAGTTGGGATTCCCATTCTTAACTTGTGAATTGCCTCATTCATCATAAAACAACTTTTGCCCATTTTCATTCTCGCCTTTAGCAAAACCAATTCCGTTGTCTCATAGGTGAAATAATTATTGATAGTAGGAAATTTTGACGGCAATCCGAACATACCATTGTCTGTACGTCTTTGGAGCACCTCATCCCACAATTCTCCAATCTTATCACCAAAGATTTCAACCGAGTTTGTTGCCAAAAACTTCTCAGTAATATCGCCGATGGACTTATATACCTTATTATTAAGTTGTTCTAAGTCTATTTCGTCATTGTAACATTCCCCAGATAATTTAGATAACAGTCCGTGAAGTTCACGTTTAAAGGCAAACTCCATTACTTTATTAACAAGCATATTGTATTCCGAAGAAGACGATCGTGATATTGTAGAACTCAGTTCAATAAATTCTTGCATATCTTTTACGTTAAATTTTTCGGTCATACGTTTAACTGCCTGATTGGTATTAATCATACTCTCAATATTAAAGGCATCTATCTTGTCAATACCCTTTTTATAAAGCTCCTGAATAGCCCAATAAATACATCCGTTTTCTTTATTGTAAAAATGATTTGGCTTCAAATGGTCGCTTTGCATAATAAATTCGGGATGATGTACAAGTGTGGCAACAATACCACTTTCTGCTTCTTTGTCATAAAGAGCTGTTCTAATACTGCATACCCCCTTTACTTAAGAATTTTATTAAAGCCTTTTTTATTTGGCGGCTTTGATTTAAAGGTGGTAGATGATGTCGAGATATTATCATAAGGCAATTTTATAGAAACAGAATTTTTCTCATCTTTATATCTATCATACGCTTCCTTGAATCTTCTATCGTTAATCAGATAGTGTAAACCATAAGGTGATTTTATATTCTTTATTTTCATCTTGAGGTTATATTGTAAAGCAAATAATAGATATCCGCTGTCAACGTTCTTATCAAATACTATATTATTAATTGCCCCACGTAACTGTTTGACAACAACAGAGGGATCTATTATTTCAATATAGAGCTTAATAATTTTGTTTATATTTTCTCGTTCGGCAAAACATTCTCTATGATAATATAGCCCTTTGCTCAATATCATTTTGTTGGCTGGAAGTTTTTTATCTGCAAATTTACAGTGAGCATATCTGCAACAATAAACTTTCTCTTTCATTATTTTTCAACACCAGATTCAAGTAAATACGTTGCCTCTAAATCGGCTTCATGTAATGCTACGACAATAGGGTAATATTCCATAGCTTTACCCAGAGCATTATAGTTTTCTTTTGGTTCCGAAAAACCCATATGCCAACGTATTGCATATTTTTCTTCTGCTGTCAACTTCATAAACTCCATAATCATCATTACCGACTTTTCACCGTGTCCATATGGGTTCTTGTCGTCAATAATATAAAACGGATATTTCTCCCATACACCATCTTCGTTTTTACGGTTGCGCATTTCAACAGCATAGAAATTCGCCTTACAAATATCGTGGAGCAAGGATACAATAATTATAGTGTCTTCTCTCGATAGCGTAGATTTCCAAGTCTCTGTTTGGCTTTTTGCCTTCAACATTTTGTATACATTCATAGAATGCTGTAGTAGACCGCCTGGGCACGAGGAATGAAATCTTGTGCTTGCAGGCGCAGAAAAGAAATCTGTCTTGAGTTTAAGATAAGCGATCAGTTTATCTATTCCCTCTCTATGGGTCGATAAAAGCAAACTTTCAAACTCTTGTGCAAGCTCATTATTTATTATTTCTGCCATTTTATTACCTCCTAAAAAAAGAAATCAGGTAGTCTAAATTAATAGACTACCTGTAGTAATGATTATTTGATTAGAATGGGAGGTCGTCCTCATCGATCTCTTGTGGCTTATCAGCCTGCTTAGTTTTATTGACAGTCTTGTCGGTAGTGTTATTGTTATTACTCTTCGTTCCGTGTTCTAAAATGTCGAAATCAAAAGCTGTAATCTGCATCCACCATTTTGAATTGCCTTCCTTGTCTTTATAGGAACGATTAGTAAGCTTTGCCTTATTGATATGAATTCTCTGACGGTCTTTTAACTGCTTTGCTTTTTCAAGAGCGCCGCCAAGAAAAACAATGTTCCATGACGAGTTTATGTAATCACCATTCTGGTTTTTCTCGGAAGTCGAGTACCTTGCCCTAACTACCTTTTCTTCAACTTTTGGCTCGAAAACTGTTCCATAAGATTCTGTAATAAAAATCATTTGCTAACACTCCTTTATAAAATGTGTTTATTTATAGACAAATGTGTAATATTATACACATTGTTCTAACCAATAAATTTTATTAAATTTCCAAAGTAATCTGCATTTTCGTACATTTACTTTCTTGCAATGTTTAGTTTTTGATTGAAAATTTAAAACCAATTGTTCTGGATATAAAGCAGTAACGTATCCTGTATGAGTTTCTCCGTTTTTATATGTATAAGAAACTAAATCTCTATGCCTAATTCCTAACAAATTATTAGTTTTCGCCTTTGATTTCCTTCTCATTGGTTTAATAATCCATTCTTTCACATCACAATTATCAGGAATACAATCTGTAACACATATGGCATCATTGCCGTGGGATTTTTCCATATTCCATTCAATACGTTTATTAGCAGTTTCACCACCATTGGTCAGATATAATGAACCCAATTCAGAAATCTTTTCTCTTAAATAAGTTTTCCCCTGCATCACATACATTGCATAATCAAATCTTTTTGGTTTAGATTTAATCATATTAAAATACCTGTCTTCAAAATCCCGTTCCCTACCTTCTGTTTTCTGATGGCAGCCAGAGCAAAGTGTAATCAGATTTCCAATGGTATCTGCTCCACCATATTTTCTTGCCCTGATATGGTGTACTTCTAATACACAATTGGATTTTCCGCATTCTTGACATCTGCATTCATCTCTCAGGATAGTCGCTTTTCTTAAATTTTCATCCAAACGGTTAGATTTCTGATACTGCCATCTATAAGGTTTATAATCATCTGTCAATGCACGAATATCTATGCAAACATCTTCAAGATGATATTCCTGAATATTAACCCACTTATTAAGCTGATATAATACCCTTAAAATAGCGTCTTTCTTTTGTTTGATACTTGGCGCTAATCTACAAGTTCTTTTAGAAGATGAACGGTTATTAAATCTGGCTTGCCTGTATCTTTTATGATAACGATGATAACGTCTATGTCCACGTCTTACATCCATGAGATGCTTTACATCCTGGCGTTGCTCAATTGTTCCTTTAAAAACCACTTTGTTTTTGGTAGGACATTTCTGAACAATGGCGAGACCAACATGAGCGGAGCCGTCATCTATGCCGCAAACTATATGACTTTCATCGTCTTCATCAGATTTAACTTCTTTTTCTAATTGTATCACCATAGGATATTTGCTTTTTAATTTAGCTCTGCTCTTTCTGACCAGATACCAGCCCTTATTCACTTTTGTCGGTGTTAATGGCCGATTGTTTTTATCAACCACAAAACAATATTCAATTCTATTTTCCATCTCTGGATACCTTCCTTTCGGAGTAATTTTCGTCTTGCCAATGTCGGAGAGGGCATATGTGTTTCTCTGTTATCTATGCAGGACATTAGCATAGTTTCTTGATTGGCACTCACAGAGCTTCAGACTGACGAGCACATCTGAAGGTGTGTCTTTAACCTTTTCTCTAACGCAGTTCGTATCTGCAACATATCTTTCGATAACAGCAGTCACTGAGGCTTGAAACCTGTTGCTAAGCAAGTGTGAACAAGAAATGTAATCATACATTTGTCCACTTATTTACACTTTTGTCTATAAAATAAACCGCTTAACAATTAGTCCTTTTAAGTTTTTCAAGTTCGTTATGTAAAGCCTCAGACTCTTCTATTGATTTTATGTGATTTGGATTACCTGAAGCAATAAACTTTCTAACCGTATCACCGACCATGGTTTTTAATTCACTGCTCTGCTTGCTGATATTGCATGCAAGCTCAAAGTTTGCTCGGTTCATATCGTTAAGCTGGTTTGTAGCTTCTGGCAAATCTTCGCCCTCGTATAGATAAAGTCCAAGTCCATGTCTACCACAAGCTTTAGTAATAGAACGCTGTACAGCCTTATTTGCATCTGTAGATTTAATATTCTCAGCCTCTATCGCTTTGTTTCTATGATCCATAATAGGAAGTCTTTCGATTGCCTCAATTCCGTTAATTGTTACGCCTGTTTTTACCCAGCCCGTTTTGCCGTCATCGAACCAAAATCTGCCGTCAGGATTTTCATATACGCAATATGTAGCATCGGGAAATTTCTTTTTAACCTCTGCCCAAGCACTTGCCCATGACAAATACGAAAGACCGTTCTTATCTGAGACTTTACTAGACACGTCAATGTCATATAAAGTCTTAAAATAATTAGTCTTTCTTACGGGCCTTTTCTCAACCGGTACCGGTGTTTCAACTTTTACTATTTCATCACTCAATATCGTTCTCTTCCTTTCGTTTTAGTTTCCATAAGGGGTGCAAAATTTCTTTTTGCACAAAATAAAAAAGCGACGTAAACCACGTTAATTCACGGTTTACATCGCTATTTTGTTATGTTTGTTGTGTGACATTTTATTTTTTACCTATGAATATCTTCTTCCATTGTAGATAGGCATTATAGATAATTTTGGGCGTCCCAATTTTGAAATTAAATTCTTCTTCAAACAGTGCTTTTAATTGGCTATTTTTGAGAAATTTCATACTCTGAACATTCTGCTCATACTGCCAAAACTTATAAAATAGAGCCGAACGTTTTAGACTTAGCACACTGAAATCTTTTTGAATTATATAATTACAATGACTACTGAGATTCGGATATGATAACTTCTTGCAAGACTTCATAACGAAACTATCATCTACCCTATCATCACCTGGTTTTGGACGTCCAACATTTTTTCTTTTAATAAGATATTTTGAAGAACAAATATCGTAAACAAAATTGTTCTGCAATACCCGCTTATCTTGAAAACTTAATTCACATAACTCAAAAAAGCTCTCTGGATATTCATTAAAAGCAATCCCGTCAACGTAAATAACTTTGTTTTTTACATCAACATTTGCAACTTCAATGATTGGAATATATTCTTCTGGCATGCCTAAATAAATTAGCAGTACGACAAGCATCTCATAAATATACGTTTCTTTAATGTAACTGTCTGACATTAAATATTCATATAGGTCTTCATAGCTTGCAAAAAATTTTTCAAAAAACTTTTGTTCAACATCCATCATATTATAACGAATTGATATAAATTCATCCATATAAGGATAGTCCATAAACGTCAAATAGAGTTTTAGCAATCCTTTCATATTACGGAAGCCGTCATAGCTGTTAATACAACTATTTAATACAAATTTAATCTGATTGACATTCATTCTCGAAATGTCTTTTTTATATTCCTTTTCTAATGAAGACATTTTGGAAAAGCTGTAGGCATAGTTCTTTAGCAAAGCTTCTGAGCCTGTGTCCTCTACAATTTTATTCAAGAATTTGATTTTTGGTTTTGGATTAAAAAAATTTTGATTTGCATAATCTTCAAAACCATTATCAAATGTCCAATGATTTTGATTGTTAGACATACATAACACCCCTTTACACTCTCATTTATTATATCATATATCTGATACGCTGTCAACTTTACAATTGTCCATCGTCTAATTTGAAATTTTCCTAAAAAGGTCTGTGTTATGTACACCAGCCTGAAACGCCTTTATCACTATGGGCGTTGCGTACACCATAGCCGTAGCTATTTTGTCAAGTTGCTCGTCATTAAATGTACCGAGCTTTTTTAATATTTGCCACTTGTTAATAACCCATTTACTCTCAGCCTCTACGGTAGAATCACGTTTTAAGCCCTCGACCTCGGAGGCTTTGAAAGTAACATGAGTTGGAAGCTCTGAATTATTGCGCTTAGTTGTCAAAGGTAAAACCTCAACCATAGGACTTACTGCATTACCCACATTATTTGATACTATAACTGCGGGTCTCTTACCACCTTGCTGATGCCCAATATTATTTGATAAATCAACAAGCACTAAATCCCCAGTGTAGTATGCTTCATATTTTGACAATACAATTCTCCTTTCTATTAATATTATGTAATGTGAATAATGCAAAAAAATTGATTACATACGCACCCCTGGAAGTAGACGTGCAATTATGTTCAACTTTTCTCTTGGTGTAAATTCAACAAACAACGCATTATCATCGTTTTCTTGGCAATTAAAAATATCGTCATATAGCGTATTGAAATACCAATCTTCAAGCTCGTTACCATAAAGCTCGAATTCAAATATGGTCTTGTCAATAACCAAATGACTACCCTTTACAGGGACGATAAACATCGCCCCCGTAATATCGTCGCAGTCACCATTAATTGTCTTATATAGCCCTTTAATCTCGCAATATCTTTTATAGTCCGATCTATCAAAATCTATTGTAAAAATAATAAAGGTATGATTATTATTCACAACGATTCTAACGTTATTCATATAAATCCCGTTAAGACTCATTTCCGTGTTCTTTATTTTCATTAATTCCCCTTCTTTTTTGTGGTTTCAAAGTAGTTGGAAAATTATAACCAACTATATACCCCTCTTTGTCAAAAATATAATCGTCAAGTTTAAACAGTGAACCACCGAATGACATCCAAGCATAACCCTCTTTGTTCAACTGACGGCGAGCCTCTTCCTCTTTGTTCACAAGTTTATAATCGTCAGGAAATGGAGTGCCGTCGTAGAATGTTTTACTATGATGACACCAATCCAACAGCTCAAGTTGCCTGTCAAGGTTATAAGGCTTAGTTGGTTTCGGCGGAAGTCGTTTAGTAAGCTCAGTTTTTTCGTGGGCTTTTACAATGCCGTAAACTATCCAGCAACCTATCAACATGAATAAATCAAACATCTGTGTCTACCTTATTTAAGGTTATATTCGCATTCATCAACTATATGCTGAAATAAATCACGCATAGTTTCAAGCTTTTCAAGCCCTTCACTCCACTTATCATACTTTGCCGAGCATTCATTCTCGGGTTCATTGTCCATATAAAGTTCGATTTGTTCCTCAAACTTTTCAACTACAGCTTGTGCTTCTTCCATTATGCTACTATAATTAATCATATCATTCTCTCCTTAATATCCTAGCCTATCTCTATCTCGTCTCGGTATATTATTATCTCTTTATAATACGTTTACATTTTTGACCTCCTTATCAACATCACAACATTAGCTTTAATCATATATTTACCCCTTTTTACAAACAATACAGACAAAGTATATTCTAAACTTATATGGTTATTATAAGCTTAAAAGCCTTATTCTGTATGTAACTATACCACAAAATCAACTAAATTGCTACAGTTTTTTACATTTGTTCACTATTGTAAACATAACATATACTGCAAAAGGGGGTTATTATCTTGCGCATAATAATAAAAATATATGATATAAGAACTCAAAGAGGATATACGCTTCGTAAACTTGAAAAGAAGTCGGGGGTTTCATTTTCTGCTATCAATCTTATCGAGAATGGGCAACGTTCGCCAACCTTAGAAACTCTTCGACTTATTGCTGAGGCACTTAGCACATCAGTAAAAGACCTCTTTGATGAAGAAGAATAACGGTTTATTTTTCTTCTTATATATTATATCACATTTTTATATAAAAGTTATTATGGCTCAAAGTCAAGTGGAACACCATATTTCTTATTAGCGATTAGCTTTATTTTATATTTGTCTGCAAGTCTTTTTGCTTCTATATCTTCACGCTCTTTCTGCAAACGGCGTTCTTTCTTACGCTTTATATTTTTAGCCTGTTCTTTCAGCCTTCTCGCTTTTTCTTCTGTTTTTGCTTTTTGCTTTGGAAGTTTGTTTATCCAATAATCTGCCTCATTATTTACTTTGTTACTATTACCCATGGCGTATTTGGCTATGGCTGTATAGAAGCCCGTATACTGATTGGCTTCTTCTATAGGGCATGATACCTTTACTTTATCACCATTAGCAAAAGTAATTATAGTTTCCATTGCATCGTAACGTGTGTTATTACTCTTATTGATTGCCTGCACTTTAGTATAAGAATAATCGCTGATCTTTGGCATACAGAATGTTGCACGGTACGGAGTATACAATTCTTCCGTCTTTTGGAGCGTATTTACCGAATTAACTATTGGGCTCATCGCAGCCACCCACCTCTCGTATTTACTTGTTGACACATCATCGAACCATGTTTTACTTGTTAGATATTTCATTTTAACAACCTCAATCTTTCTGCCATTTTTCTTTATAGTCTTCACGACTCATATTTCCGACCAAAATACTACACAAATCATTTAGCTTATCACAGGTGTTATAATATTTACTAACATCTATGTACAACAATCTTGCTCGAATGACCTGTAAGGCGACAATAAGTTCACCCACTCCTTTCATATTAGCCGACGGAGTATTAATGATTTCATTCTCGAAATACTTTACTAACTTCAACTATACCACCTCACTTATGATTTAATTTGTACAGCCAGTTTTTAAACCATCTTTTGAAACGATACCACAATTTTATCAGCCTCCCTGTTTCATCATATACGTCAATGATTTCAACGTCATATAATAATTTGTTGTGATCTGGCTCACGACCTGCATTAAGAATATCATCTATGCCCTCGAACCACATAAAGACTTACCTCTTTGTATTTTGCACTGTTTTAAATATTCAATCGTATTGAATAGAGCTTCAGTCATATCTGCTGTAAAACTTAATGGTGCATCTTCATCGTAAGTCCTTTCACAGCCCTCAAAACTGCCATCAGAATAGATAGTTATAAATTGGTTTCCAACCCGATCAAACACTGCGTCTGTTGCTATGTTGATGCAATTGTCACTAGAGCGATCGATATAAAAGAAACCTGCGTCATACCACATTTTTTTTATTTCTAAATCTGTCATATTCAAACAAATACCTCCATAATTTTGCCAACTATAAGATATAGATAAGGCTATATATCAGAATATTTTTTTAATAATTCTTCAACCTTGTCACCGTATTCCCAAGAGTAAAACCTAGTGTCATTGCGACATGGAAGTAAATAGCTTGTAGCACCACTACAAGAATTACAGTAATCTTTATTATCGTCACGATGGCAACAGGTTTCACAGCCGTCAAAGCCATTAACTATCACATCGAAAGCAGATTTTGCAATCTTTAATAACAGTATCTTTTCAGCATCCATTATTTATCCTCCAAAATATAACCACCATTTAGCTACATTGGCGTCTATTTGTTTTTCTTTAAGATTTATAATCTTTTTATTATTTTCTTGATACACGGCAATCTGCTTTTTTACAAGCTCATCGGATTTTAATTCTGGATACAGGCTTACCAAAGTAATAGAACTTTCTGGGGCTGTTATAGCGTATGTATCACTTTCGTATTCCATGTATTGTTTCACAGCAACATCAATTTGCTCCTCGATTCTACTATTTTGTTCCTCATACATTGCAATTTTATCTTTTGCAAATTTCACCTCTACAACAGGTTTTAAGAGACAAATCAACGCCACAACGCAAAACAAAAAGATAAATCCAAATGCCACAATTCCACAAAGGCAAATTTCGTCATCCAGTATATCGTTAATAAGTAATATAACCGATAGCGCAATCATAATAACACAAATCCCCAATAATACAAGTATCATAATTCCTCCCTCTGTTTTCAAGGAATAGACGAACATTTAGCGTTCAAAATTTCTCTTGCAAGTCGCATACAAATACCATTTGCAATTTTGCCAAAATCCGGAATATTATCCACTATTGCCTTTTCTTCTTTGAGACAATCTTCATAAATCGCTTTTGTTAAATGCTTTGCAACGGTAGGCATATCTTTGCTATTCCAATCTTCGGGCAATATATTTTCATCAACAAACTTATGTAGTATTTTTTCAACCCTTGCTTTAGTTACTATTGTAGTAGCCAATGACATCTGCACCTCTTTCTGCGCAAGAGCCTCTGGGTTGAGTGGTTTGTTATGTTTTTGACCTTTAGTTTCTATAAATTTATCGCCCACAATCTTTGTGTAAAATGGCAATCTACTATTAGGATCGTTCAGCCTACTGATATTTTTTATAACTACACCTTCGCCATATTCTCCGCCGAGTTCTGTTTTACCCACGAAACCCGCACAATGTTCCCATGAAACAAAATCGCCATGATAAAATATTGGAACATATGTAAGGCCAAGTTCGCTTACGATTTTTATTACCTCGTCCTGCGGAAGATATTTTTCTTCTATGACATCGTAACAGTCATAAAAATACATATGATTGTATTTATCTTCGGGGTAAACAACTGAGTGCGGAACCAACCATTCGCCAAACAACACAAGATTATCGCCAAGGATTTCTTTTATTTTTCCTTTATCTAAAGTTTGCCCCCACTCATAAAAGCCTCTTAAATTATTCTCTTCGTCAAGGATTTTCTTTCGGCTTTGACAAATTACCGTATCGGTTTCGCTATCATATCTTATAGCGGCATTTGCACCATCAATTTTTTCTTCGATGTAGATTTCGTCTCCTGTTCGGAAACCCTCTACAAAGTTAGTATTAAGTCTTTCTATGTCCATAAATTTCTTATGCTTCATTTTTATTGACCTCCATTCTATAAATCACCATAATAAGCAGGAAGAAGTCTTTCAGTCCAATTATGAGAATTATCTTCAATCCAGGACGGCATATCATACAGATCGGCAAATTTGGAGTCTTTACAATAAATTCTTTCTTCTCGATCGTCATAACCACCGTACACGTTTACATCAGTTGTAATTACTATCGTTCTTTTTGAAAGACGAACAAGCCATTTTATTATTTGCCGATAAGTCTCACTAAAACTTCTATCTCTAAAAGCGCCCTCAACAAAGATATAGTAATGGTCTTGTACATACCTATAGCCATAATGATTATCTATGTAAAGGCGCTTGTTACGAGCTTCAAATTCGTCAACATTTGTGCTATGCGAATGACCACCCGCCTTTATTATATGAGTATACATAGGTTCTTCTGAACCATCAACAATAGGCAAATGATTTAGTATGGTTTTAAGAATAAATTCTTTTTCTTCTTGAGTCCTACCAAAAGGCGTAACTTCGATATAGCCTTCACAATATGTCCATTCACTCATAATAATTCACCTTTCATATAATTGATTTAACTTAACATTACTTAGTTGACATCAATCAGCTGTGATTTTTTATAATTATCTTGCCCTATTAATTCTCTGTCGGGCTACTGTAATAATATAATCAAAAGACGGCATCGGTTTGAGTTTAAACTCATTTTTCTTATGAAGATTATCTATCTTCGACTTGATTTCTGCCTTGGGTAGAACCCCATATCGTATATATTTATCCAAAGTATCGTAACTAAATCCAAGGTTATCTTCATCCGTCTTCCCACACAAGCCATCAGAAGGAGTTTTCTCAATAAATTTCTCAGGTAAACCAAGGAAGCGACCTATTGATTTTACTTCTTGCACTGTAAACTTCGCAAGCGGTGCCATGTCCCCTGCTCCATCGCCATACCTTGTGGCATAACCAATATAATCCTCAGAATAATTGCAAGTATTAATAACACGCCCACCGACTGTCTGCGATACAGCATAAAGTGTAGCCATACGCAAACGTGCTGGCAGATTTATTGTTGTTTGTTCGCTAAGGGCAGTCTCAAGGGCGTCACTGATTTTTGCTATAGCAGTATCATAAACTGATTCAATATTTATTGTTACATTATTAATACCGAGAAACTCGCAGAGTTCATTAGCATAGTTGATATCTGCCTGTTCTCCATTTGGCATAAGCACGCCGAACACTCTTTCTTTACCAAGTGCTTTAACGCAGAGTGCTGCGACAACAGATGAGTCTTTTCCACCAGATATTCCAATAACGGCTTTGCAACCATTTCCATTGTTCTCAAACCAATCTCTAATCCATTCAACACACATCTCCGCTGCTATGTGAGAATTAAAATCCAGATTATAATTATCGTCATTATAACTCATAAAAACACCTCGCTTAGATTAGAAATTATTATTGTGGAGTCTGTTGCGGATATTAGCAAGTGAGTCATCAATAAGCAATTCGCTATTTCTGAATATTGCCTTTAACTCTTGTTTACTATTGCAGGAAGCTTCTTTCCAAGTATATTCGTCCTTATAACAGAGCTCGCCGCTATCGTCTTTATAAACAAGACAACAACCCTTTTGTGATTTCTTAAATCCACCCTCTTTTGGATTTTTGAATATAGGATATGGCTTATGATCGATTTCACAGTATGTTGCCTTAATACAAGAACTAAAGGTATCTCTTGTAAATGGTTTAAGTATTCCATCTTCTTCTACGCACTGAAATGAAAATGAGCCAACGCCAAGTGCAACATTGCTAGCCGCAAAGCCGTTATCCTTTAAAATTTCATATATCCTTTCACAACGCTGGATAGTAATTGAGTCACCATAAATAGCCTTTACATGAGGATCAAGAACTTTGTATCCCTTACTATTAATTGTGCCGCCAAATTCATCCCAAAGTTTAAACACTGTTTTAGTTACAACTTCTATGCAATCACCCGAATCGCCACGCATAAGCATGCAACCATTGTGCGTCATAATCTCTGGTTTTATTTGTGGCAAAACGTTATCAATGACATTCCAATAATCATATGAATCAAGGACGGCAGAAAAACTTGTATCAGGATAAATCTCGGTCAATAATCTTTTAAGCAAAGTAATTTCGTCACCATCGACTGCATAATTTGAACACATAACAGCATGTTCGGTAGAGGGTGAACCAAATGCCACGGACTCTTTGGTACAATCGCAATTATAAAGCTTTTCAAGATATGGTATAACAGGGACTGTTGCTGTATTTACAAAACTCAGGCACCAACCAGCCGCCGCTTTAATAGCCGAATCCGTGCATTCTTCACCTCTAAAGTCAAAAGAACCGAGGGCTTTGTTTCGTGATACACTGTCATCGCAAGTCTCATCATAAAACTTATTGACGATATCACGATAAGTCGCCCCAACTGTTGCGGCAAGCATTGGATGCCAAGCCTCGGCTGATATAAGCGATTCAAGAGCCTGCGGAAGCCATGCGAAATCGTCATGCGTATTAGTTATACAAAACATTGGAACGTGCATTGGAACTTTTGTCCCTTCTGGTAATGCCCATATCTCAATCGGAAGATAACCAAGAGTATGTAGGTCTTTTATTTTCTGCAAGCCATATACGCCTTTACCAAGCGAAGCATCCATAATACGCTCATATTCCGAAATAACTTCGTCTATAGGGCGTTCAAAAAATCTTTCATTAAAGTAATCTATCAAATAGGTTTTTACAAAGCCCTGAAGTCCGAACATCACGACTTTGTTCCACATCCTTACACGGCTCATTCGGGGTGTAAAATATGAAACGGATTTTGTTATCTTGGCCGGTAACATCTCAGCATGAACCGCTTTATAAAAATCTATAAGTAACATTGGATTTATATTATATAACATAACTTGTCGCCTCCAAATTAAAATATATCGAGAATCTCAATTTTATCTGCGTTTACTTCAAGTCCATCAACGCCAATCTTCTTACGGTAAATACTGTTGGTAGAGAAGATCTTTTTAATAAGCCCGCTCTTAATCATGTCGCCGTCGTGTACCGAATTTTCAAGATGTGAAACGTATAAATAAATGTCACCAACTCCGTACTCTTTTAGAGCTTTTGCACTATAATAGAAAGTTCCGCCCCTAGAACAAATATCATCAACAATTAATACGTTTCTACCTTTTAATGTGTCTGTATTACCCATGATGCTTAATCCATTAATGACCCCAGTTTTCCAATCCCTATTTTTCATACCGAATACATAAGGCACTTCAAGAATACTAGATATGAATGAATAACGTTTCATTGCGCCTTCGTCTGGGAAAAATAAAATAAGATCTTTCCTAGAAATCTTTTCGTCAATAATATTATCCCTCAAAATACCAGCCGGTGAAGAATCTCTGATATTGTTTATTAGAGCTGCACCAACGTTTGAATGAATATCAAGCGTAAATACTTTTCTAAATTCCATATTATTGATTAGATTTGCAAATGTTTTGAGCGTAAACATTTCAAACGCTTTTTGTGTACGATCCATGCGAGCGTTAGGAACATATGGCATATTCAGATTAATGTTACAAAAGCCCTTGCTCTTTAACCAATCGACACAGCAAGCTAACTGAAATATTTCCGAATCATTGTCGTAAAGCCAAGTTATGTCTATAGGCGCTGAAGTCGCATGCCCAATGAGTTCCACAATGCTATAAGTCAGTTTGCACGTTCCATCAGGAAAGTCAGTAATATTAATTGGTTTGGAATCAATAGAAATCATAGAATCCTCCTATTATATAATGTTAATTTGACAACTTTTTGCTACCGTTAAAACCGCCTGCTTTGCTTCGGGTGTTGTGCCTGCTGTAGCATTTTCGATTATATTAATCTTCATTTCGGGAAACCGTGTTTTTAGAATTAAGGCATTTGTAATCACGCAGATATCAGTGCAAAGTCCAACCAAATCGACTTCGTCGTAGTTATCCTCAACTAACTTAGTGGCAATATTAAATGTACCAAATGTCGGCTTATTAATAACATCACATGGTATATTGCTTTCAATAGAAGCGACAGCTATATCATCATGTATTTTCCAACCATTGGTGCCTCTTATACAATGTTCGATAGGTAAATTTTTGCCCTCCTGTGTATCAAGATAATCTTTGCTATGGGTGTCTCGTGTAAAAAATATCGCCGCATAGTCGGAACTTTGTATAAGCTTTGCAACATTTGGAACAATAGCTTGGGCTTCCCTAGTTCCCAAACTGCCATTAATAAAATCATTCTGCATATCAATAACTATTAATGCTTTTTTCATATGTAAACCTCTTTTCATATTTACTAAGTATAGCTTAATTCAAGTCCATTTTTGCACCACAACCTGGGCAAAAATCAAATGGCGTATCACTGTCGAATCCACAGCAACTACACTGAAATTTACTGATATGATGACAAGAACGGTCGTCATTCCAATGCCCATGTTCTACCTTTTCTACATCCGCCGCCTCAACCATGCTAAGTAATGTGAGAATTGACCTTGTACTGTAGTCCAAGCAATCCAATCGCACGCCGCTTATACACTGAACTGCCTTACTAAATTTATCAGCATCAATATATTTAGGCATTATAAACACCTCCCTACTTTTTGTTAAACAACCATTGCGTTATCTCATATTCAGACTTTTTACAGGTGGCCCTAACAAGAGAAGATTATAATGGCTACCATAATCGATGTTTAACGAGCCGTCCTGATTCTGCCAAAACCGCATGTACATTGACCCTCTGTTGCGTGCATAATCATTGACATAACCCATACATTCTTTCATTGTTTTATAAGTACCTACGAGGGTTTTCTTTCTGCTTTTAGTGTAGCATTCGATATTATATAGTTTTATCATTTTTTATTTCTCCTAAAAATCAAGCATTGATATCTGCTAAATAGCCTTCCACATCAAAATGAACGCCGTCGCTATCACAAATCAAATACTCGCTAAACCTAGGATCTATGTCATAATTATTCAATGTAGTTCTGTCACACTTTTTAAAATATGTTCCTTCCACATCAAACTCTGAATTGGCCCTATCTGTATAACCATATGTATCAAATCCAATACATAATACACTTATATCATAGGAGTGCCAATCACCTCGATATAAAAGTAAATCGTCTACAACGCATAGGCAATGCTCGTCAGTAATTCCATAAGGAGCTCCCGATTTTCCAATAATAACGTCACCAATTTTAAATGGAAATTTATCGCTATCATCGCAGTCACAGGACTCAAATATATCGCCCCGTTTATCTGCCAAACGACCATAACAAGTGCCAAATACACCATAACGAAACTGTTCTTTCAATCTTTTATATTTCAAAACATCGTCAAAATCTATTATATATTTACGATGCTCAAAATGATCAATATGCTGGTCGTAGAACTCGCAAAGCAAATCCTTATGCCTTCTAAGTTTCATCCACATTGTCAATACCTCTTAACTTGCTCGGTTCTTCAAATAAATCTTGATGCCATTGTTTTGTTGTAATAAAGTGTTTTGAACATTGGTTTTCTGCGGAAAGCTTCCAATAACTAGGACTTGTCCTATTATGTATTTTTACAATCTGACCACATAAAAGGTGCATGTCGTCACCTAAAATACCTTGATTATTCAGATTGCGCATATAATCTTCTGCGTGCCCCCACGCAATGTCATTATGACAGACATCTGAATCAAAATTATATTCACAACATAAATCCTTAAATCTCCTAATACGAACATTATCACCACTATGTAACATCATAATATCACCTACTCATTTTCTATAAGATACTCAGATTTATTAATATTTGAACTCCAAATGATTATTTCTTGATTTTGAGAAATATCGCCTGTTAATGAATTTGTAGAGCGTAGCCATTCCCCATTAACTAGGCTTTTCACGCCAGCTCCAATCTTAATCAAAGACAGGTTTGATCCATACCTGTTGCAAGCATTACAGAAGTTCAAATAATCAGGATAATTAAGATAATGCTCGCCACTTATTACACGACCCGACTCTTTTCTAACTGGCGTATCTGAAATATCTATACCAACTTCTGAAAGTATCGAATTGAAACTTGCATTTACCGATTCATCTGTATAAATATTGCATGCAGGATACATTCTTGACTGAACATATTCTGTATGTTCTTTATTTATCATAAATAACTGTCTAAATATTTTATCATTTTTATAGTAATCATTGTCGGGACAATTTTTGTCAAGTCCATATGTAATAACGGTTACATCATCATTTGCATATGATAAACAGCCAGCGTGCCAACCGCCACGGTTTCTAAAACTGTGACATGATGACCAACTGTTACCATGTGACATTGTAACAAAATCACATATATTTAGTGATACTACAAATTTAACCTGTAGAGGCTTTAAAGCCATGGCGTCAAAACATTTTGCCGAGGCTTTGTTATACTCCGTTCTATCGGATAATTTGAATTTTTTCATAATTGCATTTATATTTCTACTAGCCTTTGCATTAATATTCATGTCATCGTCATTTAAATCAATAGCGTTCAGGTATTCTTCTATCTCCCTGTATGCCGTTTCATGAAAACGAATACAATTATTATCCGTTTTATAATTATATGATCGCGAAGCTACATCTGTTATACGATCATATGCCGCCAAGGTTCGACGTGAAAATACAGGCGATTCTGCCGACATTGTTTGGAATAATTCGCGAGCCGCAGATGCAACTACGCTACCATCTACATTACGATTAATTGGCAGGTCAATAGCAATACATTTTTCTTTATCATTCCACTGCGGATGTTCTCTAAACAATGCAATTAAATCCTTTTTGGCTTCATACCAAGTTTTAAATTCGTTATAAATGTATTTATCTTTTGCCTGAGGATAATAAGTCTTTATTAATTTGTAGAAACAATCATAATTATACTTAAGATTGGAGTCCATCCAATCGGTGTTTTCTTCAATTGGTTCTTCAACAAATTTATAAGCTTTAAATGAGAGACTGCCATCAGAATAAATATACGGACGTCTTTTAAGCACACCATCCTGATAATATGAAAAAGACTTTCTGCCAGATCCATATACAACAACTTTTTTATTTGTTCTACTAAGAATAACAGCATCACCTGGAAGAAGTAACCTTGTATGCTGACCGGTAATGAAAGCATATTTGTCCCCAAATATCTCATGCCCAAATAATTCTGCATCATACCATCGTCGAGTTACTATTTGTTTAGTTGCATCAATGATAAGTGGTTTTTTAAAGTTTCCAATAAGTTTTGAATCACCAACTATTACATATTCATCATTTTCATTTTTTTCAATATCATAGCCATAAACACGTCCATAAAGTCTTATATACATTTTTTATACTTCCTTTCGGTATTATTTACCGCATAGCATATACGGCATTGGCGGATTAAACCGCCCTGCTCGCCTTGATTTTATCATTGGCAATTTTAAATATTTTGAGGTAATATTCCAACCTTGCTTTTTTAATTTCATTATCGCCACACCATCGCATCTGCTTTTCAAGCTCAATTATTAATTGAGGTATCGTGTAATTATCTTTTATAGTATTACAGTCGTGGCAGCATACAACTAAATTACTGACCTCGTCTTTGCCACCTTTTGATACAGGTATGATATGGTCAAGCGTTTTATCTGATTTGATATACTTCCCACAATAAAAGCAGAAATCAGAATCTACCTCTTTGCGTACTTGTTCTGTGTAGTTTCGCATATAATAAAAAAAGAGGGCGACCAACGCCGCCCTCGTACATGTTGTTATCTAATGCCTCTGCTGTCGATTTCATGATTGATGAATTTCTGCAAATCATCATATGTCATAGCGGCAATAGTATCATCGAGACCATACTCATCGTCACATGTTGACACCGGATAAATCTTGTTTGCCTCGCAGATCATCTGATCGACATTGCAATAATCGTCGCCATACTTTGTAGAATCGTCAACCGCAGTTCTATAAACCTCTACAATATCATAGTCGCTATTTGACGCATGCCCCAGGGTGTCATTGTCAAACTTGGAAAGCCATGTAAAGCTGTTATTAGCTGTATGATATCTAACAATATCGCCGAACTCTGCGCCCTTAAATACTGTAGACCTCTTGCCGTTTCTATGAACAAGCATATCACCTGTTTTAAGGGAGTCGATTGTTATATCGTCGCCGTTAGCCTCGGCTGTAGCTCTGTCGTAAACAACTGTGCCGTACTCCAGCATCTTAAGTGGATTAAAAACAAGGTCGCCAATCTTATTGCTTGCAACGCCTATAGCACGATAAACCTTAACAATTGTCAGCCCATCTGCCCTCTTGTTTGTCATATCTGAATTGTAGTTTACGCCGAGTCTTGAAAATGAATTGAACTCGGTATGGAAGCGAAGCACATCTTCTCTAGCTGTGTCCTTCATAACTGTTGCCATCTTACCGTTTGCACATATAACGAGGTCGCCTGTCTTAAGATTAGAAATTGTAAATGTCATAAAAATATCTCCTTTTAAATGTTTTAATATTAGTGTTATATGGGTTAATATGTAGTGCTTTTTTTATTCTGGTGGACTACGACCATGAATAATCATGTTTATCACCCCCCGTTCGTCGTTAGACTTATTTACATATCGCAACAGAAATTTCACTTTCTGGTTTGAAAGTTTCACAATCTGTCTCGTCGTTTGCTTCTCCCGGATACATTGCGTCGAGGAGTATCATCATAAAATCATCACTAAGATTTGTGCAATATGTCATATCATAAATTGACAAATTCATTATATAGTCATTTATTTTTTCTATATTTTCATAAAACGCCCAAGGCATTTCCATTGAATCCTCTTCGCGATAACTTATTAGATCGCCTTTATCATCAACCAGTTTATACTGTTCTTGTAAAGGATAATATATAGCTGTATCTTCATCAAGGCCATATATTGTGCCGTATTTATCAATCACATATTCATCCAGTGATTCAGTTGGCTTACTATCTGGCTCATTAAAGTTCTTTAAATAAACCTTGCTGTTTGGCACGCAAAGTTTCTTGTGAAAAATGCTACTATAAAGATCTAAGCCTAGCTGCGGTTCTTCGTCATAGAAATCGCTGACTGAATTTTTTGCTTTGCCGCCGCCATAATAATCCTCAATTTTAAACTGTCCATCTTTGTCATCGTCTTTTTTGCTTTTAAAGCTACTACTGGCACCATAAAAATCGCCGCCGTAATATCGTCCATAAAGGCCTGAATAATCATACTTGATTTTAACCTTTTCAATGTATTCATATCTTGGCGTTTCAGTATTGATGAGCACCATTGCACGCTTGATATTATTCTCAACATCTTCAAGATTAATATATTCGTGCTGGGTATGAGGTGAATAGTACCCACTCGACAGATTAACGGCTGCAACCTTTAAATGCGGTGCAACGTAGCTTATATCACTGCAACTACCCCATGCACTTTTAAAACCAACATCCGAATTTGTGATAAATTTTTCAAACTCATCATTGTCACAATCGTAAAACACGGCGTCGTTTCCGCTTTTTCTGTCAAACTCAATAATATAATTGAGTTTTTCTGGTACATATGAGGATTTGCAAAATTTTCTGGCTCCAACGCAACCAATTTCTTCATCCTCGGTGAAGATTACTGAGCAATGAACGTCTTTGACAATTTGTAATATCATATAGATACCACAACGGTCATCACCGCCGATACCCTGTGGTGACATTATATACTTGCCGTCTTCGGAAACGCACACAATTGTACAGTTATCATGATGTACGGTATCCATATGTGCCATTAGCAATACTGGATGCGTACCCTCTGCATATATGTAGCCGTCTTCATTTACGGGTGAATAGCCTAAATTTTGAAGTTCTACAAAAAGCCTTTCTTTAAGCTTGTCCTGTGGTAATTTGCAAATCTCGATAATATTCATATTAGTCTACCTCCTTTATGCCGTTGATATCAACTATACATACATACCTGTCACTAACATTAAGTGCACATAGCGTATGTTCAGCACCGTCATACATCCACTTAAAAGTTTTTATTATTGTTCCATAAATATTAGCCTCATAGTAGCATGCATAAGCTCTTCTATCAAAAAGCTCTAATGTTGGAAACATCTCTTTTGCACTAAGAAAACGTATAAAAATTAAACCCTTTTTTGAAACAATAACTTTTTTTCCAGCAATAAATTTCTTTTCACGGCAATCTTTACACAATCCGTCAACTAGCGAATTGTTACCATAAAACACTTGATGACAACAATTACATTTATGAACACGATATGGGGCATATAAAATGTCATGTTCTTCGTCGTAACCCACATAATTATCTACTTCTATTACATCAAAATGTTCATTAGTAATATCGTCAATAAAAGATGCATCCTGTGTGCTCCAATCTTCCTCCTCATCACAATCGTCACATATCATATTTCCTGGATTGTAAAGTTCATCACCGCATTTCAAACACCAAGAAATATGCCCAATTGTAATATCATCGCCTTCCCATATACTATCAAAAGCGTACAGATTAGTATTGTATTGCTCGTAATTATAGTCTGGATAATGCAATGAGTGTTCCGCTGTGCAGATATAATCATGTTCCACTTTTCTGTACTCGTTTTTTATATTAAGACAATCGGCTATTGCTTGCGAAACAAAATATGTATAAGTTGCATCACGCTGAGGTAACCTATAATTCGGATAGTTACGAGATTGCAATAGAAGCCCATTCTGATAGCAATAAATCTGTCTTGTCAGCTTGTTGTTTTCCCATGGATCACCTGCATATTGGTTTGATAAAGTATAAAAAATCATGCTCGAAGAGTCCATTATATAAGACTGTGTTCCTGCATGATAACAGCCGTGATGTCCTACGTGATGACATGAATCCCATCCCTCACCATATGACATTTTTAGAAAGTCGCATGGATTTACTGAGAGTATTGCCACCTGCGTGTTTTTTAATGGGTTTACGGCATCGGCAATCACCGCAAAATCGTGATTGTAGTTTGGGTATTTATCAAGTCCCATATCTACAAAAATCTTGTTAAGTTCACGAGAATACTTGGCCCCAACGGTCATATGTACGCCAACCGCCTCATACCTTTCTTTTATCTCCTTAGTAACAAACTGCTGTGGTTGGGTACACTGTACCCCATCCCACATTATGTCTAGCTGATCGTCAGTTAGATACATGCCGTTTTCACGGCAATTATGGTAAAATTCTTTGCAGGCTTTAAGAAAGTCGTCGCCGTCCTTTACACGAGTTTCTTCTACCTCGCCTTTAATGCAAAGATTTTTTTCATCCCAATTAGGATGTTTCCTCAATATAGAAAGCAGCTCTGCTTTGTTTTCAAAGAATTCATTAACGATATCGACAATGACATCTTTTCTATACTCGTAGCTTGCATCGTCAAGAATACTACACATATTATTTACAATATCCATGCGCTCACATTGGGCCAGTGGCTCTTCTCCACAAACCATTGGGACAAAAAACGTAATATCATTACTTTCAGGTGAAATATAACGATACAGAACCGATTTGCCGTTAGCTCTTTCATATGTAAATGTCGCCGTAGAATCAATAACGTGTTCAGCTATTCTACTTACCTTAACTTTTTCGCTGTTCTTGCGCAGAACGATTTTGTCGCCAACCTCAAAGAGATTTTCACTAAGATCACAGCGGTGATAGACATCTCCCGACATCATATAAACCTCTTCACCTGTTATCTTCCTTATTCTGCCGATATACTCTCTGCAACGAACAAGCTCAAATCTTCTTAATGTTTTAAATTTTTCTTCTGTCATTTTAAGACACTCCTTTTTTTATTTACCTATCAAGGCATTACAAATTTAATAAATGTTATAGGATTAACATTTTGTCTTTCACATTCAGATATGATATCTTCCATGTGTGTTGTTTTTGGTCTACATTTTGCTATTCGTTTCATAATGTAACGAAAAAGCAAATAGGCATGCGGGCTATTAATTTCCTTTATTTTTTCAAGCAAATCCAGGTATCGCTTAAAAAAGAAAACACTTTTTTCCAGCCTCATATATTCACCTCCTAAAAATTAAAGCGCTCTGCCGTCAAGGGTTTCAAGCATGTATAAATCAAAGGTATAATCATAATCAATGTCGAGTAAGTATCCGTCATAACCATTAAGGACATCTTCAAAATCGTCTATTGTAGCTTCTTCGCCACAATAATTATACATTGATTCAATGAACCCATGTCCTATGTCAATTATACCTACTTCATCATGTGGTTCTACAAACTCACACAATAAATCTTTGCACCGCCTAACCCGAACCTTATTTCCAATTTTAGTCATATCATCACCTCCTATTTAATTTTCAGCAATAAGACTGCCATCGAGATGTTCTAACATATACGCGTTCAAATTGAAAGGACATTTATACGCAGAAAAAACGGCACAACCTCTATATGGAGAATGGCGCGAATTTATTACGAGCTCCTGCCCACAAAAGACACACATGCTATCAATAAAAAAGCTTCCTTTGTCAATCAGAGCTATACATTCGCTACCAGTTCCGGATCCGATTAGTTTATACCTTTCAATATTCATGTGTTCACAGGCTAAATCTTTTAGTCTTCTAACTCGGACTTTGTCACCCACCTGTATCAAAACAATACCACCTCCTATCAAATATTTATTTGATTATCTAACTCTTCCAGATTTTCTTCAGTATATTCTCTAACGTTTTTCACATCTTTCAAACATATATTCTGCAAAGGCAAAAGGCAATTCTCGACCACAACTGGTTTCAAGCCTATAAAGATTATGATTGCAGAAGTAAAAATCCTTTATAAAGAATTCTTTTCCGCAATATGGAATCATGCTTTTGATGAAATGAATATATCCGAAAATCAACGCGTTACCACAATACTGTGGAGACGGAGTTTCAAACTCGCACTGCATATCCTTAAGAGATCTTATTCGCACTTTGTCATCTATCTGATACATTAAAAATCACACCTCTTTTCAAACATATATTCCTCAAAAGTAGATAAAAGATGGACTCTATTTATGGTTTCAAGTAGATAACATTTACGCCCATCCACATATCTTAGTTGACGAATATAATATTGCTGCCCACAAAAAATAACCATGTATTTTAAAAAACCTGTCCCTTTTCTTATTAATAAATTCCCAACATAGTACGGCGGCATCGTTTCATATTCACACAGCATATCTTTTAAACGCCTCATTTGCACTTTGTCGCCTATCTGATACATTAAAAATCACCTCTTTTCAATAGGTCATTTACGACACTACTAAAGATTTTGCGTAATTTTGGATTGTTCTCTATAACCTCATGCTTTGTTGTTACATTTGCTCTTTTTATGCGATTACTCCATACGATGCCATATCTTGCAGACATTTCACCATAAATACGCCGCAATGTGGCATTATACCCCAGAGAGTTGTCGCCACGCCTTTGCGCAAGAGGAGCTGCCACCATTGAACAAGTGACATCGATTAGTTTTACCGGTGTAAGATCTAATTTTCTTACATTCATATTATCCATAATGTGGTATGTAAATGTTGTTCTTTCAACAATTCTGGATTTTAAAAAGTCAAGAAAATCTTTGCCATCACAATGTCTTGTTTCGTATGTCCGACTAAAGCCCCATACACGGCAAAACTCATTAATAGTTTCATTGATAAGTTGTTCTGTTTTTCTACGTGCTGTCGTTTCTTTCCCAAATGTTTTTATTAAAAAATGGTTATATACATTAGTAAGCAAAACGCTTTTCCATTCATCCTCGCCGAGCACTCTTCCAAGAATTTGTTCGTCACGCGTAGCCTTTTCAATCTTTTTCATATAAATCTATCCCTTCTTTTTTATTATGCAGTTATATGAAACTACATATCAGTAATGCTATTAGTTTCATTATTTGGTGACTCGTGCAGGAATTGCACCTACGATTCCATCCTGAGAAGATAGCGTCTTAACTACTTGACCAACGAGCCATAAGCCCATAAGGGCTTTTTAATACTATGGGATTATTGGAGGTGAAGAACCATAGTATGTATCAGGAATTACCCTCGCACTGTGGTTGGAGTGGCTGGACTCGAACCAGCGGAATGACGGAGTCAAAGTCCGTTGCCTTACCTCTTGGCTACACTCCAATATAGCCCGTAAAAGCGGGCATTTTTTACAACTTTTTACCATCAAGGGTTTCGAGCATATATTCCGTCCAAGCCCAACACTGGATTCCATTTAATGTATATTCACCTGCATCTCCATATCCTCTACGCCGAAGCTCTCTTATACTGTGAATTTCTCCACAATATACATACATTGATGGGTTAAAGCTTAAATATGAAATTTCGGGGTGCAAGTATTCATCTTCTTGACAATCGTAACTATATTCGCAAAGCAGATCTTTTTTACGCCTTATCCTAATTTCGTCACCGACCTTTAACATTATGAACACCCCCGATGATTTTGTACGGAATCTGAGTTACTCCAAGTTTTTTTGCGGCAATGTATCTGGCATAGCCGTCTTTTAGAATTTTGTTACCCTTAGCATCAAGCTTTATAGTTATGGGGCTATCGAAAATCCCATAATAGTTATAGAAACAGATAACTCTGTCTATCTTTTCTTTTTTGGGCGGATGATTCATAAAGTCTCGCGGTATGTATACTTTATCCACGTCTATAAGCTTTTTGAAGTTACTCATAAAAGCGGGGCGACTAATGTTTACAACTATCGCATTTATAGTTGCTACACCGTCACGCTTGGAGATTTCGTAATCTCTTCGACCTGTAATCAAAGAATATGTATCACGGGAATTTCGCCGCACGATTACAACAAGGTTGTTTTTCGTGCCGAGTTTTTCAGTGTCAATAGGTTTCTTGTGTATACTGTCGGTCAGCATAATATTACTGACTGGTATGGGAACAGCCTGTGCCGCCATTCTTGACCTGAAAACTTTTATATTATTAAATCTGTGTGCCATGATGTTTACCTCCTATTTTTTTATAATGGCTGGTGTGCCATTCGGGATTTGAACCCGAGACCTTTCGATTAAAAGTCGAATGCTCTACCAATTGAGCTAATGGCACATAGACCGCCGTGGCGGTCAGCATTGTAACCCACAGTTACATAGATTACAATTTGATTACAAAGTGGTGACACAATTCAATCGACCGTGTTACTTAAATGTAACTCGCAAGCTTTTTAGCTTGCATTTGAATAAAAAAATAACGACGGATTAACCAAAGTTGACCCGCCGTTAAATATATAAAATGGACACTTTTCAGCCTTGTGGATAACCTACGGTCAAGTTATGACGCACCTTAACCAAACTCAAGGGTTTTGTAAAATCTTAATTGTTGTGCTTTAAGATTTAAGCTTTAGACGATTATAAGCTTTGAACTTTCGTAATTAAATTTTCAGCTTTATGCCTTAAGCTTTATCTTATTACTCGTACAGGAATTGAACCTGTAATGCAACCAGTCGAGCAACAAAACATTCCCACAAAAAAGGAATATCATATATCTTCGTATAGACTACGATAGCTATTACTTATATTTGAGGCCAGATTTTTATTATTTTACTTTGTGAATATAGCCTAAAACACAAAGGTCATAAAATTAAAGGTTTTCAAAAAGCACCCATTTTTTGCTTAGTACAAAATTTCGATTTCGGTTATAGCGTTCGATACGCTGATAGCCGAGTCAAAATCAATCTTAAACTTGTCTATACGATCGACAAGGTCGGAAATGATTTCGGCAGTGTCAAAACCCTCGATAATTTCAAAAGTGTTCGCCTTTATGAAATTGGCTTTCGCCTCCTCTATTTCCTTTGTAACAGCTTTACCGTCTTTTGAACCAAACATTCCAAGTACATACTCATCGGCACGCCCCTGTAATGTTTCGCCGTTCTCATAATTACATCTGTCCTGTGCAGCTTTAAGCTGTTTAGACATATGCTTCAAAAGATCTTCCTCAAATTCAATGCCGTGATTCTTATACTCTATAGCCTCGGCAATAGTCAGTTTCATACCCTGTATTGTGACTTCGGTCTCGGCATTTGAAAGCGTAACGGCACGCTTAATTGCCTTACGCCTTTTTATAAGGTCGGCTATTTTGTCATAGCTCGCCTTGAAGCCATTCTTAGCTTCTTCAATAGAAACGCCATTTATCTTTGTGTTGCTATGTTTGTTCTCAACCACAAATTTTGCGTCTTTGATAAGGGCGGGTATCCTCTTGTCGAGAATCTTAAGTTCGCAAAGTGCCTGATGAATCGTTATTTTTTCGTTAGTCATTTTAAAAACCTCCTTAGATTACCGCAGTTCGTGCAAATATTTAGAAAAATAGCCGCCGTTATTCTCACGGCGCTTAAAATCGCTTAAAAAGTATTGCATGAATTTGAATGTAATGCCGTTATAAACGTAAACGTCTATGATAATATCTAGATCGTCACATGATCCGAAATATTTTGCGCCCTCGTTTTTACACCATTTTGCCGATATTTTTATGATATCGTTTATGTTTTCATCGGTAAAATCTGAAACAATTGGGGCGTAAGTTGCAGATTTGTACACGCTTCTTTTGTGTATTGCTGGATATCCGTTGCACCTCTCGCGCTGAATGCACTCATATTCAGCCACTGTAAATAGATCCTTATAATTGTCGGGTATCTCAATGAGTGGAGTCGTAAGTGTGGATCCTGCAATAATGTTCATGGTTTAACACTCCTTTAAATTTTAAAATTTACAAGCCTTGCTTGCATTGGTGGCTCACACAGGATTTGCACCTGTACTCTCACTGGGGATAAGAGTTTATTTGAGCCATAGCGATGCAAAGCATCGCGCACCTCAGAAAAAAAGAAGGGAATGCCCAAAATGGGCTGGTGACTCACGCAGGATTTGAACCATGCAATTCCGCCCTGAGAAGGCGGCGTCTTAACCGTTTGACCAGTGAGCCATAAGGCGGAGAACCCCGCCTATATTACTTTTCTTTAAAGGTTGGAGAGCAACTTTCAAAGAATTCTTTTACGTTGACATTGTATTTCTCAAGAATCGCAACGATGACTTTTTGTACCTTGTCCCATTCGTCATCTTTGATATACTGAATATACGGTGTCTTGCGATCGCCACGCTTTTTGAGGTCTATCCCATAGCGATAACTAAGCTGCTTGTACAGCATGCTGAAAGCCACGCCGAAACTGATATGCAAAGTCGAAGCAAACTTGCGCATAACTCTGTTGAACATTTTGCGGTCTGAAATATGTAAGACCTCGGCTGTTAAAAGCTTGTTTGACGTTTCAATTCTGTCGATATGACGCCGCTGAAACGCCGTGTAAGCCTGGGCGGCTGTCGCAAATTCCATAATATCACCCGTGGCAAAAGCCTTGCCGATTGCCGCTTGGAGCTTTTCTTCGTCGTCGATGTCTTGCGTGAGAAGTTCGGGCTTTTCCTCTGCGGTGTGTTCGACAATGTTTAGGAGCTGTGTTCTGACCTCTTGGGCTATCTTGCTGTCACGAAGAAGCATGCCTATTCTGAGGATGGCACGCTTTGAGAAACACTTGATACCTCGGTTTGGAATTTCAAGACGGGTATTATCATCGATTTGGATAACTAAATTAGTTCGGTTTTGAACTAACGGAACATTTTGTTCCGTTAGTAAATCTTTAAATACTTTTGGCGTTTTGTTTGCAACACCATCACCCTCAATCTCAGTGCGGTTTCGCTGACAACAACGCTTTATAGTATCAATATCAACCTCATAATAATCCGCCACCTGCCTAATAGTCATGCAGTTCATCTCAGGTATCAAAAGCAGCTTCTTAACCTTATCAAGAACCTCGGTTCTGGCAATAAGCTCGTTCCTGAGGTCATAGTTGTCTACCATGCTTTCGCTCGTGATGATTTTACTCTCTGGCATAATTTCACCTCCTCTCTCATAGAACTAATTGGACATCTTGCTCGGTTAGTAATCTAAATTCTTAACGGTACAAGTTGTACCTTTAAGAAAATACCCATCTTTAAGGGGACAACTTGTCCCTTTAAAAGCGCTTGAATAGACTTTAGACTTTTTTTGATGTAATGCCATTTGAACTAACGGAACATCTTGTTCCTTTAGTAATTTTTAAAGATATTAAGCTTACCTCTGCCTAACTTTTAAGGCTTATAATAACCGCAATCACCGTTATAATCAGATTAAGCAGTGCGCCGATCCACAGTGGTGATACCACCCAAAGCCAACTCCAGCATATAACTTTAGTCAGTTTCAGTATGATAAATACGATAGTAAGCAGTCCGCAAAAACCAATTCCGCCACTCTTCATAATTATTCTCCCTTCCTTACAATATGAAATTTATCCACGCCGTAAATAACGCCAAGTGAGCGTCCGTTGTCAAAATTGCAATGAATCGTGCCAGCGTCATCGACATGGTCAACCGTTCCGAGCGTATTCGGCTCAACTGGATATGGGTCATCAACCATTTTCTCAAGGCATATTCTTGTACCCTCGGTGAAAACTCTTTTGAGCCAAGATATCCTCTTGTCATTGTATAAACTCACATTTACCTCCCGCCTTATCGTCTTCTTTATTGTCACGAACGATTACGCATTTGTTAGTAAGACCTATATCTGTTACTTCTAAATTCGGATTTAGAAGTATTATGTATTCAAGATTATTACATCCTACAAATGCACTGCGACCAATTACCTCGCAAGTTTTCGGTATTATAATGCATCTTAGTTTTTTGCAGCCCATAAATGCGTATGCCTCAATTTGCTGAAGCCCTACAGGTAAATTTATATACTCAAAAGAGTCACAAACAGCAAAAGCACCCTTGCCTATTCTATGTAAAGTATTCGGCAAAATAACCTTTTTAAGAGCTTCACAACCGAAAAAAGCCTCCTCTTCAATGACTTCTACGCCCTCTGGAATATTAATTTCCTCAAGGGTTTTAAAAAGCTTGAATAGCCTATGACCAACAATTCTAACACCTTTAGGAATTGCGATGTCTATTTTGTCAAACCGCTCAGGCAACATATTAATCACCCGCCAATCTTCTTTTCAAGCTCGAACTCGACTACGCCATCCTCAGTGTCGACAATAACAGGACGGATCGGCAGTATCTTCTTCGTCAGAAGAAAAGCGCACGCCAGCGGTGCCGCAATAATCGCACAGCTCGGCTCAATATAAGCCATAATTGCCATAATGAGCCCTATTGATTTCTGCATAACCCACAGAATCTTCATTGCCTTGCGCTCGGCACGATGGCTGCGATAGGCATTGATACGACTTCTCAGCTCGTTCTCCTCTTCTTCACGCTTTTCACAGCGCTTTATTGACCTGAGCATTTTTGTCAGGTCGTATGTTATATGTACTTCGTTGTATCCATGAATAGTATTCATGATACCACCTCCAAATTTAATAATAATGATTTTCTGATTACGCCTGAAAATCACCATAAAATCTGGCGTTGGTGCGACTTATGGGGCTTGAACCCATGACCTCCGCATTAAAAGTGCGTTGCTCTACCAACTGAGCTAAAGTCGCAAGCGCAGGCATCACACTACATTCCCATATGGTGGGATAAGCACTGTACCTGCTATGCCAATTTTCTTTTGTGTAGCATTGGCAAACTACACAATGGTGCCGCTGACGAGACTTGAACTCGCAAGGATTTTACTCCGAGGGATTTTCGTACTACTATAGTTTTCACTACCTATAATTACGAATTAATTACAGTTTGATAGTCTGGAATCAATCTTCATCTGTTCTAGATGGCGGATGTATATTCTCTACGCACATAACAATATGTCATTTGGCACGGTATTACCATTGGGTTAGGTTTCACCGTTTAGTCCGCATTCAGCCAAGGGATCCCTCCCAAGCTGCTCTTGCCTACCATAACGACCACTGCATTCTCTAGAGCAAGAAATGATTCTATGTCTACCTCTCCGTAAATCAATATAATACAAGCGTTGCCTTTCGGAAGTCCAAATAAATGGCTTTTTACAAACCTCACAAATGGCTTGTTTATCGAAATACTTTGAAGCATGCAGTTTTTGATGAACACCGTGATTGATAATTTCAAGATTACCCATAGAATTATTATCAGTGTCTTTATCAACATGATGTACATCTTCATATGGCTCTAATGGTCTACCCAAACTCTCTTCCATTAGAATTCGAGGATAAGAAATCACTTTAGCCTTATTATTTTTGTCTCTACAATATGCTCTAACTCTCCCGTCTTTGCATTTGTATGTATTAATAACCTTTAGCAAAAAAAATCATTCACCTCTTATAGAATTTACATTAAAGTCCCTTGTGTCTGCCTATTCCACCACAGCGGCTTGTCTTGCCCACAACCCACAGAAGGCAAGTAATGTACGGCTCATCCGTACTTCCCTACGTATTCAGCGACTGATGCCACCGATGCGCGTCTAAGGACTGCAACGTCCTTTGGTGACTCGTGCAGGATTCAAACCTACGACTCCGCTCTGAGAAAGCGGTATCTTAATCACTTGACCAACGAGCCATAAGGCGGCTTTTGACCGCCTGCGAATAAAAGAAAGGAATTAAAAATCAATGCTAATATCTTATGTAGTCCTCTACACGAGGGTTGGCACAATGAGCATAAATCACCACCTCCGTTCCTGCTCATACCAGCCGAGCCCAATATTTCAATATCACCTAAGCCTTGCAATAAACCGCAGTAATAGACTTTTAGCGGGTTATGCCGTACTTAGACGCCGCAAATTATTTAACGTGGCTTGCGATTACCACTTACTCAAATGAGCATATCAACTACCTCTTTTCAAAAAAACTTGTTAGGTCTCTTTATTAATTTGTGATTCTACCACAAAATATTCTTTTTTTTCTTCGTAGTTCTTGGCCATTTTTATAATTTCATCGTCTCGCTTCTGAAGTAACGCTCTTCTTTTTTCAGCAAGTTCCTTACTATAGTAGCAACCAAGAAGGGAATATTCCCCATATTTGCCAAGAGCGAATAAAACATATGCTGTCGTGGCGCTATCGTCTACTTCGATTTCGTCAAAGTGGATGGCTGTGTTTTCGCAGTCATCACTGTCAAACAGGTCATTTTCGATAATCCAATTATTGGTTTTTTCGATACTTTCGACATTATTTTCGCAAGAAGTTGCGATTGTAAATTTTGTCAACATAAAATTACCTCCTCATTTTTCATAAAATTAAAGCATAATGCCATACATACGGCAATATTCGACGGCTTCGCCTTTTGTGACAACTCCGTCATGCAATGCCTTAAGTATAGCTATTGCGAGCTTATCCATAAAAAAATACCTCCTATCTGTGTCTTGAAAAGTGCATAGATGCGCACTGTACTGCAAATTTTTCTGCCGCAGACTTGCCGCCATGACGTGGAACTTCGGCAAGTATTGATCGAGGACCCTGCTTGCCCGACTTTGGCGGATATTCAACATTTAAACGCCTTATAGCACATTCTGCCGTAATCATAGAATTAGTTACAGCAAACTGGTCTTTAAACCATATTTTTGTATCGTCGTAATATGTATAAAAAATTACGACTCTATCTTTGTGTTTTTGCCCATGATAGACAAAATAAACGGGGTGTTTTACCCCGTCAATAATGAGTTGCCCTTGCCCATAAGCACCGCCCTTTAGGACGTGAAAACCATGAAATTTTAGCGGTTTTTGTGCTATATTTAGTGAAAATCTCACCGTAAAACCTCCCTTTTCTGATTTTAAAGACAGATTGACCCTCAAGGGCTTTTACTAAGTGACGCCTTTTAGGTCGTTTTGAGTAAAAAGAAATTCCGCAAGGGTCAAAAAAAATCTGCCTTAAAATTTGCACAAAAAAAAGAGCGACAGAATAACTGTCACTCAATGTGCGTTGGTGAGGGGCTTTTACAGATACCCCTCAGAACTGTTTAAATTAAGCCTTTACTGGCTCGGCTTTTGCCATCTTTTTTGTTGTCTTTTTGGCTGGCTCTGCTTCTGGCTCGGCTGGCTTATCAGCCTGTGAGTCTGTAAGTTTTTTATACGTTTCGGTGGCATCGTCGAGCACTGCCTGCTTGATGGACTTTTGGGCGTAACTGAGAGCACACTCTGTCTTGCATTCACCAAAATTCAACTCCTTGAAACAGAAATTGATAAATTGATAGACACTCACCGGCTTGACAGTCCAGCCCTCAGCGATAGCCTCCCTGTTGGATCTGGCGTACTTAAAGCAGTGTGCCTCTAATGTATCTATATCTGTAGACTTGCAGTTGACTTTTACACCGAGCCATGTTTTGAGGGCTTTAAGCTCATCAAAACACTCAGACTTTGAGTCTGTCATAGCCTTAATATCGTCAGCATCTCCAGATTCCACAGCACGACGCTTGCAAAGTCCATAGATGGCAAGCCGTGTCTGTAGAGCTTTGAACGGCTTAAGCCAGCCCTTAAAAGTGTCGCTGTCGATGTCAGGCGAGAAGAGCGACTTTGAGAATGATACGGCAAAACCAAAGCCCTCAAGCACAGAGTACATTGTGCGAACTGACTTGATATTAAGCCCCTTGATATAGGTCTTAATGTTATCGATCTGTTCTGATGTTGACGCTATTACTTCCACGCCATCGCCTGTTTTAGACTCCACGAGTCTATAGTTCTCCAAAATGTTCATAATAGTACCTCCAATATTTTTTTTAAAATTTGAGCTTTAAAGCCCTATTCAAGCTCACGAGTGACTGCTCATGAGCTTTATATAAAGCTTTAAACCGCCTTGCTTAATTCAAGACAGCTCAAAGAATTAGCCTACTTTTTTTGTGATTGAATTGTACGGCAAGCTTGCGTACTGTAAAGGCATACAGTTACCTTTACTCCATGAGGCATCACGCTCATTTTTTTGCTCAGTCGGCTCTTGCTATTCCAACACCCTAAAGGATGCGACTTTACTGCACTGTCGTCAGGGTATAGCTCGCCCGTAAAAATACAGGGTCATCGCCGATACTCGCTGAAATTTCAAGCAAGGTCTGAGCTAATTCAATCTATGCTATGCCTAAACCATGGACGGCTCAGCGGTCTGCTCTCACAGCTCACGGCACTATTATCTCTAATAGTCAAATGTGAGTGCTTTACTGCTCAGAGGGTCTTAATATAGATTTATCAAGATACTGGAGTTTAAAGAGTTCACGCTCTATGTTGTGGCACGTCACAGGATGTGATGTTTGCTATTGGCTATCGTTGTATGTTGTAGCCCCTCGTCCTGTCGACAATGATAGTATAGACTATATTGAATTAAAAGTCAATAGCTTTTTTGAAAATTATTAGAATATCAAAAACGCTTTTTTCTTATAAAAAGGAAGCAAGGGTTAAATGCAAGCTAATTTGATAAGCTTGCATGAGGGGTTGAATAAAAATATTTTTGTGCTCAGAACGCCCAAATATTAAAGAGTAGCCTCATCTTCCACATCCGCCCTATTTTCGCAATCTTTTCTTCCGCTCCCCTCCCCTTTTTCATCCACGCATCGTCACTTTTGCAAAAAATGCGATTCTTTGTAACGCAAGCTTTTAGGCTTATGAACGCAAGGTTTTTTGGTGACGCCCCCGAAAGAAAGCTTGTATTTCGCACATTTGTAAACTTTTTGTGAACGCATTTCTCAAAGGCATAAGCATTTAACGCCGACTTAATCCGCCGCCAGAAAGCGACACGCAACCGTGGCGCCATTTCAGCCCCAACGATCAATCTGAGTCCCATCCTGCAATCGTGCGCTCAGCACGCTTCGTGCTTGTGCTTAATAGATTTATGCCTTAAAAATAATTGTCAAAAAACGCATAGGTATTTTCTAAAAAGCTTGACATTTAGCCGAAAATGGTGTATAATATGTATATAAGGATAAGGGTGATAAACCCCGTAGATAAAAGGAGATAGACATATGAGACATTACAAAATCAAGCACGCCCAGCAGGTATTCAGTGGTTCGACCGCCCCAAAACTTGAGTGCAACGTTATCGACATTGGCGACGCCGTAAAACCAAAGCGCCCCGAAATCGAGAAGCGTCCACGCAACAATTCGCCATACACCTCACATGGCAAACCCAAGGCAACCCCTGGCGATCCAATTCGAGACATGGCGGATATCCAAAAGGCAAAAGAGTTCTTGCTCAACAACGGTAAGACTAGACGCATCAGGCTTCGTAACTACATGTTCTTCACCCTCGGCATTTCAACGGGACTCCGTGGTGGCGACTTAGTTAAAATCAAGATTGGCGATGTGATTACTGAGGGCGGTAGATTTAAAAGCTATATCAGCTTGTTCGAGGAAAAGACCTCTAAGCACAACAATCCAAAGCTTAATTCATCATGCCGTGAAGCAATCAAGACATATCTCGACTACATCGGCGACTACTCCCTTGAAGACTATCTGTTCAAATCCGAGAAAGGCGGTTGTCTTGACCAATCACAAATCTATAGAATCATTCATTCGCTTCAAACCGACCTTGGGCTACCATACCACTTGAGCGCACATAGCCTCAGAAAGACCTTTGGCTACTGGACAATAAAGATGCACCCCGACGATTCAAGAGCTCTTGTGACACTCCAGAGAATGTTAAATCACGATTCACCCGAGACTACACTGATTTACTGCGGAATAACTCAAGACGACAAAGACGCATTCTACGATGACATGGATACACTGTTCGATGAGGCTACAACCATATAACTTCTCGCTACAGGTCTAAGACGTTTATACGAAAGCCGACATAAGCCGGCATAAGCAACTTGACAAATCACAGTACGCTGTGCATAAAATGGGCACAAATCTCAAGCCTTGCCAAATCAAGGTTCAATGCAGTTCTAGCCGACAGTAATTAAGCAAAGAAAATCCTGCCGCATTGAATTGGCAACAAACTTGAGTGCGTTTGTCCGAAGTGACAGGTCACTGGAGATTAAACTCTGTCACTGGTCTTGTGAATGCAGGTACACCCATAGGTGAAAATTTGCAAGCCCCGATTTATTTGGCATAAGAAAAAAAGAAAAGAAAGAAGCAAAGAAAAGAAATAAAAGAATTATTATATATTATAATATATATATA